>Ga0209048_10005421_pt1 | contig 12045 bp, 10 predicted proteins | sample FrelakmetCRP12CR_FD_187146 | JGI IMG/M metagenome (GOLD analysis project Ga0209048, IMG submission 187146) | Freshwater lake sediment microbial communities from the University of Notre Dame, USA, for methane emissions studies - CRP12 CR (SPAdes)... | ecosystem: Environmental > Aquatic >... | reverse complement strand
GGGCGCCTACGTCTGCCTCGGCGGGCTGCACCCGACGAGCCTGCCCGAGGAGGCCGCTCGGCACGCCGACAGCGTGTTCTGCGGCCCCGGCGAGGATACGTGGCCGGCCTTCCTGAGGGACTTCAGGGCCGGCCACCCCAAGCCGCTGTACCGCTCGACGGTGCGCACCCTCGCGGGCATGCCGCGCCCGCGCCGCGACCTCATCAAGCGCGAGCGCTACCTTGTGCCCAACTCCCTGGTCGTCAGCCGCGGCTGCCCGCACGTCTGCGACTTCTGCTATAAGGAGGCGTTCTTCAAGGGCGGCCGGTCCTTCTACGTGCAGGCGGTCGACGACGCGCTCGCCGAGATCGAGCGCCTCCCGGGGCGTCATCTCTATCTTCTCGACGACAACCTGTTCGGCAGCCCGCCGTTCGCGGGGGCGCTCTTCGACGGCCTGCGCGGCATGGGCCGCCTGTGGCAGGCAGCCGGCACCGTGCAGGCCGTCCTGCGTCCCGGCCTGCTCGAGAAGGCGGTGGACAGCGGCCTGCGCAGCCTGTTCGTCGGCTTCGAGACGCTCGACCCGGCGAATCTGACCGCGCAGCACAAGACGCAGAATCTGGGCGGCGCGAGGGCGCCCGGCGGCGCGGCCCGCACGCCGCAGGCGCAGTACGAGGCCGCGATCCGCCGCCTCCACGACCTCGGGGTGATGGTCAACGCGGCCTTCGTCTTCGGCATGGACCACGACGACCCGTCGGTGTTCGCGCGCACCGTGGAGTGGGCGGTGGGCCAGGGCATCGAGACGGCCACCTTTCACATCCTGACGCCGTACCCAGGCACGAAGCTCGAGCAACGCCTTGCGGCGGAAGGCCGTATCACGAGCCACGACTGGGACCGCTACGACACCCGGCACGCGGTGTTCGAGCCGGCGGGCATGACCCCCGCTGAGCTGGAGAACGGGTACTGGGGCGCGTATCGGGAGTTCTACCGCTGGAGCGCGATCTGGAGGGCGGCGTTCGCGCACGGCGACGCCCGCGAGCACGCGCGCCATCTCGCGTACACGAGCGGGTGGAAGAAGCTCGAGCCCCTGTGGGACGCGGTGATCCGCAGCGGCCAGGTGCACCGCTTCCTTCCGCTGCTCGAGACGATCCTCGACCGCTTCGGCAGCGGGGGCGGGGCCATGCCGGGCCGGCTGCCCGCCGCGGGCCAGCAGGCGGTCTCGCGCGCACGGGCGGCCTCACGACCGCGACCGGTGGCGGCCGCGGTCAGGCGAACGGCCGCGCGTCCAGGGGCGCCGTCGCGCCTTGCTTCTTGAGGTCGCTGCGCCAGCCGCGATTGGCGATGAGGCGGTAGGCGAACGCCGGGAACGCCGGCTTGGCCATGAGTCGCACGGCTTCGTCGGGCAACGGGCGGCCGGCGGCCAGCTCCGCGGCGCTCAGATCGAGCGCCCCCACGGCCGCGCGCATCCTGCCGCGGATCTCGCGCAGCGGGCGTCCCCCGGTCATGCCGCCGGCGCCCATGCCCAGACCGCCGGCCCACGCGAACCCAGCCGCCGCCGCGAAGTTGCGGCAGATCTCCAGCGCGACCTCGTTGTGCTCCGCCTCCGGGAAGCCGCACTGGCAGATGGCGACGAACGCAGGCTTGTCGCCGGCTGCAGCCGGCAAGTCGGCGCGCCGCGCGGCGATCAGCTCCAGGGCGCGGATCACCGGTGCCGGCAGGCTGTCGACGTACAGCGGGAACGACAGGACCACGAGGTCGGCGGCCGCGACGGCGGTGTGCAACGCCTCCGTCGCCTCCTCCGCGCGCAGCGCCTTGACCAGGCCGACGGTCTCAGTCTGCAGACCGCGCTTCTCAAGTTCTTCCAGCAGATACGTCCCCAGCGACGATGACGCGCTGGCGCCGGACTTGGGGCTGCCGACCAGCAGCAGAGCTCTCTGTGGCGTCTTCATGCGCCTGCCTCCTGCATCTCGAGACTCGGCGGAGCCACGGCCGGGACGACCCCGACCTCGGCGAGCCACGCGTTGACGGCCACGCGGACCTCCCACTCGCCGGAATCGCGCTCGAGCACGCCGGCCGTGCAGCGCAGCGGCTGCAGGTTGAGGCTGTTGCGTTGCACCAGCCGGCGGAACGTGCGCGCCTCGGCGCCGCTCCCCAGGCCGGCCGGCACGGTGCCGACGGCCAGCAGATCGTGGTTGCGCTCGTACCGCTGCGGATGGCGCGTGTCCGCGCCGGTCTTCTTGAGATCAGGCTGCAGGATCGGGATCACGTGGTCGAGCGCCTTCTTGAGCTCGGCTGCGTAGCCGCCGAAAGTGACCGGCGTGAGGTAGATGAAGAGGTCGCTGCGTGCGGCGCGCGCGGCGACGTCGCGCCCGGCGTCCTCGTGCACGCACACGCCGGGCGTCTTCACCCAGCAGCCGAAGCAGCCGGAGCACCAGGCGATCTTCTCGTCTCTCAGGCGCCAGTCGTCGACGGCCCAGCCGCCTGCGGCCAGGCCGTCGACCAGCGCCTCGTGGATCAGCGCCAGTGTCGGGTCGTCGTCTGCGCGGCCGTCGAAGAGCAGAGCCGCGCCGGTCTCCTTGGCGTTCATGCGCCTTCCTCCGGGTGTTTGTGCGCAGTCGGGTGCCAACCCTCCGCCCCCGCGCGTGGTTCGGCCGGCAGCGTCTCGAGCTTCGCGAGCGTCTCGTCGCACCACTCGATATAGGCCTTGCTGATGTGACGCCCGCAGCTCACGGTCATGAGCCAGTACGGGGTCGGCGGCTCGTTCTCGTGCGCCATCGCCTCATCGTAGTGGCCGTACTTCTGCAGGAACCCCTGGTGCTCGGCACGACACTGCTTGACGTGCTCGATCATGACGGCAGGGCCCATCTCCCAACCGTGAAACAGCTTGAGCAGGAGCTCGACGCGCTCCTTGTGCGGTTCCGGCGGCTGCGCCAGCCAGCGGTGGAGCTCGTCGCGGCCGCGGTCGGTGATGGTGTACACGTGGCGGTCGGGCTTGCCGGTGTGAGGCTGTACATCGCGCGTCGCGAGCCCCTCGCCCACCACCCGCTTGAGGATAGGGTAGATATGCCCGTAGCTCTCGCTCCAGAAGTTGCCGAGGCTCTGCGCATAGATGCGCCGGATGTCGTAGCCCGACAGCGGAGCGTATGCGAGCAGGCCGAGGACCGCGTACTTGGTCTTGTTCTCCCGAGGCATCGCCCCTCCGAGCACAGTCTGTATGACGAAGAACACTATATCCCGATGATATGTACCAGTCAAGAGCATGGTGCTATGAGGAACTCCTACCTTGGGTAGAAGTTCAATGAGTGCGTTGTGGCGCCCGAGAAAGGCTGACGAAGGAGGCGGCGATGGGATTCACGGACAAGGCGAAGCAGATGGCCGACGATGCCGCAGCGAAGGCCAAGGTGACGGCAGCCGATCTGCAGGAGAAGGCCGGACCGGCGATGGAGAAGACCAAGCAAGGAGCCGCGGACCTGGGCGAGAAGGCCAAGCCGGTTTGGGACAAGACCAAGCAAGGCGCCGCGGACCTGGGCGAGAAGGCCAAGCCGACCGTGGACAAGGCCAAGAAGGAAGCCGCTGAGATCCTCGCGAAGGCCAAGCAGGAGGCCGCGGAACTGCTCGAGAAGGCCAAGCAGCAGGCCGGCGAGCTCCTGGAGAAGGCCAAGCAGGAGGCCAACGAGCTCGTCGCCAAGGCCAAGGAGAAGCTGAACACGAAGGGCGATGCTGAGTGACGCTCTGACCGTCGGCGCCGGGTCCTGGTTCGACGCCGCCGATCGGGTCCGCGACAGCATCGCCGTCACCGTCCGCGCCTCGCCGCTCCCGGGGCTCGTCGTCTGGGCGGTGCGTCGCCTGCGTCGCAGCGGTGCCAAACCAAAGTGAACCGCGAGCTGCGGCCGCTCGCGCCATCCGAGCTACTTCTCGGGGTGCTGCCTTTCTTGTAGGCTAGCCCCAAGGGGAGCCCGCGCGAAGCGCCGGCCGTCACCCCGGGGGTAGTCCATCCGAAGGAGCGTGCCAGTGAAGGTCCAGCGAGCCCTCATCTCGGTGTTCAACAAGAGCGGCCTCGAGTCGTTCGCAAAAGGCCTCACCGACCTGGGCGTGCAGGTCATCTCCACCGGCGGCACCGCGAAGCTGCTCAAGGACTCCGGCCTCCCGGTGACCCTCGTCGAAGAGGTCACCGGCTTTCCGGAGATGCTCGACGGCCGCGTGAAGACCATGCATCCCAAGCTGATGGCCGGCATCCTCGCGCGCCGCGACGTCCCCGAGCACATGAGCACCATCGCCGAGCACGGGATCGAGCCTATCGACATGGTCGTCTGCAGCCTGTACCCGTTCGAGGAGGTCGCCGGCCGGCGCGGCGTCGAGGATGAGGTCGTGATCGAGAACATCGACATCGGCGGCCCCTCGATGATCCGGGCCGCCGCCAAGAACCACGCCGGCGTCGCCGTCGTCACCAGCCACGACGACTACGACACGATTCTCGACGAGATGAGGGCGTCCGGCGGCGAGCTCAGCTACGACAGGCTGCGCGACCTCGCCACCAAGGCGTTCCACCGTACCGCCCACTACGACTTCGTGATCGCCAACTGGTTCAGCGAGGCCGACGGCGACTTCCCCGCCTACGTCATGCGCGACTACGAGAAGGTCCTCGAACTCAAGTACGGCGAGAACCCGCACCAGCGCGCCGCTTATTACGCCGAGGTCGGCCTGCGCCAGCACCTGCTCTCGCAGGTGACCCAGCTGCACGGCAAGCAGCTCGGCTTCAACAACCTGTACGACCTCAACGCGGCGCGCCGCATCTGCGAGGAGTTCACGCTGCCTTGCGTCACGATCATCAAGCACAACAACCCCTGCGGCTGCGCCCTTGCCGAGAACCTGGCGGCGGCTTACGACAAGGCCTACGAGTGCGATCCCGTAAGCGCCTTCGGCTCCGTGATCGCCGTCAACCGCACCGTCGACGTACCGCTCGCCGAGCGTCTCAAGGAGCTGTTCGTCGAAGTCCTGTTCGCACCCGGCTACGAAGACGAAGCGCTCGAGATCCTCACCAGAAAGGCCGACATCCGCATCTTGCGCAACGAGGAGCGGCGCCAGATGAACCCCGGCGAGCTCGACTACAAGCGCGTCATCGGCGGCATCCTCGTGCAGGACAGGGACGGCGACATCGAGGAGCGCGACGAGATGACCGTGGCCACGCAGCGCCACCCCAGCGAACAGGAGTGGGGCGACCTGATCTTCGCCTTCCGCATCGCCAAGCACGTCAAGAGCAACGCCATCGTGCTGGCCAGGAATCTCGCGACGCTCGGGGTCGGCGCCGGGCAGATGAGCCGCGTGGACGCCGCGCGCATCGCCATCGAGAAGGCGCGCAGCGACCTCACGGGCGCCGTCGTGGGCTCGGACGCCTTCTTCCCGTTCCCCGATGCCGTGGAGCTGGCCCTTGAGAACGGCGTCACGGCGTTCATGCAGCCGGGCGGATCCAAGGGTGACCAGACGGCGATCGAGACGTGCGACGCCAACCACGCCTCCATGGTGCTCACCGGCCGACGCCACTTCCTCCACTGACACACGGATGCGGCGGGGGGCGGGGCGGCCGGAAGGGCCTCCCCGCCCCTTTCCGCTTCGCGAAGGACCGCCCATGAAAGACCTCGGAGACATCGCTCATCCACCGGTCCTGACCGACGGCGTCGTGCGGCTGCGGGAGCTGCGCGCCGCCGACAAGGCGGCCGTCGTCAAGGCCTGCAACGACGGCCTCGTCGAGCGCTTCTGCTACCGCGTGCCGTACCCGTACCACGAGAACGACTTTGTCGAGTTCCTGGCGTACAACGAGCACTTCTGGGCCACGGACCTGATGGCCAACTGGACGGTCGTGGAGCCGGAGAGCGACGAGCTCCTGGCGATGATCTCCCTCGAGGTGCTGCCCCTGCGTCAGGCCGGCGAGATCGGCTACTGGTGCGCGCCTTGGGCGCGCGGCCGCGGGGTCATGAGCGCGGCCGTCAGGCTGGTACGCGACTGGGCCTTCGACGAGCTCGTGCTGGAGCGCCTCGAGCTGACCACCGACGTGGACAACATCGGCTCGCAGCGCGTGGCGCAAGCGGCCGGCTTTCGTCGCGAAGGAGTGCTGCGCGGCTACCTCACGGCGCGCGAGCGGCGCGCCGACGACGTGCTGTTCGCGATGTCGCCGGGCGATCCCCGGGAGCCGCTCGTGCCGCTCCCCGACCCGTGGCTCGAGGACGGCCGCGTGGTCGTCCGGCCCTTCGAGCCGGACGATATCCCGGCCGTCCGGCATGCCTGCGACGACCCCGACGTGGCCCACTGGATCCACCTCGTGCCCCGCCCGTACAGCCTGGCCGACGCCGAGCGGTTCGTGGTCGAGAGCCGGCGGCGCCTGGCCGCCGGCGACCGGGCCCGCCTCGCGATCGCCGATGCGCAGACCGGTGAGCTGCTCGGGAGCATCAGCCTGGACCTCTTTGCGGAGCGGCAGGCCGCCGAGATCGGCTACTGGGTGAAGCGGGAGGCGCGCCGCCGGGGCGTAGCCCTCGCGGCGGCGCGCCTCCTCGTGCGCTGGGCCTTCGAGGAGGTCGGCGTGGAGCGGCTCGAGATCCTCACGTACCCGGGCAACGCCGCGTCCCAGGCCCTCGCCGAGAAGCTCGGCTTTCGCCGCGAGGGCCTCCTGCGCGGCTTCCTCGCCGTGGAGCCGGGCAAGGACCGCGCCGGCCGCGCGGAGCCGCTGCCTGACGGCAGCCTGCCGCCGCGCGACGACCAGGTGCAGTTCGCGCTGCTCAAGGAGGGCTGGAAGGGCTGAGCGGAGGCCGGCGCGAGGCTGCGAGGCCTCCCCTCCGGACAAACAAAGGAGCCGCCAGACCTTGCGGCCGGACGGCTCCTTCGGGCCTCTCACCCGAACGCCCCGCTGTCGGTCCGGCGAACCATCGCGACGTGAGGTAAGCGCATGATACTCCTCCAGAACCGGCGCGCAAGAGGTTTGGGACCCGGGTTTCTTCAGCCTTTACTTGAGGGTCAGGAGCTCAGGCTCGGAGCGGCGTCGCGCCCGGTATTCTTCAAGCCTGGGTCTAAGGTTGCTGCGCAGCATGAGACTTGCCGCGCGGCCGCCGGACCGGCCGCCCGGACGATGGTACAATCCCACTTCCACTTCCGGGCCGCTAGCTCAGTTGGTAGAGCAGGGGACTTTTAATCCCAAGGTCACAGGTTCGATCCCTGTGCGGCCCACCACACGATTCCCGGAGTGCTACTGCCGACGCTGAGATCGTTGCAGACTACCGTCGCCGCGGCACCCTTCGGCTCGGCGGGGCCACGCGCGTATCGCCTCTCGGGCTGGCAAGCTGCCGCTCGAGATCGGCGAAGGCCTCGATCAGCTCGCGCGCCTCGAAGGCACGGTTGCGCCGCCCCACGGTCACCTGCGTCAGCACCTCGGCGGTGCTCAGCCTGGCGATCGCCTCGTTCGTCGCTCGCAGGCTGCGCGAGATGAGATCGGCGGCGCTGTGGACCGTGAGTACCGGTGCGCCGGGCAGCGCGCGCAGCAGCAGGTCGGTGGCCGAGTCGGCGCGCACCACGCCGAGTCGCTCGCGCCAGGCTGCCTCGAGTCCTCGCACCCGCTCATCGAACTCGCCGGCATCGTCGACCGCCCGCCGACAAGCGGTGGCAAACAGCCCGATCCAGCGGTTCAGCCCCTCATGCGCCGCCATTGAGGCAGACCGCCCCCGGTACCTCGTGCCGTCGAGCGCCGCGACGTAGTCCGTCGCCCAAGTGGCCAGAACGAGCGAGACGGGCGGGAGTACGCGCGGGGCAAGCCCCCGCCGGCGAAGGATGAGATGGATCAGTGCCCGCCCCGTTCTGCCGTTGCCGTCGATGAAGGGATGGATGGTCTCAAACTGGGCGTGCGCCAGCGCTGCCTGCACGATCGCGGGCAGCGCGTCGTCGTTGCAGAAGCGGCAGAGGTCGAGTAGCAGGTCGTGGACGAGCTCGGGCGGCGGAGGCACAAAGGCAGCCGAACAGGGGTTGTAGCTGCTGCCGCCGATCCAGTTCTGTGCGCTGCGGACCTTCCCCCCACTCTCCTCAAGCCGGGATCCCGCAAGCAGCCGGCGATGTATCTCCAAGAGCTGCTCGAGCGTGAGCTCTTCGTCGCTGCGGACGCTCTCCACTGCGTAGACCATGGCCTCGATGTTGCCGAGCACCTCGGAGGCTGTGACGTCGGAGCTCTTCTGCCCAAGGGCTCGGGCGGCCTCGGCCTCAAGCAAGCGCCGCGGGCCGATCTCAAGGCCTTCGATCTTCGAGGAGGCGACAGACTCGGCGCGCAGCAGCAAGCGGGCCAGCGCCTCTGTATCGGCCAGAGCGCCGGCTTCGAGGTTCAGGCGGGTGATGGCGGCCTCAGCGTCTGCGACATCGGCCGCCACCGCTCCTTCCAAGACGATCGCGCGCCCCACAAGCGGATCGGGCACGTAGGCCTCGTACTCGCAGGACTGCCGGTCTTTGCGCGGCAGGCCGACTGAGACCTCGCTCTGCCAATGTCTGCGGATGACCTTCGCCATGATTCCTCCTTAGTGACGGTTATCATACAACCTTCACCATGAATGGCTTATCGTGACGGTTTGCCGTGGCCGTCGGGCTGTGAGCTGTGGGGGCTGAGAGGACTCCACTCACGCCGTCGATGTGCGCGGCGGATACGCGAGTCGTCGCAAACGATGACCTCCGCACCGGGGCCCATGTCGCCGCCGCAGGGTAGTATGCGGCCCACATGGACGAACCCTCGCCCATCGACGCCTCTACCCCCAGGGAGTCTTCTCTGTCCCGGTGGCTGCCCGGTCTGGCCACGCTCCGTGGATACCGCCGCCGCGACCTGCGCGGCGACCTCGTCGCCGGCCTCGCGGTCACGGCGCTGCTCGTGCCGCAGGGGATGGCCTACGCCGAGCTCGCCGGGCTGCCCGCCGTCACCGGCCTCTACACGACGGTCATGGCGCTGCTCGCCTACGCGGTGTTCGGCCCCTCCCGCATCCTCGTGCTGGGCCCCGACTCCGCCCTGGCGCCGCTCATCCTGGCAACGATCCTGCCGCTGATCGGCGCCGCAGGCGACCCCGCCAAGGCCATCGCCCTCGCCTCCGCGATGGCCGTCATCATGGGCATCATCTGCGTGGTCGCCGGGCTGGCGCGCCTGGGCGTCATCACCGAACTGCTGTCCAAGCCGCTGCGCGTCGGCTACCTCAACGGCGTGGCCGTGGTGGTGGTCGTGAGCCAGCTTCCCAAGCTGTTCGGCTTCAGCGTGACCGCCGAGAGCACGCCGGCGCGGCTCAAGGAGTTCGTCGCCGGCGTCGCCGACGGGCGCACCAATGCGGCCGCCCTGGCGATCGGGCTCGCCTGCCTCGTACTGCTCTTCGCCTTCAAGGCGCTGCTTCCCAAGGTGCCCGCCGTGCTCATCGCCGTCGTCGGCGCGACGGCGGCGGTGGTCGCTTTTGAGCTTGTGGCTCACGGCGTGGCCGTCGTGGGGCCGGTGCCGAAGGGCTTTCCGGCCCCTGCTCTTCCCGCCTCCGACCTGGGCGACATCGGCCGTCTCACCCTGGCGGCCTTCGGCATGGCCTTCATCACGCTCGCCGACACGTCGGCGCTCTCGCGCACCTTCGCCCTCAAGTACGGGCGCAAGGTCGACCCTGACCAGGAGATCGTGGCGCTGGGCGCGGCCAACCTGGCGGCCGGCTTCTTCCAGGGCTTCCCGGTGAGCGGCAGCGCCTCGCGCACGGCGGTGGCCGAGGCGGCCGGCGGCAAGAGCCAAGCCGTGGGCCTGGTCGGAGCGCTGAGCATCATCCTGCTTCTCCTCTTCGCCGGCGGTCTGACCACCTACCTGCCGCAGGCGTCGCTGGCGGCGATCGTCATCGTCGCCGGCACGGCGCTCTTCGATCTCGCCACCATGCGCTGGCTGTGGAGCGTGCGCCGCTCCGAGTTCGTTCTCTGCGTGACGGCGCTCCTCGGCGTGGCGATCGTGGGCGTGCTGCAGGGCATCGTCATCGCCATCGTGCTCTCGCTGCTCGCCTTCCTACAGCGCGTGTGGCGGCCGTACGACGCGACCCTGGGTCGCGTCCCGGGCCGCCACGGCTACCACGACGTGAAGCGCCATCCCGAAGCCCGTCAAGTACCGGGGATGATCGTGTTCCGTTTCGACGCGCCCGTCTTTTTCGCCAACGCCGAGCACTTCACGCGGGCTGTCAAGAAGCACGTCGCCGAGCGCGGGGAGCCCGTGCGCCACGTCATCATCGCCGGCGAGCCGATCACCGACATCGACACGACGGGCGCAGAATCCCTGCGCAACCTCATGGAAGACCTCGCCGCGGACGATGTCACATTTGCCTTCGCGGAGCTCAAGGGGCCCGTCAAGGATCGGCTGCGCAGCTACGGGGCTTTCAAGGAGATCGGCAAGAAGAACTTCTTCTCCACCATCGGTCACGCGGTCACTGAGTATCTCGAGGACGCCGGCGGCGACCCCCTTGAGTGGGTCGACGACTACGACGGCTCGCAGACGACCCCGAAAAGCTGAGGACGAAGCCGGGCGCCTACGTGCCCGTGAACGGCGACACCAAGTTCCCCGCGACGTCGAACGGCAGGCGCCGGTCAGCCGGGTCGACGACGACGGCCGGCGCCTTCGGCAGATGCGCCAGGCAACCGGCGGAGACCCACAACCGCTCCACGTCCAGCGTGTTGCGCACGTAGACCACTCGCACATCGTCGGGCGTCGTCGGCCTGATCGTCGTGAGCATGGCGAAGACAGCGTCGCGGTCGCAGGCGAACACGAGCGGGATCCTGACATCGTCGGGCGAGCATGACGTGAGGCCGTTGACCGCCGTCTTCGCGCCGTCCAGCGCCTCGACCACGCGCACGGCCACGGCGTCGGCGTTGCCTACCCCCAGGGCGTTGCCGTGGCTGGCCGCGCTGAGGCCGCGCACGAAGATGCGCAGCACGCGCGGCCGCTCGCGGTGCGCCGCCCACGACACGATCTCGCGACCCGTGACGTTGGGGTCAAGCCCGCGGCCGCTGATGTCCTTGCCCATCTCGTCGAGGATCAGCAGGTCGATGTCGTCTAGCGGAAGGCCGGGGAGGTGCCGGCGGGCCAGCTCGAGGAGCCCGCTCTCGGTCTCCTCGAGCTCCTCCGGCAACACGACCCGCACCACCGCCGTGCGGTGGTCCTCGTTCTCGACGAGCGCTACGCCGAACACGATGTTGACCCGATCGAGCAGCGCGCGGGCGGCGGCGGGCACGGTCTCGGCCATCCCGCGCACCACGCCGAGGCGGTGGTAATGCTCGGCGCCGGCCTGCTTGCCGAGGCCGATCGTGAGCTGTTTCATGAGGCCGCTCTCGATGTGACCCACGAAATCCGTGTGCGGCTTCACGCGGTTGACCAGGACGATGCCGTCGGCCTCCCAGGCGTAGCGGTCGAGGAAGAGAGGGATGCCGTCGATCTCGCCCAGCGAGACGACTTCCATGGTGGCGCGGATCGGAGCTCCGACGGCCGCCTCGGTGACGCCGAGCTGCGCCAGCAGCTCGGTCTGGCCGGCAGCGGTGGCGCCGCCGTGTGAGCCCATGGCCGGCACGACGAAAGGCTCGCAGCCGGCCTCCTTCAGCCGCGCGACGATACCGCGGACCAGCACGGCGATGTCGGCGATGCCTCGGCTGCCGACCGCCACGGCGATGCCGGCGCCGGGAGCCAGCGCGAAGAGTGCAGCTTTGGCGCGCGGCCATTCGTCCTCGAGCGCCGCAAGTACGTCCACAGCCGGCAAGACGTCGAAGTGCTGCCGCACTTCGAACATCGCCGGCAGCTCCGCCTCGTCACCGGCGACAGGCCCCACCACGAACGGATACGTCATCCCGACCTCCAAGTTGCACGACGGAGGTCTAGCTTACCGCGAAGCGCCTGCGGCGTTCGCGGCCGGCCGCCACGCGCGCGGCGGGCCGCCCATCCCCGAGGTCGGCCGCCTGCCGCCGGCCGGGGTATAATCCCCCGGCGGCACGCGTGCCCCCATCGTCTAGCGGCCTAGGACACCGGCCTTTCAAGCCGGCGGCACGGATTCGAATTCCGTTGGG
>Ga0209048_10005420_pt1 | contig 12045 bp, 12 predicted proteins | sample FrelakmetCRP12CR_FD_187146 | JGI IMG/M metagenome (GOLD analysis project Ga0209048, IMG submission 187146) | Freshwater lake sediment microbial communities from the University of Notre Dame, USA, for methane emissions studies - CRP12 CR (SPAdes)... | ecosystem: Environmental > Aquatic >... | reverse complement strand
CGTCCGCAGGAGTTTGTATTCGATGCTGTCTACGAGCGCTTGCCAACTCGCTTCTATGACGTTCTCGGACACGCCGACGGTGCCCCACTTATTCTTGCCGTCGCCGGACTCGATGAGGACCCGGACCCTTGCTGCCGTGCCTTCAACCGCAGTCAACACTCTCACCTTGTAATCCAGCAACCGCATGTTCTCGAGTCCTTTGCCCGGAAAGTATTTCGGCAGCACTTTGCGAAGTGCCTTGTCCAGCGCGTTCACCGGACCGTTTCCCCAGGCTGCGGTATGCTCGACATTCCCGCCGACCTCCACCGTAACGGTCGCTTCACTCACCGGATGAGGGTCAACTTTTCTCTTTTCCGTCAGAATACGATAATCGATCCGGTCGAACATGTTGAAAACCGACTCATAGTTGTTCCCTGCGCGGAGCATGAGCAACTCCAGAGAACCTTCTGCACCTTCGAACTCGTAGCCCTCATTCTCAAGCTGTTTGACCTTCTTAAGGATATGCTGGAGCTCGGGACTGTTCTTGGTGAGGGGGATGCCCAGCTCAGCGGCTTTCTGGAGGATATTGCTCTTCCCCGCCATATCGGACACCAGAATACGGCGTCTGTTCCCTACCAAATCCGGCTTAATATGCTCATATGTCAAGGTGTTCTTAGCAACGGCATCCACGTGCACACCGCCTTTATGAGCAAAGGCGCTGTCACCGACGTAGGGCTGACGTTTCCGGTGCTGCATATTCGCAAGCTCGTCCACGTACCGCGACACGTCACGGAGCCGTGACAGACTGGCGTCGGAGATGCAATCGACCCCCATCTTGAGCTTGAGCGCCGGTATAATTGAACAGAGATTGGCGTTCCCGCACCGCTCGCCGTAACCGTTGATGGTCCCCTGGACCTGAACGGCGCCCATCCTGATCGCCGTGAGAGAGTTGGCCACGGCAAGCTCTGCGTCGTTATGCGCATGAATACCGAAGGGCGTTTTGATACGGCGTTTCACCTGAGCGATGATTTCTTCGACTTCGTGCAACAGCGTGCCGCCGTTCGTATCGCACAGCACCAGACAATCTGCGCCGGCTTTTTCCGCCGCGAGAAGGGTCAATATCGCATAATCAGGATTAGCTTTATACCCGTCGAAAAAGTGTTCGGCGTCGTAGATAATTTCATTCATATGTTTTTTCAGGAACGCCACCGAGTCAAAAATCATCTTACAATTTTCTTCGAGCGTGGTCTTGAGCGCCTTATATACGTGCAGGTCCCATGATTTGCCGAAGATGGTCGTCACAGGTGCACCTGACGAGACCAATGCCTTCATGTTCGGGTCATCGGAAACTCTCAGCCCGGCACGACGTGTTGCGCCGAAGGCTGTAAGCTTCGCCTGCCTGAGCTTGACTCGACGCATTTCCGTAAAGAACTCAACATCGCGGGGATTGGAGCCAGGCCAGCCGCCTTCGATGTAATGGATGCCGAACTGGTCCAGCTTCCTGGCTACGCGCATCTTGTCCTCAACCGAGAAATTGACGTCCTCGGCCTGTGCCCCGTCTCGAAGCGTGGTGTCGTAAAGTTTTAGTATGGGTTTCATAAATCTATAAAGCATGGCGCACAGAGCATGGCTTTTTGCACTTTGCTCTCTGCCCCCTGCTCTGCCTACGCTGCCTTGTCCATGTTAAAGGTTTCGTGAAGTACGCGCACCGCAAGTTCCGTATACTTAGCATCGATCACGCAGGAGATCTTTATCTCCGATGTGCTGATCATCATGATATTGATGCTTTCTTTGGCGAACGCCGCAAACATTTGCGCCGCCACACCCGAGTGGGAGCGCATACCCACACCGATGATCGAAACCTTGGCAATGGCGTCCTTCAGACTCACGCCTTTGGCGCCGATCTCGGCCACAACCTTCTTCATGACCTCCATGACTTTACTGGAATCTGTCTTGGGAACCGTGAAGGACATATCCGTGAGCCCGCCTTCGCCGATGTTCTGGATGATCATATCGACGATGATGTTATTGTTCGCGATCTCGCCGAAAATTGTTGCCGCCACTCCCGGCTTGTCAGGCACGCCCGCCACTGTCACCTTCACCTGATTCTTGTCAAATGCAATGCCTGACACTACCACGTTTTCCATATCTGAATCCTCCTTGGTCACCAGGGTGCCCGGGTTATCGTTGAAGCTGGAGAGCACCCGGATAGGAACATTGTATTTCTTCGCAAACTCCACCGAGCGGCTCTGAAGCACCTTGGCGCCAAGACTCGCCATTTCAAGCATTTCGTCATAGGATATCTTGGCAAGCTTCCTTGCCTGCGGGACCATGTTCGGGTCCGTCGTATACACGCCGTCCACATCCGTATAGATGTCGCAGAAATCCGCATTGAGCGCCGCAGCGATTGCCACAGCCGTGAGATCCGAGCCTCCTCGACCGAGGGTAGTCACATCGGACTGCTCATTAATGCCCTGGAAACCCGCAATCACCGGTATCTTGCCTTCTGTGACCGATTCTCGTATTCGCTCGCATGCAATCTTTTCTATCCTTGCCTTTGTATGAGCGCTGTCTGAGATGATTCCTGCCTGCCAGCCGGTGAAGGACCGGGCCTGGCAGCCCAGCGACTGGATCGCCATGGCCATGAGCGCAATAGTGACACGCTCACCGGTAGAGATGAGCATATCCATCTCACGAGGGTCGGGGTTGTCGCTCACCTGTCCGGCGAGGTTGATGAGCTTGTCGGTTTCCCCGCTCATAGCGGAAACAACGACAACTACGTCGTGGCCTTGCTCCCTGGTCCGGACGACGCGCCTTGCCACGTTCTTGATCCGTTCAGGATCCCCTACGGACGTGCCGCCGTATTTCTGAACGATAAGCAACTAATTCCTCCGTTTTTGAAAATTCCAAATCCCAAATAACAAATCTTAAATAAATTCCAAACATCAAGTTCCAAATTCAAAATGTTTTTGTAATTGGATTTTTGAATTTGAATATTATTTGCCTGCCCCCGCGTTTTCGCAAGAGCAGGGGGTAATTTGATGCTTGATATTTGTCTTTAATATTTATTTTTTCAAAAAATAATCCATCAGCGTATAGCCTTCTTTAATGAGCATCGCATCCTTACGTTCGGCAATATGCTCGTCATACGATATCGGTCCGTCTTTCCGCTCATTCTTATTATCATAAATAATGAACGGGACCGGATCGTTCGAATGTGTCCTGATCTCAATCGGCGTCGGATGGTCCGGAAGCGCAAGGATACGGTACTCATCGAACTGTTTCATGCCGTGGATTATGTTCCCCACGAGGAATTCATCAAAGTCCTCGATTGCTTTCATCTTGTTCTTAAGATCACCCGCATGCCCCGCCTCATCAGGCGCCTCCACATGGACATATACGATGTCTTTCGTCTTGAGCGCCCAGAGGGCGTATTCGGCCTTACCGACATAATTAGTGTCAATCCAGCCCGTAGCGCCGGGCACGCTGACCACGTCAAACCCGGCATAGAGGCCGATACCCTTGGTGAGATCCACTGCCGATATCATGGCCCCTTCCAGGCCGTACTTTTCTTTAAACGTCGGCATGTTGGGCCGTCTGCCCTGGCCCCACAGCCAGATACTGTTCGCCAACCGTTTCCCGCCTTCTTGCCTCGTTTTGTTCACCGGATGGACTTGGAGCAGATCGATTGATTCCTCCATCAAGGCGTTGATGGTTTCGTCGCCTTCACCACAAGGAAGATAATCCTGAATGTTTTTGTCCTGGATATCATGAGGCGGCGTACACTCGATCTTGTCCTTGCCTCCTTTCCAAACCATGAGGTGGCGATAGCTCACACCGGGATAGAAACGAATGCGGTCACTGCCGAGTTTGGCGTCAATCTCTTCGATGAGCAGGCGCGCCTCCTCGGTGGATATGTGGCCTGCGCTGAAATCCTCCATAATCGCCCGGCGGACGGCGCCGGAAACGGAAGACTTACCGCCGGTGATGCGAAGCGTCACGAGATTACATCGATATGCAATATCCTCCGGCCCGAGTTCCACGCCGATGCTTGCAGCTTCGAGCGGCGACCTGCCGGTATAGTACTTGCGGGGGTCATATCCCATGACGGTAAGGTTGGCCACGTCGCTTCCCGGAGGGAACCCTTCGGGTATCGTGTGCACCATCCCCACCTGCCCGAGCGTCGCAAGGTGGTCGAGGTTCGGTGTTTTCGCCGCCTGCAGACAAGTCTTGCCTCCCAGGTCCTTATGGGGCCTGTCGGCCATCCCATCACCGAGTAAAATAATGTACTTCATAAATATCGATAATTGTAAATTGAAAATTTCAAACCTTCAATTTACAACGCTCCTTATGCTGTCACGAACTTACGACATCGCCCTCTACAGCCTCGACCTTGATCCCACGCTCCTTAAGATACGCAATTCCAACATCAAGATTTTTTTCCGATCCTTCGAGTTCCAGTATCACTTCGCCGACACTTTCGGTAACTTTAGCGCGCCGGATGTTCGGCATCACATCAAACTTTTTCGCCATGGTGAAGATCACGGGTTCTTTGATCAGATCTTGTGGAAAGGTAAGCTTAATTCTCTTCGTTGCCATATTGCCTCCTTGGATAAGATAATGGAGAGATCATGGAGGATGCACAGTATAACATTCAAGATAACGTTCTCCGTGCCTTCCGGGTACTCATCAGGAACAGAATTCCCGATGATACCCCTGTCCTCCAGCAATGGCCGGTACGATCGAGATATTGTCTCCGTCCTTGAGGGTCGTCTCTTCTTTGTTGACGAAGCGGATGTCCTCTTCGTTCACGTAGATATTGATGAACCGCCGAATCCTGCCGCCATCTGACAATCGCTCCTTCATGCCGGGATAGTCTTTATCGAGCGCATTGATGAGTTCCAGAATGTTTTTCGCATTACACTCAACTTCAGTTTTTCCGTCCGTAAGTTTCTGCAACGGAGTCGGTATTCTCACCTTTACCACCATTGATGTCTCCTCCTGATTAATAATTCAAATCTGAGGACGCAGGTTTTCGCGGATGAAGGCAGATCAGAAGAATGGAATCATCTTTTAAAATCCGCTTTTACTGCGTCGCTCTGAAGCGCCCACTTCCGGCCATTTGCCGACTTACTTCCTACGCTATCTTCAACTGGACTTCGCTCACGGCTCCTTCATCGATCAAGTAGCCCTTAACGATGGGGTCCGTACGGTTCATGAGGGAAATGATAACATACGCGGCATCAGGATAGTTCGGCAGCTGCGTCCCGGGCCAGTATGCCTTTTCCACATCCACGCTCGACGGATAGGCCTGGCCGGTCGGGTGGGAGTGAAACATGCCTACCATCTCGAGGCCTGCGTGCCGGATGTCCGTCATAACACGAATTTGCTCCTCCGGGTCCATTTCGTAATAGTTCGGCCCCGGCTTCGCGTTCGTCATCGGATATACTTTTTCTACTCTGCCTTCTTTGCCCGAAAGAATTCCGCAGGCTTCATTAGGATAGCCCGCATTACAGTGTTCGATTATGGCTTGAAGATCGGATTTATTAATTACTAACATGAACCTCTCGCAGGTTAACGTGTACGGTCTACCCTCTCACTTATTATATAGTATAGTATATCCGCCCCTCGCACGGCGTGGAGAGGACTATGTTCCCCCCTCTCCCGAGAAGAGAGAGTTAGGGTGAGGGGCAATTCCACACTCCCAAATCCGTATTCCCGGATTAATGACTCATGGAGCAGAACTGTTCATAATCGATCAATTCTTTTATCGTCGGGTGTTCCCCGCACATAGGACATTCCTTGTTGCGCGGAACCTTGACCCTCCGAAAGCTCATGTCAAGAGCGTTCCACAACAGGAGCGATCCCTTGAGCGGGTGCCCTATGCCGAGGATTACCTTGATCACCTCGGTGGCTTGAATGGTTCCTATGACACCGGTAACCACGCCCAGGATTCCCGCCTCCTGGCACGAGGGCACCATACCGGGAGGGGGCGGGATTTCGAACAGGCAGCGGTAACACGGTCCGTCTCCCGGGAAAATGGACATTACCTGTCCTTCGAAACGGAACACCGCAGCGCTCACCAGCGTCTTTTTAAGCATAACGCATGCATCGTTGACAAGATATCGCGTCGGGAAGTTATCACTCCCGTCAACGACGATATCGTAATCTTTAATGATGTTCTTAATGTTCTGCGATGTGAGCCGTTCCTTGTGGGTGATTACGTTCACATCGTGATTCAGCGTCTCGTAGGTCTCTTTGGCGGAATCGGCCTTATACACTCCAAGCCTGTTTGTATTATGGGCGATCTGGCGCTGCAGGTTTGATATCTCAACACGATCGTTGTCGATCACACCGATTGTTCCGACACCGGCAGCGGCGAGATAGTACCCTACGGGGGAACCAAGGCCACCGGCTCCTACGAGCGCAACCTTGGCGTTCAGAATTTTCTCTTGTCCGTCTCCCCCGACCTCGGGAAGCAGAATGTGCCTGCTGTAGCGCAGTATCTGGTCTTCGGTAAATTCCATTTTAATTATGACGCCTCTTCGCCGCAAAGACACGAAGACACAACATTATTGAATTCGCTTAGTGCCTTCGTGGCAAAACCTTTCTACGTTTTCTTTTTCTCTTTGTCCTTTCGGACAAAGATATGCCATTCTTTTTCGTCCGTCTGTTTTATGTTAAGGACTTTTTGCCCCTCATTCTCCATGCTCCGAGGGACATTTTCAGAGGCCGGTTTGTGATCCGTGACAATCTCGAGCACCTGACCCAATTGCATTTTTTCTAACGTAAGCTTGGAACGGACAAAGGTATAGGGACAGATCTGGCCTTTGATGTCGAGCGTATTGTCAACCTTAATGTCATCGGCCATGGATCTACCCCTCACGCGGAATTCGGAATGCCGAAGGCGGAATAAAAAAATGAGAGGGGCAACTCTTTCAATTCCGAATTCGCCATTCTTATCCCTGTTTTCCTTCCTCGACCCGAATCACCATCGTCGGGCCTGCTACGCAGTCCATCTTGTTAATTTCATCGAGCGCTTTGCGCACATCGTGCTCCACTGCTTCGTGGCTCATCATCACCAGAGGAACGGCTTCTGCAGCACCACGGCCTTTCTGGAGGACCGACTCTATGCTTATGTTATTCTTGCCGAGCACACCGGAGATCCGTGAAAGAACACCGGGCTTGTCCAAGGCCGAGAATCGCAGATAATAGCATGATGTTATATCGTCCATCTTGCGTATCTTGAGCCGGACCCGCTCCCTGAAGGCCGCTACCGGCGCGCGATTCCCGCACCCTGCAAGGATATCCCTGCCGATATCGATAATATCGCTCACCACCGCGCTGCCGGTGGGCATATCTCCTGCGCCCCTCCCATAGAATAGCGTGGACCCAACGGCGTCACCGACGACGGAAAGGGCATTATATACACCATCCACGGTCGCAATCGGAAACTCCTCCGGCAGCATGGTGGGATGCACCCTGGCCTCGACCTCTCCGTTTACCATCTTGGTGATAGCAAGGAGTTTGATCTTATAGCCAAGGTCGCGCGCAAAATCGATATCCAGCGGTGTAATCTTCGAGATGCCTTCGGTATAGATATCGTCGAACTTCACCGGCGTCCCGTAGCAAAGCATGGTGAGAATGGCCAGCTTGTGAGCCGAATCGATGCCTTCGATATCAAAGGTAGGATCGGATTCAGCATACCCTTTTGCCTGGGCTTCTTCGAGAACCTCTTCGAACTTCCTGCCCGCGTTCGTCATCAGGGTCAAGATATAGTTGCACGTGCCGTTCACGATGCCGTAGATTGACTTGATATTGTTCGCAGCGAGCCCGCTCCGGATTGCCGCAAGGATGGGGATGCCGCCTGCCACTGACGCCTCGTAGCCGAGGGTCACTCCCGCTGTTTCGGCAGCAGCGTAAATTTCTTCCCCATGAATGGCAAGGAGCGCCTTGTTCGCCGTAACAACATGTTTCCGCTGTTTGATCGCCTCAAGAATGAAATCCTTCGCAGGTTTGTATCCCCCAATAAGCTCGACGACGACATCAATATCAGGATCGGTCAGGACATCCCGTGCATTCGTCGTGAGCTGTATGCCTTTAAGCGAAATGCCCCGATCACGGTTGATATCCAGATCAGATATCTGCTTAAGCACGACCGGAGCGCCAAGCCTCCTCTGGATGATTCCCGCATTTTCAAGAAGAATACGCGCCGTGCCGGCGCCCACGGTGCCGAAACCGATGATGCCTACGTTGATGGATTTCTTCGTGGTCATTTTCTCCCGACCTGTCAACAAATCTCAAATCCCAAATGTCAATTTCCAAATCCATTGAAATTTTACGCTTCCGCATCTGGAGCTTATTTGATACTTGGTGCTTGTGATTTGGAGCTTGCTCTATCCTTTGTGCAGAGCCTGCTTGATTCCCTTTACTGCCTGCCGTATCCGGTGTTCGTTCTCCACCAGAGCAAATCGCACGTGGTCGTCACCGTATTCACCGAACCCGATGCCCGGAGATACGGCGACCTTGGCTTGATTAATAAGTAGTTTCGCAAACTCGATGGACCCCATTTTTTTAAACGGCTCGGGGATCTCGGCCCAGACAAACATAGTGGCCTTGGGCTTCTCAATGTTCCACCCGGCCTTGTTCAAACCATCTATGAGCACGTCCCGTCGGGACTGATACATGTCCGTTATCTCCTTCACGCACTCCTGCGGACCGTTCAGCGCGATGATCGAAGCGATCTGGATCGGCTGAAATATACCGTAGTCCAGGTAGCTCTTGATCTTGATGAGCGCGCCGACGATGTCCTTGTTGCCCGTGCAGAACCCCACGCGCCATCCTGCCATGTTGTAACTCTTGGTAAGACTGTAGAACTCCACGCCCACGTCCTTGGCGCCCTCAGCCTGGAGGAAGCTCGGCGCCCGGTATCCGTCGAAGTTGAGGTCCGCGTACGCCAGGTCGTGAACCACGATGATGTTGTTCTCCCGGGCAAAGTCCGCGATCTTCTGAAAAAACGCCACGTCTACTACTGCAGTGGTCGGGTTGTTCGGGAAGTTAATGATCAACATCTTGGGTCGAGGCCAGGTGTTTTTGTATGCCTCCTGCATGTCGAGGAAAAAATCGCTGTCTTTTCTGAGCGGAATGGAGCGCACCTCACCACCCGCAATGATCACCGCGTAGGGATGGATGGGATAGGCCGGTGCAGTTGTGAGCACCACATCCCCCGGTTCGATCGTGGCCAACGCAAGATGGGAGAGCCCCTCTTTAGACCCAATCGTCACCACCGCTTCGGACTCGGGGTCGAGGGCTACATCGTAGCGCCGCTTATACCAGTCGCATACAGCCGTGCGGAGTTTGGTAATGCCCTTGGATGCTGAATAACGGTGGTTCTTGGGATTCTGGGCCGCCTCGATCAGTTTGTCCACAATGTGTTGGGGCGTGCCCTGGTCGGGATTTCCCATGCCGAGGTCGATGATGTCTTCACCGCGCCTGCGCGCCTCGATCTTCATCGAGTTTACGATCGCAAAAACGTAGGGCGGCAGCCTCTTTATCCTGCCGAACTGCTCGGGCATGACTAACCCTTTCTTTTCAAAGTATTTCTTCTTCTAACCGCGCAATTTAAAAGTGAAATTGATAATAAAACAGTATGGAAGTTTTGTCAATAAGAAATACTTATAGAATCGCCGAATAACATGGCGAATCGGATATATTTCTGTTCAACGCAAGAATGCCAAAAGGGTTTTCTTCGGCTTACCGAGAAAAGGCTTGATTTTTCAACCTGCTTATGATAATGTTCATCCTTCAAAAAATGAGTAAGGTCGATTCCCGTAGCCTGAGACCATCACGGGATTACTCCTTGCTCTCCCCGCCCGTCGGGAGGGCTATAACCCATGAGGAGACAAAAACAATGCCGATTTACGAATCAATATTCATCATCAACCCCAACCTCGCAGACGAAGAGACTGCCGGCGTGATCAAGAAAATGCAGGATGTGGTCGCAAAGCTGGGCGGTGAGATGCTCAAATCCGAGGACTGGGGCAAAAAAAAGCTTGCGTACGAGATCAAAAAGCACAAACGCGGCCATTACATGTTCTTCCAGTTCAAAGCAGCGCCCGCGGCAGTTAGCGAGCTCGAGCGTACATACAAACTCACGGATTCAGTCATCAAGTTCTTGACGGTCAAACTCGAAAAAGAACTTCGAACCAGGCCGGCTCCCAAACCCAAGAAAAAAGACGCCGCAAAATCAGCAGAGGCCGGTCAGGCTCACGCATAGCAGTGACCGATGGGGACAAACGTCCGATATGCCGCGCCTGCGGCGTGGTCAATATCCGGTGAGACAATTCGGAAACATGACGAGGTAGCACAATGACGAGCTTTAATAAAGTAATCCTGTTGGGCAATCTTACCCGCGATCCCGAGGTGCGCTACACGCCGAACGGAATAGCCGTGGCGAGCTTTGCCATTGCGGTCAACCGCAAGTATAAGCAGGGCGACGAAACCAAAGAAGAGGTCAGCTACATAGACATTGTCGTGTTCGGCAAGCAAGCGGAATCCTGCGGCCAGTATATCGGCAAAGGTGATTCCGTCCTGATCGACGGCAGGCTCCAGCAGCGGCGGTGGGAAACCGAGGAAGGCCAGAAGCGAAATAAGATCGAAGTGGTTGCCCAGTCGGTGAACTTCATGCCGAAGCGCTCATCAGTCCCGCCGACCGCGGGATCGGGACATCCGGAACCTGCGCCCGAAGCTCCCGTTGATGAGGGTGAGATCCCCTTTTAGCTCCGCAGGTCGTCTATTTCTTAAAAAAAAATAATTTAGAGGAGTTCATTATTATGGCAGAATACCCAGCAAGATCAGAGCGGCCCCCTGATTCGAGAAGCAGGGATAGCAGGGACCGGGAGAATAGAGGCCCGGATAGAAAGAGAAGATTCCAGGTCAGAAAGAAGGTATGCCGGTTCTGTGTGGACAAGACGCCTTTTATCGACTACAAAGACGTCAAGACACTGCGGTTTTTCATTACCGAGCGCGGGAAAATTCTCCCCCGCCGCATATCAGGCAACTGCGCCAGGCACCAGAGAGAGGTTACCGTCGCAGTACAGCGGTGCAGGAACATCGCGCTTATACCTTTCTCGGGCGAGCGATAAAGCAACGCAGCCCTCACTGTCCGACAACACAGGGGAAACTCAACGGCTACTCACTCGGTGACCGTGAGTTTCCCCTTTTTTTGGAGATGGTCATGAACTACCGTTCGGTTTTTATAACCACAGTGCAGACCGTAGGGTTCTATGCCTCCGGATTTATTATTCCCCTGCTTGGTCAGATACTCGCCCTATTTACACCGGTGCCTCTCATGATCGCCTACGTTCGGAACGGCAGGCTGGAAGGACTGACGGCCCTCATGGCTGCAACCGTCATCGTCGCTCTCCTCGGCGGGTGGCAATTTGGAGCCTTACTCTTGTTCAGTTTCGGTTTGATGGCTGTTGGTACGGCCGAAGGCATGCGAAGACAACTGAAGCCGGAACGGATAGCGCTTCTGGGCGGTATGCTGCCGATTATTACCCTCGGGGCCGGGCTGACTCTCTATTTTACCCATATCGGTAAGAACCCGCTGATTGTTGTTGAAGAATACCTGCGGGAGGGCATGGCAGAGGCGGCAACGGTGTATACAAGATTCGGGCTCGCCGAAATGGCGGCAACGGTCACATCGATTTCTGACACATTCGTCCATTACCTCGTTAGGCTTCTCCCCAGCATAACCATCGCAACCTCAGTGGCGCAGGCGGCGATCTGCTACGGCATTGCCCGTTCCGTAATCATGCGGAGACCGAGTGCCGATACTTCCACCATACAGAGTTCGCTCGCGCTGTGGCACGCACCGGATGCATGGGTATGGGGCCTCATTGTAGCGCTGACCCTATTGGTGATGCCGAATGAAATCGCCAAACTAATGGGGTGGAATCTCGCGATCCTTTATGCGACCCTCTACCTTGCCCAAGGAATCGCAGTTGTGGACCATTACCTCAGAAAAACGCGAATGCGTCCAGTCATCCGGGGAATGATCCATAC
>Ga0209048_10005419_pt1 | contig 12046 bp, 6 predicted proteins | sample FrelakmetCRP12CR_FD_187146 | JGI IMG/M metagenome (GOLD analysis project Ga0209048, IMG submission 187146) | Freshwater lake sediment microbial communities from the University of Notre Dame, USA, for methane emissions studies - CRP12 CR (SPAdes)... | ecosystem: Environmental > Aquatic >... | reverse complement strand
AATGGTGGCTGGCACGCTGTTTGGCGCTGCCAGGAATGTGAACACCAGGGCCAGTGTGATGGTCCATGCTACTGTCGATCTCAGATGCGAGCTACTTTTTGCTTGCATAGCATCCTCCTAAAATGAGCTACGCGATTTGGCATTCAATTCTTCCAGACCCTGGTATGGTTAAAAAAAATAAAAGTGACCCAAAAAGCTTACCCAAAAAGCTTACCCAAAAAGCTTACCCAAAAAGCTTACCCAAAAAGCTTACCCAAAAAGCTTAAATAAAAGCGAGCCTTGCGTCCAGGCTCGCCGGATTTGATTAGACCAGATGGTGGTTTCTTCGGCGGCCTGGCAGTCGTAGCTTTGAACAAGCTTTAGACCCATGGCTTTGCGTCGCCGGCTTTCACCGGGTTTGCCTTTTCGTCCTGACAATAGTATAGCCTAACAGAATCTTCGGGTCAATAGGTAATATTTCCTATTCGTTATTTGCAATAATGTTTGCATTTTAACTTTGGTCTGGCACTATAGCCAAGGAACAATTCTTGCTTTGGATTCTAAGGAAAATTCCTTGCGGTGTGGTAAACTATACGTTTGTTGTCTCCAGGGCGTTTGGATACCCCCTGTTGGTCCAGTTCATTTTATATTCGAGGAAAACCAGGTTTCCGAAGCCCGCGCTTCGCAAGCCTATTAAAAAAATCAAAAGAAAAGGCATAATTTCTACTTAGGAGATTGAAAGATGGCAAAAAAATGGGTTTTTCTATTTAATGAGGTTAATCAGGTCGAAAAGACCGTGGGCGGTTCGTGGGAAGGTGTGCGCGCTCTGCTGGGTGGTAAAGGCGCCGGCCTGGCCGACATGACCCGCGCCGGCGTGCCTGTTCCCCCTGGCTTTACCGTGACTACCGAAGCCTGCAACGCTTACCTGGCTGAAGGTGAGAAGTTCCCGGCTGGCATGTGGGATCAGGAGCTGGCCGCTCTCAAAGAGGTCGAAAAGCTGGCCGGCAAGAAATTCGGCGACCCAGCTAATCCGCTCTTCGTTTCGTGCCGCTCGGGCGCCAAGTTCTCCATGCCCGGCATGATGGACACCGTGCTCAACATCGGCTTGAATGATAAGACCGCGGAAGGCATGATCAAGCGCACCGGCGTTGCCCGTTTCGTATATGACTCTTACCGCCGCCTGGTGGAGATGTTTGGCACCGTAGTGCTGGGCATCCCCGACGAAGCCTTCGAGGAGCCTCTGGCTGCCTATAAAGCTAAGAAAGGCGTCAAGCTGGACACCGAGCTTAAAGCTGAGGACTGGAAAGCCTTGACCGAAGAGTTCAAAGCCGTAGTGCGCAAAGAGAAGGGTTTTGATTTCCCCCAGGACCCCATCGAACAGCTTCGTCTGGCTACCGAAGCCGTCTTCAAGTCGTGGAACGGCAAGCGCGCCGTGGATTACCGCAACGCAGCCGGTATTGCTCACGACCTGGGCACGGCTGTCAATATCGTCACCATGGTGTTCGGCAACATGGGCGAAGATTCCGGCACTGGCGTGGCCTTCACTCGCGATCCTTCCACCGGCGAAAAGAAGATGTACGGCGATTATCTGCTCAATGCCCAGGGTGAAGATGTGGTCGCTGGCATCCGCAATACAGCCAAGATCGAAACGATGGCCAAAGAGCTGCCCGAAGCTTACAAAGAGTTCATGGACATCACTACCAAGCTGGAGCGCCATTACCGCGAAATGCAGGATGTTGAGTTCACCATCGAAAACAAGAAGTTGTGGATGCTTCAGACCCGCACCGGCAAGCGCACCGCCAAAGCCACGGTTAAGATCGCCGTGGATATGGCCAACGAGGGCTTGATCAGTAAGGAAGAAGCCATCCTGCGCGTAACCCCCGATAATGTCGACACTATGCTGCACCCCCAGTTCGATGATAAAGCCAAGGCTGAGGCTGCCAAGAGTGGCCGCCAGTATGCCAAGGGTGTGAATGCTTCGCCAGGCGCGGCCGTGGGGCAGATCTATTTTGACGCTAACAAGGCTGAGAAGATGGCGAAAGAAGAGCACCAGGCGGTTATCATGGTGCGTCCCTTCACCAAGCCCGATGACGTCCACGGCATGTTGGCTGCCAAGGGCATCCTGACCAGCGAAGGCGGCGCAACCTCCCACGCCGCTGTGGTCGCTCGCCAGTTTGGTGTGCCTTGCGTGGTCGGCGCTTCGGATATCCGCATCGACCTGGAACGGCGCCAGATGGAATGCGCCTCCGTCGTCGTGAAAGAAGGCGAGTGGATTTCGGTGGATGGGACCACCGGTCAGGTTTATCTGGGTCAGATCCCGACCGTCGCCCCCAAGATCGAAGAGCAGACCGACCTGCTCACCCTGCTCGGTTGGGCAGATGAGATCTGCGCCACCCCCGGCTTGCGCAAGGTTCCCCAGGGCTGGCCGACTCGTGGCCTGCAGGTTTGGGCCAATGCCGACTACCCTGCCGACGCTCGCCGGGCCCGCTCTTACGGCGCGGTTGGCATCGGCTTGTGCCGCACCGAGCACATGTTCTTCGAGACGGAGCGCCTGCCCATCGTGCAGCGCATGATCCTGTCTGAGACCTCCGCTGGTCGCACCGAAGCTTTGAACGAGCTGCTGCCGTACCAGCGTGCCGATTTCGCCGGCCTTTTCAATGCTATGGATGGTTACCCGGTGATCATCCGCCTGATTGACCCGCCGTTGCATGAGTTCATGCCCGACGAAGAGAAGCTCTTCGAAGAGGTCGTCACTTTGCGGGTCAAGGGTGAGACCAAAGGCCTGGCAGAGAAAGAGAAGCTGCTTGCCAGCATCCGCTCGATGCACGAGAGCAACCCGATGATGGGCTTGCGCGGCGTGCGCCTGAGCATCTACATGCCCGAGATCGTCGAAATGCAGGTGCGCGCGATCTTCGAAGCCGCCGCCGACGAGACCAACAAGGGCATCGTGGTCAAGCCCGAGGTCATGATCCCGCTCACCGGCACGGTCAAAGAGCTGGAGTGGATCCAGCCGCGCTTGGAGCGTATTGCCAAGCAGGTAATGAAAGAGAAGGGCGTTAGTTTCGATTATAAGTTCGGCACGATGATCGAAATCCCGCGTGCGGCAGTCACCGCCGCCGAGATCGCCAAGGCAGCCGAATTCTTCTCCTTCGGTACCAACGACCTGACCCAGATGACCTTCGGCTATTCGCGTGATGACGCCGAGCGCAACTTCCTGGTCACTTATGTGGCGGAAGGCATCCTGCCCAAGAACCCCTTCCAGACTCTGGACACCGAAGGCGTTGGCCGTTTGATGGAAATGGCTGTCACTGAAGGTCGTAAGACTCGCCCCAGCTTGGAAGTAGGCATCTGCGGCGAGCATGGCGGCGACCCGGCTTCGATAGAGTTCTGTCACCTGGTGGGCAACAACTACGTGAGTTGCTCTCCATTCCGTGTGCCGATCGCCCGCCTGGCAGCCGCTCATTCAGCTTTGAAGCATCGTGCGGGCAAGAAAACCGAAGTCGCCGAAGAGAAGTAAATCGGCAGCTTTCTGGTCAGCTTTTCGACACATTTCTATCTGAGTGGTGGTGGGCGAGAGATCGTCTGCCGCCGCTCTTTATTATCAAAAATGTTAGGTACCCTTTCCTAGATGGAAGATGTGGGGTTTTTCTCAATAGAAATCAACTATAATGGATTAATTTCTTCTTAAAATGCGGTGCTATGACCAAAAAAGGCAAACCTCCGAAAGCGTCGATTCCAGTGCAGGATCAGGCCAAACAGTATCTTGACCTCGCTGCTACCTTGATGGTTGCACTCGATCCAGAAGGTCGCATCTCCTGTATCAACAAAAAAGGGTGCGAGATCCTGGGTTATGAACATTCAGAGCTTATAGGTAAAGATTGGTTTGCGACCAGTTTGCCGGAGCGGGTTCGCGCCCAGGTAAAGAGTGTTTTCAGCCAGATCATGCACGGAGAGTCCCAGCCAGTAGAGTATTTCGAGAATCCCTTGCTGACGAAAATGGGGGAAGAACGGACCTTCGCATTCCACAATGCAATCCTGAGAGATTCATCGGGCCAGATTATAGGGACCTTCTCTTCGGGAGAGGATATTACCGAGCGCAAGCGGTCGGAGATCGCGCTGCAAGAGAGCGAAGAGAAATATCGTTCCCTGGTTGAGCGGGCGGGCGAAGGCATTGTGATCATTCAAGACGGTATCGTTCGCTATGTCAATCCGAGCCTGGCTGGCATGAGAGACCAAACCGTCGAGGAGCTGGTCGGCACACTCTTCGAGACTTATATTCATCCGGACGATCGCCCGAAACTGAAAGAATGGTACCGGCGGCGGGTTCAAGGAGAAAGCCTCCCCTCCAGCTATGATGCTGTACTGCTGCGCCGTGACGGAAGCAAGGTGTATGTCGGCCTGACTGCCGAGATTATCTCCTATCAAGGGAAACCGGCCGACCTGGTCATTATCCACGACATCACCGAGCGCAAGTCGGCCGAAGCAGCCTTACAGGAGGCAGAAACCAGGTACCAAACCTTAGTCGAGCAAATCCCCGCCATTGTTTATACCGAGAATGGGGAAGACCTCAGCCAATGCATTTACATCAGCCCTCAATTAGAGGCAATCCTTGGTTACACGCCAGAAGAATGGATCGCCGACCCCCGTCTGTGCATCAATGTCATTCATCCCGATGACCGCCAGGCGATCGATGACGAAGACCATCGTACCAATGAGACCGGTGAGCCGTTTAAAGTCGAATATCGTGCCATCACTCGCGATGGCCGGATAGTCTGGATTCACGACGAATCCTTTCTCCGCCGAAACGCCGCTGGCCGTTCTCTGTTCTGGCAGGGCATTATGATCGATATCACCGAACGGAAGCAGTCAGAAATTGCCCAACAAGCGATCTATGAAATTTCTCGCGCGGTGATTTCCACCAAAACGCTGGATGGGCTTTACCAGGCGATCCACCTGGCGCTTAAAAACGTCCTCCCCGTCGAGAATTTTTATATAGCCCTCTACAATCCGGTCGAGAACCTGCTGAGTTTTCCCTATTTTGTAGACCAATATGATGATCCCCCCTCTCCGCAGTTGCCTGACCGCGGATTGACGGAATATGTGCTGCGTACCGGGGAGCCGCTTTTAGCCGGTCCAGCAAAATTCGCCGAGCTTCTTAAGAAAGGTGAAGTTGAACAAGTGGGGACCGACTCTCTGGATTGGTTGGGAGTGCCGCTCATCCTTGGCAAAGAAGTGATCGGCGTCATGGTCGTCCAAACATATACCAGGAATATTCGCTTCGACCAGCGCGATCTGGATATCATGTCCTTCGTCTCCATACAGGTGGCAATGGCGATCGAGCGGAAGAAAGCTGAAGAAGCCCTGGCCAAGAGCGAAGAGCATTTCCGCACCCTGGTTGAGATGTCTCCAGAGCCCATCGTCGTCCATTGTGAGGGGAAGATCGTATTCGTTAACCCAGCCGGTTTGAAGATGATCGGAGCGAAAAACGCGGAAGAGCTTCTCGGCAAGGGAGTGCTCGGACTGGTCCATCCCTCCTTCCGCGAATTCGTTAAAAGCCGGATGGAGCAAGGGATTCAACAAAGGGTAATGCTTCCCGTTACTCAGGAAAAATATATCCGCCTCGACGGTAGAGTGATCGATGTCGAAGTGGCCGCGATCCCCATCACCTACCAGGACAAGCCGGCCATGCAGGTCATCCTGCGCGATATTACCGAGCGTAAAGCCGCGGAGGAAGTGGCCAGCCAGCGCGCCAGAGAGCTGAAGGCGCTCTACGACACCTCCTTAGACATCATCTCGAACCATGACCTGCCCTTGCTCCTCGAAACCATTGTCGTGCGCGCGGCCGGGCTGCTCAACGCTTCTAGTGGCGGGCTGTACCTCTGCGACCCTGAGCAGCGCACCGTGCGTTGCATGGTCAGCTATAACACTTTGTTCAACTACACTGGAACGGTGCTCCAATATGGCGAGGGCGCAGCCGGGACGGTAGCCGAAACCGGCATGCCTCTCATCCTCGATGATTACCGCACTTGGACAGGGCGCTCTCTTGTTTTTGAAAAAGATAAACCCTTTACTACAATGCTTAGCGTTCCGATGAAATGGCAAGAAGAGGTTCGCGGTGTCCTGCATGTCCTGGACGAATTAGAGAACCGGCGCTTTACGGATGCCGACCTGGCGCTCTTGAATCAATTTGCCAACCTGGCCGCGATTGCCGTAGAAAACGCCCGCCTCTATCAGCAGGTCCAGAACCACGCCAATGAGCTGGAAAATCGTGTGACCGAGCGGACGGTTGAGCTCCGCGGCCGGGTTGCCCAGGTTGAAGAGCTCAACCTGGCAATGGCGAACCTGCTTAATGACTTGCAGGAAGCCAACCGTCGTTTGGAAGAGACCAGTAACAAGCTGAAAAACGCCAATTCCGAGCTAGAAACCTTCGCTTATTCTGTTTCACATGACCTCAAGGCCCCGCTGCGCGGCATAGACGGGTACAGTAATTTGCTCCTCGACCAATATGCCAGCCAGTTGGACGAGGAAGGCCGGTTCTTCCTTCAGAACATTCACCGCGCTTCGATCCACATGGGCCAGCTCATTGACGACTTATTGACCTATTCTCGGCTGGAGCGGCGAGTGCTGGCGCCCGGCCGGATTAATCCCAACACTCTATTTGAAGCTCTGCTTTCCGAATACACTGAAGAGATCCATAACCGTGCTGTCAAGGTGACGATCGATATCCCCTTTAAATCCGTCCACGGGGACGCGGAAGGACTTTCTCAGGCATTGCGGAACCTCATCGACAATGCCCTGAAGTTCACCCGTCAGGTGCCCGAACCGCGCATCGAAATTGGGGGCCGGAAGAAGAAAAATCGGGTTGTGCTCTGGGTGCATGATAATGGCATCGGGTTCGACATGAAGTTCCACGATCGCATTTTTAAAATCTTCCAGCGTTTGTATACCGACGACGTTTACCCCGGCACGGGAATCGGACTCTCCATCGTCCGCAAAGTGATGGAGCGGATGGACGGCCGCGCTTGGGCGGAGAGCGAGCCTGGAAAAGGCGCCACTTTCTTCCTGGAGTTCCCCAATTAAGCTTTCTACACCTCTGGCCATCACTGGAATCTATTACACCGCGTTCATGGGCCTGGGTCTGGTTTCCGCTGCCTTGGGACCTTCTCTGCCCAGCCTGGCTGCTCAGGCGCACGTCCAGTTGTCGCAGATCAGCCTGCTATTCACCGCCTCCAACCTTGGTTACCTGGTCGGTGCGCTGGTTGTAGGCCGCTTTTACGACCGCCGGCCCGGTCACCCATTGATGGCGGTCGCTTTGCTGCTGGCCGCGGTCATTCTTGCCCTCATCCCCACCCTGCCCTGGCTGGCGCTGCTCTCCCTTGCAGTCTTGGCGCTGGGTGTAGCCCAATCCGGCGTGGATGTGGGCGGCAACACCCTGCTTGTCTGGCTGCATCGCGACAAGGTCAGCCCTTATATGAACGGGCTGCACCTTTTTTGGGGGCTGGGCGCAGTCTTTACCCCTTTGATCATCGCCGAAGCCATTTTAATGTCTGGAAATTTCGCCTGGGGTTATTGGCTCGTGGCTGTTCTGCTGTTGCCGTCCGTCTTCCTGCTCACCCGGATTCCCAGCCCATCGGCCCCGCACCTCGAGCCTGGCGGCGCCCCGCAAAAACCGGTCAATTTGCCGCTGGTTGTGCTGTTCATGCTGTTCTTTCTGACTTTTGTTGGGGCTGAGGGCTCGTATGGCGGCTGGATTTACAGCTACGCGCTGGCTACAAACATCGCCGTGCCGGCGACCGCCGCGATTCTCACCTCTACTTTTTGGGCTGCGCTGACCCTCAGCCGCTTGGTATCCATCCCCCTCGCTCTGCGTTTCAGGCCGCGTACCCTGCTCATCGCCGACCTGGTCGGCTGCCTGGTTGGATTGACCCTGGCAGTGCTGGGAGGCAGTTCGCCTCTAATGATCTGGATCGCCACCATTATCTTTGGGGCTTCGGTCGCCACCTTATTCCCCGTCAGCTTGTCTTTTGCCTCCGGTGTCGTCACCGTCACCGGCCTGTTTACCAGCCTGATGTTTGTGGGCGCCAGCCTGGGCAGCATGATCCTGCCCTTCCTCATCGGCCAGTTCTTCGAGTCGGTCGGCCCGCAATCCGCCATGGTCATCATGCTGGTCGATATGGTAATTTGTGTCGGGATCTTTATCCTGCTGAACTGGGTCAGAACGCGCTCGATTAGAATAGCGGATTACCAGTAAGCCGGGAGGTGGGTCTTGGTTTGTGAAAACGGTGCAGTTGCAAACCTAAATCATGCTGTTTATTTTCAGCACATACCACACCAGGAACCCAGCCACAATGCACAGCACCACAAACAATATCACCACCAGCCATACCAGGCACGTATTCGAGCCTTTCTTCTTGCGGGCCTTCTTCGGCTCTTTGACCTCCGCCTCCTGAGCCAGCGGCTCTTCAGGCGCTAAAGCGGTGATCATCGTTTCGCCCGCTGGGGGTTGGGTGGATGCGGCTGATGCCGCCGAGGCAGGCGGAGTGGCTTCGGCCTGCTTCACTGCAGGTTCCTCTTGGACGGGCATTTCCTCCCAGGGGGAAAGGGATTGCGGCTGCGCTTCTGCGGTTTCTGCCGGCTGCTCCTCCGATTCCGCAAAAAAGGCGGAAGTGTCGAATGCTTGCGGCTCCTCTGCCGCGGCGCCAGCCGGCTCCGCCTCTGGCTCCCCATAGAAAGGAGACGTAGCGGGAGCTTGCTGAGGCTCTTCAGCAACCTGGGCTTGTGCTGGCTGCGCTTCCATTTCCATCAGCAGTCTATCTGCCGAATCGTTATCCGGGTTGATCGCCAGCGCCCGATTGAGGCAGTATTTCTTCTGCACGGGATCTTCCAGGCAAACCGCCAGCCACATCCAGGCCTGGTCATTGTTTGGCTCCGACTGCACTAAGGCAGTTAGGGTTTGTTTCCCGGACGCCAGTTCCCCGGCCCGGACGGCCGCGATAGCCTGTGAGAGTTGTTCTGAAGCCATATTTTCCCTCCCCGGTTTAGCCGAGCTCGTCGTGACGGTTACGACCCAATTTGTTGCTCAGCTTAATCATACATCAAATGTTGAATTAATACCAGTCAGGCTCATTTTTCGCCCAACCGCGCCACCCTCCCACTCACCAGCCAGAGCGGCACGACCGCGCACGCCAGGCTGAACACGCCACCCAGGACAAGCCCGACCATCTGGCCGATGATCTCTGGCAGTTCGAATGCCATCGCAGCCACTGGTGGTCCGAAAAACAGCAGCAGGCTGACCGGTAGGTAGATGAAGCTAGCCAGCGCTCCCAGGCAGCCGCTGGCGCTTTTCTGCATCTGCCGTGGATCTTCCCATGCCAGGTTAGCCCCGGTGATCCCAAAAGTCAGGTTGATGCCTGCGTTCCCCGCGATGCATAGCCCAATCACTGGCAGAGAGTATAGCAGCGTAGAGATCGGCGCCCGCTGGATCATCCAGGTCGCCAGCAAGAATACCCCGCTCAGCAGGGCCGTGGGCAGGTATGCCACCAGGTACTTGGCCGCTACCAGCCGCCCGATACTCACCGGCGCCGACTTGAGCAGCCAGTAGTTCTTGCCCTCTTGTGAAAAGCCCATCCCAGCCAGCCGCCCCAGCAGCATCCAGCCGACGAACAAAGCCAGTCCAACCGAGAAATACAGGCTGAGGTTTTTTAACATGCCGGCCATCCAGGCGGGAGCGTCGCCGAGTCCATCGGCCCGCCCCCCGCCGTTGCGCAGCAGCATAAACGCATAAACCACTCCCAGGATTAGCGGCGTGACCAGTTGCGACATGTTGCGCAGGTCGCGGCGCAAAACCAGCCAGTCTTTCATCATGATGGCCCGTATCGTCCCCGGCGTGCGGCGTTCGGCAACAGGTATGATATAGGTTTGCGCCCGTGTTTGCGCTGTGCGCGGGGCTTTCTTCTTCCTGCTCTTGTTCTGCAGGCTGGCCCAGCCGCTGTAGAATAGCCTCTCCGAAGTGACCAGCGCCGCTCCGAAGACCAGGCTTGCCAGAATCACGGTGACCAGAACCAGCCCGCCTCCCTCCAGCCAGTTGCCTTTTCCAACGTTCACCAAGCCGCGCCCAGCCCATGCCAGCGGCGACCAGGAGGTGTTGACCATTTTTACCAGACCCAGCGCCTGGCTGGCCTGGTTGGGTGAAAAATGGTTTATGTTGGCGAGCTGGCCGGTCTGTGAGCACAGAAAAGATAGGATTGCCCCTAAAAAGCCAAGCACCTCCGCCACCCGCCTGGCAGGAAAAATGCGCACCACGACCATCACCAGTAAGCTGGAAATGCCCGTCGCAGCCAGCGCCAGTGCAGTCAATAAGATCAGGACCAGTGGATAGTACAGGAAGTTGTAGCGGTTCGAGGCTCCCAGCCCGTACAGCACAGGCAAGGCAAATAAGCACACCAATCCGAAATTTGGCAAGATGGCCTGCAGCAGCTTGGCGGTGAACACCGCCCGGATTGGGATCGGCGCCGCCAGCAGGAATTCCATATCACCTGCCAGGTATAGCGCTTGCAGCAGCACACCGAAGCTGGTGAGCAGCAAACCCAGGAACGCCCCGCTGAAGATCAGCGCCGGCACCACCTCCAGCCAGGGGGAAACATCGCCGATGTACAGCGTCAGTTCAGGTGAGTTGAGGAAGTGCAGCGCCAGGAAGCTCAGAAAAAAAATAAATCCCAAAAAACCGAGCAGCAGCAGCCACAGGATGATCATCATGATCTTGTTGCGCAGTTTCGCTCGCCGGAAGCCGCTCACCAGGATGACCAGCCGCAGGTGCATCAGCTTCCAAACTACCTCCCATAGGCTTTGCTGCCCTAAAACCGTGACAGGAAGCTCCTGAGCTGCGTTCACTTCAGGACCTCGGCGATCTCGGCATATTCAGCCCCGCCCGTCAGGCTTAAAAAGATATCTTCCAGGCTGATCTCTGCTCCAGCAGCCGCGCTGCTCCCCCGGCGCAGCTCTTCCATGCTGCCCACTGCGATCAGCCTCCCCTGGTTGATGATCCCAATCCGGTCGCACATCCGCTCGGCGATTTCCAGGATATGAGTGGATAGGAATATCGCCGCGCCGCGTTCCGACATCTGGCGCAGGATATCCTTGATCAGCCGCGCCGATTTAGGGTCCAGGCCTACCGTTGGCTCGTCCAGCACCAGCGCTTTCGGGTCGTGCACCAGGGCGGCTGCCAGGGCTGTTTTTTGTTGCATGCCGTGGCTGTACGAGTCGATCGTGTCATCGCCCGCCTGGGTCAGGTCGAACAGGCGCAGCAGCTCCTCCGCCCGTCTCTCGGTCTGCTGGCGCGACAGGCCGTACAGGTCGCCCACAAACCGCAGCAGCTCTCGCCCGGTCAGCTTCGGGTACAGGTTGGACTCATCGGGCACGTAGCCGTTGATCGATTTGGCCTGCATGGGCTGTTTTTGCACGTCATAGCCGCCCACTTTCGCGATGCCCGAGGTGGGCTGTAGCAAGCCGACGATCATCTTAATCGTCGTCGTCTTTCCAGCCCCATTCGGGCCCAGGAAGCCGAAAATCTCGCCGCCATAGACGCTGAAGCTGACATCATCGACTGCCAACTTATCGCCGTAGCGCTTGACCAGGTGTTGAGTTTCAATTAGGGGGAGTGGAGAGGTCATCATTTTTCACCTATTCGTGTCAGATCATACAACAGGAAATCCCTCCTGGCAAGGTACATTCTCTTCACCTATCATTACGACTTTCGACCATTGACGAACGTCTTTTTTTTCGGTTACAATGATTTCAATGAAAAGACCTTTGTCTCGGCGTGATTTTCTGAAGTTAGGCGGTCTGGCATTGGGCAGTCTGGCCTACTCGCCGCTCTTCCCGCGCCAGCCGGATCAAGACCAGGGCCTGGTGGTTCGCGTGGCCACCAAGCAGGTAGATGTCCGTTCTCTGCCCGATGACCAGTCGCCCATCGTTGGCAATCGCTTCCGCGACCAGTTGCTGCACGTGTACGAGCAGCTCAACCCGCCCAATGCGCCTAAGTTCTACAATACACTGTGGTACCGGGTGT
>Ga0209048_10005418_pt1 | contig 12047 bp, 7 predicted proteins | sample FrelakmetCRP12CR_FD_187146 | JGI IMG/M metagenome (GOLD analysis project Ga0209048, IMG submission 187146) | Freshwater lake sediment microbial communities from the University of Notre Dame, USA, for methane emissions studies - CRP12 CR (SPAdes)... | ecosystem: Environmental > Aquatic >... | reverse complement strand
TAAGGTATTGCGTAAGCCCTGCTTATCTTGCTTACCTGTTTTTTTGCTATTAGGCCGTAGTCAGGTGAGCGGTGAAGCATTATTCCCCCTGCATCCGGTATAAGCTCGCGTACAGCCCATTGCGCGCCAACAGTTCCGTATGAGCGCCTGTCTCCAGGATCCGTCCCTTTTGCAGGACCACGATGCGATCGGCGTTTTCGATGGTGGACAGGCGGTGGGCGATGATAAAGGCTGTGCGGCCCCGGCGCAGGCTCTCCAGGGCCTGCTGAACCTGTCGTTCGGACTGGGTGTCCAGGCTCGACGTGGCCTCGTCCAGGATCAGGATGGGCGCGTCCTTGAGCAGAGCGCGGGCAATGGCGACCCGCTGGCGTTGTCCACCGGACAGACGGGTGCCGTTCTCGCCGATCAGGGTGTGCAAGCCATCTGGCAGATCGCGGATGAATTCCATGGCGTAGGCGCCCTCGGCGGCTTTGATTATCGCCGCCTCGCTCACCGCGTGGCGGGCTCCGTAGCCGATGTTGGCCGCTACAGTGTCGTTGAACAGCACGATGTCCTGCCCGACATAGGCGATGTTGGCGCGCAGATCGGCCAGGCGCAGGGCGGTGATATCCACCCCATCCAGCAGAATGCGGCCCTTCGTCGCGTCATAGAAACGCGGTAGCAAGTTCATAAGGCTGGTTTTGCCGCTGCCGGATGGTCCCACCAGGGCGATGGTCTCGCCGGGCTCCACCTCCAGGCTGAGATCCCGCAGCACTTCGCCATTGCCCTCTCGATAGCGCAGTCCCACCCCTTGGAAACTGACCCGCCCGCGGGCACGGCTAATTTGTTGAATGCCCTGGTCCGGCTCGGGGGGTTCATCGATGAGGGCGAAGACGCTCTCCGCCGCCGCCAGGCCCCGCTGTAATTGTTCGTTAAGCTTGGTGAGCCGCTTGATAGGGGTCAGCAATAAGGCCATGGCTCCAAACAGGGAGACGAAGCCGCCCACCGTGATCTCGTTGGCCGCTGCTTGCAGGGAAGCGATATAGATCACCGTCGCCAGCGCGATGATGGCCAGCAACTGCACGATAGGCACGCTGGCTTCGGAAGCGGTGGTCAGCTTCATATTATAGCGCCGCACCCAGTTATTGACTTGCCGGAAGCGCTCCGCTTCATAGGCTTCGCCGCCAAAGATCTTGATCACCTTGTGGCCCTGGATCGTCTCATCGATGATATGGTTAAGTTCCCCCATTGACCCTTGTAATTCCCGGCTCAGTTGGCGCAGGCGACGGCTGATGAGTTTAACCACGATGGCGATGCTGGGGGCGATCAGGAAGGCGATCAGGGACAGTTTCCAATTCAGGTAGAACATCCAGGCCAGCAGGCCAGCTACCGATACACTGTCGCGCACCAGGGTAACCAGCGCCTCGGTGGTCGCGGTCATCACCTGATTCACGTCATAGGTGAGCTTGGAGAGCAGAGCACCGGCGGAGAAGTCATTGAAGCGCTGGGTAGGCAGGACCAAAAGTTTGCCAAACATCTCACCCCGCAGGTCCATCACCACCCGGTTGGCCACCCATTTCATGGCGACCGCGCTGATAAAGCCGGCGCCACCGCGAAGTAGAAACAACCCCGCCATCAGAATAGGCATGAAGACCATAAACTGCGGGTCCTTGGCCACGAAGCTGCCATCCAGCAAGGGCTTGAGCAACGCGGCCATGGCCGGTTCCGTCATGGCCAACACCAGGGTGCTCAGGAGGGAGACCGAGAAGATACGGACATGGGGTTTCGCATAGCGCAGCAAACGCAGATAAAGGTCCTTGCTATTCATGAGTTTAGGAAATCCAGATTGAACCGTGCAGACTTTCATGGTAGCGGGTTGAGCGGCGTATTGCGACTTGTTAATCCATTCTGAAGCCGTGGGGGTAGGCGTGCTTGGTTCGGCTGCGCTCAATCTCGTGGGCCATCCCTGGCCCACTCGAACAAATAAGCACGCTCCTGGGGTATCCTTTTTGCGCAACCGGAAAACCGGTGATCCGGCTGTGATATGATTTTGCCCTGCCTCACTATTTCGCAGCCGCCCATGAAAATCCAAATTCCCCGCTTTGCACAGGCCCGCGTGTTGATCGTCGGCGACGTGATGCTGGATCGCTATTGGCATGGTCCCACCGCGCGCATTTCCCCGGAAGCGCCGGTGCCGGTCGTCAAGGTAGAGGAGATCGAGGAACGCCCCGGCGGGGCCGCTAATGTGGCGGTCAACATCGCTACCCTGGGAGGCCAGGTTCAGGTGCTGGGCGTGACCGGCGCCGATGAGGCGGCTACCGCTCTCGTCGCCCGGCTTGGCAGGTTGGGAGTGGCGAGCGATCTGCTGCGCCTGGAGGGCCAGGCCACCATCACCAAGCTGCGCGTAGTCAGCCGCCACCAGCAACTGCTGCGGTTGGATTTCGAGGACGGCTTTCCCGGTTTCAATCCCGCCGCGTTGCGGGCGCGCTTCGCTACCCACCTGTTGGCGGCCGATGTGGTGGTATTGTCCGACTATGCCAAGGGAACCCTGCGCGAGGTGCAGGGCTATATCCAGCAGGCTCGCGCCCATGGCCGCCAGGTGCTGGTGGACCCCAAGGGATGGGATTTTACCCCCTACCGGGGCGCCACCCTGATCACCCCCAACCTGGCCGAACTGGAGGCCGTGGCAGGACCATGCCGCAGCGACGAAGAACTGGTGGCCAAAGGCATGAATCTAATCCGCGACCTGGAGTTAGAGGCCCTGCTGATTACCCGCAGCGAACGCGGCATGACCCTTTTGCAGCGTGACCACGACCCTCTGCACCTTGCCGCCCGCGCCCGCGAGGTCTTCGATGTGACCGGCGCCGGTGACACGGTCATCGCCACGCTGGCGGCGGGGCTGGCGGCGGGCATGGATCTGGTAGCAGCCACGATGTTGGCCAATCTGGCCGCCGGCATCGTGGTGGGCAAGCTGGGTACCGCCAGCGTCACCGTCTCTGAACTGCAACGCGCGCTTTACGAACACGATGAACCGGTCCGCGGCGTGCTCAGCGAGGAACAACTCGTGGCGGCGGTGGCCGATGCCAAGGCACATGGGGAAACCATCGTCATGACCAACGGTTGCTTCGATATTTTGCACGCCGGTCACGTAGCCTATCTGGAACAGGCCCGCCGTCTGGGTAACCGCCTGATCGTGGCGGTCAACGACGATGCGTCGGTGCGCCGTCTCAAGGGCGAGAATCGGCCAGTCAATATCCTGGAGGGGCGCATGCGGGTACTGGCGGGGCTGGCCTCGGTGGACTGGGTGGTGCCATTTGCCGAGGCTACCCCGGAGCGGCTGATCTGCCGCGTCAAGCCCGACTACCTGGTCAAGGGGGGCGACAACGACCCCGCCAGAATACCCGGCAACCGCTGCGTGTGGGAGGCCGGTGGCCAGGTAGTGGTCATGGACTATATCGACGGCTGCTCCACCACCGGTACCATCGCCCGCATCCTCAATCCCCACCAGCCTAATCTCCCCTACCTCCCTTTTCAAAAGAGGGGGAGCGAATGACTGCCTTGTGCGACAGGGGGAATGGATGGCTGCCTTGACGGTCGATGTCGCCATTGTCGGCGGCGGGATCGCCGGCCTTTGGCTACTGGCCCGGCTGCGCGCCCGGGGTTATGGAGCGCTGCTCATCGAGCACGACCGGTTGGGAGCCGGGCAGACCATCTGCTCGCAAGGAATTATTCACGGCGGCACCAAATATGCCCTGCACGGCAAGGTCTCCGGCGCCACCCGCGCCATCAGCGACATGCCTGCGGTCTGGCGGCGCTGCCTGGCCGGCGCCGGCGAAGTGGACCTTTCCGGGGTAGCGGTGCTGGCGGAGCATCAGCACCTGTGGGCCAGCGGTTCTCTCGCCTCGCGCTTGGTCAGCTTTTTCGCCAGCCACGCCATGCAGAGCCGCATGGAACGGGTAAGCCCCGGCGATTTCCCCACGGCCCTGCGCCACCCCGGCTTTCGCGGTAGCCTTTACCGCCTCGCTGAACCGGTGCTGGATATCGCTTCGCTGTTGCGGGCGCTCGCCGATCGGCAGCCTCAGGCATTGCTGTACGGCCAGGCGTCCATCGCTCCAACCGCCGGCGGAGCCATCAGCTTGTGTGCCCCGGATCAGGAACCGCTGACGGTAGAGGCTCAGCGCATCGTGCTGACCGCCGGCGCCGGCAATGGCATTCTTGGTGCGGCACCCATGCAACTCCGTCCCCTGCATATGGTCATGGCGCGCGCGGAGCACCTGCCTGATGGTTTGTATGCCCATTGCCTGGGCGCTAGCGATACCCCGCGCCTGACCATCACCTCCCACCGGGATAAGGCCGGCCGGGTCGTCTGGTATCTGGGCGGGCAGCTTGCAGAAGCGGGGGTGAAGCGTGACACTCACCAGCAAATTCTTGCGGCCCGTCAGGAGTTAGTTGAGTTACTGCCCTGGCTGGATCTGGCCGGGGCACAGTTCACCACCCTGCGGGTAGACCGCGCCGAAGCCCGCGCTGACGGTAAGCGCCCCGATACACCGGGCGTGTTTCGGCATGGCCAGGTTATTACCGCCTGGCCCACCAAGCTGGCCATGACCCCCCTGCTGGCCGACGCAGTGCTGGAACTGCTGGCGCGGGATGGCATTCAGCCAGGCGGCGCCGAGCTTGGCCGCCTCGCCGACTGGCCGCGTCCTCAGGTGGCCAGCTATCCCTGGGACGAGGAGCGGGAATGGTGTTGAGGCCGCTGGGAAATACCGGCATCCGGGTAAGTCCCCTGGGACTGGGCACGGTCAAGTTTGGCCGCAATCAGGAGGTGAAATATCCCCACCCCTTTGCGCTGCCCACGGACCAAGAGATACTGCAACTGCTGGAATTGGCCCGGGACTTGGGCATCAATCTACTCGATACCGCCCCCGCCTACGGCAGCAGCGAGGAGCGCCTGGGCCGGTTGCTGCGGGGATGCCGGCAGGACTGGGTGATTGTCACCAAGGTGGGAGAAGCATTCAGCGCTGGCCGCTCTCACTTTGATTTTTCCGCCACCGCCACCCGCGCCAGTGTGGAGCGCAGCCTGCGGCGCCTGGGTACCGACTACCTGGACGCGGTGTTGATCCACTCCAACGGCGACGATGTCCGCATCCTGCAAGAGGAAGGCACCCTGGATACGCTGCTGGATCTGAAGACGCAAGGTCTGGTAAGGGCCGTGGGTATGTCCACCAAGACTCTGGCAGGTGGGTTGCTGGCCGTGCAACGTTGCGACGTGGTGATGGTCACTTACAACCTCATGCGGCAGGAGGAATTGCCGGTGATCCGCGCCGCCCATGCCGCGGACAGGGGCGTGCTGATCAAAAAGGGACTGCTCAGCGGCCATCTGGAGCAACTGGGCGAAACCGACCCCGTGGCGGCTTCGCTGCGGTTGATCTTCGCCGAACCGGGCGTGAGCAGCGCGGTGGTGGGTATTCTCAATCCCGCCCATTTGTGTGCTGATGCGGCGGCGTTGGCGCGGGTGTTAGATGGCTAAGCGCTGATCAACATGCGCCATCTCTATACGGTACTGCTTTACCTGGCCACCCCGCTGATCCTGGCCCGGCTGTATTGGCGCAGCCGCCGCTTGCCCGATTACCGTCATCGCTGGGCCGAGCGCTTCGGCGTATTTCCCGCGCTGCCAGTGCCCGGTTGTCTGTGGATCCACGCGGTGTCGGTGGGCGAGACCCGTGCCGCGCTACCGTTAATCCGCGCCTTGCGGGAACGTTACCCGACATGGCCGCTGCTGATCACCACCACTACCCCTACCGGCTCCCAGCAGGTACGCGAAGCACTGAGAGATGCGGTATGGCACGTTTATGCTCCCTATGACCTGCCCGGCGCGGTGACTCGCTTTCTGGCGCGCACCCGCCCGCGACTCGCCGTGGTCATGGAAACCGAACTGTGGCCCAACCTCTTCCATTACTGTGCTGCGGCGGGTATTCCCACGGTGGTGGCCAACGCCCGTCTCTCCGAACACTCCGCGCGAGGCTATGCCCGCTTGGGTAGTTTGACGGCGCAGATGCTGGCCAAGGGCACCCTGGTTGCTGCCCAGTCCGAGGCGGATGCCGCCCGCTTTCGCGCCCTGGGGGCGGCGCGGGTGCGGGTAACCGGCAACCTGAAATACGACCTGGCGCTGCCGCCGGCTCTCCTTGCGCAAGGCCAGGAACTGCGGCGGACCTGGGGCGCGCAGCGGCCAGTATTGATTGCGGCCAGCACCCACGCTGGGGAGGAGGAACTGATCCTGGACGCCTGTGAACGGCTGCGCCGCCGTTTTTCAGATCTGCTGCTGGTCCTGGCTCCCCGCCACCCGGAGCGCTTCCCGGTGGTGGCGGAGCTTTGCCGGCGGCGCGGCCTGCCGCTGGTGGCGCGCAGCGAGCAGCGGCGCTGTGAACAAGCTACCCAGGTCTTTCTGGGCGATAGCATGGGCGAACTGCTGCTGTTTTATGCTGCTGCTGATGTCGCTTTCGTAGGCGGCAGCCTGGTCCCGGTCGGTGGCCACAACGTCCTGGAACCCGCGCTCTTGGGTCTACCGGTCCTGTTCGGACCACAGATGTTCAATTTCAGCGAGGCCAGCCAGCATTTGCTGGAGGCGCGGGCGGCCTGGCGAGTGAATGACGCTGCCGAACTGGCGGAAACTGCCGGGCGGCTGCTTGGCGATCCTGCCCTGCGGCGGGCGGCGGGGCGGCGCGGCAAGGCGATGGTGGAAGCCAATCGCGGAGCGCTGGCGGCCTTGGTTGAGATTATTGGTGACCTGCTAGACGAAGTGAACAACGCGGTAGTTAGGCCTGCCCGAGACAGCAGATAAAGGGCGACAGGGATTGTAAAGGCAACCGCTGCAATGCGGGTTACGGGTAGTGTTCCAGATTTGGATATTACACCAAGACCCCAAGAATTATCCTGTTCCGTTCGGTGGCTGACTCCATCCGTTACTTTCACAAAAACCTTCTCAACTGCTCCGGTATCCGCTCCGCCGGTTGCTCTTCCCCTGCCCTCAGCGCCACCGGCGCATCCCCCAGCTTCAGCCAGAACGGCACCACCACTTTTCCCCCGGGCCGCCACACCGAGCATCACCAGCGTGATAAATCTTGAACAGAGGTTCATTTCGGATTTCAACTCCTCATCGTATGCTAGGATCGTTCTCTAAAGGTCTGGAAGAGAGATGTACAATGGCTACTGTATTTGAAATCCACGAACAGGATTTTCATCAATGGGCCATGAGCAGTGCCGAACTGATACGCGATGGCGAACCCGTTGAGCAGGGCGTCACCCACTTCCTTCCCCAGACTTATTGGACCATGCGGCGCCGTTGTCCGCCCTCTCCAACGGGTTCAGGTCATCTCTAAAATTCCACCTTTCCCGCAGGCTCTACCCCCAATGAACAATAACTTCTCACAGAACCGCTCAAGGCGCTGGGGCTGGCTGCTCATCGCGCTCGGGCTGGGTATCATCTTATTTTTGTACCTGTGGCCCTGGCTCGAGCAACTGCGCTATGGCGGGGATCCCCGCCCGGTCACGCCGCGCGGCGAGCTGGCCGGCGACGAGCAGAGCACCATCGCGCTGTTTCGCCAGGCGGCCCCCTCGGTGGTGTACATCACCACGCTGACTCGCCAGGTCAACCCCTGGACGCGCAACGTGCTGGAAATACCCCAGGGTACCGGTTCCGGTTTCATATGGGACGAGCAAGGCCATATCGTGACCAACTTTCACGTGCTCCAGGCCGCCAGTTCCGCCACGGTCACGCTGTCCGATCACAACGCCTATTCGGCGGCGTTGGTGGGCGCGAGTCCGGATCACGATCTGGCGGTACTGCGGATCAGCGCACCCGCCCCCAAACTGCGCCCGCTGGCCGTGGGCGTCAGCCATGATTTGCAGGTTGGCCAGAAAGTATTCGCCATCGGCAATCCCTTCGGGTTGGATCAAACGCTGACCACGGGGATCATCTCGGCCCTGGGCCGAACCATCGAAGGCGTCAATGGCCGCCCGATCGAAGGCGCCGTGCAGACCGACGCGGCGATCAATCCCGGCAACTCCGGCGGCCCACTGCTGGACAGCGCCGGCCGCCTGATTGGGGTCAATACGTCGATCTACAGTCCGTCCGGCGCGTTTGCGGGCATCGGCTTCGCCGTGCCGGTGGATACGGTCAATCGCATCGTGCCACGCCTGATCGCGCATGGCCGCTATGTGCGGCCGCAACTCGGGATTGTGATCGACGATCCGATCAACCGCGAGATCACCCGGCAACTGGGTGTCGAGGGGCTGGTGATCCTGGGCGTCAGACCTGGATCGGCCGCTGCCGCTGCGGGGCTGCGGGGCACCGTACAGGCTCAAAACGGTGAGCTTGTTACTGGCGACATCATCCAACTGATCAATGGTAAACCGATCCGCAACAGCAATGATTTGTTCAGCGTGCTGGAAGACTACCAGGTCGGCGATACAGTTACCCTCACCCTCCTGCGCGACAACAGCCGCCGGGAAATCAAGCTCAAACTGGAGCAGTCTTCGCCTTAGCAGGCTAAGCCTTGAATTTCTCGCCGGGCGTGCAGATAACGTCTATCCCAAACGGGCCTAGCAGGATTATGCTGTCACAAAATAATACCAAAGGACGCAATAACGTGGCACGACCCAACTACCAAGACGGCAGTATCGTCAACCTGATGAGTTCTCTGATACAAGGACTCGGTGGTCAACCTCATCCCGCCTATGCGCCGCTCGCCCTGCTGTCACCGAAAACCGTGGCCGAGGCTGCCAACGTCGTGCTGCTCGTTATCGATGGCCTCGGGTACCACTATTTCAAGCGCCACGCGGGGGCGCTCGGCAACCACCTGCAAGGTTCGATCACCTCGGTGTTTCCAACCAGCACGGCGCCTGCGATCACTACGTTTCTGACCGGCGTCGCGCCTCAGCAGCATGGGGTAACCGGCTGGTTCATGCATCTCAAGGAACTGGGCACCGTTGCCACTATTCTGCCGTTCCGGCCCCGCTGGGGCGATGGCACCTTCAATGTTATGGGTATCAGTCCCGGTCAGTTGATCGCCCATCCAACCCTGTTCGATGGTCTTGCCGTCCAAAGCTCTTTTGTCATCCAGCAGCGACTCGTGAATTCTCCCTACACCGTTGCCGGGGCGGGGTGCGCGGAGCGGTTGGGCTATCGGGACCTCGCCGATTGTTTCGCCATAATTCAGGGCAGTATCGGCCAGGGGCCGCAACGCAGTTACACCTATGCCTATTGGCCGCTGCTCGATAACCTATCCCATCACCATGGGGTTGCCAGCAAAGCGGTGAAAAAACACCTGCGCGAGTTGGAACAGGGGCTTGAAGCACTGCTCAAGGCCCTGCGCGGAACGAATACGCTGCTGATCGTCACCGCCGACCACGGCTTCATCGACACGGCGCCAGCCTTAACGACGTGGCTGGATGATCATCCAGAACTGGCGGGCTGCTTCGTATTGCCTTTATGCGGCGAGCCCAGGGCCAGCTATTGCTACATCCGTCCCGGCAAAGCCGGGCAGTTCGAGCGTTATGTGGCGGAGCGGCTCGGGGACTGCTGTGATTTATATGCCAGCGAGGAACTGGTGCGTATGGGCTGGTTTGGCTTGGGGGAACCGACGCCCAGGTTGCTGGACCGTATCGGCGACTATGTGCTCGTCACTAAAGGCCATCATGTGATCAAGGACTCACTGCCCGTGGAGAGCGCTTGGGCGGACGTGGGCGTCCACGGCGGTATCAGCGAGGACGAGATGTTGGTGCCGCTGATCGTGGCGCATTGCTAGATCACGGTGTTTCAGTCCACCTGGGCGGATAACGAATCCGAGATTACCTCTGCCGCGTATGGATAAACACTGGCAGTCGCCACGACAGAGGAATTACTCCATGAAACCCGGCAAAATCATACTGGCCGTTAGTATCGCCGCCCTGGTGTACGGTTTCTTCGCCTTCGACTTGGGCCACTATTTCAGCCTGGCGTACTTCAAATCGCAACAGGCGGCCATCGATGCCTATTTTCAGGTCCATCCTCTGCAAACGGCCCTGCTCTTCTTTGCGATTTATGCCACGGTGACCGGTTTGTCGCTGCCGGGGGCCGCCCTCATGACCCTGGTGGCGGGCGCCATCTTCGGGGTGATAGGGGGCACGGTGATAGTCTCCTTCGCGTCTACCCTCGGCGCTACCCTGGCGTTTCTGACCGCGCGCTTTCTATTGCGCGACTGGGTGCAGGGCCGGTTCGGCGACAGCCTCAAGACGGTCAACCAGGGCATCGAGAAAGCTGGCGCCTTTTATCTGTTCACCCTGCGCCTGGTGCCCGTGTTTCCGTTCTTCGTCATCAACCTGGTGATGGCGCTGACGCCGATCCGCACGGTGACTTTTTCCTGGGTGAGCCAAGTCGGCATGCTGGCCGGCACCGTCGTCTATGTGAACGCGGGTACCCAGATCGCCCACATCGAATCCCTGCGCGGCATTCTGTCACCGGGCCTGCTGATTTCCTTCGCGCTGCTCGGTTTCTTCCCGCTACTCGCCAAGCAGTTGGTGGCTTTTATCAAGGCCCGCCAGGTCCTGCGCAACTATCCCAGACCCAAGCGCTTCGACCGCAATGTGGTGGTGATCGGCGCCGGTTCCGCCGGGCTGGTAACCGCCTACATCGCCGCCGCCGTCAAGGCCAAGGTCACCCTCATCGAAAAGCATAAAATGGGCGGCGATTGCCTGAACACCGGCTGCGTGCCTTCCAAGGCCCTGCTTCGTTCCGCCAAGTTTCTTTCTCATGTTCAACGGGCCCGGGAATTCGGCATCAAATCCGCCAGTGCCGAGTTCGATTTCGCCGAGGTCATGGAACGGGTGCAGCGGGTCATCACTACCGTAGAACCCCACGATTCGGTCGAGCGCTACACCCAACTGGGGGTGGAGTGTATCCAAGGGGAGGCCAGGATTACCTCGCCCTACAGCGTGGAAGTCAACGGTCAGACCCTTACCACCCGCAGCATCGTCATCGCCGCCGGCGCCAGGCCGTTCGTGCCGCCCATCCCCGGCATCGAGGCAGTCGGCTATCTGACCTCCGATAACGTGTGGAACCTGCGGCAGTTGCCCAGGCGTCTGGTGGTGCTGGGCGGCGGTCCCATCGGCTGCGAACTGGCGCAAGCGTTTGCCCGCTTCGGCAGCCAGGTCACCCAGGTTGAGATGCTGCCGCGGATCCTGATCAGGGAAGATCCCGACATTTCGGACAGGGTCACCCAGCGTTTTCAGGCCGAAGGCATTGCGGTGTTGACCCAGCACAAAGCAAAAGAATTCCGCCTGGAAGACGGCCAAAAGGTGCTGATCTGCGAGCATGCCGGGAAAGCCGTGCGCATCGAATTCGACCAGGTGCTGGTGGCCGTGGGTCGGGTGGCCAATACGGCGGGTTACGGCCTGGAGGAACTGGGCATTCCGTTGAGCAAGGCCCGCACCGTCGAGGTCAATGAGTACCTGCAAACCCGCTATCCCAACCTCTACGCCGTGGGCGATGTGGCCGGCCCCTTCCAGTTCACCCACACCGCCGCCCACCAGGCCTGGTTCGCCGCGGTGAATGCCTTGTTTGGGAGTTTTAAGAAATTCAAGGCGGATTATTCGGTGATTCCCTGGGCCACCTTCACCGATCCCGAGGTGGCGCGGGTGGGTCTGAATGAACAGGATGCCAGGCAGCAGGGCATTGCCTACGAGGTCACGACCTATGGCATCGACGATCTGGACCGGGCCATCGCCGACGAGGAAGCCCACGGCGTGGTGAAGGTGCTCACCGTGCCCGGCAAGGACAAAATCCTGGGTGTCACCATCGCCGGCGAACATGCCGGGGATCTCCTCGCCGAATACGTGATGGCCATGCGCCATGGTCTCGGGCTGAACAAGATCCTGGGCACCATCCACATCTACCCCACCCTGGCGGAAGCCAACAAATACGCCGCCGGCGCCTGGAAACGCGCCCACGCCCCGCAGGGCCTGCTACGCTGGTTGGAAGGCCTGCACGCCTGGCAGCGAGGAGAATCCCTGAGCCGGGTGTTATCCGCCCAGTT
>Ga0209048_10005417_pt1 | contig 12048 bp, 10 predicted proteins | sample FrelakmetCRP12CR_FD_187146 | JGI IMG/M metagenome (GOLD analysis project Ga0209048, IMG submission 187146) | Freshwater lake sediment microbial communities from the University of Notre Dame, USA, for methane emissions studies - CRP12 CR (SPAdes)... | ecosystem: Environmental > Aquatic >... | reverse complement strand
CGCTACCAGTGCAAACCAAGTATGGATGTTGCGCGTCGCGAGAGCCTCGCGCGCGCAAAGGGAGAGTCCTACATGAACGCGACAGCGACAGTCGTCCCCGCCGGTCCCCAGCACATGCGCGCATTGGAGCGCGCCAACCAGGTCCGCCTGGCCCGCGCCGAGCTCAAGCGCAAGGTGGCCGTCGGCGAGATCGACGTTGCCGAGGTGATCCTCGAATGCCCCTGGGAGGCCCACAGCATGGCGGTGGCCGATCTGCTGATGAGCCAGCGCCGCTGGGGACAGACCCGCTGCCGCAAGTTCCTCGCCCAGATCCCGATGTCCGAGAAGAAGTCCATCGGCTCGATGACCGACCGTCAGCGCCGCACGCTCGCGGCGATGCTCAACTCCGCTCAGCGGGGCCGCGCGTGGAGCGCGACCCCTTGGGTAACGGGCAGCCTGACGAGAGCTTGACCTGCCACCAGCCGGCGAGCATCCCGATCAGGCCGAGCCTGGGGCGCACCTCCCAGACCCCGCAGCCGCCCTGGCCGAGCTCTCTCACCGGCAGGCGCGCGAACTTGTAGCGACCCGGTTCGAGCTTCATCCGCTCGAGCCGCTCGCACGCCCGGCGCTCGCGCTCGAGGCGCTCTGCCGTGAGGCCCCTCAGCTCCTGCACGCGCCCGGCGAGCCGGTCGCGCGATCGCTCGAGCTCCCCGAGGCTGAGCAGGCGCGGACCCGCCGGCGCCTGCTCTGCGCCCCCGTGTGGGGAGACGTGCGGAAACGAGTCGGCGACGATCTCACACAGCTCGCGCTCGAGCCTATCGACCTGCGCCCTCAGCGACCTCCTCGCGGCGCGCTCCCCCGCCTCCCCCGAGCGATCGGGGTCGATCGGCCGATAGGAGATCGGCCCGCGGGATGGGGCGCCTCTATCGATGACTGCCTGCTCGGGCGGGGTCACACCCAACTCCTCCTGCTAGCAAGGGAAGAGCTGAGTCTATCAGCGCCGTCCCGTCCCATGCCGACCCGGATCACGACTGCTCGAGAGCCGCGTGGCAACTCCACAAAGCCTCCTCCACGTACAGCGCCGGCACGCCGGCCACCTGGACCGCGAACAGCGCCACGCGGCGCGTGACCTCGTGCGGCTCGTGCCCGTGCGCGAGCTCGCCAAACAGGATCGCGACCGCCGTCGAGCCGTCCGCGACCACCAACCGACCGGCCGGCAGCGCCGGGGCGTCGGAGGACCGCCCCAGCGTCTCTCCGGCGCGGCTGGGGCGGATGCCGAGCGGGCCATCCAGCGAGTCGGCGTCGAGCGCCCATACCGACACGCCGGTGTCCACCGTCGCGATCAGCAGCACGTCCTCGAGCAGGCCGCCCGAGAGGAAGCCACCCTGCAGCATCCGCTCAAGCGCCGCCGCCTCGATCGGGGTCCGCACGACGTCGGGGTCGAGGCCGATGTGGCGGAAGAAGACGCGATAGGCGGCCGGAACGGGCTCCCGGCGGATCGCCACGGCCCGGGGGCCGCGAAAGCGGTTCGACAGGTCCCGCAGGCGCTCCCTTATCTCGGGCGGGGACCCGCCGGTGACCGGTCCCCTGCGGCCGACCTGCACCTCGTCGACCAGGAGCCGCAGCTCAGGCAGCTCGTCCTCGACCTCGCGCGCGCACCATCCGAGGACCGGCTCGAACCGCCCCGGCCGATCGAGCTCCGAGCGGCGGGGCGGCGGAGGCGGGGCGCTCACGCGGCCGCCCCCCTCCAGCCGCGGGCCCGCGCCGCCGCAACGAGAGCCGCCACCCGCGCGCGCAACGTCGCCGGGGAGGGGCGCACGAGCAGAGCCCGGCTCTGCACCACCCCACCCGGATAGGCGAAGCTCACCTGCGGGCAGCTCGCCACCTTGTAGAGGCCGGCCAGCGCCCCGTCGCTGTCGATTCCAACCGGCAGGCTCAAGCCGCGGGAGCGCACCAGCCGGCGCAGCGAGCCGCGGCTGTCCTTGATCGCCACGGCGGCGAACCGCACTCCGGGGAAGGAGGGCGCGAGCGCCTGCAGGTCGCTCACGATCGCCGCGCACGAGCCCGCGTCCACGAACAGCGCAAGCACCACCGGGCCCTGTTCGTAGAGCTGGCATACGTTGAGGATCTGCGGACCGCGCACGCTGCAGGCGGGCACGCGCCCGGCCACGCCCTGATCGGCCCGGCTGGCGATGTTGGCGTCGCCCTTCAAGGACCCGAGCGCGAGCGGCACGGCGAACGGCGGCAGTCGGCGACCCGGTTCGATACCCCCGGCCCCGTTCGGCTTGGTCAGCGCCGTGTTGATCGTTATGAGCACCAGGATCAGCAGCCCCAGCATGCCCGCATAGCGCCCGTAACGCGGGCCCGTAGGGCGCTCAGACGGGTTCATGACCGGTCCGGCCGCGGCGCCGCAGCCGCGCGGCGACCGATCGGAGGTGGCGGGCGCCGCCGGCGAAGGCGCGGTCAAGTGCGGCAACCGCCTCGCCCAGCCCGCCGCGCAGCGGCTCGGAGCGTTCGGCGATCACGAGCGCGGCGGGCAGGGCGACCAGCACACCCACGAGCGACACGCTCAGGTCGATCAACGTCACCAGGCCGAAGTCGCGGAGCATCCTGATGTCCGAGAAAGCCAGCACGCCGAAGCCGGCGATCGCGGTCACGCCGGACGCGGCCACCGCCGCGCCCGTGCGACCGTAGCTGCGTCTCAGCGCCTGCACCGTGCCGTGGCCCGCCAGGCGCTCCTGGCGGTGACGCTCTGACAGCAGCACGCTGAACTCGGTCGAGATCGCTATCACCAACGCGCCGAGCGTGACCGACATCGGGTTCAGCGGAACCCGCACGACGAACAGGATCAGCGCCGACCATCCGGTAGCCAGGGCGATCGGCGCGAGCGGCACGAGCGCCCGGCGCCGGTCTCCGCGAAAGGCGATCAGCAGCACCAGCGCGACCGCTGCCAGGCCGGCGATCAGGGTCCACATGCGCCGCCACGGGGACGCCACCCGCGCACCCGACTCGGCCGCCAGCACCGGCAGTCCCACGAGTTCGGCGCGCACCCCCGGGGGCGGGCGCAGGCTGGAGCGCATCTGGCTGATCAGCTGAGCCTCCTGCTGGAGCCCCATCAGGCGGATCCCGAACGCCAGCGTCGCCACCCTCCGGTCGGGGGTGATGACGTCCTTTGAGAAGTACGGCGGGATCACGCTCAGCAGGCCGCTCACCTCCGCCTGCGTGAGCTTCCGGGGAGTGGACGTGGCCGAGGCCTGACCCTGGAAAAGGTCGGGCAGCGAGAACGCCGGGCACAGTTGCGCCTTGCCGCAGCCGCGCGTGGAGCGGTATCCGAAGCGCTTGAGCACTGCGCTCTCATAGGAGCTCATCCACTGGATCGTCGCCGGGCTGGCGAGGTCCTTAGCCCGGACCATCAGGTCGATCTCGCCCCCGACCCCGCTGTCGCGCTCGAGCAGCTTCAGGTTCGCCAGCGAGCTGAGGTTCTGGGGAACCAGCTTGGTGATGTCGGTCTCGACCTTCGTCTGCGTGTCGAGCCCCCAGCCGAGTGCCGCGAGCGCCAAGCCGACGCCCAGCACGCGCCCGGGCCGGCGCACCGCGGCGACCAGGGCGGTCCGCGAGACGAAGCGGTTCAGGGCGTTGTCGAGCAACAGCTCCCGCGCGCCTCGCCAGGCGGCCCCCAGGTGGACGACGACAAGCGCGTGCGTGCGTGCGCAGATCGCCGACGCGCGCTCTCGCAGGACGGCTCCCGGCGCGGCCCCGGCCCGCTCATTCAGCCCCCCGCCGGAGCGCGCCCCGCCCGACAGAGCCCCGTCGGACCGCGCGCCGGCCGACCCACCTACCGCAGACGGCGCGCCGCCCGACCCAATCCCCCAGGACCGCGCGCCCACAGGTGATGCCTCGCCCGCGCGTGCGGTGAGAACCAACGCCGCCGCACCGACGGTGAGCGCGCACAACAGGGCCAGCCCGACCCCGACGACGAGCAAGAGCCCGAAGCCGCGGACCATCGGCACCGGCGAGAGCACCAGCACCAGCATCGCGCCGGCGCTTGCGGCTGCGGCCGTCGCGATCGTCGGAGCGCCGAGGAGGACCGCGTCGCCCACGACGCTCGACCGTCCCGCGACGCTCGATCGGCCGGCGACGGCTGCGCCGGTCCCCGACGGCTCCTCTCCCGCGCTCTCGAACGCCTCCTGCGCGCGCGACTGGAACTGGATCGCATAGTCCACCGCGAGACCCACCAGCACGGGCAGCGCGGCGATCGATGCCATCGTGAGCGACGCCCCCACGAGCGCGAGCGCGCCGAAGGTGAGCGCCGCCGCGAGCAGCGCCACCGCGAGCGGCAAGAGTCGCGGGCGCCCATGGAAGATCAGGCCGAGTGTCACCGCCATCACCAGCAGCACGGCCGCGAGCAGCAGCTCGATAGAGCGCGTGATCGAGCTGTTCAAATCGGAGACGATCACCGGCTCGCCCGTCACCAGGTAGGACTCCCCGTGCTGCGGGCGCCACTGGCTCATCGCCACCGCCTGACGGATCAGCCCGATCGTGCGCGTCCTTTCGTCCTCGGCCAGCCCGGCCTTCATCCGCACCGAGACCAGCGCCGCTTCCCGGCTCGGGAACAGGTAGGCGAAGCGCTGCTTGGGGGTGCCGGCCGGCTTGCTCGAGTCGAACACGAGCGTCGAGACGAAGTTGGGATCGTCGAGGCTCGGCCGCGCGGTCAGGCCGTACCGGACGGCGAGCAGCGCAAGCCCCTCCTGAAAGCGCGCCATCGTGACCTTGCTCGCCTGCCGACCGAGCGCCCGCGCTTCGGAGGCTCCGAGCCCCCGGGCCAGCGCGGCCCGGGAGACGACACGTTCGGACTGCTTCGCCTGGGCTTGTGCCTGCGCCGTCTGCGCGGCCAGCTGTTCGTCGATCTGGTCCGCCGCCTCGTTGACGAACGTGCCGGGGCCGAACACGACCTTGACCGTCTTGGCGCGCGCGAGCTGCCCGCACGGCCCGTTCGGCCCGCCCGCGGCCGCGAGCCCGCTCGCCGGGATGTTGCCCGACAGGCAGCCCTCCAGGCCCACCAGCCGGTCGATGTCCGAGCTCAGCACGAGCTGCTGCAGGTCGCCCTTGACCAGCACCTCCACCGGCTCTTCCCCGAAGTTGCCGTAGTAGCGCTGGGTGGCCCTGTACTCGGGGCTCGAGCTCGACACGAACGTGCTCGTCGCGGCACTCGGGCGCAGCTGCAGGGCGAGCGCCGCGCCGCCCAAGCCGAGCACCACGGCGACCGCGATCACCAGCCGGGGCCTGCGGGTCGCGAAGCCCACCAGGACCGAGAAGGCGCGCGCTGCAATCACGACGTGAGGCTAGTTGATCGGACCGTGGGCGCCGCCGGTTGCCCGCCGGACCTACTCCATGCCGAGCGGGCCGGTCGATTCACCGGAGAGGAACTGCCGCACGAACGGGTTCTCGGACGCGAACAGGTCCTGCGCCGGCCCCGACTCGACGATCCGGCCCTTCCACAGGACGGAGATATGCTCGGCGACGCGCCTCGCGCTCATGATGTCGTGGGTGATCACCACGTAGCAGCCGCCGTTCTCGGCGTGGATTTCCTTGATCAGCTCGCACAGCAGCGCCGTGCGTACGGGATCGAGCCCCGAGTCGGGCTCGTCGAACAGCACGATCTCAGGGTCGAGCACCAGCGCCCGCGCGAAGCCCGCGCGCTTGCGCATCCCGCCCGAGAGCTCGTTGGGCATCTTCTCGGCCGCCCCCATCAGACCGACCTCGCGCATGCGCCGGTTGACGATCTCCGCGATCTCCTCCGGGCCCTTCTCCGTGTGCTGGCGCAGTGGGAAGGCGACGTTGTCATACAGGTTCAGCGACCCGAACAGCGCGCCGTCCTGGAAGAGCACCCCGAACTTCTTGCGCATCTCGAACAGCTCGGCGTCGGGGAGGCTCGGGACCGACACACCCTGCACGAGCACGTCACCCTGGTCCGGGTAGAGCAGCCCGACGATGTGCTTGATGCACACCGACTTACCCGTCCCCGAGGGGCCGATGATCATCGAGATCTTGCCCTCCGGCAGCCCCATGTTCAGGCCGCGCAGCACGTGGTTGCGCCCGAACGACTTGTGCACGTCGATGAACTCGATGGCGTCGGGCGCATCGGAGGGACGGATCGTCCCCATCGGGAACCGTGTCTCCTCCTCCTCCTCCTCGGCCATGCTCACCCCCCGATCGGGGCGCGCGGATTGGCGCCCCAGAAGATCTGGGTGCCGAGCATCCCGATCACGTGCACCATCACTATGTTCAGCACCATCGACTTCGCCGTCGCCCTGCCCACGCCGACCGGCCCACCACTTGCGTTGTAGCCGTAGTAGCACGCCACGAGCACGATCGTGGTAGCCATGAACATCGCCTTGATCAGGCTGTATAAGAAGTCCGGCGGGTTCTGGAACTGCCAGAAGATCAGGAAGTACCCGCCCGAGGAGACGTACCCGATCTGCTGCACGACCGCGATGTAGGAGGCGAGGAAGGCCGCCCCGATCCCGGCCATGTACATGAACGGCAGCACCAGCCACGCGGCCAGTAGGCGCGTTGCGCAGAGGAACGTCATCGAGTTGATGCCCATCACCTCGAGGGCGTCGATCTCCTCGGAGATGCGCATCGCGCCGAGCTCGGCCACGATGCCGGTGCCCACCTTCGCCGCCATCATGTAGCCGAACGCGTAGGGCGTGATCTCGCGCAGGTCGCACCAGGCGGTGAACACGCCGGAGTACGCCGGCGCCCCCTGCGCCGCGGTGAAGTAAGCACCCTCGATCCCGCACTGCAGGCCGAGGATGAACATCAGCGTCCAGATCACCGCCGTCGAGCCGACGATCAGGATCCCCGACTGGCGCAGCGCCTCGCCGAAGAAGCCGAAGACGCGCAGGCCCCAGACGTCTCGGACGATGTTGCCGGTGAACCGGCCGATCTCACCCGTCGCGGCGAGCCATTCGCGCGGCATCCCAAGCAGTTCGTTCACTTGATCACCAGGATCTGCGGATGGGTGGCGAGCAGCGTCTGGGTGAAGACGTAGTCGAACGCGAAGATCGCCGTGAAGGCGAGCACCACGGCCTCGTTGACGGCACGACCGACGCCCTCGGCGCCGCCGGAGGCCGACATGCCCTTGTAGCAGCAGACGATCGCGATGATCGCCCCGTAGATGGTCGTCTTCAGCACCGATCCCCACAGATCGGTGATCGACGCGTTCGCGAACAGCGTCGCCCAGAACGGACCCAGCGGCTGCCCGTTGACGAGCTCGGCGATGATCCCGCCGAAGATGCCGAACAGCAGCGCGTAGATGTCGAACAGCCCGGTCGCGATCATAAGCGCCAGGAAGCGCGGCACCACGAGGTTCTTGACCGGGTCCACGCCGAGCACCTGCAGGGCGTCGAGCTCCTCGCGGACCTTCCTTGCCCCGAGGTCCGCCGTGATCGCCGTGCCGGCCACCCCGGCGAGCACGATCGCCGTCACGGTGGGGCCGATCTCGCGAACCGCCCCGAGCACGAAGAACCCGCCCAGACGGTCGAGCGAACCGAAGATCGTCAGGAAGTTCGCCGCCTGCAAGCCCGGCGCGGCGTAGCAGATGCACACGGTGGAGATGAGCAGCGGAAACCAGCACAGCCGCAACGCGAACAGGAACTGAGAGACGAGCTCACCGCCGTAGGGATACGGGGGCCGAACCGCCGAGGAGATCGTCCTGCCCGTGAGGATCATCATGTCCCCGATCTCCTCGAGCAGATGCCTGGCGGGGGTGTACGCCCGTTCGGCGGCACTGCGAACCATCTCTTCTTCCCCTCCTCGGGTGGCAAGCGTCGGCGTGGGAAACTCTACGCCATGCGTCGCCCGCCCGCCACCGGTTGCCGGTCGGCGGGCCTTGCCGCACCCATGACGGCGGGCCAGCGCCGCTGGTATCGTGGCCCGGATCGTGTGGGAGAGGCGAGTCGTCCTGGTGGTCCGGCGCGGTGCCCGCGCCGGCGCCCGTCGCGCGCGCTCGGACGCCCACCGCGCACGCCCGATCACGGGCGCGGCGCTCCTGACCTCAGCCGCCCTGCTCGTCGGCGGGTGCGGCGGCGGAACGCGCCAGGACGCGAACGAACCGCGGGGCCTCTTCCGGATGCAGATCGTCAACGCGAGCTTCCCCGCCCTCCAATCGATCGCGCGACCCGCCAGCCTCGTCCTGCGCGTGCGCAACGCGAGCGTTCGCACGGTGCCGAACGTGGCGGTCACGATCGACTCGTTCGACTACACCTCCCACTTCCCCGAACTGTCGGCCAACAAGCGCCCGATCTGGATCGTCGACCGGGGGCCCGGGGAGATCCCCAGACTGCCCGTCGAGAGCTTGGCGATCAGCCCGCCCGGAGGTGGCCAGACGGCCTACGTCAACACCTGGGCGCTCGGCCCGCTCGCGCCCGGCCAGGAACAGACCTTCATCTGGGGGGTGGTCCCCGTCAAGGCCGGCCTCCAGACCGTCCACTTCCTCGTCTCGGCGGGCCTCTCCGGCAAGGCCAAGGCCGTCACCGTCTCCAACCGCGGTGGCCTGATCCTGCCGTCGGTCACCACAATCGGGCCCGTGCGCGGAGCGTTCCTGGTCCACATCGCCCCGCAACCGCCGCCCAGGCACGTCGACCCGAACACCGGCAAGGTCGCTCCCGGCAGATACCAGCCCGAAGTCCCAGCCCGCTAGCTCGGGCGGAATGCCCCCCGCGAGCGGCCAACCCGCGCCGGCGCGAACAGCGCACCGAGTCGTTTGGCCCGCTGTCGAAAGATCCTACGGCTGGTTTCGCCACGCGGTGATGCCTGCCGAAGCCCGCTTGGCACTACGATGGCGTTCGGCCCTTCGCCGCGACGAGACGGGCAGCCTGCCCGGACGATGCGTCCGGGCTCTCTGAGCCCTAACCTGTTCGTCGCCCCCACCCCTTCCAGGAGGAATCGACTTCACTCATGCCAAGGTCCCGCCAGCACAACGTCACCGCCGCGCAGTGGAGCCCGAACGGAGCTGCACTGGGCTCATCCGACCTGACCCTCCCGGGCAACCAGGTCTTCTCCGCGAACGTCTTCTCCTCCGCCGTCCAGCGCCACCGCCTGCCCAAGCACGTGTACAAGGCCCTGCAGCGGACGCTCGCGCATGGCGAGGCGCTCGACCCCTCGCTGGCAGACGCGATCGCACAGGCAATGAAGGAATGGGCGATGGAGAAAGGGGCCACCCACTACACCCACTGGTTCCAGCCCCTCACCGGCTCGACCGCTGAGAAGCACGACTCCTTCTACGCGCCGGCGGGCGACGGCACGGCGGTCGCCGAGTTCTCCGGCAAGGAGCTGATCCAGGGCGAGCCCGACGCCTCATCCTTCCCGACGGGCGGCATCCGCGCCACATTCGAGGCGCGCGGCTACACGGCCTGGGACCCCACCTCGCCGGCGTTCATCCTCGAGAACCCCAACGGGGCTCTGCTCTGTATCCCCACCGCCTTCACCTCCTGGACGGGCGAGGCCCTGGACCACAAGATCCCTCTGCTGCGCTCGATGGATGCGCTCTCCGGCGCGGCGGTCCGGGCGCTCGGGCTGCTCGGCATCGAGGACGCACGCCGCGTCTTCACCACCATCGGCGCCGAGCAGGAGTACTTCCTGATCGACGAGCAGTACTACTTCGAACGCCCCGACCTGCTGACGACCGGGCGCACGCTGTTCGGCGCCAAGCCGCCGAAGGGCCACGAGCTCGACGACCACTACTTCGGCTCGATCCCCGAGCGCATCCTCGCCTGCATGCTGGAGACCGAGATGGAGCTGGCCAAGCTCGGCGTCCCGATCAAGACGCGCCACAACGAGGTCGCGCCCAACCAGTACGAGATCGCGCCGATCTTCGAGAACTCCAACGTCGGCTCCGACCACCAGCAGCTGACGATGCAGGTGATGCAGAACGTCGCCCGCCGCTATGGCCTGGTGTGCCTGCTGCACGAGAAGCCCTTCGCGGGCGTGAACGGCTCGGGCAAGCACAACAACTGGTCGATGGGAACCGACACCGGCATCAACCTGCTCGACCCCGGCGACACACCGTCGGAGAACCTCAGCTTCCTGTTCTTCTGCGCCGCCGTCATCCAGGCGGTCAACCGCCACCAGGCCCTGCTGCGCGCGTCGATCGCCAGTCCCGGACAGGACCATCGCCTCGGCGCCAACGAGGCGCCGCCGGCGATCATCTCGATCTTCCTCGGCGCCGAGCTCGAGAGGGTGTTCGCGGCGATCGAGTCGGGCAAAGCCCAGACCTCGAAGCCCGGCTCGTTCCTCGGGCTGGGCACGCCCGTGCTGCCGCGACTGCCGCTGCACGGCGGGGACCGCAACCGGACCAGCCCATTCGCGTTCACCGGCAACAAGTTCGAGTTCCGAGCGCTTGGCTCCAGCCAGTCGCTCGCCCTGCCCAACACCGTGCTGAACACCATCGTCGCCGAGGCGATCGACAACCTCTCGGACGCGCTCGAGACGGCTCTCAAAGGATCCGGCGCCAACCTCGAGAAGGCCGTCGCGAGAGTGGTCCGCGAGAGCTATGCCGCCAACAAGCAGATCGTCTTCGGCGGCGACAACTACTCGCCCGAGTGGCACTCCGAGGCCGAGAAGCGGGGCCTCGCGAACCTCCGCTCGACGCCCGAAGCGCTGCCGTGGCTGACCGAGCGGAGCACCGTCGCCGTGTTCAAGAAGTACAAGGTGCTCACCAAGCGCGAGCTCGAGTCCCGCTATGAGGTCTTCGCCGAGCAGTACGCGGTCAAGATCAACATCGAGTCCGAGACGGCCGCCTCCATCGCCCGCACCCAGATCCTGCCGTCCGCCGTCCGCCACCTCAACCAGCTGCGCGAGACGGGCCTCGAGGACCTCGTCGCCGAGAGCGAGCTGCTGGTCAAAGAGCTCCACTTCGCGCTGCTCAAGCTCGAGGACGTCAACCTCCACGACAACCAGGACGACACCTCACCGGCCAAGTGGGCGGCCTACATGCACGACCGTGTGCTGCCCGCGATGGACGATGTCCGCGAGGTCGCCGATCGCCTGGAGGGCCTGGTCGCAGATGACCTCTGGCCGCTGCCCAAGTACTCGGAGATGCTCTTCATCAAGTAGCCCTCCCGCGCGCGGGGCCGCTGGTCGCGGCGACCGTCCGTGCGCCGGGCGGGTCCGTACGCCGGGCGGGTCCGTACGCCGGGCGGCGTCCGGCGAGCGCCAGGGAGCAGCCTCGGACTTGCCGCATGCTCGCCGAAGCACGCTCTTCTCCCTGCACCTCTGAACGGCCTGCATCCCTGAACGCAACTCGGCCGCCGGTCTCCCGGCGGCCGAGGTGCGTCACTGCTGCGGAGGCGCTACGCCGCCGCTGGTGTCAAACCTGCGGTCATTCGTTTCCGCAGATCGCGTAGGCGGTGACACTGATTTTGCCACCGCTTTTTCCGGCGGTTGTCACGGCGACAGCCGTCCAGGCGTTCGCGGCACTCGGATAGGACTTCTCGAGAGCGCCAACGACACCGGGGGTCGTGCCAACGGTGCCGCCCCCACCCAAGACAACCTTCCCGCCCGGGCAGGTCGCGACCGAGGTGACCGATTCTCCGCGGTTGTTTGCATGATCCGTTTCTTCGGGTCCTTGCACTGCGTTCGCGCCGGTCTTACCGGTAGCGCCCGTCGCCCCGGTTTCACCTGTGGCTCCAGTCGCACCGGTCGCTCCGGCACCAGTTGCTCCCGTTGCTCCCGTTGCACCCGTTGCACCGGTTGCACCCGCGGCGCCAGTCCCGCCGTCGGCGCCTGGAGTACCCGTGGCTCCTGTTGGGCCTGTGGCTCCGGAAGCGCCCGTAGCGCCGGTAGCTCCGGTTTCGCCGGTCGCACCTTCGGCGCCTAGTTCGCCCTCGCCCCCGCGTTCACCAGCCGCGCCGGTCGCACCCGTCGCTCCGGTTACGCCCTGGGGCCCGGTGGCTCCGGTCGCTCCGTTTTCGCCGTTTTTGCCGGCTTCACCCGTCGCGCCGGTGGATCCGGTCGCTCCGTTTTCGCCGTTCTTGCCGGCTTCACCCGTTGCGCCCGTGGGTCCGG
>Ga0209048_10005416_pt1 | contig 12049 bp, 10 predicted proteins | sample FrelakmetCRP12CR_FD_187146 | JGI IMG/M metagenome (GOLD analysis project Ga0209048, IMG submission 187146) | Freshwater lake sediment microbial communities from the University of Notre Dame, USA, for methane emissions studies - CRP12 CR (SPAdes)... | ecosystem: Environmental > Aquatic >... | reverse complement strand
CCGTGCTCGTGGTCGCGCTCGGCGCCGGTGCGATCGCCGTCGTCCAGCGTCAGCGGGCCGACCGCCAGCAGCGCACCGCGGTGGCGCAACGCCAGATCGCCGTCGACCAGCAGGCGATCGCCGACCAGCAGCGTGCCGTGGCGGTCGCTGCGCAGGGCAAGGCGCAGCAGTCGGCCACCGCCGCACTGGATGCTGAGCGGGCGTCGAAGCTGCGCACCCTGGCCGGTCAGTCGCTCGCAGCGCGGTCGTCCCAGCGCGACCTGGCCGCCCTGCTCGCGGTCGAGTCGTGGAACGGCGCCAAGGACGACGCGTCGAAGTCGGCGCTGTTCGGCACGTTCACCTTCGACCCGGGCTTCATGGGGTACCTGCGCTTCGACGGAGCGGCCGGCGTCCAGGGTGTGGCCATCCCCGGTACCACCACGATGCTGGTGTCGACCTTCGCCCGCAACGTCGACGTCGTCAGCCCGTTGTCGATCGTGGACGTGATCTCTGGTGCCACGGTTCGGCGGCTCGATGCCATCGCGGATCGCCCGGTCGTCTTCGAGACGGTCACGGTGAGTCCGGATGGGCGCTTCGCCGCGGAGCGGGCACAGGTGGCCTACTACGGCCCATCGGTCGCGGCGGTGTACGACCTCTCGACCGGCAAGGTCGTCGGCCGACCGATCCCGCTGCCCGACGTCCGCGACTCGATGGCTGTCGACTCGAGCGGGACGAGGTTGGCCATCAGCTCCGATGCGGTCGGCGGTGTCACCGTGTACGACACCACCGCTGGGAAGGTTATGGCGTCGATCCCGGGGCTGGACGGTACGACGAAGGCACCCGATGCCTTCACCTCGGCCGGGGCCATCGCCTACGGGCCGGATGGTCGCCTCTACCTCGGGTCGAGCGGCGGGCACCTCCGCGCCTTCGATCCGGCCACCTTCGCGCTGGTGGCAGACATCACCGTGCCCGAGTTCTCGACGTTGGGCATGATGCGCTTCGGCGAGGACGGCAGGACGCTCATCGTGCGGAGCGTGCGCTTCAACTCGGACACAGGGGCCGAAATCGGCTCGATCATGCGCATCGATCTGCCGACGCGCACGGTGGTGTGGCGGGTCAGCGGCACCGACTACGGCAACGGTGCGTGTGCGTCGTTCGCCTTCTCGGTGAGCGCCGACCAGCTGTGGTGCGGCGACTACTTCGGCCGTGTGCGCCAGCGCTCCGTGCGGACCGGCGCACGGACCGGGACGGTGCTGCAGAACCAGAAGGGCTGGGCGACCGACCTCGATCTCATCGGCGGGCCGGAGGGTTCCACGCTCGCCGCGGTGTCGAACAACGACGGTGTCATCAGCCGCTGGCGGGTGGATGGAGGTGGGCCGATCCAGCGACTGGTCGCACGCGGCAAGCTGATCATGGGCCTCTCGCCGGACGGTACCACCCTGCTGGTCGGCACCGACAACGGCGGTCGTCCGCCGCTGAACCTCGACTACTCCCTGTGGGACCTCACGTCCGACACGGCGATGCCCGCTCTCCCACCGATGCTGTTCGCGAGAGTCGTGGGCGGCTCGATCGTCGGGGTGTTCTCCGACGACAGCAAGATCGGGACGTGGAACCTGGCGACGAAGCAGCGATCGGACCTGCCGGTCAGGCTGCCGCCGATCCCGACGTCGGCCAGTGGCAGCAGCGACGGATCGACCTTCTTGCTCGGCTACGACGACGGCCATGCCGACGAGTACGACACGGCGACCGGTGCCCTCGTGCTGCGCATGCAGCTCCCGCTCAGCGACGGCGGCCTCCAGCCGAAGGTGGGCTGGCTGGCGATGGGCAACGACCGCCGCCGCATCTACCTGGTCGGCGAGGGTCTGGTCGAGTTCGACGGCACGACCGGCCAGATCGCGGCACACAACCCCGACCTCGCGATCGGCAACGTCGGGGTCAGCCCCGAAGGAGTCGTCGTCGCGACCTCGGTCGACGGGACGATCGGCATCTACGACCCGACCTCGCTCGCCAAGGCCTCGTCGTTGCCCGGGGCGCGGGGCTACATCCAGAACCTCCTCTTCTCCGCCGACGGCACGACACTCATCGGTGCCGGCAACGACGGCTCGGTATCGGTGTACGACCTGGTGACCCGCACCCGGATCGGCGACGCGATCGACGTGGATCGCGTCAACGGCAGTTGGACCGCGCTCCGCGCCGACGGCTCCGTGCTCGCCATCGAGACACCCCACGACGACGGCGTCGAGCTGTGGGACCTCGATCCGACGCGCTGGCTCGCCGCCGCGTGCGTGATCGCCGGCCGGAACCTGACCCACGAGGAGTGGGCCACCTACATCGGCGATCTGGCGAGCTACGCACCGACGTGTCCCGCCTTCCCCGTTCCCGCTGACGGCTCACGGTGATCCGGTCGGCGACCCCGTCGCTCTCGATTCACGTTCGACCGGACGATCGGCGTGAGGGTGTCGTTGAGCTCCGATCGGTGCGAGGTGACCTAGTTCCGGCGCGCGTGGAAGGCGACCAGCGAGGTCTACGCGGACCCTGAGGTCGCATCGAGGCTGACGGTGGCGATCGACCTTGGCGATCTCTCTGACCTCTCGACCGGCTGACCGGACGGATCAGACCGACTCGATGCGCAACGTGACGCGAGCCGCCTGGGCCACCTTCTCGATGTGCTCCTTGTTCGACGTCACGACGCCGTCGTGCCGGCGAGCCGCGCCTTCGACCACGGTCACATCCACGACGTCGTCGTGGGCGGCGCGGCCAGCGAGCACACCCGCAGCCTTCGCCTGGTCCTCGGTCATGTGCTCGACGTCGCACATCGAGAGCAACCGCGCCATGTTCGCTTGGCGCGCACCACCTCTCCACGCCTCGGCGAGCACCGGCGCCGGAACGCTGGGTATGACCTCCTCGGCCAGGAAGCCGGCGTGCAGCGCCCACATCCGCCGGTCGTTTCGTTCGGCGGCGATCAGAGCGCCGGTGTCGTACGTGACGCCCACCTACGCCGACTTCTTCGCCGAGCGGTGGGTGGAGGGCCGACCGAGCAGTGCCCTGGCCTGCGCCAGCCCCTCGGCGAGCTCGTCCGGGGTCAGTGGTCCGTTCTCGCGCTCCCAGTCCGCGATGCCACGTCGACCGTCGTCGAGTCTCAGCCGATGGGCGGCGGTGTCCGCCAGCCAACCGCTGACGGTCGTGCCCTCCGCAGCTGCGGCGTGCTCGATGGCGTCCGCGAGCTCGGCCGGCAGAGAGATGGAGCGCTTCTGTCGCTGGGCCACGGCCCAATGGTAGTACAGGTGGTAGGACAGGCCGAACCTGAGTTGCTCACGGCTCGCCGACCAACCACCAACGGGCCGATGCCTGTCTCAGTCCGTTGGTGTCTCGCCGATGGGGACCTCCCGGCTACCGTAGCACGAAGTGCTACGCTTCTGGTGTGGCCCACTCCATCACCCAGCGCCAGCTCCGCAACGACAGCGGCGAGATCATGCGGCGCCTCGACCAGGGCGAGACGTTCATCGTCACCCGCGACGGCGTTCCCGTCGGCGAGCTGACGCCCCTCAGGCGGCACCGATTCGTGACGGCCGACGCCGCGGTCGCGATGTTCCGCAACGCTCCGAGCATCGATGCGACGCGGTTCCGCGACGACCTCGACGCGGTGGTGTCACAGGACATCGATCCTCGTGGTTGAGGCTCGCCGCCCACGTGGGATCCTGGACACCTCGGTCGTGATCGACCTCGAACGCCTCGACCCCAGTTCGCTACCGGTCGAGGTCGCCGTCACCGCGATCACGATGGCGGAGCTCTCCGCCGGTCCTCACGCCACCACCGACGCGGATGAGCGTTCTCGTCGCCAGGACCGGCTCCAGCGGGCCGAGGCCGCCTTCGACCCGTTGCCGTTCGACGTGGAGGCATCACGGGCCTACGGCCGCGTGTACGCGGCGGTGGTGGAAGGCGGCCGCAAGGCCCGGGGCGCGCGGGCGGTCGATCTGCTCATCGCCGCGACGGCCTGCTCCGCTGGGCTGCCGCTCTACACGCGCAACCCCGCCGACTTCCACGCCATCGAGGGTCTCGTCGACATCATCGGCGTCTGACCGACCGCTCGTGGCGGGGGCTCGCTTGTCACCTCGTGCCCGAGGGCTTCCCGGTCGACACGAGCTCGTCGCGCTCCCCGCCTGCCCCGGGGGCCGGTGTCGCCTCGTGCTCGGCTGCCGCGGGTTGGCAGGATGCGGAGGTGATGTCCTCGGATGCCCCGTCCACCGGCGCGGTCCACGAAGGGGAGCCGTCGGCCCGCGAGCTGTTGGCGCGGGCCGACGCCGGCCGAGCCGTGCGTGATCTCGGCCATGCGCTCGTCGGCCACGACAACCCTCCCGACGAGCTGGAGCAGGTGGCTGCGGCCGTCGAGGCGATGGCGGTGCGTCTCTCGCTCGGTCCGCCTCGATCGAGGCCCGGGCAGGACATGCAGAACCGGGTCGCAGGGGACCCTCCGGCCGACGGGACGGTGTTCGAGAGCTACCCCGACCGGCCCATCTCCGGTGTCGCCAGCCCGTGGGGCGTCGACCTCGTCGTGAGCCGGGATGGTGACAGCGTCGTGGGTCGCTGCACGCTGCGGGCCGGGCACGAAGGCGCTCCGGGTCGCAGTCACGGCGGCGTGACGGCGGCGATCTTCGACGACCTCTTCGGGTTCGTGCTCGCGGTCCACCGACTCGTCGCCTTCACCGGTGAGCTCGGTGTGCGCTACGTCGGTCCGGCCCCGCTCCACGTCCCCTTGGAATTCCGGGCTCGGATGGCCGGGACCGAGCGGCGCAAGCTGTTCATGGAAGCAACCGGGTCCAGCGACGGTGTGGTGTTCGCCAACGCTCGAGCCACGTTCATCACCGTCCCCACGTACGACGTCTGAGGACCAGGTGCACGGGCCTCGCTTCTCGTGGCCGGCGCGCTCAGCCCGCTCGGGGCCCGGTCAAACGTGGCGGAGGCGGCGGCCCAGGACCAGTGCCGTCCCGGCCACACCCACCCCGGCGAGCGCCAGGATGGTGGGCCACGGGGCCCCGGGGACGGCGGTGCCGAACGCGGTGGAGGTGGCGCACACCGTGGCTGTCGGCTGGTAGCCGGCGTTGCACGAGCTGTTCCCGCCGCCTCCCCGGAACGCCTCGGCGCCGTCGGTGATGGCCGACAGGGACGCCGTGCCCGTCCATGCGGTCAGCTGCCCGGGGTCGACCGACTGGGTCTCCTGAGCGGGAAGCTCTGGGTGTTGTCGCAGCCCGCCGGCGCGACGCAGGTGCTGGTGGGCGGGGTGACCGGGGTTCGTCCGGGCGACAGGTACGCCGCGCCCTGGGTAGCATGGCGTAATGATGGCGTTGACGAGCGACAGAACTCCGACAACCTTCGAGCGTGCCGCCGAGCAGATGCTGCGGGACCTGAACGAAGCGACCGAGCTGCTCGCCGCGAGCAAGGTCGTGCCACCCCAGGTCGAAGCGCTCGTGGACCGCTTCGACAGCCTGCTCTGCGCCCGCAACCCGGAGGCGGGCCTGGCGTCCGTCGATCCGTACCTGGCCGAAGGCCTCCTCGGAGGCGCCGTCGTCTGCCTGAAGGCGCTCCGCCAGAAGGACGCCACCCGGGCCCGCCGTGACCTGCGGCTCGGCCTCGAGCAGGTGCGCCAGGCGCTGCGCGACGTCGTCGACGAACACCCGGTCCGGGCCGACGAGCACCCGAAGGACTTGGTCCGCTGGCTCGTGGACGTCGTGTCCCTGCCCCAGGGCGAGATCGCGCGGGCCTTCGGGGTCGCCCCGCGCACGCTCCAGCGCTGGCTGTCCGAGTCCGATCCGTCGGCGCCGACCGGCGCCGACGAGACGCGGGTGCGGATCCTGGCCCGCCTCGTCGGCCACCTGCGCCACTCGTTCACGGGACCCGGCACGTTCCGATGGCTTGAGCGCCCGCATCCCCTGCTCGCCGACCGGGCGCCGCTCAGCCTCCTCGAGGACGAGGCGCGATACCCCGAGCTCGTGCACCTCGCCGCCCGCGCGCGCTCCATGGTGGCGACCTAGGAGCCTCCCCCCGTGGACATCGTCTACCGCTCGGCCGACTGGGACACCCCGTGGTGGGCCCGTCCGCATCGGGGCCCGGGGCGCTTCAACCGTCCGGGCAGCGATCCGACCCAGTACCTCTCGGAGCACCCGTTGACGGTCTTCGCCGAGCGTGTGCGGGGGCTCGGCCGGCCTGCGGTGGCCGATCTCGACACGATGCGCTGGCGTTGCTGGGCCATGGCGCTGCGTCTCGAGGACCTCACCCCGATCGGCTTCGACTCGGCCCGGCGGTTCGGCATCGAGCCCGACGAGCTCGTCGGTGACGACTGGGCACCGTGCCACGACCTCGCCGACCGGCTCCGCGCCGAAGGGGTCCCCGGCATCGTCGTCCCCTCGGCGGCGCTGCCCGGCACTCGCAACGTGGTCGTCTTCGGTGCTCGAGTCGCGAGCCCCTACCTCCTCGATCCGATCGACCCCGACCTCGACGTGGCGACGGCGCACGTGGCCGAGCGGTCCGTCCCGCCGGGCGAAGTGGTCCCGCTCGTGCGCTTCCACGGCGAGCCCCACGCCGAGCTCGAAGCGTGGAGGAAGGGCAAGGCCTACGTCTTCCGCGAACCGGCCCCGATCGGGCCGTGAGGCCCGAAGTCAGCTCGCCCCGAGCTCGCGGGCGTGGGCGACCACCGCGGTCACGACCGCCGTGTCGCCGCCGAGCGCGGGATCGAGGACGTCGAGCACGCGCCGGACCGCCTCGCTCAGTGGTCCGGCGGCCAGCACGCCGAGCTCCGCGGCGCGGACGTCGTCGACCGGCGCGCCCTGACCGCGCAGGTGCCCGATCCAGGCCCCGAGCACCCGGGTCGCCCCGGGCGGGACCCGGCCGGCCGCCCGCTCGCGCCGCAGCGTCGGCAGGATGCGCACCGCCAGCTTCTGGGACCCGTCGGCGGCGATCTGGTCGAGGCGGTGGCGGATGCGAGGGTTGGCGAAGCGCTCCTCCAGCGCGGCCCGGTAGGCGACCACCGCGTCGTGCGGCAGCGTCAGGTAGGGGGAGGCCTCCTCCCACCACGCCTGCAGCCAGGCCCGGCAGGCCTCGTCGGCGAAGGCTTCGTCGACCGTGGTGTGCCCCCGGGACGCGCCGGTGTAGGCGAGCAGGGAGTGGGCGCCGTTGAGGAGCCACAGCTTGCGCTGCTCGAACGGAGCGACGTCGTCGGTGAACGTGGCGCCGGCGTCCTCCCAGCGGGGTCGGCCGGCCGCGAACGTGCCGCTCAGCACCCACTCGCTGAACGGCTCGGTCACGACCGGTGCTCGGTCGTCGAGCCCGGTGGCGGCCGCCACCGTCTCCAGGAGGTCGGGCGTGGTCCGGGGCGTGATCCGGTCGACCATCGTCGTGACGCAGGTGACCGACGCCAGGAGCCGGGTGCCGAGGCCGGGGGCGACGAGGTCGGCCATCTCGCCCACGACGCGGGCCAGCGCGGCACCGTTGCCGGGCAGGTTGTCGCACGGGACCAGGGTCAGCGGGCCGGCATCGACCCTCCGGCGGGCGATGAGCCCGGCCACGAGGCGCGCCGGCGCCGTGCGGACCGGCGTGGCCGGGTCGCCGCGCAGGGCGCCGGCGTCGGCCTGCACCTCGGGCCGGTCGCGCTCGATCCCCCCGTCCGCGCCGAGGAGGTACCCGGCCTCGGTGACCGTCAGGGTCACGACGCGCACGTCGGGCGAGGCGACCAGACCCAGCCACGAGCCGTGGTCCTCGGCGCCGTGGGCGTGCGACAGGCTGCTCACGATGTCGAAGCGGTCGCCACCGCCGGCCCGGGTCACGAGCGTGTAGAGGCCGTCCTGCGCGGCGAGGCGGCGGGCCGGCTCGGACCGCCGCCCGGTGAAGGCGGCGATGCCCCATTCGCCCGCGTCGGGGGAGCGGTCGGTGTACCAGGCCTGGTGGGCGCGAAAGAAGTTGCCGAGGCCGAGGTGCACCATGCGCACCGGTGGCGCCGGGCGGCCGTGCCCCGAGGCCCGCGAGAGCGCCCGGGCCGGTGCGGGCGGGGTCACAGCTTGAACACCTGGCGCGGGCGGGTGGTGACGAGGTCGATCGCGGTCGCCAGGGCCTCGTCCTCGTCGAGGCGGTGCTCGGCCACGAGCTGGGCCAGCACGCCGGCGTCGACGCGTCGGGACATGTCGTGGCGGGCCGGGATCGAACAGAAGGCGCGGGTGTCGTCGACGAACCCGGCCACTCGGGAGAACCCGGCCGTCTCGGTCACCGCGGAGCGGAAGCGCCGCATGGCCTCGGGGGCGTCGAGGAACCACCACGGCGCGCCCACGTAGACGCTCGGGTAGAACCCGGCGAGCGGGGCGATCTCGCGGGACCAGACCGTCTCGTCGATCGTGAACAGCACGAGGTGCAGGTTCGGGTGGGTGCCGAAGTCGTGGAGCAGCGGGCGCAGAGCGTCGGTGAACTCGGCCCGCACGGGGATGTCGTGGCCGGTGTCGGGCCCGAACCGGGCGAGCGTCGGCTCGTGGTGACCGCGTCGCACCCCGGGGTGCACCATCATGACCAGGCCGTCGTCGCAGGACATGCGGGCCATCTCATGCAGCATGTGGCGCCGGAAGGCCCCCGCCTCCGACGCGGTCACCTTCCCGGTGAGGGCCCCGCGGTAGATCCGCGCCGCCTCCGCGGGCTCGAGCGGATCGGTGCGCACGTCGGCGTGGCCGTGGTCGGCCGCCGTCGCCCCGTGGTCGATGAAGAAGCGGCGCCGCTCCTCCAGGGCCCGCACGTAGCCGTCGTAGGTGGCGGTGTCGGTGCCGGCGGTCTCGCCGAGCCGGACCATCGATGCGGCCCAGTCGGCCCGGTCGGGCTCCAGGTAGCGGTCGGGCCGGAACGTGGGCAGCACCCGCCCCGCCCACGTCGGGTCGCGGGCGAGCGCCGCGTGCGCCGCCAGGTCGTCGCAGGGGTCGTCGGTGGTGGCCAGGACCTCGAGGCCGAAGCGCCCGTAGAGCGCCCGTGGACGGTAGGCCGCAAGGGTGAGGCGTTCGGCGACGTGGTCGTAGACGGCATCGGCGGTGGAGGCCGAGGGCCGCACGGTCACGTCGAAGATCCCGGCCAGCTCCGCCTCCAGCCAGGTTCGCACCGGGGTCCCGCGGAACACCTCCCAGGCCGAGCAGAGCGCACGCCACGCCCTCCGCGCCTGCGTCTCGGACAAGGGCCCCTGACCGACGCCGAGCTCGGCCAGCGACGCACCGTTCGCATGGAGCAGCCGGGTCACGTAGTGGTCCGGGGTGACGAGCAGGCTGGCCGGGTCGGCGAAGGCACGATCCTCGAGCAGCACCCGCGGATCCACGTGGCCGTGCGGTGAGACGAGCGGCAGGTCGCTGACGGCCCCGTGGAGCCGCCGGGCGATCGCCCGCACGGCCGGATCGGGGGGCAGCAACCGGTCGGGGTGCAGCGAGAGGGGGGCGGCAGGGCGGTCCACGGGGCCATGGTCGACCCGGTGGTGCCCCGGTGGCAAACGACGGCACCGGTTCGGGCGGTGTCGTTGCATCCGGGGCGCTCCCGCGCCATGGTGGGGGGAGGGAGCCCGGCCCGGAGCGCCAGGGATCGCGGGGACCCGGGACTGGAGTGCCGTGAGGACGACTCGGACCGGACCTTCCACCGCGCTGGACATCGCCCGCCTCGGTGACGCCTCGACGGCGCTGACGCCCGATCAGGTCCGCTCCTTCGTGGGAGAGCAGCTGGCCGCGGTCGACGTCGACGGGCGCAGCGTCTGCGTGATCGTGCCGGACGCCACCCGCAGCTGCCCGCTGCCCCTGCTGCTGTCCTCGGTGCACGGCGCGCTCCGGGGCCGGGCGTCGCGGGTGACGGTGCTCGTGGCCCTCGGGACCCATGCGCCGATGAGCGAGGGCGCGCTGGCCATCCACCTCGGCTACCGCGACGGGGAGCTCGAGGCCCGCTACCCGGGCGCGAGCGTGCTCAACCACCAGTGGTGGGACCCGGCGACCCTCGTGTCGGTGGGCACGATCGGCGCCCATCGCCTCGGGGAGCTGTCCGACGGCCGGCTCCACCACGAGGTCGACGTCCGCCTGAACCGGGCCGTGGTCGACCACGACATCGCCCTCATCGTCGGTCCCGTGTTCCCCCACGAGGTCGTCGGCTTCTCGGGGGGCACGAAGTACCTGTTCCCGGGCGTCGCGGGCCCCGACGTCATCGACGTCTCGCACTGGCTCGGCGCCCTGATCACGAGCGCCGAGATCATCGGCACGCGGGGCACGACGCCGGTGCGGGCCCTGATCGACGAGGCGGCCTCGCTGGTGCCGACCGAGCTCCTGGCGCTGTGCGTCGTCGTCCGTTCGGGCAGCGACGAGCTGCACGCCATGGCCTTCGGCGAGCCGGAGGCGGCGTGGGCGGCGGCCGCCGACGTGTCCGCCGAGGTGCACGTGCGCTACCTGGACGCTCCGGTGCGCCGGGTGTTGTCGCTGATGCCGGCCCGCTACGAGGACATCTGGACGGCGGCGAAGGGCTTCTACAAGGTCGAGCCGGTCGTGGCCGACGGCGGTCAGGTCGTGGTCTACGCACCCCACGTCCGCCGCCTCAGCGCCACGCACCCCGAGATCGCCGAGGTCGGCTACCACTGCCGCGACTACTTCTTGCACGACTGGGAGCGCTTCCGCCACGTCCCGTGGGGGGTGCTGGCCCACGCGACCCACCTGCGCGGGGCCGGGACCTACGACGAGGTCGCGGGGGAACGCTGCCGCGTCACCGTCACCCTGGCCACGGCGATCCCCGAGGCCGAGGTCCGGGCCGTGAACCTGGACCACCTCGACCCGGCCGACGTCGACCCGCAGGCCTGGGCCGCCGATCCCGGCACGCTGGTCGTGGCGAACGCCGGCGAGATCTTGTTCCGCCTGCGCTGATGCGTCCTGCGGCGGCCGATCAGGCGGGCAAGGGTGCGCCGGTGACGATGGCGTCGATCGTGCGGTGCAGGTGCTGGTTGCCCCCCTCGTTGCGGCCGAACCGGAAGTGGTCGTCGCCGAACGCCGCCAGGCCCCGGGTGATCTTGAAGCCGGTGGCGTAGTCCTCGTCGGCCACCACTCCGGCGTACGTCAAGCGCCGCTCCTCGGCCTTCGCGATCGCCTCCTCGCCTTCCACCGGCTCGCGGAAGTAGTGGTACTGCAGCGTCCGCGACCGGTCCGGGGTCGGGCCGGGGAGCAGCCGGCTCACCATGAGCGCCCCCGTCGGGGTGCCGGCGATCGAGACGTTGGGGAACAGGTAGTGCACGACGCTCATCGCGTCGGCGAGGGGCCACTCGTCCTCGGGGAGGTCGCGCAGCGTCGGCGTGTTGCGGTTGGCGAAGCCGATCCGCTGGTGGGGCCCGAAGTAGTCGTAGGTGTTGCGGTTCGTGATCGACTTGGCCCCGATCGTGCGCCGGTGCAGGTAGCCGATGTGGTAGCCGTCCACGTAGCCGTCGGCCGCGACCTTCCAGTTCGGGCTGTCGAGCTCGGTGGACACGTCGTAGCGGTGCAGCTCCTCGAGGTGCATGTGCGTCAGGGCATCGGCCATGTCGCCCAGCCAGGCGTCGGCGTCGAGCTCGAGGCCCGGGGTGAGCACGGCCAGCACGAGCCCGACCCGCTCGGCGGTCGCCAGCTCGACCAGGCCGGTCACGTCGAGCTCGCCGAAGCTGTCCCGGCCCGGGACGGTGACGAGCGCCCCGGCGTTGTCGTAGCTCCAGAAGTGGTACGGGCAGGTGAAGTGGCGCGCCGACCCGCAGCCCTCGGCGGCCACGGCCGCTCCCCGGTGGCGGCACATGTTCAGGAACGTGCGGGCGATCCCGTCGTCACCCCGCACGACCAGGATCGGGCGGCCGGCGATCTCGACCGCGTAGTAGTCGCCCGGGCGGCGCAGGTCGCACGACAGCGCCACGACGAGCGGTGATCGGTGGAAGACCCGCTCCATCTCCTGCTGCCAGCGGGCCGGGTCGCGGTAGGCCGACGCCGGCACCTTCATCGGTGCCTCGCTCTGGTCGGGCAGGCCCCGCTCGACGTTGACGAGCAGGCGGCGGGCGATGGCGGTGTGCGACGTGTCG
>Ga0209048_10005415_pt1 | contig 12050 bp, 11 predicted proteins | sample FrelakmetCRP12CR_FD_187146 | JGI IMG/M metagenome (GOLD analysis project Ga0209048, IMG submission 187146) | Freshwater lake sediment microbial communities from the University of Notre Dame, USA, for methane emissions studies - CRP12 CR (SPAdes)... | ecosystem: Environmental > Aquatic >... | reverse complement strand
ATGAAGGCCAAATGGGTCGATGATGGTGCCGGGGACACTTGGGAGAATGCGGCTCGAACCGCGCGCATTCTGGGCAAAGAATCGGCCAAGCGCATCGTGCTCGTCACACATTCGTGCCACATGGGCCGCGCGGTCGCCGAATTCGAGGCCGCGGGATTCAGCGTCGTGCCGGCGCCGGTCGTCGTGCAGCCGCATGCCGGCTCCGGGATCGACTCGTGGCTGCCGACGGCAAGGGGCCTGCTATACGCGAACATGGGGCTCTACGAACTTGTCGGCCGACCCGTATCGGCGGCCCTGCGACGATTCCGACGCTAGGTACCCGGGCGAGCCGAGCGGGCCACGGCAGCCGGTTCCTGCCCCACTGGGCCCGAAGTTCACGCGAACCTGGGCGTCTGCGGGTTACCGGGCTTCGCGAGCAGCATGTGCACGTCGCCGAGGGCGCGCTCGGCGTGCAGGTGAGTGAGGAAGAAATCTAACCGTCCCAACGGTCCTGGAAACCCAGGCGCTTCGATTCCAAGAACAGAACCGCGGCCGCGCCTAGTCCTACGGCAAACCAGAGCGTCGAGAGCCGCATGACAACCGTCGCCGCAACCGCATCGGCATCACTGACGCCGCACGACAACAGCAGTAGCACCATCACTGCCTCGGTGCCACCCAGCCCCCCGGGCAAAAAGCTGAGTGCCCCTGCGAGCATCGAGACCGCATAAACGAACACCGCAAACGTGAGCGACACCGGGGTGTTCATCCAATCGAGAATGAGATGGAACGCCCACGCCTCGGCGGCCCACCCGACGACGCTCAAGGCGGTGGCGGTGCCGAACAGCAGGGGCGAGTGGCATTGCCTCGCGCGCTGCAAAACCTCGAGCACATGGCGTGCGAGTTGGGCGAGCGCTGAGGAGCCCGTGATGCGGGCGGCAAGCCGGCGGGCGAGCGCTGCGTTCGTGAGAAGCAACAGCCCCGAAATGACCAGCGCAGCCCCAACCGCCACGATGCGCCGGGCCGACGGATATGCTGCGAGCCCGATCAGTGCCAGCAGCATGATGGCCAGCAGGTCAGACAGACGCTCGCTGAAGAACGCCGCGAAGCTCACCGGATAGGGCACGCCCCGCCGCCTCAGCAGCACGCCCCGCAACATTTCGCCGGCCTTGCCGGGCGTGGTGGTGAGCGCGAAGCCGGCGAGGTAGATTCCAAGGCTCGGGCGCCACGGGACAGGGTGGCCCATGGCGTCGAGGTAGGTCTGCCAGCGCACGAACCTCAGCCCATAGTTCGCGAGTGACAGCGAAAGCGCCACGGCGAGGCCGATGAGGCCAACCTGCCCGGCTGCCGTCAGCACGGCCCGCCAGCCACCCCAGAGGGAGAAAGCGAGGTAGCCGAGCGCGGCCACCACGACGGAATACGTGACCGTGCGGTAGCGCCAACCCATTGATTTACAGCCTATCGCGCTGATTCGTTGCGTTTCCCACGCAGCGACCGCGCGTGGGAGGCGCCGGAGGTTGCCGACGTCACGCCGACAACCGCCGGGAACGGCAGACTCAGACCGCGGTCTGCGATCGCCGGCGCCTCACGGCCAGGCTGCAGCTACTTGGCGGGATGGGCCGCGCGCTTGGCTGCGATGACCTTTTGCGCTTCCTTCATCGCGCCGTCCACCGCATCCTTGATGCACTTCTCCGTGCTCGAACCCTCGGCGGGGATGTCGGGCTTGATCTGCTCGCAGGTCGCCTTCGCCGTGTCCTTGATGCGGTTCTCGAGAGTCAGCGCCCCAGTTGCGGAGGTCAGGTCGAGGTCCGCATAGCTCACGCGGCTCTTTAACGTGACTTCCCGGATCGGGACACCATAGCTCGACTGCCCACTCGGGGCCGAGCGCGCGGCCTCGACGGTCACAACCTCCATCGGTTGCGCGCTGGCTGCGCCAGCGACGATCGCCAAACCGGCTACCAGAGGGACGAAGTGTGTCGTGCGCATCGTGAGAACTCCTTACCGTCGCACTCATTGTGCCATAGGTGCCAAATAGCCTAATTCGTCACCGATCGCCCCAACAGTCGTACTCTGTGCAAGCCGAAGGGATTTGGCCCGATTTGTCCTGACTTGACTTGCGAATGCCGCTACACGCGAAGGGCGCTCGGCGTCTCGCTCAGGCGGGCAGCGGCGGGCGCCGGTTGGCGGGCTTGGCGAGCAGCATGTGCACGTCGCCGAGGGCCCGCTCGGCGAATCCGCCTTCGCAGTAGCTGAGGTAGAACTCCCACATGCGGATGAATTCCTCCGGGTAGCCGAGTGCGCGCACAGCGGCGAAGTTGGCGAAGAAGTTGTCGCGCCAGGCCCGCAGCGTCGTGGCGTAGTGCGGTCCGATGTCCTCGAGGTGCGCGAGCTTCAGGTCGCTCGCGTGGGTGACCGACTCGAGCATCGCAGTCACCGAGGGAATGGTACTGCCAGGGAAGATGTGGCGCTGGATGAAGTCCACCGAGCGGCGCGCCGCCTCGTAGCGCTGGTCGGTGATGGTGATGGCCTGCAGAAGCATCAGGCCGTCATCCTTGAGGAGCCGGCCGCACTGCCGGAAATACGTGTCGTAGAACTGGTGACCGACGGCCTCGATCATCTCAATCGAAACGAGCTTGTCGTATTGGCCAGTGAGGTCGCGATAGTCCTCGAGCAGCACGGTCACGCGGTCCTTGATGCCGGCCGCAGCGACCCGCTCCCGTGCGAGCTCGTACTGCTGCCGCGAGATCGTCGTGGTGGTGACGCGGCAGCCGTGGCGGCCGGCGGCGTGGATGGCCATGGCGCCCCAGCCGGTGCCGATCTCGAGCAGGTGATCGTCGGGGCGCAGCTCAAGCTTGCGGCAGATGCGCTCGAGACGGGCGAGCTGCGCCTGCTCGAGCGTCATCTCCGGGCGCTCGAAGATGGCGCATGAGTACATCAGCGTCGGATCGAGGAACAGCCGGAAGAAGTCGTTGCCCAGGTCGTAGTGCGCGGCGATGTTGCGCCGGGAGCCCGTGCGGGTGTTGCGGTTCAGCCAGTGCAGCGCCTTCTGCAGCGGCGCGGTGAGGCGCGCGAGTCCCGTCTCCATGCCGTCCAGGACCTCACGGTTCTGCAGCAGGATGCGCACGAGGCCGGTCAGGTCGTCCGTGCTCCACAGTCCCAGCATGTAGGCCTCGCCGGCGCCGATCGAGCCGCCGAAGGCGAGCTCGCTCCAGAAGCGCGCCTCGTGCACGCGCAGCGTCACAGCGAGCGGGCAGCGCTCGCTCGGCCGGCCGTAGCAGTGCCTTCGGCCGTCAGCGACGAGGGTGATTTCCCCGTCGCGCAGGCCCGCGAGCCGGGCACGCACGGCGCGCTCCGCGATACCGTCGAGCAGCTGCGGCTTCGGGGTGAGACGGGGAGCGACGTCGGGCAGAGTCTGGGTGTTCATGCAGTGGTCGCCGGGTCGGCGCCTCCGGGCTGGGTGAGCTTCTTCGGATGCGTGAGGAACGGCACGCGCTTCAGCCACAGCCGCAGCGCCTGCCAGTAGATGGCGCCCACGACCCTGACGGTCATGAACGGGAAGGCGAGGAGCGCGTGCGCCAGGCTCGCAGCGCCGATCTCGCGCCGCTCGAGCGTCAGGGTAGCATCGAAGAGCCGGCGGCCGGCCTCGCGGTCCTCCATGTACACCGCGAGCTTCTCGGCGGGGGTGCTGAAGCGCCAGTCGTAGTCGACGTCCATGCCAATGAACGGGGAGACGTGGAAGCGCTTCGCGAACCGGTAGCGCAACGCGCGCCCGCGGCCCTCGTTCAGCCGCTCGTCGAGCACATAGGCGTGGCGCTCGTTCCAGGGCGTGTTACTGATCTCGGCAACGACGGTCTCGACCCGGGTGTCGGCGGCGTCGAAGCAGTAGTAGAAGGTCACCGGGTTGAAGCAGAGCCCGAAGTAGCGCAGGTGCGTGAGCATGCGGATCGGCCCGCTCGGGCGCCGGCCCGTCTCCTGCTCCACGCGATCGCGCACCGCCCGCTCGAGGGGCACGCCGGGGCCGCCCAGGTAGTCGGCGCGCCGCAGCCACGCGAGCGCGGGGCGTCGGGCTGACCAGAGCCAGCGGCCGCGGAACACCGTGTCGAGCTCGGCCAGGTCGAGCCAGACCATGAACAGCCGGTACTGGAAGCGGTGGTCTCGCGGCGCGTAGCGCCGGTGCCTAACCCGCCCGGTGTAGAGGGCGCTGTGCATGCAGGTCCTGGGCGAGGTGCTCGAGCGCGGCCAGGGCGCTCACCACGCCGTCCTCGTGGAAGCCGTTGCGCCAGTAGGCGCCGCAGTAGTAAGTGCGGAGCGGGCCGTTGATCTCACGCTGGCGCAACTGTGCCGCCACGCCGCGCGCGGTGTAGAGCGGGTGGTCGTAGGCGCAGCGCTTGACGATGCGCGCGGGGTCAATCGTCTCGCTGTGGTTGAGCGTGACAAGGAATGGCTCCGGCGCCTCGAGCGACTGCAGGATGTTCATGTTGTAGGTGAGCGCGACCTGCGAGCGGTGCACCGCCGGCACGTGGTAGTTCCAGGCCGCCCAGGCGCGCTTCAGCTTGGGCAGCAGGCGCGCGTCGGTGTGCAGCACCGCCTCGTTGCGCTGGTATTCAATCGCGCCCAGCACCTCGCGCTCCGCCGGGGTCGCGTCCGCAAGGAGCGCGAGCGCCTGGTCGCTGTGGCAGGCGAGGAACAGCGCCTCGAAGCTCTCGGCCTCGTGGCCCCGCGCCTTGACCAGCACCTGGCCCGGCAGGCGTCGGACCCATTCGACGGGCGTGCTCAGGCGGATGCGGTCGCGGAACGGGGCGGTGAGCTTCTCGACGTAGCGCGCCGAGCCGCCGCGTATCACGCGCCACCGCGGGCGCTCGCCGACCGAGAGCATCCCGTGGTTATGGAAGAAGCGGACGAAGAAGCGTGCCGGGAAGCGCTCGACCTGCTCCGGAGCCGTCGACCAAATCGCGGCTCCCATGGGCAGGATGTAGTGCTCGATGAATTCGCGTGCATAGCCCTGCGCGGCCAGGTACTCGCCGAGGCTCGGGCGGTCGCTCGGCGTCTCGAGCAGCGCGGGCGCCTCGCGGTTGAAGCGCAGAATGTCGCGGATCATGCGCAGGAACGACGGGCGCAGCAGGTTGCGGCGCTGCGCGAAGAGCGTGTTGAGCGTGGTGCCGTTGTACTCGAGCCCCCTCAGCTCGTCGCGTACCGAGAAGCTCATGCTGCTCGGCTGGGAGGCGACACCCAGTTCCTCGAGCAGGCGGATGAAGTTCGGATACGTCCAGTCGTTGAACACGATGAACCCGGTGTCCACGTGGTACAGCCGCCCGGCCTGCTCGATCTCGTGCGTGTGGGTGTGGCCGCCGACGTGCGCGCCCGCCTCGAAGACCACGACCTCGTGCTCGCGGCTCAGGTGGTAGGCGGCGACGTTGCCGGCGATGCCGCTGCCGACGACGGCGATCTTCACGCGTGGCCTCCGGGGCGGCGGAGCGATGCCGGCACGGGTCTCAGCTCCCAGATCAGCCCGAGGGCGGCAAGGAGCCTGAGCCCGTACCAGGTCAGGTCGAGCTCCCACCAGAAGAACCCCTGGCGCGCGGAGCCCGGGTAGTGGTGGTGGTTGTTGTGCCAGCCCTCCCCGAAGGTGAGGAGCGCGAGCCACCAGTTGTTGCGCGAGGTGTCGCGCGTCGCGTAGCGGCGGCTGCCCAACGTGTGCGCCAGCGAATTGACCGTGAAGGTCGCATGCGCCAGTGCCACGGTCGAGACGCAGAAGCCCCACACCAGAAGCTGCGCCCCGCTCGTGCGGAGCGTGGCATGCGCGGTGGCGAGCCACTCGCCGGTCGCATAGAGCAGGGCGGCGAGCAGGAACGGCACCAGCACGTCATAGCGGTCGAGGAACCGCAGTTCTCGGTATTTCGCCAGGTCCCTGACGAGCCTCGTGCGCGTGGCGAAGTTCTCGCGCGCCATGAACCAGCCGGCGTGGGCCCAGAGGAACCCGTGCCGGTGTGGGGAGTGGGCATCGTGCTCGTCGTCCGAGTGCGCATGGTGATGGCGGTGCTGCGAGGCCCACCAAAGTGGTCCGCGCTGTACGGCACTCGCGCCAAGCACGGCGAAGACGAACTGCATGGCGCGCGAGGTGCGGAACGCCTTGTGCGAGAAGTAGCGGTGGTAGAAGCCCGTGATCGCGAACATGCGCAGCGCATAGAGGGCCACCGCCACGGTCACGGCGGTCGGGCTCCAGCCGACCCGGATCACCGCCACGCAGGCGAGGTGCAGGGCGAGGAACGGCAGCACCCGCGGCCAGTCGATGCGGCGGCCGTCCTCGGCCCGGGGCGGTGCGGCGGCGCCTGCGTCGAACCAGGCGAGGAGCGCCGACCTGAGCCGCGAGCGGGCGAGCTGTACGCTCACGGCTCGCTCCCCGGACCGGGCGGCTGGCCGCCCGGTGCCGGCCACGACTGCGGCACGGTGCGGACCCGGCTCACGTCGTAGCCGAGCCCGGTGATGAGATCGAGGAGGCGACGGTAGTCGCTGGCCGGGATCCGCGGCGTGCGCGCCATGATCCACACGTAGTCGCGCGCCTCGCGGGCGACGACGGTCTGCGAGTAGTCGCTCGCCAGATAGACGATGCGGTAGTCGGCCTTGACAGGCCACACGAACTGCATGCCCCACACCGCGTTTGAGTCGTGGTCGTAGACGAAGCCGCGTGGCGTGTACTTGCGGGCCGGACCGTCGAAGCCGCCGGCGCGAAAGGTAAAGGTGGTCTCGATCGTGCCATCGGCCGCGAGCCGGTAGGACTCGACCGCGTTGTGCGCGTCCTTCTCGATGAAGGTGGGGATGTTGCCGATCACGTACCAGTCGCCCATGAAGCGTGCGAGGTCCACCCTCGGCACGACCGGGAGCGGCGCGCGGGAGACGGAACTGCAGCCCGTGACGGCGAGTGCGAGCAGGCCGGCGAGCACGGACGTGGCGTGGGCTCTCATGGGCGCGGCAGCTCGCGCTTCGGCGGCCACGGCAGGAACGCGCTGGTGCGCGCGATGTAGCCGCGATAGCCGGGGCGGCGCGCGTGGATGTCATGCTCGAGGAGCGCCACGCCGGACACCTTGAGGAGGAGGAAGGTCATGAGCAGCGGCGCGAACACCGTCCACGCCGCGCCGGCCGCCGCGGCCAGCAGGTAGAAGCCCCACCACAGCGTCGCCTCGCCAAAGTAGTTGGGGTGGCGGCTGTAGCGCCACAAGCCGGTGTCGAGCACGCGGCCGCGGCTGTCGGGGTTGGCCTTGAAGCGCGCGAGCTGTGCATCGCCCGCTACTTCGAACGCAAACCCGGCCAGCCAGAGCGCGATGCCGGCGACGTCGAGCGCGTTCAGCGGGCTGCCGGCGCCGATGGCGGCGGCGAGCGGCAGGCCGATCACCGCGGCCAGGAGTGCCTGCAGGCCGAACACGAGGTAGAGGCTCTTCCAAACGAAGCCCGGCTCGTTGCGGCGACGGATCGCCTGGTAGCGGCGGTCCTCGGGCCCGCCCCAGTTGCGCCAGGTGATGTAGAGGGCAAGGCGCAGTGCCCAGGCCGCGAGCAGCGCGAGCACGATCCTCGCGCGCGGCGCGGTGGCGTCGAGCGCGACGGCGTAACTGACTGCGCCGCAGAGGAAGAACAGCGACCAGAACCGATCAACGATGCTCGCGTCGCGCCGCACGAGGCTCGCGGCCCAGGCGAGCAGGGCAAGGGCGAGGATCGCGAGGAGCGCGAGTCGCGCAGCGTGCAGGTCAAGCATCGGAGGACGCCGGCCGCGCGAACAGGTAGTGGCTCACCCACCACTGCTGGCCGTGCTCGTAGCCGAAGAGCTCGGCGCAGGCCATGAAGAACACGCGCCAGCGCTGCAGCGACTGCGGGGCCGCCGCTGCGCCGTGCGCCGCGGTGAGCACCCTCAGGGCCTCCTCGCGGCGCGCGTCGAGGTTGGCAAGCCAGGCGTTTGCGGTCCGCTCGTAGTGGGTGCCGTCCCAGCGCCAGCGCCGCACCAGCATGAGCCGCTGCTGGAAGCGAAGCGCGAGCTCATCGCTCGGCATCATCCCTCCCGAGAAGAAGTGCCGGCTCATCCAGTCGCTGTCGTCGCGGACCTCAAACGCGTAGGGCACCGCGCGGTGGGCGAACACGTGCATGAAGAACCGTCCGCCCGGCTTGAGCCAGTCGTGGACCCGGGCGAACAGCGCCCGCCAGTTGCGCATGTGCTCGAACATCTCGACGGAGACCACGCGGTCGAAGCGCCACGGGGTGTCGAAGCGATTCATGTCCTCGGTCAGCACCTCGAGGTTGCCGAGGCCCCGGCGCGCCGCCTCCCCGAGGATGTAGGCGCGCTGTGAGTTCGAGTTGGACACCGCGGTGATGCGGCTGCGCGGATAGCGCTCGGCGCAGTACAGCGTGAGCGAGCCCCAGCCGCAGCCGAGCTCGAGCACGTCCATACCGTCCTCGAGGCCGGCACGTTCGCAGGTCGCGGCGAGTGCCGCGGCCTCGGCCTCATCGAGGCTCGATACCTGCGCGGGCCAGTGGCAGGCGCTGTATTTTCGGTGACGGCCAAGCGCGAGCGCATAGAACTCCGCCGGCACCTCGTAGTGCTGTTCGTTCGCGAGTTCCGGGACGAGCGCCAGCGGCGCGCCGTCCATCGCCGCGACGAAGCGCTCGGCGAGCTCGGCGGCCGCCTCGGTATCGCCGCCGCCGATCTCGGCCAGGCGCTGCTTCAACAGGCGGCGAATGCCGGCGCGGATCACGCGGTCGGGCAGGAGCCCCTGCTCGGTCCAGTCGATGGCAAGGCGTGCGGCTCGACTCATGGCTTTCTGCTTTCTCCAGTCGGTCTTCGCGAATTGACGACAGTGGCGAGGCGGTCGCAGGCGGCGAGGGCGCCGTTCGTCGTCCTGGCCCGGCAGCGGTTTCATACCCGACGTCTCAACTTTGGTACAAAACATATACAATTATGAGGCCGGCGGGTCAATACATCAGATAAAATAACAATCTAGGCCGTGAAATTCGATTCGCCGCGGCCGGCGGATTCCATAAGAATATACAAAACATGTACACATGGACGAGTGCCTCCGCCGCCCGGGCGCCGTTCCGCGGCGGATGGGCGAGGGTCCGCCGAGCAGGGGGAGGCACCCGGTTAGCCGCTGCGGTCAGCGGACACCCTGGTCCCTCGGCCCAGGCGGGCTGCGCGTCCCGGTATCCGCGCCCGCGGGGTGATTTCCCTTTAGAATCCGCCCCGCCCCGGGGGCCGGCGGGTCGCGGCCCGGCATCGCGAAAGTGGCGGAACTGGTAGACGCGCTGGATTTAGGTTCCAGTGGGTAACCCCCGTGAGGGTTCGAGTCCCTCCTTTCGCACCATCGGGCCCGCCGCGGTCGGACCGCGGGCGGGCGGTTTCCATGGCAAGATATCCAGCTTTTCCGGGCGGGCCCGGGGCCTGCCGCCAGCCCTTCGAGGATTGATGAGCAACATGCAGATTTCCGTTGAGTCCGTCGGCGCGCTCGAGCGCCGCATGGAAGTGAGCGTTCCCAAGGAACAGATCGAGCAGGCGGTGGACGAGCGCTTGAAGCACGTCAGTCGCACCGCCCGCTTGAAGGGCTTCCGCCCGGGCAAGGCGCCCATAAAGGTCATCCGCCAGCAGTTCGGCGCGCAGGTGCGCCAGGAAGTCCTCTCCGAGTTGATGCAGTCGAGCTTCACGCAGGCGGTCACCGAGCAGAAGCTGAGCCCGGCCGCGGGTCCCCGCATCGAGCCGATCTCCATCGCGCCGGGCGAGGACCTCAAGTACCGCGCGATCTTCGAGGTGTTCCCGGAGGTGGGCCTCACCACCGTCGAGGGGCTCGCGATCAACCGCCCGGTGGCGGAGGTCAGTGACACCGACATCGAGACGATGGTGCAGAACCTGCGCGAGCAGCGCCCGCGGTTCGAGACCGTGGAGCGCGAGAGCCGCATCGGCGATCGGGTGACCATGGACTTCACGGGCCTGATCGACGGCCACTCCTTCGAGGGCAGCAAGGGCGACGACGTCGCGGTGATCCTGGGCGCCGGCCGCATGCTCAAGGACTTCGAGGAAGGCATCACTGGGGTGCGGGCGGGCGAACGCAAGGCGGTCGCGGTGCGCTACCCGGACGACTACCACAACAAGGCGCTTGCCGGTAAGACCGCGAACTTCGACGTCCAGCTCAAGAAGGTGGACGAGAAGCTGCTGCCGCCGCTCGATGACGAGTTCTGCCGCGAGTACGGCGTCGCCGAGGGCGGCTTGGAGCAGCTCCTCTCCGAGGTCGCGGACAACATGCGCCGCGAGCTCAAGGACAACATCCGCGGGCGGCTGAAGCAGCAGCTGCTCGACAGGTTCTTCGAGGCGAACCCGCTCGAGGTGCCGAAGAGCCTGGTCGATGCGCAGGTCCGCGACATGCAGATGGACACCGCGCGGCGAATCGGGGCGAAGGACGCCTCGCAGGTCCCGCCGCCGGAACCCTTCGTCGAGCCCGCGCGGCGCCGCGTGGCGCTCGGGCTCCTCATCAGCGAGCTGATCAAGTCGCGCGGCATCGAGCTCGACCGCGCCCGCGTCGAGGCGCGCCTGAACGAGCTCGCCGCGACCTATCCCGACCCCGACTCGATCATCAAGGCGTACCGCCAGAACGCCGAGGCGCTGCGGCAGATCGAGAACATGGTGCTCGAGGACCAGGTGGTCGACTATCTTCTCGAGCGGGCGTTGGTCACCGAGCAGCCGTCGACCTTCAAGGATCTGATGAACTTCGGAGCGTAAACGACCATGAGCCTCTCACCCCGCGCACTGAACCTCGTGCCGATGGTCGTCGAGCAGACGGCCCGCGGCGAGCGTGCCTACGACATCTACTCGCGGCTCCTGAAGGAACGCGTGGTGTTCCTGGTCGGTCCGGTCGAGGACTACATGGCCAACCTGGTCGTGGCGCAGCTCCTCTTCCTCGAGTCGGAGAACCCGGAGAAGGACATCGCGGTCTACATCAACTCCCCGGGCGGCTCGGTGAGCGCCGGGCTCGCGATCTACGACACGATGCAGTTCATCAAGCCCGACATCAGCACGATCTGCCTCGGGCAGGCGGCCAGCATGGGCGCGGTGCTGCTGGCGGGCGGCAGCCAGGGCAAGCGCTTCTGTCTGCCGCACTCGCGGGTGATGATTCACCAGCCGCTCGGCGGCTTCCAGGGTCAGGCCACCGACATCGAGATCCACGCCCGTGAGATCCTCGATGCGCGCGACCGGCTGAACGCGATCCTGGCCAAGCACACCGGCCAGTCAATCGAGAAGATCCGCCAGGACACGGACCGGGACAACTTCATGACGGGCGAGCAGGCCAAGGCCTACGGGCTCATCGATGGCGTGCTGCGCGAGCGCGGCGAGGCGGGCTCCGCAGCGCGCCCGTGATCCCGCGCGATCGGGATAAGTGATTGTTACCCGTGGCTTTTTTGCGAACAAAAGGGCCCCGTGGTATAAGCCAAGAGCCCCGGTTGAGGGCGTAGGAGCAAGGTTCCCGATGGCGGACGATTCTCGCGGCAAGCACGACGACGGCAAGCTTCTCTACTGCTCCTTCTGCGGCAAGAGCCAGCACGAAGTCCGCAAGCTCATCGCCGGGCCCTCGGTGTTCGTCTGCGACGAATGCGTGGAGCTGTGCAACGACATCATCCGTGAGGAGCTCGAGGAGAAGGCGGAGAAGACCCGCGAGAAGCTCCCCAAGCCCCACGAGATCAAGCGCGTCCTCGACGAGTACGTGATCGGGCAGGACCGCGCGAAAAAGGTGCTCTCCGTCGCCGTCTACAACCACTACAAGCGGCTGCAGACCAAGGGTGCCGAGCGCGGCGGCCGCGAGGAAGTCGAGCTCGCCAAGAGCAACATCCTGCTGATCGGCCCCACCGGCAGCGGCAAGACGCTGCTCGCCGAGACACTGGCGCGGCTCCTGAACGTGCCGTTCACGATCGCCGATGCCACCACCCTCACCGAGGCGGGCTACGTCGGTGAGGACGTCGAGAACATCATCCAGAAGCTGCTGCAGAAGTGCGACTACGACGTCGAGAAGGCGCAGACCGGCATCGTCTACATCGACGAGATCGACAAG
>Ga0209048_10005414_pt1 | contig 12051 bp, 14 predicted proteins | sample FrelakmetCRP12CR_FD_187146 | JGI IMG/M metagenome (GOLD analysis project Ga0209048, IMG submission 187146) | Freshwater lake sediment microbial communities from the University of Notre Dame, USA, for methane emissions studies - CRP12 CR (SPAdes)... | ecosystem: Environmental > Aquatic >... | reverse complement strand
GCCACGGTCTCGCCGATGACGTGGACCGTGATGTTCGCGATCGCGTCGGAATGCACGGCGACGACCAGCGGATGGTCGCCGACCTGCTTCAGCGGGCCCGCGGGCATCCGGATCGACGCCTTTTCGATCGCGAATCCCAGCGCCTTCAGCGCGTCGACGATGTCGACATTGGTGACCGAGCCGAACAGCCGGCCGTCGACGCCGGACTTCTGCGTGACGTTGACGGTCGTGCCCTCGAGCTTGGCCGCCTGCTCCTGCGCGGCGGTGAGCTTCGCGGCGGCGGCGGCTTCGAGCTCCGCGCGCTTCGCTTCGAGCATCTTGATGTTCTCCGGCGTCGCGCGCTTGGCCTTCCCTTGCGGGATCAGGAAATTGCGCGCGTAGCCCTGCTTCACCTTGACGACGTCGCCGAGGTTGCCGACGTTGACCACTTTTTCGAGGAGGATGATTTGCATGTCGGTCCCCGGGTCAGTGGAGGTCGGTGTACGGGATCAGCGCGAGGAAGCGCGCGCGCTTGATCGCGGTGCCGAGCTGGCGCTGGTAGCGGGACTTGGTGCCCGTGATCCGCGCCGGCATGATCTTGCCGTTTTCCTGGATGAAATCCTTCAGGACCTCGATGTCCTTGTAGTCGATTTCCTTGACGCCTTCCGCGGTGAAGCGGCAGAACTTCTTGCGCTTGAACAGCGCATTGCCGCGCTCGCGCTTCTTGCCATCTTTCTTCTTGCCAAACCTTCCTTGGGGACGGGGCATGTCAGTTTCCTTCCATCGATTCGAATTCGTTTACGTGGAGCGCAAGGGTGATCCCGGTGCGGTACCGGCGGGCGATAAATCCCTTGCAGCGCAATTGGGTTCCAGTCGAGACCTTGGCCAGCCCGATCGCCGGTTCGCCGAAGGCCACCGCGGTCAGCTCGCATTCGACTTTTCGCTCGCCGCCGGCTTCGGGCTGGACCGATGCATGCCTGAGCACGCATTCCAGCGCCGGGATGCCAGCCGGGGTGTAGCGAAGGTCGCCGCGTTCGGCCAGGATGGCGTCGAGCGTGAGCCGGTTCGCGCCGGACACGTGATCTTTCGCGCCTCGCCTCGTTCGTTAGGCCGAGGGAGCGGGCGCGTCGGGTGCGGCGGCAACGACCGGCGCATCGGCCGCGGGACGCGGGGGCCGATCACCACGGTCGCCGCGATCACCGCGATCACCACGATCACCACGGTCGCCGCGTTCTCCGTCACGCGCAGGCCGCGCCTTTTCCTCGCGCATCATCGGCGACGGCGCGATCACCGCTTCCTTCATCGCGACGATCAGGTGGCGCAGAACGGCGTCGTTGAACTTGAACGCGTGGTCGAGCTCGTTCAGGGTTTCCTGGTCGATCTCGATGTTCATCAGCACGTAGTGCGCCTTGTGGATCTTGGCGATCGGGTACGCCAGCTGGCGCCGACCCCAGTCCTCGAGGCGGTGGATACGGCCGCCGCGGCCGGTGATGGTCGTGCGGTACCGCTCGATCATCGCGGGCACCTGCTCGCTCTGATCCGGGTGCACGATGAATACCACTTCGTAGTGACGCATGCAGATCGCTCCTCATGGGCTGTGGGGGCCGCAGCTTCAACACGTGCGCTGCGGCCGATGGCCTCCCCTTCTGCAGAGGGTGAGGCAAGGGAACTAATAATTATGAACCAGAAAGCCCGATAAATCAAGCGCCTGGGTTACTCCCCAACGCTGGACGAGCGCCCGGGCGCGGCAATCGTGGACGCCGGCGCGGAATCGCGCGTGGCGAGAACGGATAGCCCTTGGTCCCGCTCGACCTTGGGAAGTGCGGCTAGCGCCTTCACCCGCTCGTAAAACCGCGGCAGGTCGCCGCCCTCCTCCGCAAGGAGCGCCGCGAACTGGGGCACGCGATCGGCGTACAGACCCGCCGCGATGATCCCGGCGTTGTTGGTCCCGCCTGCGAACCAACGATCGAAGACCACCGCGCCGCCCGAGTCCAACTTGAGGCGCTCATGTTCCGCGCGCATTTCGGCGAAGATCGCCGCCTTGCGCGCGCGCTTTTCGTCGTCGGGAAGGTCGCTCGCGTAAAGCGCGGCCAGCCGGTCGCGCGTCTTGCGGATCATGGCGCGGAACTCGGTGCGGACCTTCTGCAGGCGCTTCACGTCCGCCGCGAATTGCCCGGCATCGGGGGCGCCGGCTTGCGACGCCTGCCAGCGCGCGAGCCCCGCCTCCTCGACCGCGACAGCGAACGACTCGTTGAACGACGTATCGTCCTTCACGTAGACGACCTGGTGCGCGAGCTCGTGGAAGACGAGACGCGCGACCTCCGCGTCGCGGTAGCGGATGAACGTCGAGAGGACCGGGTCGTCGAACCAGCCGAGCGTGGAATACGCCGGAACGCCGCTGACGTGGGCGTCGAAGCCTTCGGCCGCGAGGCGCGCCGCCTCGGCGCGCGCATCCGCTTCCGCAAAGTAGCCCCGGTACGCAACGCACCCCGCGACCGGGAAGCACCATTGGCGTGCGGTGAGCGACAGCTCCGGTGTCGCGAAAACGTTCCACACCACGTAGGCCCGACCGAGATCGGCGTAGCGCGTGTAGCTGCGATTGTCGGGAAGCGCGAGCTCGCGGCTCGCGAACGTCCGCATGTCCTGCACGCGGATCAGCTTCGCCTTGAGCACGGCATCCGGCGTTTCCTGCACGACCTCCGGGATCGGCCGCGCACGGGACAGCAGGTCGGCCTGGCCCTTGAGGCCCTGCCAGTAGAATTCGGTCGCCGAACAACCCGCGAGCGGAAGCGCCACGGCGAGCAGGGCCAGGCGCAGCGAGCCGCAGCGCGCGGTACGGGTAAAGCGGGACTCCATCGTTCGTCGTACTCCGGGCGGCCGTGAAAAGCGTTATGGTAGAGCTTCAGGCGCCAAAAACGTTCACAGCATACGCATACCCGGTATAGACACGGTCCCGAGATCCCGATGGCCGCTCGCAGCCGATTGCCGCAAACGCGTTCCGGAGCGCGCCTTCGCGGGACCGCAATGGCCCTGGCGGCCGCGGCGATGGCGGCATCCGCGGCCCATGCCGAGGTCTACAAATGCGCCGGCGACGGCGGCCGGCCGATCTACCAGGAAATGCCCTGCCCCGGCGGCAAGGAATTGCGCAATTTCCAGACGGATCCGCCGGAAATCACGATACTCCCGGGAAATACGAAGGCGAACGGCGCGGCGCCACCGCCGAAAGCACAGCCCGGCAAGGTGGCAAATTCCGACAAGCCGGCCAAGGCGAGCAGCGACAAGCCGCGGGGCGACCCCGCCGAGCGACGGCACCTGCACACCGGAATGTCGGAAGGCGAATTGCTGGCGCGGGTCGGAAAGCCCGACGTCATCACCGGGCAGAAAACCGGCAAGCAGGTGCGTTGGACCTGGATGCCGGCGGAGGGCGATCCCGAGACCGTTACGACGGTGACCTTGGTCGCAGGCGTCGTCACCAACGTGGAGCGGACGCTCGTCAAGCGATGAGGGCGCTCGTGCAGCGCGTGCGCGAGGCGTCCGTCACGGTCGATGGGCGCATCGCCGGCGCGGTCGGCCCCGGACTCCTCGTGCTCGCCGGCATCGGGAGCGACGACGGCGACGACGACCGCGAGTGGCTTGCGCGGAAGATCGTCGCCCTGCGCATCTTCGACGACGACGCCGGCACGATGAACCGCTCCGTTGCCGACGCCGGCGGCGGCATACTCGCCGTGAGCCAGTTCACGCTGTTCGCATCGACGAAAAAAGGCGCCCGCCCATCGTGGTCAGGTGCCGCGCCGCCGGCGGTGGCCGCGCCGGCGTTCGACCGTTTCGTCGCCACGCTCGCCGACGCGCTCGGCAAATCCGTCGCAACGGGCATCTTCGGCGCGACGATGCAGGTCGCGCTCGTCAACGACGGGCCGGTGACGATCTGGCTCGACTCGCGCCAGCGCGAATAGTTTCGCCCCGAAGCAATCGGTTGCACCCTGCCGCGACGATGGGTCGCGCTGCGGTCGCGCGACCGCCATCACCCTTGCCCGGGATCAAATGGCTCCCGCACGCGCCGCGGATAATGGTCGAAGCTACGCCGGAACCGCTCGACCGATGCCGCCAAACTCACTTTCACGCCTGCGCGCCGACATTTCTGCCCGGTTGACCCAACTGCGCGGACATCGGTTCGGCCGCGCGGCAATGCTCATCATCGCCGTCGCTGCCGTCGGATACTTCCTTCGCAACCAGATCCTGGGCACGCCGGTCACGGTGCAGGAGGTCGTGCGCGGCGAGCTCGTGCAAACCGTCGTCGCGAGCGGGCGCGTCATCACACCGCAGCGGGTCTCGGTCGGCGCGGTGCAGACGGATTGGGTAAAGCGCATTCCGGTCGAGGAAGGCCAGACCGTGCGCAGCGGGGACGTACTGATCGAGCTCGACAGCCGTGACGAGCAGGCCGCCGTGGCGCAGGCCGAGGCCGCCGTCGCGCAGGCCGAGGCGAAACTCCGGCAGTTACGCGAAGTCGGCCTGCCGGCGGCCACCGAATCGCTGGTGCAGGCCGAAGCGAATCGCAAGCTCGCGAGCCAGCAATACGAACGCAACGTCGAGCTGAAGGCCAAGGGATTCATCAGCGATTCGGCGCTGGACGATGCGAAGCGCAACGTCGATGTCGCCGAAAGCCAGCTCAAGGCGGCACGGCTGCAGGTTGCGACCAACAGCCCGGCGGGCAGCGATGTCCGAATGGCCGAGACCGCCCTCACGCAGGCGCGCGCAGCGCTGGTCGCCGCGAACGCGCGGCTCGAGCAGACCGTCATTCGCGCGCCGGCCGACGGCATCCTGATCGGACGCAACGTCGAGCCGGGAGACGTCGTGCAGCCCGGCAAGGAGCTGATGGCGCTGGCGCCCGCCGGGGAGACGCAGATCGTCGTGCAGATCGACGAGAAGAATCTCGCCCAGCTGCGACTCGGGGAGAAGGCGATTGCCTCGGCCGATGCGTATTCGCACGAGCGATTTCCGGCCGAGCTCTTCTTCATCAATCCGGGCATCGATGCGCTGCGCGGTTCCGTGGAAGTGAAGCTTCGCGTGCCCGATCCTCCGAGCTACCTGCGGCAGGACATGACGGTGTCGGTCGACATCGAGGTCGCGCGGCGCGCCGATACGCTGGTCGCGCCGGCCGAAGCGGTATTCGACGCCGGCAGTCCAAACCCGTGGGTGCTCGCTGCCGTCGACCGGCGCGCGGTGAGGAAACCCGTAACGCTGGGCATCAGGGGAAGCGGGCGCGTCGAAATCCTGGACGGCGCCGTGGCGGGCGACGTGCTCATTCCCGCCACCGCCGGCATCGCCCCCGGGCAGCGCGTCCGGGTCGCCGGCACGACGGGCGCCATCGCCCGATGAACCCGCTAGCGCGGTTCGAAACGATCGTCGCGTTCCGGTTCATGCGGGAAGGGCTCACGCAGACGCTGCTCATCGTCGCCGGCGTCGCGCTGGGCGGCGGCGTCATCGTCTTCATGTCGGCACTGCTCGCCGGGATGCAGACGAACATCATCCGCCGCACGCTCAACTTCCAGGCGCCGATCCAGATCCTCGCACCCGACCAGGTCGCGCGGCCCCTGCGCGAAGGCGAAGCGGCAGTCGCCGCACAGATCCAGCCTCGCTCGCAGCAGCTGCGCTCGGTCGACCAATGGCAAAAGGTGCGCGCCGACGTCGAGCGCATGCCCGGCGTGACCGGCGTGACGCCGGTCGTGACCGGCCCCGGGTTCGCCCGGCGCGGCGACGCGACGAAGGCCGTGTCGATCATCGGCATCGAACCCGAGACGTACTATGCCGTAATCGCGATGGCCGAGAAGATCGTCGCGGGCCGTGACGACGTGGGGCCGATCGACATCATCATCGGTGTCGAGCTCGCCAAGGACCTCGGCACCGGCGTCGGTGACAAGCTCGCGCTCAGCGCGGCGAACGGCAGCGCTTCCACGCTGACCGTGGTCGGGATCTTCGACTTCGGCAACAAGGGCGTCAACGAGCGCAACGTCTACGTAGCGCTGCGCACGGCGCAGAACCTGCTCGACCTCGCCGGCGGCGCCACCAGCCTCGACGTCAAGGTGCGCGACCCCTTCGCCGCGGAGTCGATCGCGCAGGAAGTGCGCGACGGCGGCGACCTTCGCGTCGACAGCTGGATCAGCACCAACGCCCAGTTCTTTTCGGCGATGTCGGCGCAGATCCTCGCCAACACCCTGATCCGGATCTTCGTCGGTATCACGGTCGCGCTCGGCATTGCGAGCGTACTCGTGGTGTCGGTCGTGCAGAAATCGAAGGAAATCGGCATCCTGCGCGCAATGGGAACCGCACGTGCGCAGGTGCTGCGCATCTTCCTCATCCAGGGCGGGGTCATGGGGCTCACCGGCTCGCTGTTCGGCTCCCTGCTGGCGTGGGGTTTCCTGCTCATGTGGCGCGGCGTCGCGAAGAATCCCGACGGCACCCCGCTTTTCATCATCGTCATCGAGCCATCGCTGTTCGCGATCGCGTGCGTCACCGCAACTTTCATTGGCATCCTCGCCGCGGCCATTCCCGCGCGGCGCGCCGCGCAACTCGACCCCGTGGTCGCGATTCGTGGCTGAGACCGCGGCAAGCGCGAGTGAAACGCTGCACCTTTCGGGCGTGCGGAAGTCCTATGGCGTCGGAACGCCGCTCGAGACCGAGGTGCTGCACGGAATCGACCTCGTGCTGCGGCACGGTGAATTCGCCGCGCTCATCGGACCGTCCGGTTCAGGGAAAACGACGCTGCTCAACGTGATCGGGCTCCTCGACCAACCTACCCGAGGGCAGATCTTCATCGTCGGACAGGACGCCAGTACGCTCGGCGAAATGGAGTTGACGCAGCTGCGCGGCAGGGCAATCGGCTTCGTCTTCCAGTACCACTACCTGCTTCCGGCGTTTACCGCGCGCGAGAACGTGATGATGCCGATGCTCGCCGCGCGCGGGCAAGCGGACGACGCGATGCGCGAAACTGCAGCCGCACTGCTCGACCGGGTCGGCCTGACGCCGTGGCGCGACCAGAAGGCAAGCGACATCTCCGGCGGGCAGCAGCAGCGCGTGGCGATCGCTCGCGCGCTCGCGATGAATCCGGCGCTCGTGCTCGCGGACGAGCCGAGCGGCAATCTCGATACCCAGAATGCCGACGCCGTGTTCGACCTCATGCGCGACGTCAACGTGAAAAGCGGAACGACGTTCCTGATCGTCACGCACGATCCACGCCTCGCGCAGCGCTGCGACCGCATCGTCGAGCTGGTCGACGGCCGCATCGTCTCGGACCGCGCCAATCCGAACGTCGTGCGGCGGGGCTAGCGGCGATCCACGCTGTAGCGCCCCGGCCCGAACGCGACCACCATCAGCATGCCGCCGCCAAGCTCCACGGCAATGGCGATCGCGGCGCCGATCTCCGGCAATGGCAGGCCCTTGCTCGCAATGTTGGCGGCCGTGCGCTCGAAGCCGCCGATCTTGCCGAATCCCGAATAAATGAGCATGAAGGCGAGCAGCACCCGGCCAATGAGGGCTGCCACGTCCCGCGATCGCGTCATGTGAGCCTCCAGAATCAGGGCAGGTCGAACAGCAGCACTTCCGCTGCCTGCCCACGATCGAGAACGATCGCCGTTTCGTCTTCGATCATCGCGGCGTCGCCGGCGGCGAGCGGGGTGCCGTTCACGCGGACATTGCCGCGGGCCAAGTGCACGTAGGCGCGCCGCCCGGCCGCGAGCTCGTGCCGCGCGGCTTCGGCGCCGTCGAGCAGCACCGCGTGAATCGTCGTGTCCTGATGGACCGTGACCGAGCCGTCGCGTCCGTCCGGCGACGCGATGAGCCGCAGCTGGCCGCGCTTGGCCGCCGCCGACACGTGTTTCTGCTCGTAGCCGGGATCGATTCCGGCCCGCGCCGGCTCGATCCATATCTGCAGGAAATGTACCGGCACCGTCTTCGAGGCATTGAATTCGCTGTGCCGCACGCCGCGCCCCGCGCTCATCCGCTGCACATCGCCCGGCACGATCGTCGAGCCATTGCCCATGCTGTCCTGGTGCGAAAGCTCGCCGTCCAGCACGTAGCTGACGATTTCCATGTCGCGGTGGCCGTGGGTGCCGAATCCCATCCCCGGCTGCACGCGATCCTCGTTGATGACGCGCAGCGGGCCGAACGCCATGTGCGCGGGGTCGTGGTAGTCGGCGAACGAGAAGCTGTGCCACGAATCGAGCCAGCCATGGTCGGCATGTCCCCGTTCCCCGGCCTTGCGCAAACTGATCATGAAGTTCTCCGGAATTCACCAGCGCAGCGTCGCGCCGGCGAGAATTATCCTCGCGGACGTGGCGGGCGTCAGCCGCACCTGGTAGCCCGCGTCGACGTCGAACCCGGGTGCAACGGTGGCGATCGCGCCGAAGCGGACAACCGTGAGCCACGATGCGCGCGAGGTGTCCGGATTGGTCGCGGTGGCGGCCTCCGCCGAAATGCGCCAGGTGCTGTTCACGGAATAAAGCGCGGCCGCCGATGCACCCCAGAGGTCCCGCCGGTCGCCGATGAGCGGATCGTACACATAGTCGACGTTGGCCGCGAGCATCCACGTAGTGTCGAGATACGTCGCGATCAGGATCGCATGCGGGGACACCTTGCCGTTGCCGAGTCCCTTGTCCTCATTCCCGGTCGGAAGGTCCACGCCGGCGCGCACGCCGAAGGTCAACGGTCCCGGTGCCGGATAACGCCATTTGAAGTCGAGACCGGTGTCGCCGAATCCCTTCGTCGCTCCGCCCTCGCCCGCGCCGCGCACGTAGAGCCAGGTCGGGCGCGCGATCAGGTCGAGGTTGTCCCGCACGCCGTACGACAGTTGCGGCCCGAACTCGAGCGCCTTCACGCCGCCGTCCCGCGCTTGCGCCAGCCCCAGTTCGAGCTCGAACTTTCCCGTGCCCTGCGTTCCCGTGTCTTCGGTCAGCGTCGGATGCGCCGCCAGCACGGGCAACGCGCAGGATGCCAGTACCGCGGCGAACGCGACGTTGCGCGTCCTACAATCGATACGCACGCTTCGCGAGGCCGTAGGCAAGCTCCGGTGCCAGCTCGAACGCCTCGTCCTCGCCGATCTTGTGCTCGACGGCAAGTGTCGCGAGAAACCGGCAGTCGACGCGGCGCGCGACGTCGTGCCGTGCCGGTATCGACATGAACGCGCGGGTGTCGTCGTTGAATCCGACCGTGTTGTGGAAACCGGCGGTCTCGGTCGTCTGCTCGCGGAAGCGCAGCATGCCCTCCGGACTGTCGTAGAACCACCACGATGGCCCCAGCCGCAGGACCGGATAGTGCCCGGCGAGCGGCGCCAGCTCGCGCGAATAGACGGTCTCGTCGAGCGTAAACAGGATCACCGTGAGGGCGCGCTCGTTGCCGAAGCGGTCGAGCAGCGGTTTCAGCGCGCGCACGTAGTCGGTGCGGGTCGGGATGTCGGCGCCCTTGTCGCGGCCGTAATCGCGGAAGATGAGGGGATTGTGATTGCGGAAGCTGCCCGGATGGATCTGCATCACGAGCCCGTCGTCGAGGCTCATCCGCGCCATCTCGGTCAGCATCTGCCCGCGAAACGATTCGGCGTCCTCGGCGGTCGCGGTGCCCGCCAGCGCGCGGTCCAGCAGCCGCTGGCATTCCGCTTCCGCAAGGTCGCTCGTGCGCGCGGTCGGGTGGCCATGGTCCGTGGACGTCGCACCCATCGATTTGAAGAACCCGCGGCGATTCCGGTGCGCGGCGAGATAGCCGCGCCACGAGGCCGTGTTCTCGCCGGTGACCGCACCGAGTTGCGCGACATTGTCGCGGAAGCCGTCGAACTCCGGATCGACGACCGGATCCGGACGATATGCCGTGATCACCCGCCCCTTCCAGCCAGAAGCGCGGATCTTCGCGTGATGGGCGAGCGGATCGAGTGGCGACTCGGTCGTCGCCAGGACCTCGATGTTGAACTTCTCGAACAGCGCGCGCGGCCGGAACGCGGGTTGCGCGAGACAGGCGTTGATGCGGTCGAAAACACGATCCGCCGATTCGGGCGTCAGGCGCTCATCGACGCCGAACACAGTCGCAAACGCGTGATCGAGCCATAGCCTTGTCGGCGTGCCGCGGAACAGCGGGTAGTGCGCCGCGAACGTGCGCCAGATCGTGCGCGCGTCCTTCTCGATGGCCCCGCCGTCCTTGCGCGGGATGCCGAGGTCCTCGAGCCGCACGCCCTGGCTGTAGAGCATTCGGAACACGTAGTGGTCCGGCGTGATGAACAGCGCGGAGGCGTTCGCGAACGGCGCGTCGTCGGCAAACCACTGCGGGTCGGTGTGCCCGTGCGGGCTCACGATCGGCAGGTCCTTCACCGTCGCATAAAGCCGGCGCGCGAGCTCGCGCGTGGCCGGATCGGCGGGGAACAGGCGGTCCGGATGCAGATTCAGCGGAATGGCCATTGGGCAGCTTTCATTTCGATGGATTCGCGACCATCCGATGCGTCACGAGATGCCGAGATGCTGTGCCAGCGTGCGCTGCACGCCGTTGCGGAACAGGTCGACGACATTGCGCGTCACCGACGCGCGGAACGCGGTATGGACAACGAGGTCGCCGAACACCGGTGCGAGGTCGAGAAAGCCCGCGGCGATGCGCGCCGGGTCCTTCCCCGCGCCCGCCATGACGCTGGCGAACGTTGCCGCCATCGGATCGGAGACGGCGATGGCGCGCCCCTGCTCGTCCGTTCCACTCGCATAACGGATCCACCCGGCCACCGCCAGCGCGAGGTGGGCGAACGACGCCCCGGCGGCGATCCGGTCGCGCACGGTGCCGAGCAGTCGCTGCGGCAATTTTTGCGAGCCGTCCATCGCGATCTGCTGCGTGCGGTGCGGCAGCGCCGGGTTGCGGAAGCGCGCCATCAGCTGCGCGCAGTACGCGGCAAGGTCGATGCCTGGCGGCGCGACGAGCGTCGGCACGATCTCCTCGGCCATCTGACGCTCCACGAGGCGCGCGAGATGCGGATCCGACGACGCCTGCCAGATCGTCTCGTGGCCGGCGATGAAGCCGAGATAGGCGAGCGTGGAATGGCTGCCGTTCAAGAGACGCAGCTTCATCGTCTCGAACGGCGCGACGTCGGCGACGAACTGCGCGCCGGCATTCTCCCACGGCGGCCGCGCGGCGCTGAACCGGTCCTCGATGATCCACTGGCCGAAGGGCTCCGCGGTGACCGTCGCGTCGTCCTGCAGGCCCGTGAGGCGTTCTGCTTCGGCCACGTCCGCCGCAGTGGTCGCCGGTACGATCCGGTCCACCATCGTCGAGGGAAAGCTGACGTGCTCTCCGATCCATCCGGCAAGCGCAGGCTCGCGCCGCGATGCGAACGTGTGCACCAGGCCTTCGACCATGCGCCCGTTGTGCGGGAGGTTGTCGCAGCATACGAACGTCAGCGACCCGGCCGTTGCCGTCCGGCGCGCCGCCAATCCTGCAACCAGAATGCCGATCGCGGATTCCGGCGCCTCGGGATGCGCGAGGTCGTGCGCGATGTCCGGATGTCTTTCGTTGAGCCTCCCGGTCGCCGGATCGTGGCAATAGCCCTTTTCGGTGACGGTCGCCGTCACGATCGTGATTCGCGGATCGGCGAAGCGGCCGACCAGCTTCGCGCGCGCGTCACCGGCGAAAATCGTCTCGCGCAGCGCGCCGACGATACGCGCGGTCGTCCCCTCGCGCGTTCGCGTCAGCAACGTGTACAGGCCATCCTGCGCCGCCAGCGGCTCGATCGCGCGCGGCGTCTTGAGCGAGACGCCGCAAATGCCCCAGCGGGGATCGGCGCCCAGAATGTCATCGGTGTAGACCGCCTGGTGCGCCCGGTGGAAAGCGCCAAGGCCGAGATGCAGGATGCCGACGGGTATGTTCGACGGGGCGTACATCGGACGCGCAACGTCGCCCGGCACCCGCGCGAGCGTGGCCAGCGAAAGCCGCGCGCGGGCGGCGCTGTCAGGCATTCTGCGGATGTTCCTTCACCCGCGACACGAGTTGCGTCGGATTGACGAACCGCAGCGCGATCAGCAGCCACACGAGCGTGACCGACATGTAGATCATCGCCAT
>Ga0209048_10005413_pt1 | contig 12052 bp, 6 predicted proteins | sample FrelakmetCRP12CR_FD_187146 | JGI IMG/M metagenome (GOLD analysis project Ga0209048, IMG submission 187146) | Freshwater lake sediment microbial communities from the University of Notre Dame, USA, for methane emissions studies - CRP12 CR (SPAdes)... | ecosystem: Environmental > Aquatic >... | reverse complement strand
CGCCGCTTCCGCGAACTCATGACCCGGGCCGGCTTGCAGGCCGTCGCCCAGAGAGTCTTCCGCGGCTTTGCTCCCTTCCTGCTGAGCGAAGGCATCGTCCCGGAGTCGATCCCCAGCATACCCGCCCCCCACTTCCGGGTCCGCGACAACGTCTCCTCCGTGGTCGATGCATAGGGCAAGTGGCTGCAAATTCGGTTTGATGGCACGCCAGGCATGCCGACACCGTCCTGCCGACGCAAGCGGCGAGGCTCTATGACCGGCGGCAGAAAAAGTGTCGAGGAATATGGTCGAAGCCGGCGTGTTTGGCTTTACGCATCCAATAATCAGATCTTGCTGGGCCCCGCTTTGCCGAAGTTGCGCCAGCGGGCGGCAAGGAGCGAGACCAGATGGCCGAGTTTGGGATGCTCGGGCTCGAGGTCGACCGGGATGCCGCTGGCGCGAAGCACCTCGGAGGTGGTCGGGCCGATCGAGCCGACCACGGTGTGAGTACGAAAAGCTGTGTGGAGGTCGGCCTCGCGGCCTTCCTGGCCGGCGATCAAGAGCAGATGCTCGACCTGCTGCGCCGAGGTGAAGAGGGCGGCCTCGACACGTCGTTCCGCGATCTCGACGATGACCGAGCGAAGAGGTTCAAGGTCCTCGGGCAAGGCCCAGCGGTAGACCGGCACTCGGGTGACGGATGCACCGCGCCGGTTGAGTCCCTCGACCAGATCAAGGTTGGGCTTGCCGTATTCCTGCAAGGCCACGCGGAGCCCCTTGACAGGAAGCTGGCTGTCGAGGAGGGCGAGCGTCTGGTGCCACGTATTGGGTTCCGGCACGAGCAGGTCCACCCGCGCCGGCAGTTCGCGCAAGGCGGCCGCCGGTTTGGGTCCGCGGGCCACAACCCGGGTTCGGGCCAGGCCCTCCAGCCAGGTCTCGCGCGTCATCCTGGTCTCGATTGCCTGGGACAGATACCGCACCCCGACACCGGTCTCGAAGATCACAACGTCGAACTCATCTTTGATCAAACCATCAACAAACGCGGTCAGCGCGGGGCTTGCCCCGAGGGGAACCTCTCGCAAGGCGGGAGCCGAAAGCGGTACACCGCCGTGCTTCCTGACGAGGTCGGCGGTTGGGGCGGCCATTCGCGATTCGAAGACAGCCACCCGAACAGCAGCCAGTGAACTCGCGTCGCCAGGGTTCGTCATGGTTCGGGGGCCTCAGCGTGATCGCTCGCGGCGGGATGGTTCGCCGCGCGCCTCGAGCAGTCCTCAGGCGGTCTCAAGCGCGATGCCATGCTTACCGATCAAGATACCTTGCCACGCCCGGCTGGCATAGGCCAGGGCGGCCGCGCCACCGAAGCCTCCGACCATCGCGAAGATCAGGAACCCGCCGCCGAAGCTGCCGGTCAGTTCCTTCAGACTGCCCAGAAGATTCGGCAGGATGAACCCTCCCAAGCCGCCGGCAGCTCCGATCAGGCCGGTCATCACACCGATCTCCCTGGGGAACCGGTTGGGGACTAGCTGAAAGACGGACCCGTTCCCCATTCCCAGCAGCCCCATCACCAGGAAGAGGAGCGGTGTGGCCAGGGACAGCGGGGGAAGCGATGACAGCCCGAGCATCACCGCGCCGACGCCGAGGTAGAGAACGATCAGGACCCGAACCCCGCCAATGCGGTCGGAGAGATGGCCGCCGATCGGTCGGAGGACCGAACCGGCGATGATGCAAAGGGTGGCGAAGTTGCTCGCCTGAATCCGGGTAAGTCCATACTGGGTGAGGAAGAACAGGTTCAGGAAGCTGGCCAGTCCGACGAAGCCCCCGAAGGTGATGGCGTAGAAGAGGCAGAACCACCAGGTGTCACGCACCTTGAGCAGGTCGACATAGACCCCCAGCGGCCGCGGCGCCGGCTGGCTCGGACTGTCCTTGGCGAAGATTGCGAAGACGGCAAGAGTTGCCAGCAGCGGCAGAAGGGCAAGGCCGAATACGGAATGCCAGCCCCAAACCTCCGCCAGCCTGGGTCCCAGGAAGGTGGCCAGGGCAGTCCCGCTGTTGCCGGCCCCCGCGATCCCCATGGCCAGACCCTGATACTTCGGCGGATACCAACGGCTGGCCAGCGGCAGGGCGGCCGCGAAGCTGGCCCCCGCAACGCCCAAGAGCAAGCCAACCAGAAGGACCTTGTCGAAGCTGTCGGCCCACAACCAGCCCAGCAGCAAGGGCAAGCTCGTCAGCGTCAGGCCCAGCAGCCCGGTTCGCCGCGCCCCGATCTGATCGGTCAGCAGGCCGAGAGCCAGGCGGAGCAAGGCTCCGCCAAGCAGCGGCACGGCAACCATCAGGCCCTTCTGCGACTCGGAGAGGCCGAACTCCGGCACGATTGAGTTCGCCAGCGCGCCGGGCAGAATCCAGACCATGAAACTGACGTCGAAATAAAGAAAGGCGCTGAGCAGCGTCGGCCAATGACCGGCGCGGCGGAATTCGCGGAAATCCATCGTTCTTCGGCTCCAGGTTCAAGAGGCGTGAAAGTCCGGATCGGGATCAGCAGGCGGCGCAGGATCCGGCGCAAGCTGGTTCGACCGGGTGCGAAGCAGCCCCGCGTAGCTCGGGCGGAAGGGACAGATAGACTTCGTCGGCCTCGACCTTGACCGGGACGACCCGCACCCTGTAATCCTCGCCGCTGAGGCAGGCTCCGGAGTCCAGTGAAAACGTCTTCTTGTGCAGCGGACAGGCCACCTTGGGAGTGCCTTGCTGGTCACCGAGGATGCCCCGCGCCAGGACCATCTCTCGCTTGTGCGGGCAGAGGTTGTCGCATGCGTACCATTCGCCCCTGCTGGCGAAGTGAAACACGGCGATCTGAACCTGGCCGATCTTCACGGCGCGGCCGCCGTCCAGCGGGAAGTCGCTGACCCGGCCGGCGTGGACCCAGCGGTCGCCCGCGGCCGACTCCATCTGCGGAGGCCGCGGGGCGCAGGGCTGCTTCAGACGGTCGACGGGAACGAAATCGGCCGGCCAGTCGGCGGGCCGGCGCTGGTCCCGTTCGGTCACGAACTCGATGCCCAGGTCGGACTCGTCGGTGTTGGTGAACTGCTGGAAGAACCGGCGCTTTTCGGGGTCGTTAACGACCGCCTTCCACTCGCACTCGTAGGAATCCACCAGCGCTTGAATCTGCTGCTCCAGGTCCGCCGCGATGCCGAGCCGGTCGGCCACGATCACGTCGCGAAGGTAGTCGATGCCTCCCTCCATCTTCTCGAGCCAGACCGAAGTTCGCGTGAGGCGGTCAGCCGTCTGGATGTAGTACATCAGGAACCGGTCGACGTACTTCAAGGCGGTGTCCTCGTCGAGGTCGGAGGCGAGCAAGTCTGCGTGGCGGGGGTGGGCCCCGCCGTTTCCGCAGACGTAGAGGTTCCAGCCTCGCTCGGTGGCGATCAGGCCGAAGTCCTTGCTCTGCGCCTCCGCACACTCGCGAATACAGCCGGAGACGGCACCCTTGAGCTTGTGCGGAGCCCGGATTCCCCGGTACCGGGTCTCGACCCGGATCGCGAATCCCACCGAGTCCTGAACGCCGAAGCGGCACCACGTGGAACCGACGCAGCTCTTGATGGTTCGCACCGCTTTGCCGTACGCGTGGCCGCTCTCGAAACCAGCGGCGACCAGATCGGCCCAGATCTCCGGCAGCCGATGCACCGGCGCGCCGAACATGTCGATCCGCTGACCGCCGGTAATCTTGGTGTAGAGGCCGTATCTCTGGGCGACCTGGCCCAGCACAATCAGCTTCTCAGGCGTGATCTCGCCGCCGGGAATTCGCGGCACGACCGAGTACAGCCCACCGCGCTGGATGTTGGCGAGGAAGCGATCGTTCGTGTCCTGGAGCGAGGCATGGGCCGGTTCGAGGATGTTCTCGTTCCAGAGGCTCGCAAGGATCGACGCGATGGCGGGCTTGCAGACCTCGCACCCATGGCCCGTTCCGTGCCCGGACAGCACGGCGTCGAAGGTCCTCAGTCCCCGGATCTTCATGATCTGGAAGAGCTCCTGGCGGCTGTACGGGAAATGTTCGCAAAGGTGGTTGCTGACGGTCCTCCCGGCGGCCTTCAGCTCGGCCTTGAGAAGGTCTGCAAGATGCGGCACACAACCGCCGCAGCCCGTGCCGGCTCGGGTGCACAACTTGACTTCGGCGATCGTCGTGAGCCTCTCCGCGCGAACGGCCTCGCGGACCTGGCGGTCGCTGATGCTGTTGCACGAGCAGACCTGGCTGTCGCTCACCGAGCCAGAGCCCGGGACAGACGGGCAATCGCCACGGGGACCGGCAAGCAAGTCGCCGGGAGCCACGGCGAGAGGCTCCGCGCTCTTGAAGTGGGCCAGAAGGGCGCCGTAGTCCGATGCGTCACCGACCAGCACACCGCCAACCAGGCGGGTCCCCTCGGCATTGAAGAAGAGCTTCCTGTAAATTCCTCGGAAGGGGTCCTCGAAGGTCAGGGCCCGGGCGCCTTGCGTCTCCGCGGCGACGTCGCCAAAGCTGGCGACGTCCACTCCCATCAGCTTGAGCTTGGTGGAAAGATCGAAGCCCGCGAACGTGCGGTCGGCACCTGTGAGGTTGGCGGCGACGACATCGGCCATCGCGTAGCCAGGCGCCACCAGGCCATAAGTCATTCCCTGGTGCAGGGCGACCTCGCCGATCGCGAAGATATCCGGATCGCTGGCACACAGGGTGTCATCGACGACGACCCCGCCCCGCGGGCCAACCTCCAGGCCGCAAGAGCGGGCTAATTCGTCGCGTGGGCGGATCCCCGCCGAGATGACGACCATGTCCACGTCAAGCTGGCCGCCATCGGTGAATGCCAGGCCCTCCACCTTGCCATTGCCGAGGAACTCACGGGTACTCTTGTTGAGATGGACCCTGACTCCCAGGCCCTCAATCTTGTCGCGAAGGGCACGCGAGCCCGCCTCGTCGACCTGCCGGGGCATCAGCCGTGGCGCGAACTCGACCACGTGGGTCTCGAGATCAAGATCGCGGACTGCCTTGGCGGCTTCCAGCCCCAGCAGCCCGCCGCCGATCACCGCAGCCCTTCTGGCCTTGCCAGCGTAGCCGAGGATTCGCTCCAGGTCCTCGATCGTGCGGTAGACGAAGATCCCCATCTTGTCCACGCCCGGGACCTGCGGGACAAATGGCGACGAGCCGGTGGCGAGGACGGCTGTGTCAAACTGGACCCGCCGTCCCCGTTCCGAGACGACGATCCGACGATCGCGGTCGATGAGCCTGGCGCGGTCGCCGAGGTGGAGCGTGATGCCGCTCTCCTGATACCATTCCATTTGAGCGAGCTGGAGCTCGAGGGGGTCTCGGCGTTCGAAGTACCGGGTCAGGTTCACGCGGTCGTACGCGGGGCGAGGCTCTTCGCAGAAGGTCACCACCTGGTAGCTCTGATCAACGTCATACTCGACCAGCCGCTGGCAGAACCGGTGGCCGACCATTCCATGACCGATCACCACCACGGTCTTCCGCTCACGATTCCGCGCAATCATTCGAGTCTGCTCCTGATGACGGAAGGGGAATGAACGAGGCGCCCTGAGTTTCGGCCAGAACGTCCGTCTGGCCGACCGCCCGGACCCGAGCCGCACACGACTTGTAGGCCGGTTGTCGGGACTCGGGATCGAAGACGGCGAGAGTCAGGCGATTGGTCGAACTGTCATGCATGGGCAAGAACAAGTGACCTTGCTGTACTGTCGGGGTGATGAAGGCCCGCACCCGTGCCTTGCCGCGGGGCGACTCGACGAATACCCACTGGGCCGGCCCCAGGCCCAGGTCCGCCGCGTCGGCTGGGTTGATCTCGACGTAAGGGTCCTTCGGGTAGAGCTTTCGCAGGATGTCGGACTTCGCGGTTCGCGTCTGCGTGTGCCACTGCGCAGCGCTGCCGCGGCCGGTCAAAAGGTGGAAGGGATAATCGCGGCGCGGCGGCTCGGGGACCTGGCGAGGCTCTTCGAACAGGAACCTGGCGCGGCCGTCGGAGTGGTAAGAGCGGCCGTCACGGAACAGTCGTCGCTGGGGGGCGGTATCGGCCGATCCCGCCGGATACGGCCACTGGATGCCGCCGGCTTCATCGAGCATTCGATAGTCCGCGATGCCGGTGAAATCGCAAGGCATCCCCGCCGAGAGCCGCTTGAGGATCTGGAAGACCGCTTCCGGCGAGTCCCAGCCGGCGAACATCTCAGCGCATCCGTAATAGTGGGCAACCAACTTGAAGATGCTGAAGTCGGACAGGGCCTGGCCCGGAGCACGACAGACCTTCTTGATTACCCCGAACCGCCGCTCGGAATTGATGAAGGTCCCTTCCTTCTCTCCCCAGGCGGCCGCCGGCAGAAGCAGGTCGGCGAGCCGGGCGGTCTCGGTCGAGTGGTACATGTCCTGGACGACGAGGAATTCAAGCCGGTCGAGGATGTCTCGGAGCCGGCGCTGCTCGATCCAGGAATGGGCCGGATTGGTGGCGATCACCCACAGGCCCCGGATCTTGCCGGCCCGGACCCCGTCCACGATCTGGTCGTAGGCCCAGCCTGAATGGTCCGGAATCCGCTCCCGGGGGATCTCCAGGATCCGAGCAACCTTGGCCTGATGGTCGGGATTGGCGAAGTCGTGTCCGCCCAGCAGGTTCGTGGTGTTCGAGAACAGCCGGGAACCCATCGCGTTGCACTGGCCGGTGATCGAGTTCGGCCCGGTGCCGGGTCGGCCGATGTTGCCAGTCATGAGCGCCAGGTTGATGATGGCCTGCGCGGTCCGCACGCCCTGATGGCTCTGGTTGACTCCCATCGTCCACCAGAAGGAGACCCGGGACCGCCGCGTGATCCTCGTCGCCGCATCACCAATCGCCTGGATGCTCAGCCCGGTCTCATCCGCCACGCGCTGGACATCGAACTGGCGGACAAAGGCGGCGAAGGAGTCGAACCCGCGGGTGTGCTGCTCGATGAACCGATGGTTGATCCCGCCATTCTCGATGATCAGGTTCGCCAGGCCGTAGAGAAGTACCAGATCGGTCTTGGGCCGCAGCGGCAAGTGAAGAGAAGCGGCCATGGCCGTCTCGGTGCGGCGGGGATCGACGACAATGATCTCCGGGTTGTGTGAGTTGCGCATCACCCGCTCCCAGAGGATGGGGTGCGCGATGCAGACGTTGGACCCGATCAGGACGATGCAGTCCGACTCCTCGAGGTCCTGGTAGGTGTACGGCGGCGCATCGAATCCGAACGCCTGCTTGTACGCCACCACGGCCGTCGCCATGCACTGGCGAGTATTGCCGTCGCCGTGGAGGATTCCCATGCCGAACTTGGTCACGGCCCCGAGCAGGGCCATCTCCTCGGTGGCAATCTGGCCGGTGCTCAGGAAGGCGATCGAATCTGCGCCGTGGACAGCCTGGATGGAGCGAAAGCGGTCCGTCATCTCGGTCAGCGCTGTGTGCCAGTCCACGGGACGCCGACGGCCTGCTGCATCCTTCAGCAGAGGCACCGTCGCGCGGTCGTCGGCATCGAGAACGCTCAGGGCTTCCCATCCCTTGGGACAGGCCAATCCCCGATTGACGGGATGGTCGCTCGTCGGCGTGAGGCCCACGGCCTGGCCACCGCGCAGGTGGATAGTCAGGCCGCACCCCGTGGAGCAGAACCCGCAGACCATGCTTGTGGTCGCGTCGGGCGCCTTCGCGGCCGGAACCTGGCCTAGTCCGAAACCGCCCGGAGCTCTTTGCAGCTCGCGAGTCAGCCGGCCGTCCCGGGCGCGGACAAGATCCAGGGTACGGCGGAGCAACGATCCGTTGTCACCCGCTGTCTTCACGGCAACAAACCTCCCGGCATCTTGAGTCTGACAACCGCGGTGAAGAACAGGTAACGCTCGGTCAGCTCGCCGGCGACCAGTGCCGCCAGGGCCAGGGTCGCGGCGGCCGCTGTGATCCCTGGGTCTGCCGTGGCCGCCGCCACGGCGGCCAGCGACGGCATGGCAAGTCCTCCGAAGAGCCCGAGGAAGCGCCGCAGGCCAGCCGGCCGCTTCAGCACACCGCGCAAGAGGAACGCCGTCTTCTGGAGCGAGATGAGCTCCGACTCCGCGAAGCGGCGAAGCATCCTGGCCTCGAGTCCGAGCTTGACGGCAGTGGCGGCCATCAGGGTGAGGGCGACCGCCCAGATCGGACAGGTAGACACTGGCTCCCGGAGCAGGTCGGGTGACCGCGCCGCGGCAATCCCGTGCGCCGCAAGCGCCGTGGCCAGACCGAGCACGACCACCGTGCCCGCGAACTTGACCCCGCCGAAGCCGGCCCGCCAGAACGGACGCCGCACCACGTGGTAAACCAGGACTGAGCAGGCGACGCCGGACAGCCCCGTCACCACGACCGACGCGAGCAGGACCGTCCGGGCGAAGGGCGGCACCGCGAACCAGCCAGGTTCGACCAGGCGAAGCGCCGTGTAAGCCGTGGCCAGCTTGGCGAAGAGCCCGAAGGCGAGCACTTCCCGGCTGAGCCAGGAATGCCTCAGGCCGATGATCGCCCGGTAGGCGTAGAGCGGCCGGCCCAGGTGGAGGAGGCTTGCGCCCAACCCAGCCCAGCAGACAGCCAGGCTCAAAATCGCGTTCCAGGCCATGCCCTGGCCCGCCGTCCAGCCCGCCCCGCTGGCGATCAGTTCCATCACGAAGCCGCCCACCGAGAGCTGGGTGAACACGAGCATTGCGACGAGCGGCCAGTGAGCATGCTCGGGCTCGACGTGGTTCTCATCGGCTGCCTGAACGAGGTCCGGTTCGCCCAGCCGGCTCGACCGGAAAACCGTGGTCGGCAGGGTATATCCGGGATCGGGCGCGGTAGGCAGGAAATCGCCGGATCTGGCCCGAGCGACGACGTCGCCAACGTTCACGACCCGTATCCGGATCGCCTCGTGGGGGCAGGCCTGAACGCAAGCCGGGGCCTCACCGGAGGCGAGCCGGTCGCCGCAGAGATCGCACTTGCGGACGATCCCCTTGCCCGGGTGAAACTTGGGGACATCATAGGGACAGGCCAGCGTGCAGTACTGGCAGCCGAAGCACTGGTCGTCAAGGTGCTTGACGATCCCCGTCACCGGGTCTTTCTCGTAGGCATCCACCGGGCATGCGTTCAGGCAGGCCGGGTCAAGGCAATGGTGGCACGCGGAGGTCACATGCTGGAGCACGGGCAAGTCAGGCCGGCCGCCGATGATCAGACCAACGTCCCGCCACGACTCCCCCTCGTCCAGCCCGTTGAGGTTGTGACAGGCCGCTACGCAGGCCTTGCAGCCGGAACACCGGTCGAGGTCAACCTCGAATGCGAGCTGCTCCCCCACGGCCGGCGGCCGCACCGGCATGAGTGCGGAATAGTACTGGCCCTGGAGAGGCTCGGCCGCGTCTTCGTGAAACTGGGAGAACCGCTCGACGGCCGTGAGATCGCCTTGCTCGTCGAGGAACGTGCCGATGAGACGGGAATCCACCTCATGCAGCCCCGATGAGTCGTTGCGGTCAATCACCAGTGACGAACTTTGCCATCCACCAAACATCATAAAAAAATCATTTCTATCCCAGGTCCAGAAACCGAAGCAGGGTCACGGATCGCGCTTCGCGAACAGAAGCCACGAACATCGTGGCCGGCCCAAGGATCGACCGGCTTGCCGCCACTGGCCTGCCCCCAATCGCAGCCGTCGTGCCGGACTCCAGGAAGATGGGCGCTCTCAGGGCCAATGCCTACGGAGACGCGAAGGTGAGTTTCGGTTCTCCTCCGTCAGCCTGCGCGGAACCGAAGGGTAAGTCGCCGAGGAGAAGCAGCAGCCCCGCGCAGGCACTAGGCTTGATTGCCAGTTGGCGCGGCACCACTTTTGTGTCACAGAAGGCCCAGATTGCCCGGATTGAACGTGGCTTGATCGCGCAGATGCCATGACCAGAGGAGGCCATGATCATGCGTTGATGGTACGAAGAAAAAGCGCGGTTCCGGGATAGCTCGGGGAACCGGTCGTGCCGGCGTGGATCAGCTTGGGTCTCGGGCGTCTTCCGACGCCGCTTCGTGGGCGATCGAGAGCCGCAGCAATTCGGCCAGCGAGCGGACGCCGAGCTTGCGCATCAGGCTCGATCGCCTCAGCTCGACCGCGCGGGACGTGATCTCCAGCCGGTTGGCGATTTCCTTGTTCGGCAGGCCTTCCTTGATCAGATCGACGACTTTCTGCTCCTTCTCGGTGAGCCGCCGGAACCGCTGCCGAACGGACTGGCGTGCGACCAGCCGGCCCCGTCGCTCGCAATCTTCCTTGATGGCTCGCTGGACCTTGTCGAGGAGCGTTTGCCGGTTGAACGGCTTCTCGACGAACTCGACAGCGCCAGACTTCATCGCCCGGACCGCCATTGGCACGTCGGCATAAGCCGTGATGAAGATGACGGGCATGCCCTCGCCCCGAGCGACCAGTTCCTCGAACAGATCGAGACCGCTGATTCCCGGCATCCGCACATCGAGGATCACGCAGCCGGGACCTCCGGGGACAAAGTCACGGAGGAAGTCCGTGGCCGAGGAAAATGTTTCGGCATGAAGCCCGACTGTCTTCATCAGCCAGCGCAGCGAGTCCCGCATGTCGAGATCATCGTCAACGATGTAGACCCTGGGATGTTGCATCGTCACCGCTGCCGTCCGGAAGCGTGAACCGGAAAGTGGTCGTGACTCCTGGCTGGGACGAGACAGTGATCCGCCCCTGGTGGGCTTCGATGATCGTGCGACTGATGGCCAGCCCCATGCCCAACCCTCCAGCACGAGTGCTGAAGTATGCGTCAAAAACTCTTCCCAAACGCTCCTGGTCGATTCCCTCTCCGTTGTCCGTGATCTCGAACTCCACGCCTCCGCTACCGGCCTTCCGGGTCTGTATAACCACTGTCGGCTGTAGCGGTTTCGCTTCCCCGAGTGCATCAAACGCGTTCCGCACCAGGTTGACCAGTACCTGCTGGACCTGGACAGGATCACCACACAAACATGGCAAATTGGGTGCCAAGTTCATGTCGACGGTAACTCGTCGCTGGTTCGCCTCGTCACGGAGGATCTCCTCGACCTCGTGGACGACCCGGTTGAGATCGAACGCCTCCCGGCGCGGCTCATGGCGGGTGACGAACTTGCGAATCCGCTCGATGATCTGGCCGGTCCGCAAGGTAGCGGAGAGGAGTTTCTCGAGTGAGGTTTGGACCTCGTCGATCGCCGGATGCGGTGCGCCGAGCTCGATCAGACATCCTTCCGCGTAGTTGGCGATCGCTCCCAGCGGCTGCTTGAGCTCGTGAGCCAGTCCGCTGGCCATCTCGCCGATCGTGGTCGTCCTCGCAACATGACTGAACTGCTCAACCAGCGCTTGCTGGCGATCGGCGGCGAGCTCCAGCTCCACGGTCCTCTGCCGGACCCGGACTTCCAGCTCGTCACGACCGAGTTGCAGCGCAACGATCTGGCGGCGGATGATCTCGACCGCGGGCCGCAAGACAAGCAGGCCAATCGCCAAAAGCGCCAGCAGGATCAGGCAAGTGACAACCCAGCCGGTCCAGAACAGCCACTTCACCCGGTCTCGTGCTTCGCGCTCGTAAAGCCCCACGATACGGTCCATCCGCTCGAGGTAGTCGGCCTCCGCCCGCAGGATCGCGCGCAACCGCGGGTCATCGGGCCGCACGCCGGGAGAGGAGCGAATCAACCGGTCGGCCGCATCACGCATTCTCTTGAAGTACGGCTCGAGTCCGTCGAACGCTTCCTCAACGGCGTTGCTGTTCCTTCCGGGCAGCGAGAGCGCGGGGTTTCCTCGACGTAGGCCCTCGTGAGAGATGACCCAGAGCTTCAGGACCTCATCCAGCTCGGCCAGGCGTTGCCCGCGGGTCGCGCCATCGTCGGTGTCGAGAGCCAGCGCCGCCTTGGCCAGGCGCTGGCTGAGCATCCGCTGGCGGCCCGCGATGTTGATCACCGGGGCGTCGGTCGTCACGCGCAGCAGCGAGGGTTGAACCAGGGCCTGGTTCAAGACCACGAGGACCGCCGCCAGCGAGAGCGCCAGCCGGTAACGTCGCCTGAGTGACTCTGCGGGGTCTTCCTGCATCGGGAGGTCAAGGCTTTGGGGT
>Ga0209048_10005412_pt1 | contig 12052 bp, 10 predicted proteins | sample FrelakmetCRP12CR_FD_187146 | JGI IMG/M metagenome (GOLD analysis project Ga0209048, IMG submission 187146) | Freshwater lake sediment microbial communities from the University of Notre Dame, USA, for methane emissions studies - CRP12 CR (SPAdes)... | ecosystem: Environmental > Aquatic >... | reverse complement strand
GGCGCGGCGCCCGCCACCGGCGCGGCGGGTCCGGACCTGGCGGCGGCCGGCGGCGCTGCCGCAGGCGCCGCGGAAAATGCCGCCATGCCCCCCAGCTCGCGCGCTTCCGCGATACTCGCGTCGAGGCCCTTCGCGAAATTGGATTCCGGAGGAACAGTCGCCCTCGAGCGCTCCCAGTAGTCGACGGCCTTGCGGTAATCCTTCGCGTCGAACGCCGCGGTGCCGGCAAGCGCCAGCGCCTTCCAGTAGTTCGGATCGGCCTTGACTGCGCGGTCGATGAGCTCCTGCGGCTTGCCGGCGAGCGTGCCTCCCTGCGCCGAGCCCAGCGCGTCGGCATAATCCGCGAGCAAGGGCGCATTGTTCGGCACGAGCGCCACCGCGCGCTCGAACGCCCGCGCGGCGTCGGGGAACCGCTTGAGCGCGTAATACGTGCGGGCGAGCATCACCCAGCCCTCGGCGTTGTTCGGCTCCTGCTGGAGCTTCGCCGTGAGTTGCGCCGCCATCGCTTCGATCTCGGCCGGCGTGATCTCGTGCTCGCCGGCGGGTGCCGGCGCACGCGCGACCGGCGGGACGAACGCGTCGCGGCTGCCCAGCGTGAGATACAGCACCACCGACAGGATCGGGATTCCCGCCGCCAGCGCGACGGCGGTCCAGGTCGACGAAGTCGACGTGCCGGCCGGGGCCGCCGCGTCGTCCGCCGTTGTCTCCTCGAGCACGGTGCGCTCGAGTTCCGCGATGGCCTGCGTATATCGCTCCGGCGTCAGGATGCCACGGGCGAGGTCGCCGTCGAGCTCCTGGCGCTGCTCCCGCAGGAGCGCGAGATTGGAGGCGGCGCGGTCGACGCCGCGCCGACCATGGCGGCGCAGCAGCGGCACGATGACCCATGCAAGCGCGGCGGCGACCATCGCCGCGGCAATGATGACGAACGCGATCACGTTTTCTTCTTTCCAGGTTCGCCGGCGAGCAGTTCTCCGGCACGGGATTTCTCTTCGTCGGTCAGCGCGATTTCGCCGGCACGGCGGCGCGCGAGATTGCGCACGAGCACGGCGATGCCGCCGAGAAGCAGGACCGCGGGTCCGAGCCACAGCAGGATCGTCGTCGCCTTGAACGGCGGCTGGTACAGCACGAAGTCGCCGTAGCGATTGGTCATGTACGCGAGGATGTCGTCGTCGCTCTTGCCGGCGGCGATCTGCTCGCGGATCTGGGTGCGCAGGTCATTGGCGAGCTCCGCGTTCGAGTCGGCGATGGTCTGGTTCTGGCAGACGAGGCAGCGCAGCTTCTCCGCGAGCTTGACGGCGCGCGCTGCCTTGACCGGATCCATCTCGGTCGGAACCGCTTCGGCGGCGAGCGCCGGCATCGCGGCGAAAAGGACGAACGCGGCGAGCAGGATGCGGGGTGTTCGCTTCATGATTTCTGCAGCTCGCGCACGAGCGGAAGTATGTTCTTCTCGAGCGCCTCGGGCGTGATCGGGCCGATCTGCTTGTAGCGGATCGTGCCGGCCTTGTCGATGACGAAAGTCTCCGGCACGCCGTAGACGCCGTAGTCGATGCCGACGCGGCCGTCGCGGTCCTGCACCGACGTCGTGTACGGGTCGCCGTTCTGGGCGAGCCATTGGCGACCCGGTGCGGGCTGGTCCTTGTAGTTGAGGCCGATCACCGGCGCGATCTTCGCTTTCGCGAATTCGACCAGCAGCGGGTGCTCCTCACGGCACGACACGCACCAGGACGCCCAGACGTTGAGCAGCCACACCTGGCCTTTCATGTCGGCCGTGCCGAACGGCTTGTCGGGTGCGTCGAGCTGCGCGAGGTTGAAGGCGGGGGCAGGCTTGCCGACGAGCGGCGACGGCACCTCGCGCGGATCGCGCCAGAGGCCGGCGAACAGGAATCCGCACAGCACCACGAAGACGACGAGAGGGATGAGCAGCTTGCGATTCATGATCGAGGCATTCCTAGTCTGCACCGGCGGCGCCGGCGACGCGTGCAGGGGCGGCGGCCGGCCGCGCCTGCGTCCGGTAGCGCCGGTCCATCAGGGCGAGGAAGCCGCCCAGCGCCATGAGCACGAAGCCCGCCCACGCCCAGGTGATGAACGGCTTCGAGTAGACGCGGATGATCCAGGCGCCGCCTCCGACCGGCTCGCCCATCGACACATAGATGTCGCCGGTGATGCCGCTGTCGATCGCCGCGTTGGTCATCGGCATGCCGCCAGCGTTGTACGCGCGCTTCTCCGGATAGAGGGTCTCGATCACCGTGCCGTTGCGGCTCACGCTGACGGCGCCGCGCGCGGCCGTGTAGTTCGGCCCCTTTCGTTCGGTGACGCCATCGAATCGGAACACGTAGCTGCCGACGCTCACGGTGTCGCCGACTCTCATCTGCACGTCGCGTTCGGTCTCGTAGCCCTTCACCAGCGTCACGCCGATGATGAACACCGCCACGCCGAGGTGGGCGAGGATCATTCCCCAGTAGCTTCGCGGCTGCCGCCGTATCCGCGCGATGATCCCGCCGGTCATCCCGCGCGTCCGCTCGCGGATGTTGACGACGGTCGACGCGACGATCCAGAACGCGAGCAGCAGCCCGAAGCTCACGAGGATGCGGAACGAGCCCGCGATGAGCGGCACGACGAGCGCGGTGACCACGCTGACGGCGAGTGCCCAGCGCAGCCTGCGCCAGAGGTCCGGGACTTCGGCCTCCTTCCAGCGTGCGAGCGGCCCGATGCCCATCAGGAACACGAGCGGCGTCATCAGCGGAACGAACACCGAGTCGAAATAGGGAGGGCCGACCGAGATCTTCCCGAGGTTGAGCGCATCGAGGAACAGCGGATACAGCGTCCCGAGGAGGACCGATCCGCAGGCGGCGAGCAGCAGCACGTTGTTGGCGAGCAGCATCGACTCGCGCGACACGAGCTCGAAGCGGCCTCCGACGCCGACCTTCGGCGCGCGCACCGCGTAGAGCGTCAGCGAGCCGCCGATCACGATGACGAGGAAGGCGAGGATGTAGACGCCGCGCCGCGGGTCGGTCGCGAACGCGTGCACCGACGTCAGCACGCCGGAGCGAACGAGGAAGGTTCCGACCAGCGACAGCGAGAACGCGCTGATCGCGAGCAGCACGGTCCAGTTCTTGAACGTGCCGCGCTTCTCGGTGACCACCAGCGAATGCACGAGCGCCGTGCCGACGAGCCACGGCATGAACGAGGCGTTCTCGACCGGGTCCCAGAACCACCAGCCGCCCCAGCCCAGCGTGTAGTACGCCCACCAGCTGCCGAGCATGATGCCGAGGGTGAGAAAGCACCACGCGACGGTTGTCCAGGGGCGCGACCAGCGCGCCCACGTGGCGTCGAGGCGGCCGCTCAGCAGCGCGGCGACGGCGAATGCGAACGCGACGGAGAATCCGACGTAGCCCGTGTAGAGCATCGGCGGATGCACGACCATGCCGGGATCCTGCAGCAGCGGATTGAGGTCGCGGCCGTTGGCGGGCACGGGGAAGACGCGCTCGAAGGGATTCGACGTCCAGAGCACGAACAGGATGAACCCGCAGCTCACGAGCCCCATCACGCCGAGAACGCGCGCGACCATCACATCGGGCAGGTTCCGGCTCTTCAGCGACACGGCGAGGGTCCACGCCGCCAGCATCATCACCCAGAGCATCATCGAGCCTTCGTGCGATCCCCAGGTCGCCGCGAACCGGTAGAAGATCGGCAGCTCCGAATTCGAGTTTTCCGCCACGTTGGCGACCGAAAAGTCGCTGGTGATGAACGAATATGCCAGCACGCCCCACGCGAAGGCGACGAACACGAACTGGGCCTGCGCCACGGGACGCGCGAGGGCGATCCACGCGGGCATCCGCCGCGCGGCGCCGATGATGGGGAGCGTGCCCTGGATCGCGGCGATCAGCAGCGCCAGCATCAATGCAAAGTGGCCGAGTTCGGGAATCATCGTCGCGTCCCTTCGTTATTGCTTCAGTGTCCGGCCGGTCTTCTCGGCCATGGCCGAGCCGTGCGCCTTGTTGACGGCATCGGCGGCTTCGGGCGGCATGTAGTTCTCGTCGTGCTTCGCGAGGACCTCGGTTGCGTGGAACGTGCCGTCCGGCAGGAGCTTGCCCTGCGCGACGACGCCCTTGCCCTCCTTGAACAGGTCGGGAAGGATTCCGTTGTAGACGACCGGGATCGTGCTGCCGGTATCGGTGACCTTGAAATGCACCGTCAGGCCGTCGCGCGTGAGGCTCTTGTCCACGACGAGGCCGCCGATGCGGAACGCGCGGCCCTTGGGGGCCTCGTTCGCGGCGACCTGGGTCGGCGTGAAGAAGAACACGAGATTCGACTGGAACGCGTTGAGCACGAGCGCCGCGGCGACGCCGAGAAGCGCGACGCCGGCGCCGATCCAGAGAAAGCGGCGGTGCCGGGGCTTCATCGCACGCTCCCGGTGGGCGCTGCAGGACGCGCGTCGTCGCTGCCGGCAATGCGCGCGTGCAGCAGCGCCGCCCTGCGCCGCGCGCGCACGGCGACGATTTCGGCAACGATCACGACGGCGGTCACGCCATAGGCGCTCCACACGTAGAAACCGTAGCCGCCCATTGCGAAGAACTCGTTCATTGCATCACTTCCCTTCAGGGCCTGGTTTCGGCGAGCGCATTGACCCACGCGCTGCCGCTCTCGCGCTCGAGCATGATGCTGCGGGCGCGGTGCAGCGTCACCGCGATCGAGTAGAACCACGCGGCAAAGGACATGATCAGCATTCCGACCAGCATCACCGTCGCCATCTTCGATTCGCCGGGCCGCACCGACGCGCCCTGGTGCAGCGTATTCCACCACTTGACCGAGTAATAGATGATCGGGACGTTGATCGCGCCGGTCAGCGACAGCACGGCGCACGCGCGATCGGCGCGGCGGGGGTCGTCGATCGCGCTGCGCAGCGCGATGACGCCGAGATAGAGGAACAGCAGGATCAGCTCGGACGTCATGCGGGCGTCCCACGCCCAGTACGTGCCCCAGGTGGGGCGCCCCCAGAACGAGCCGGTGACGAGCGCGATGAACGTCATAAGCGCACCGGTCGGCGCGATCGCCTGTGCCATCATCGCCGAGAGCCGCGTGTTGAACCCGAGCGACATCGCGCCCCAGAACGCCATGACGAGGTAGAGGAACATCGACAGCCATGCCGACGGCACGTGGATGAAGATGATCCGGTAGGCATCGCCCTGCTGGAAATCCGTCGGCGCGCCCGCGAGGCCCAGCGCGACGCCGACGCAGGCGAGCAGCGCGGCCGGCCATGCGAACCACGGAATGAGCTTTCCGGCGACGGGGTAGAACGTCGCGGGAGAGGCGAGCCGGAACCAGTTGAGCGTCATGTCAGCACACGTCCACGTCGTCTTGCGGGATCAGTCAAGCGCGATCCGGACCGCCGTCGCTGCCGCGAACGGCGCGCCGACCACGGCGATGATGAGCCCGGCCGTCAGGAGCGACAGATTCGCCGTCGCGCCCAGGCCGGAACGCGCCGCGTCGACGCTTCCCGCACCGAAGATCAGCACCGGCACGTACAGCGGCAGTATCAGGAGCGCGAGGAGGCTTCCGCCCGCCCGCAGCCCCAGCGTGAGCGCCGCGCCGATCGCGCCCAGCAACGACAGGATCGGCGTGCCGATCAGAAGCGCGGCCGCCAGCACCGCCAGCGATTCGCCGTCCATCTGATATTGCACGCCCAGGAGCGGCGCCAGCAGAGCGACCGGCAGCCCGGTCGTCAGCCAGTGCGCGAGTATTTTACCGGAGACGAGCGCCTCGAGCGGATATGGGGAGAGGGCGATCTGCTCGAGCGTCCCGTCGGCGTAGTCGGCGGCGAACAGACGCGGCAGCGACAGCAGCGACGCGAGGAGCGCGGCGACCCAGAGGACGCCGGGGCCCATCGTCGAGAGCAGATTCCGCTCCGGCGTGGTGGAGAGAGGAAACAGCGCGACCACGATCACATAGAAAAGGAGTTGCACCGCGAGTTCCGAGCGCGAGCGCAGCGCGATCCGGAGGTCGCGGACGAGCGCCCAGCGCACGCCGGGCAGCACGGCGCCCGCGGCGGTGGACACGGGGGGGGAATCGGCCTCTCGGGTCATGCGAGCTCGAGCGAGCGCACGCGCACCGCGGGCAGGCTCAGCGGGGCGTGGGTCGCGGCCACGGCAATGCCGCCGCGATCGAGATGGCCGGCGACGATTTCCGCGAGCATCGCGATGCCGGCCGAGTCGAGCGCCGTGACCGGCTCGTCCAGGATCCACAACGGGCGGTTCAGCAACAGCAGCCGCGCGAGCCCGATCCGCCGGCGCTGACCCTGCGACAGCACGCGCGCCGGAAGCATCCGCTTGGCTCCCAGCGCGACCGCCCCGAGCGCGCTCTCGAACGCCGCGGGTGCGACGCTCTCGCCCGCGAGCGCCAGCAGCACGGCGAGATTCTCCTCGGCGGTGAGTTCGTCCTTCAATGCGGGCGCGTGGCCGGCGAAGGCGAGCGACGCGCGAAGCTCCGCGTCGAAGGCCGCGCAGGACCGCCCCAGCCAGCGGATCTCGCCGTGTGCCGGGGCGGAGAGCCCGGCCAGCATGCGCAGCAGCGTGGTCTTGCCGGTCCCGTTCGCGCCGGTGATGACGAGCGCGGTCCCGGCGTCGACCCGGAACGAAAGGCCCTCGAACAGCCGCGCGCGGCCGCGCTGCGCGGCGAGTTCGTGGGCTTCCAGCATCGTAGTCGGGGGGATGGCGAGGGGCGGGGAGCGAGGGGCGCGCGCGAAGGCGGCGCTGACCGTCCCCGCATTATAGCGAGGGGCCCCCGGCGGGCTTTGGGATAGATCAACCCCGCTGCGGCGCCCGCAATCGCCGACACGGTAACAAGGTCTTTTGAATTGCGGCCAATGCAGACTATGATTCGCGGATCGCCCCGGGGTGCAAACGGTCGTCTGGAGGCAGGTCATGCAAGGGTGGCAGCGACTACTGAAGGAATTGTTGGCGCGGGTTGCGCTGGCGGCTGCGGCCGCATGCGCATTCGGGGTGGCCGCGCCGGCGGCTGCCCAGGGTGCGTGCCAGCTGTGCGTGACCAAGAACTTTTCCCCGTCCAGTGTGCCTTCGGGGGGCACGTCGACGATGTCGATCCGGCTCGTCAACACGAACAAGGTCGATCCATTTGACCTCATCACGTTTTCCGACACCTTCCCGGCGGGAATGACGCTCGTCAGTGCCGGCGCGAACCAATGTTCGGGAACGCTGACGCCGACGGGAACCAGCGGGTTCACGTTCGCGAACGGAAGCCTGAACGTCGGCCAGGCCTGCACGATCACCGCGGTGGTCAGCGCGTCCGGTCCCGCCGGCCCGCTGGTCAATTCGACTTCGAATTTCACCTACAACGATATCGACGTGACAGGCACGGAGCAGGGAGTGAGCGGCACGCTCCGGATCACCGCCGGACGGCCGCCGACGATTACCAGCGCGCCGCCACCGAACGGAATCGTCGGCGTCGCCTACAGCTTTCAGATCACCGTCACCGGATCGCCGCCGATCACGGTGTCCGCGAGCGGGCTGCCCGCCGGGTTGGGTCTCGACGCATCGACGCTCAAGATCACCGGCGCGCCGAAAGTCGTCGGCACGTTCTCCGGCGCGATCACGGCGACGAACGGCATCAAGCCAAACGATGTGCAACCGTTCACCATCGTCATCGGCGTTCCGCCGCTCGAGATCACGACGCCGCCTTCGGTGTTCGCGCCCCCGGTCGCTGCCGGCACGCCGCTCGACGTGGCGCTTCAGGCGGTGGGCGGCGTCCCGCCTTACGGATGGGACCTGGCCGGCGGCAAGCTTCCGCCCGGCGTCACGCTCGGCGGCAACGGACATCTGGTCGGCACGGCGACCGCGGCCGGCACCTACGACTTCACCGCGGGCGTGACCGATTCGCTCGGCCTGCGCACGACGCAGGCGTACCGGATCGTCGTCACCAAGGCCGACGGCCGGCTCGTGGTCACGACGACGCCGAGCCCGGTGATCTCCGGGCAGACGATGACCGTCACGGCGACGCTCGTCGGCGCGGTCCCCGCGACCGGCACCGTCGAGGTCTGGATCGCCGGAAGCGCGATGAGCTGCCCCGCGCGGTTCAAGTACGGCAATCCGGGAAATCCCGTGGCCGCGGTGCGAACGGCGCCGATGGATCCGACCGGAAAGGCGCGTGTGGCGGTCGCGGATCTCCCGATCGACGACTACGGAGTATGCGTGCATTACTCCGGCGACGCGCTGTACAACGAGGCCTTCGCCGGTCCGTTCGACGCGTTCGTCATCAAGGGCGTGCTCCTGCCGGCGCCGGCGGTGGCGCTGGCGGCGCCGGCGCGGGCGAGGGCACGCAGCACCGTCGCGGTCGACGTGACGGTCACCCCGGTCGGCACGACGCTGGTGCCGGGCGGCCCGGTGGAGATTCGCCGGGACGGACAGGCGGTGGCGACGGTCGAGCTGCAGGACGGCGTCGCGCACGCGAGCGTTGCCGGACCGGTCGACGCAAGCGTCGAGGTCAGTGCGGTGTACATGGGGGACGGGACGTTCCCGCCCGTGGCGTCGCCGGCCTACGTGATCCTGCTCGACTTGAGCCCCGACCTCACCATCCCGACGCTGTCGGAATCGCTGCTCGCGCTGCTCGCCTTGCTCCTGGGAATCTTCGGCGCACGCCGGCTCCGGCGCTAAGCGCGCCGGCATGGGCCTCGTCCCGGAGCGGTTGCTGCATCGACTGGCCGGTGCGCCGCGCTGGCTGACGGGCCTTGCCATCGTCGCCGTGTTTCTCGTCGAGCCGCTGCTCGACGAGAACCGCCACGCGCTGTCGTTTCCGCTCGCCGGCAAGCTGGAGGCGATTGCGTACGATGCGCGCCTCCTGGCGACAATGCCGGCCACGCAGGACCCGCAGATCGTCATCGTCGACATAGACGAGAAGAGCCTGCGCCGCGAAGGGCACTGGCCGTGGCCGCGCGACAAGCTCGCGCGGTTGGTCGACCAGCTGTTCGACCGTCACGGCGCGCGGCTCGTGGGGTTCGACATCGTCTTTCCCGAGACCGATACATCCAGCGGCGGCGCGGTGCTCGAAGATCTCGCGCACACGGAACTCCGGCGCGCGCCGGGATTCGCCGCGACCATCGGCAAGCTCCGCACCGAGCTCGATTTCGACGAGCGCTTCGCCAAGGCGATGCGCGGGCGGCCGGTGGTGCTCGCCTTCACCTACACGAAGGACGTGCAGCGCGCGGGCACGCTGCCCGCGCCTGCGTTCACGGGCGCGGCGCTCGGCGGGCGCGACATTCCGGTCGCCGAGGAGCACGGCTACGCGGCGAACCTCGAGATCCTGCAGCGCGCCGCCGCGTCGGCCGGCCACCTCGATCCGCTGTTCGACTCCGACAACGTGGTCCGGCGCATCCCCCTCGTGAAACGCTACGAGGGCGGCTTCTATCCCGCGCTCGCCGTCGCGATCGCGCAGACGGTTGTCGAAGGCAAGGCGATCGTCCCGCATTTCGACAGCAACAACGACCTCGATTCGCTCGATCTGTCCGGGCTCGTCGTGCCGGTCGCGCGCGACGGCACGGCGCTCATTCCGTATCGCGGACCGCCCGGCAGCTTTCGCTACCGGTCGGCGACCGACATCCTCGCCGGCGTTGTTCCCGCCGACGACTTCACGGGCTCGATCGTGCTGGTGGGAACGACGGCCAAGGGCCTGTCCGACCTGCGCTCGACGCCGCTCGCGCCCGACTATCCCGGCGTCGAGATCCACGCCAACCTCGTCGCCGGGATGCTGAACGAGGAGCTGAAGTCGGTGCCGGCGGGGACGCCGCAGATCGAGGCGCTGATCATATTCGTCGCGGGCATGCTCGTCGTGTTCGCCGTGCCGTGGCGGCGGCCGCTGCTGGGCGTCCTCGGGATTCTCGTCGTTGCCGCGATGGTGATCGGCGTGAACCTCTGGTTCTGGCGGCACGGGAACGCCGTGGTGCCGCTCGCCGCGACGCTCACGATGCTGCTCGTGCTCCTCATGTGGAACCTCATGACGGGGTACCTGCGCGAGGCGCGCGCGATCCGGCACCTGTCCGACATGTTCGGCGAATACGTGCCGCCGGAGCGCGTGAGGCAGATGCGCGAGGCGGGCCGCAGCTTCTCGATGGAGGGCGAGAGCCGCGAGCTGTCGGTGCTCTTCAGCGACGTGCGCAATTTCACGTCGGTGTCGGAGACGCTGCAGCCGCGCGAACTGTCGGCGATGATGAACGCCTACCTGACGCCGATGACCGAGGTGATCCACGAGCACCGCGGGACGATCGACAAGTACATCGGCGACGCGATCATGGCGTTCTGGGGCGCGCCGCTCGCCAATCCGCGGCATGCGCACGACGCGGTCGCGGCGGCGCTGGTGATGCGGCGGAAGATGCGATCGCTCGTGCAGCCGTTCCGCGCGCGGGGCTGGCCCGAGATCGACATCGGGATCGGGATCAATACGGGAATGATGAGCATCGGCGACATGGGGTCGCGATTCCGCAAGGCGTACACGGTGCTGGGTGATGCGGTGAACCTCGCGTCCCGGCTGGAGGGCCTGACGAAGACCTACGGCATCGGCGTCGTCTGCGGCGACGAGACCAGGTCGGCCGCGCCGGATTTCGTCTGGCGCGAAGTCGACCGCGTACGCGTGAAGGGCCGCGAGCGGCCGCTATCGATCTGGGAGCCGCTGGGCCTGCCGGACGACCCCGCGGCGGCAGCGGTGCTCGCCGCGTGGAGCGACGCGCTCGCAAGCTATCGCGGTCGCGATTTCGCCGGAGCGCGGGAGAAGTTCGCGGCAATGGCGGAGTCGACGCTGCGCGCTCTCTACATGGCCCGCTGCGAAGAGTTCATCGCCGCGCCGCCGCCGGCCGACTGGGACGGCACGACGCGTTTCACCACGAAATAGCGGGAGAGCGCGGAAACGGCGGGTCGCGCGTCGCCGCGCGTGCGCTGCGCATCAGCAGGAGCCCGGCCCCGGGCATTTGCGGTAACCCGCAACGCCTTCGATCACGCCGCCGCCACGCGTGTTGAAGTAATAATCGAGGCCGATCCCGGCGCCACCGGGACCGGCGAAGAAGCCGGCGAAATTGCCAGCGACGAGCGGTCGGCAGCCGTTGCCCGCGCACGAGGCGTTTCCGCCCGGGCCGGCGGTCGAGAACTGGCCGTTGATGATGCTGGCGGTTCCGCCCAGCGTGTACGTCGCGTTGGTGAAGCCGACGGCAAGGCCGTTGAGCGTCGCCTGCGCCAGATTGAAGTCGACGTTGATGGTGCCCGCCGAGATGAGCGTTCCCGTCGCGCCGGTCGCCGAGTCGGTCGGCCGCGTGCCTCCTGTCGGGACGTAGGTGACCTTGCCCGAGGTCGGCAGCGACACCGCGACGTTGCCGTAGATGTAGTGCAGATTGCCGCCGTCGTTGTTCGCCGTGGTGCCGTCCGGCATCGCCTGCCGGATGGTCGAACCCTTGCCCTCCCAGCGGCCCCAGTTGAGTCCGGCGGCGCCGCCGTCGTGCCCCGTGTCGACCAGCGACGCGCCGCCGAGGTGAGCCGTCAGGCTCGCGTTGACGAACGACGTCATTCCGCCGCTGCCGTCGGTCGTCAGCGTGACCGCCGGATTGCTCGTCGAATCGAGTTCGAGCGTGTCGCGGTCCGAGCCCACGACGACCCGCTGCGGCAGCACGTTCGGGATCAGATTGCGGTCCTCGGTCGACATGTAGGTGAACGGCGGCACCGGCACGTCCGGCAGCGCGAGGAGCCAGTCGATTTCGGGCACATAGGCGATCTTGAGGTCGCGCGGCGCCTTCGCCGTCGAAGGCGTTCCCGTGGCGAGGTCGTCCGACAGGAACAGCGGCGGCACGAGCCAGCGCCGCGGCGCCTCGCCGTCGGGAACGAAGAAGTACTCGTCGGCGCCGTAGATCTCGGACGCAAACGAGTTCGCCACGGAGACCTGGCCGTCGGACACGCCGCCGTACAGACCCGGCGCGGCGACCCGGTCGCCGTCCCGGCACTGCCCCGACGCGCATGCCTGCAGCTGATAGTGCGTGCCGCGGATGCCGATCGTCGCCTGCGTC
>Ga0209048_10005411_pt1 | contig 12054 bp, 8 predicted proteins | sample FrelakmetCRP12CR_FD_187146 | JGI IMG/M metagenome (GOLD analysis project Ga0209048, IMG submission 187146) | Freshwater lake sediment microbial communities from the University of Notre Dame, USA, for methane emissions studies - CRP12 CR (SPAdes)... | ecosystem: Environmental > Aquatic >... | reverse complement strand
CTCCCCTCCGTGTCTTCAGCGACACCTTTTTGGCACATCGATGCCGTCGAAGGGAGCCATCCACCCCATCATCCCGGATAGGCGCTCGCGTTGTATCCGGGAGCGTAAAAGGCGTTTCGATTTGTAATGGCCCCCGATATGCGGCGGCGCATTCCGGGGCGACGAACCGGGAACGCCCGGGTTCGATTAAGCGCGAGTTGATCTAGCCTCTCGCATCTCCTTGCTTCTCCGCGTCTTTTGCCCGATCCCATAAGACCTGCATCTCGTCGAGGGGCATGCCTTCGAGCGACTGGCCGCTCTCATGGGCCTGGGCGGCCATCGAGTCCATCCGGCGGATGAATTTGGTATTGGCTGCCCGAAGTGCTGCCTCGGCGTCAATCCCAAGCCTGAGCCCCAGATTAACAACGACAAACATCACGTCCCCGAACTCCTCGAACTGCCTCTTCTCCTTCTGTGCTCCTGACGGACTAGCGATCTCCGCCCGCAGTTCCAGAAGCTCCTCCTCAAGCTTATCAAGAATAGGGTCGACCGAGGGCCAGTCAAAGCCCATGCGCGCCGCGCGCCGCTGGAGCTTCTGGCTCTTCGCAAGCGCGGGGAGGCCAGCCGGGATATCCTCGAAGAGCAACAATTGCCGGGCAGGACCGTTTTGCGGCTGCTTCGCCTCTTTCTCTCTCTTCTTGATCGCTTCCCATTGATGCGCGCCACCGTCGCCGCCGCCTTCACCGAAAACATGCGGGTGGCGGCGGATCATTTTCGATGCGATGGCTTCGGCGACGTCTGGAAAGGCAAACAAGCCGTCCTCTTCCGCCATGCGTGCATGATAGACGACCTGCAGCAAGAGATCGCCGAGTTCGTCCTTAAGATCGTCCATGGCCCCGCGCTCGATGGCGTCTGCCACTTCATAGGCTTCCTCGATCGTGTAGGGGGCGATTGTCGCGAACGTCTGCTTCTTGTCCCACGGGCAGCCGCGCTCGGGGTCGCGAAGCGCCGCCATGATGTCGAGAAGGCGCTCGAGGCCTGTATTAGACTGCGGTTGCCCTGCAAACACTTCAGGGTTTCCCTTCTCGCCTTTCGTGTGGCTGTCCCCCACATGACCTCCTCTCGCAAGCCACACTGTGGCTGCGTTCTTCAGAACGGTTGCAAATCTACCTGGCGCGCCAAGTCTGTAAAGGTAAATGGGTGGGGGCAGGTGACGACCGCCACGCGAGGCAGGGCACGCTTTCAAGGCCAAATCGGGCGGGTGCCTCCGGGTGAGGATGCGCTTCTGCGCGATTTCGCTTCAAAGGACAAGAATCGTTTGGCTGAAAAACGAACCGGCACGAAAGGCTGGAGCTCTTTCGTGCCGGCTGCGCATTGGCTGATGCCAGTCTGCAACAGATTGACCGCGAAAGCCAAATCACATTAGCTTCAACGGACTTTCCTTCGATGGCCCAAGGACCGGGTGATGCGCATCGCCGCGTCAATCCTTCGCTTCTTCGTCTCCATCCTGCGGCTATGCGGGAGTCCTTGGCTCGCGTTCTTTTCACGTCAGCGTCCTGATGGACGAACGCGGGCATTTCCGAGGGTAGAACCGCCCCAGCCTTGCTCCGGCATTCCGCACAGCGCGTATAAAGCCTATCCGCTTTTGATGGAATCAAAAGCGGGCTCTAAGCTTTTGTTTTGTCGTGCGTCTTTATTGGAAAACCGCTTCGCACTTTTCCGGACGCACTCTAGATTTTTTCCTGATCGCTATCGTTGGTGGCCATTCGCCATCGGACCCCCTATGGGGGCGAGAGGAAATGAGATGCGTTTTCCGCCCGGCGGGTTTTGCTCTCACTTCCTGTAGCGGCTCTGATCTCGACCGGCATGCGTGGTCGGGGTTTATGGCGTTCACATCGCGAAGAGTGTGCCGCCAAGCTGGAAGATGCCGCATTTCATCCTTCGCAACGGCGATATGTCGCCAACGCCAAACAATTTGACCGTCTTGCTTCCGCTAAACCGCGTTTTCGGGGTGGCTTTTGCGGGGAGGTGAATTCGTGCCACGCTTGCGAGCGATTGCTCGCAAGCGACGGGTATTTTTAGTCTATAGCAAAGACGCTTTTTGGGCCTGAGCCTTGATATGTTCTTGTTGTGTTCTGTCTTGTTCTTAATTTGTTCTGGAAAACTGGCGCGCTGACCTCTAGCAGCTTACGAGGCGCTCTGTTTGATGCGCGCAGCCCATCTCATCGAGCGGCCTTTGGATTGGCCGCCCTCGATTCGCATAAGATGCATTATGGAAACTTTTTCTAGTTGGGTTCGGAGCGAGGCTCGTAGAACTTGTCCGAAAAATGATCGAGCAAGCGAACGCCGTAACCGGACCCCCAGCTCGAATTGATATCGGAGGCCGGAGAGCCCATGGCCATGCCGGCGATGTCAAGATGAGCCCACGGTATACCGGACTTGACGAATCGAAGAAGGAATTGCGCGGCCGTAATCGAGCCCGCGTCTCGTCCGCCGATATTCTTGACATCGGCGAGCTTCGAATCGATCAACTTGTTGTACTTCTTGGACAGCGGCAGCCGCCAGGCGAACTCGCCTATATCCTGTCCGGCCTCGCTGATCTTGGAAGCCAGCGCATCGTCGTTCGAGAACAGGCCCGCATATTCCTTGCCGAGTGCGACCAGAATCGCGCCCGTGAGCGTAGCCAATGTGATGATGAGCTTCGGCTCAAGGTGAGCTTGCGCATACCATAGGAGGTCCGCAAGAACGAGGCGCCCTTCGGCATCGGTATTCAGGATTTCAATGGTTTGGCCCGACGCCGACGTCACGATATCGCCTGGGCGCGTTGCCGTTGCGCTCGGCATGTTTTCCACCAGACCAACAATACCGACGGCGCGCACCGGCGCCTTGCGGCGAGCAAGTGTGGTCATGACGCCGGCGACAGCGGCTGCGCCCGCCATGTCGCCCTTCATGTCTTCCATGCCCTGGCTAGGCTTGATGGAGATCCCGCCCGAATCGAAGCAGACGCCCTTCCCTACGAAGACGAGATTGCCATCGGATGCGTCAGCCTGCGGCACACCATTCCACCGCAAAATGACAACTGCCGAAGGCTGGGCGCTGCCTTGGCCTACAGCGAGCATCGCATTCATACCAAGGGATTTAAGCGCCCGCTCGTCCAAAACTTCGACTTTCAGGCCTTCCGTTTCAAGCGCGCGAAGCCGCTCGACAAACTCCGGCGGCGTCAGGATGTTGGCAGGCTCGTTCACCAGGTCACGCGCAAAATAGACGCCTTCGAGGAGAGCCCGGTCTTTCTGAAATCCGCCTACGAGTTGCTCGCCCGAATGAGAAAAGATCGTCAGCCGCGGCGGAGCGCGGTCGTTTTCTCCCTCGGCTTCTTCGGCTTCGCCTCGCGAGCCGCCCTTCGACTTATATTTCTTGAATGCATAATTCCGCAAGCTGAAGCCGAGAGCGAAGGAAAGCGGCGCATCGCCATTCAGCGAATCAACCCCATCGAACATGATGTCGGCTTCCGTCGTCTTTGCAGGCAGCTTGCCGCGAACCGCGCCTCCGATTTCCATCCATTCGTGGGGGTTGAGCGTTTTCGGCTCGCCAACACCCACAAGCATAAGGCGGGCGGCAGAAAGCCCATGCGGGGCCAGAATCTCGACGACGCTCTTTCGCTTGCGCTTGAAGGCAGCGATTTCAATCGCTTTGGAGATCGCACCCCCCGTAGAGGCGTCAAGCTTTTTGAGATGCGGAGGCAACCCCTCCCCCTCCGCCGCAAAATAAACGACGGTGGAAGCTTTAGGTTTTGAATCCAGGGAGGCAAACGCGATTCTAGGAAGCTCTGTCATGGAGAGGACAAACCGTCTGGCGAGCGATTGATCGTTTTATAGTCAACGCGAAACCCTACAGGAATGCCCCAAAAATGCAAAGCCCGCTATGGCCGAAAATGCGCCATGAAGCCATGCGAAGTGCGTGCTGAACCTTGGGGAGCCGGCAGACCGCCGCGGAGCGCTAGAGCATGCTGATCAGCCGCTATATCTTTCGCCAGACGGCGTCGGCTGTGCTCATGATTCTGATCTCACTGACGCTTATTGTGTGGTTGACCTCAATTCTTAAGGAGATCAAGCTTTTAACTTCCGAGGGGCAGACTTTTATCTTATTTCTTAAAATAACAGCTTTGGCGCTCCCCAATCTCATCGTCACCGTGGCGCCGATTGCCTTTCTCATCGCCTCGCTGCACACGCTGAACCGGCTCAACGGGGATAGCGAGCTGATCGTGCTGTCCGCAGCGGGCGCTTCTGTCTGGCGCCTGTTCGTGCCATACATCGCACTTGCCACCGTCGTTTCGGTGAGCGTGCTCGCCGCAAACATCTATGTCATTCCGAAGGCTGCGCGGCTGCTTGGCGAATATGTTTCGAAAGTGCGGGCGGACCTGCTGTCACAGGTTATGCAACCCGGTGAATTCACCGACCTGGAGCCTGGCCTTACTTTCCATATGCGCGACAAGGGTAAGCAAGGCGATTTGCTTGGCGTCGTGGTTCGCGACGAGAGGGACCCGAAGATGGCGACGACTGTCGTTGCCGACCGGGGACAAGTCTTGGCCGAGGGCCGGCGCTCCTCAATGGAGTTGTACGATGGTCAAATCCTGCGGCAGGAGGGTGGAAAGCAGGATATGCAAATCATCGCCTTCAAAACCTATGCATTCGACATCGGAGATATGTCCCCGAGACAAGGCACAGGCGATTTAAGTCCGCGAGAGCGCGATATCGGGGACCTTCTCTATCCCGATGAGAGCAGCAAATATTACCAGGATAATAAAGCCCGCTTCAGGACCGAAATTCACGAGCGTCTTTCGGGCGCCGTTTATTCCATTCTGTTTGCAATTCTTGCCACCGTCTACCTCGGCCGCCCAAGGACGACTCGCGAAGGCCGCGCCGGGATTTTGTTCACAGCTTTCATGATCGGCGCAGCAATCCGTCTGGTCGGGATTGCCGGCATCAACATGGTCGGCAAGAATCTGGGGGCGCTTGCGCTGATCTACGGCGTGCCTGTTGTCATGGGTGCGCTTGGCCTCCTGATGCTTCGCTTCAACATCAACGCACCCGCAATCGCAATGCCACGCTTGCGCCTGCCTTGGCCTTTAAGCTTGCTGCGGCGACCCCCTGGGGCGCTCGTGCCTTATTCTTAGCCGTGACTGGATCTCGATATGATGATTTTCAAAATTATCGGGCGGTATATGGCCCTGCGATTTATCGTTACGATATTGGCCGTATTCTTCATCACATTTCTTCTTATTTTCTTTGCGGATTTTGTAGAAACTCTCAGAAGAAGCGCATCCCGCGATGACATCGGCGCCCTGACACTGGCCACGATCAGCTTTCTTCGCGTCCCTGTTTTTGCCGAACTTGCCCTGCCCTTCGCCATATTGATCGGAACGATCGGCGCATTCTTGAGTTTCAGCCGCACCTCCGAGCTCATCATCATTCGCGCCTCGGGGCTCTCGGCTTGGCAGTTCATCCAGCCGGGAGTTTGGGTGGGAGTCGGTTTCGGGGTCTTTGCCGTAACCGTCTTCAACCCCGTTGCCTCGATGATGAAAGCCGAATCGGAGCGCATCCAAACCAAGCTTTTCAACACCGAGAGGTCCTTCGGTACGACACGGCTGACGGGCTCCTGGCTAAGGCAGGAGAGCGTGGACGGGCCCACAATTTTGCACGCTAAATCGTCCGCGGACAGAGGCTTGACCCTTGGCGGCGTGACGCTGTTGCAATTTGACCTCAACAATAGATTTTATGAGCAGATTCAAGCAAACAAGGCTGAACTTAGGCAAGGTTATTGGCGCTTGGAGAACGCTGTTGTACAAAGCTCTGGCGAGGCTGTTGCGCGATACAAAGAGTATTTAATAAGTACATACCTCACCCCTATTCAGATTATGAGTAGTCTAGGTTCTATAGAAACTCTATCATTCTGGGAGCTGCCTGGATTTATTGATTTTGCCAAGAAGGCCGGCATACCAACAGAACAGTATGAGCTTCAATATCAGCTTTTCCTGTCTCGGCCTATTCTTATGGCGGCGATGGTGTTGATAGCTGCAACCTGCTCACTGAAAGCCTTTCGTTTTGGCAGGATTCAAACTATGGTTTTAACGGGTTTAACCGGGGGGTTCGGCTTTTTCATATTTTCAGAACTTTCGCGTAAAGTGGGTGCGTCGGGGGTGGTGCCTGTAACAGTAGCGGCCTGGGCACCGGCTCTTACAGCGCTGTTGCTGGCTGCGACCGTTCTCCTGCATCAGGAGGATGGATAAGTTTGGATGGGCCGAGGCTTGAGGGTGACGTTTAGCGGTGTGGAAGCGGCGAAAAATGCTTAGGGTGCTTGCGGCAGTCCTGGCATGCTTGGCATGCTGCGGCGGCAGCGTGCGCGCGCAGCAATCCACCGTCACGACTCTCCAGTCCCACGCCCCCGACCAGGTGGTCGCCAAGCAGGTTTCTCCCGACAAGGCGTCGCCACTCCTGCTTCAAGCCGACGACCTCGTTTACGATAACCGGAACAACCGCATCATCGCCCGCGGCAACGTCGAGATCTACTACAACGACAACGTATTGCTCGCGGACGAGATAATCTACGACAAGAGCGTCAACACGCTGACGGCGATGGGGAACGTCCGCTTGAAGGATTCGGACGGTTCGGTCGTCAATGCGGAACGGCTGACTTTGAGCAGCGACTTTCGTGACGGCTTCATCCGCTCGCTGCGCGCGCTCACGCAGGATGACACCCGGGTTGCCGCCTCGAACGCCTACCGGAAGGGTGACAAAACCATCTTCGAGAATGGCGTTGTCACAGCTTGCAAGCCTTGCGAGGCCCACCCGGACAGGCCCCCCATCTGGCGCGTCAAGTCGGAGCGCGTGATCGACGACAAGACCGATCAGAATGTCTACTACGAAAACTCCGTGTTCGAGGTTTTCGGCATACCCGTCGCCTGGGTTCCTTGGTTCTATACACCGGACCCTTCGGTCAAGCAGCGCTCCGGCTTTCTGGCGCCGAGTTATGCTGTCGACAGCAGCCTTGGGTACCTGGTCGGGATTCCTTATTATTGGGCCATCTCGCCCAATTACGATCTCACGCTTATGCCGGAATTCACGACAAAAGCCGGCTACCTCATGCAGGCCGACTGGCGGCAGCGTCTTTGGAACGGCGCTTATGACGTGAAGCTTGCCGGGTCCTTCAATGACGAGGCTCAGGACTTTTTCGGAGACAGAAACTGGCGCGGCAGCGTGGAAACGAGCGGTAGCTTCGCCCTGAACAGCAGGTGGAGTGTCGGCTGGCACGCCATTCTTGAAAGCGATGAAACGTTCCGTCGATTCTACAAGCTCGACGACATTTATGCCACGGAGCGCGTTTCTTCCGTCTTCTTAACCGGGATGGGCGATAGAAACTACTTTAATATGACCCTTGCCCAATACGGCAACCTGACTGGAAACGTCTACGATTATGAGACCAATACATATCAGAAGTCGGTGACCGCAACGTCCTACCCGGTGATTGACTACAATTACATCCATAACAAGCCGGTTTTTGGCGGCGAACTCAGCTTCGACTTGAATGCGCTTGCTCTCAGTGTGAACGACCCCGCGAACCTGCTTTCGTCGGTCTACCGCGGAACCATGGACCACATCGTGACGCAGGCACAATGGCGGCGCACGCTGACCGATGACCTCGGCGAGCGTTTCACCCCATTTGTTATCGGGCGCGCTGACCTCTATAGTGTCTCGAACTTCCAGGATATCGACGGCGTTACCGGGCCAACGGACACATTCACGCGGCAGATGATCGGTGTGGGCCTAGACTACCGCTATCCCTTTGTTGCCCATACCGAAAGTGCATCCCACGTCATCGAGCCCGTGGCCCAGATTATTGCCCGCGCGGGCGGGTCCAACTCGCATGTCCCCAACGAGGACTCTCAAAGCCTGGTGTTCGACGATACGCTCCTGTTCGACATCAACAAGTTCTCCGGCTACGACCGCATAGAGAACGATACAAGAACAAACTTCGGGCTGCAGTACACTTACCAAAACTATAACGGCGTCAGCATAAGGGCTATCGGCGGGGAGAGCGTTCATCTCGCGGGCACCAATCCGTATGATCCGACGACGGGGCTTGGCACCGACGCGTCGGATTACGTCTTTGGCGGTTATGTCGACTATATGAATCGGTTCCGTCTTCTGACCCAGTTCCGCATGAACGAGCAGAATCTTGCTCTCTCCAGTCAAAACTACAGCCTCCAGACCAAGCTGGGCTTTTTCCAGGGAGCGCTCAGTTACGTCTCCGTCACAGCACAGCCGCAACTCGGTTTCCCGAATAGCCGCGACGAAGTTGCTGGGTTTTCAGCCCTCAAGCTGAACGACGAGTGGACCGTGTTCGGAGACCTTCGCTACGATGTTGAACTCAGCCAGTGGGTGCGGAACAGCGCGGGCATTCAATACGCGGATGAATGCTTCATTCTTTCCGTTACTTACCAGCAAACCTATATCTCATATCTCGATATTGTCCCGAGCACGTCCGTCCTGGTGCGCGTTGGCATCAAAGGTTTCGGCCAGCAGACCGCACCGAGTTCGATCGGCGATCTTTCACCTGAAGCGGCCGTCTTCCGCTAAGAGGTGCGGAGCTGAGTCTGCTCCTTACAAGTACCCGTTGCTATTCGGAGATTTCGGCTGAAGGGGCAAACTCTTGCCGCAAATTAAATCCAGGCTCCCGCTATGCGAATCGAGAACCTACATCGACTGATTATTTTGGCCGCCGGCGGCATTTTTTTTGCACTCCTGACGGGCATCCCCGGCGCCAGCGCTCAAAATGTCATCGTGCTTGTCAATGACGAGCCGATAACATCCGGTGATGTCGCCCAAAGAATACGCTGGAACGCCCGCACAAACGGCTTTGGCGATCGGATGAAATCCATCCTTACGGGCGACGCCATCAAAGAGCGTTTCCGGCAGGCGATGATTGCGGCGAACCCTCATTCGCAGGCCGAGGCTGAACAAGCCGCCGAGAAGATCAAGAAGCAGCTTCTCGAAGATGCCAAGAACCGGGTGCTGGCGGACGGTGGAGGAACATCCCGCAAGGCGGCAATCGACTCCTTGATCGAGGAGAAGCTCAAATTGCAGGCGGCAAAGAAGCTGGACATCAAAGTCTCGGATTCCGAGGTCGAGCAGGTCCTTGCGCAAAGGGCGGCTGGTGGCGCAGCCGAAGGCAAAAAACCCGATCTTACAGAATTCTACAAACAGTTTGAGACCGACGGCATCAACCGAAAAACGATTCAGGACATCATTCGCGCGCAACTTGCCTGGCGCGATGTCATCCGCAGGCAATATGGTCCAAGGCTCGCGTCTCTTTTCTCCGCCCTGCCGAACAACGACGAGAAACCTGCAGATAGCGACATTCAGTTTGATGTTCGCGTTTTGCGGCTCAGCGTCGCCAGCACCGATCAGAAAGCCATTGGCCAGCGTATGCTGGAAGCCGAGAATTTGAAGGGGAAGTTCACCTCCTGTGCGCAGCTCCCGAACGAGGCGAAACTTATCTCGGATGCGACGGTAAGATCGATCGACAAGGCCAAACTTGCATCCTTCCCGAAGGAAGTCCAACCTTTGATTCTCAAGGCCTCTGAGGGGCAAATGACGCCCCCGGTGCTTGTCGGCAGCGCGATTGAATCGTATGCTGTTTGCAGGAAAGGGATTGCCGCGAAGACGAAAGCGTCAGCGGAACAAAAGCCCGACATCCGCCAACAAGAGTACGAGCGCTTCTCGCGGCGCTACTTGCAAGAGTTGAAGCAAGGCGCCTCGATTGATTACCGGGGAAGTTAGTCTGATAACATCATTACGTGCCGGGACCGTTTCACCCTCGCGGCCGGAGCCCCTTCGGAAACCGTTTGCCGTCACGATGGGTGACCCTGCTGGCATCGGGCCAGACATTACGCTCGTCGCGTGGCTGCGCCGAAATGTGGATAATGTCCCTGCTTTTTTTGTCGTCGGCGATCCCACCGTCTTCGTTGATCGAGCCGGCCTGCTGGACGATGGCGACTCCATTTTCATCCAGGAGATAGAGAGCCCGGAGCAAGCAGCCGAGGTCTTCCCTAATGCTCTGCCTTTGTTGCCGCTCATCCAGCCTCTCGGCCCGGTTATAGCCGGCTCGCCCAGTACCGCGCACGCTGGCGCGATTGTCGCTTCCATAGAGAAAGCGGTCGCCCTTACCGCCGCCGGGCACGCCGCTGGCATCGTCACCAATCCAATTGCGAAATATGTGCTGCTTGAAAGCGGCTTCGCCCACGCGGGACACACGGAGTTCCTGGCGGAGCTTGCAGCACGCCATGGCGGCGGCGTTGCAACCCCTGTGATGATGATGGCTTCGAAGCGCCTTAAAGCCGTTCCTGTCACGGTCCATATCGCGTTGAAAGACGTGCCGTCCGCGATTACCAAAGACCGGATTATGACAGTTGCTTCGATTACGAACCGCGCACTCTTCCGCTCTTTCGGAATTCCTCAACCCAGGCTCGCGGTTTGCGGCCTTAATCCCCATGCAGGAGAAAATGGAGCGCTTGGGCGCGAAGAGATCGAGGTGATCGCGCCCGCCATCGAGGCGCTCAATGCTCAAGGTATTCACGCAACCGGACCGCATTCGGCGGACACCCTGTTTCACGATGCCGCGCGTGAGCACTACGACGCAGTTCTCGCCATGTACCACGATCAGGCGCTGATTCCCTTCAAGACGCTCTCCTTCGCCGATGGCGTGAATGTCACGCTCGGCCTGCCTTTCATTCGCACATCCCCCGACCATGGCACTGCTTTCCCGCTTGCCGGGACCGGGCATGCTGATCCTGCGAGCTTTATCGAAGCGCTCCGCCTCGCCGCCCGCATGAGCAGCAGCGCGGCGGCTCGTGCATCAGCGTCGCATCCGTGACCTTGGCCGATTCCATAGGGTCGCTGCCGCCCCTTCGCGAAGTCATCAAGGAGGCCGCACTTTCCGCCAGAAAGTCGCTCGGCCAGAATTTCATCCTCGACCTCAATGTGACGCGGCGAATCGCGCGCGCCGCCGGGCCTCTCGATAATGTCACGGTTCTCGAAATCGGGCCAGGACCGGGCGGCTTGACCCGCGCGCTGCTTCTCGAAGGCGCCTCAGCTGTGGTTGCTATCGAGCGTGACGAGCGGTTCCGTCCAGCCCTTTCGCAAATCGAGGCAAGAAGCGGCGGCCGGTTCAAGGCGTTGTTCATGGATGCTCTCGATGCCGGCTACGCGGCCATAGCTGCCGAGACAGGGGCGAGCCGTGTTGTCGCCAATCTCCCCTACAACATCGCAACGCCGCTCATCATTGGCTGGCTATCGCAAGAGCGTTGGCCGCCCTGGTTCGACAAGCTCGTGGTCATGGTGCAGCGCGAGGTCGCCGACCGCCTGGTGGCGGAGCCGGGAACCGCCGACTTTGGCCGCCTCACGGTATTTACTCAGTACCGCGCCCGGGCCCGCCTGCTCTTTACGCTGCCTCCGGCGGTGTTTACTCCGCCGCCCAAGGTATCCTCGGCCCTCGTTGAGATTTCGCCCATAGCGGCGCCGCACGATGCCGTTCCCGTGGCTATTCTGGCGGAGCTCACGGCAGCCGCCTTCGGCCAGAGACGGAAAATGCTGCGATCGAGCCTTTCTGCTCTAGGGGTCGATACAGCTGCTCTTTTGAGGGAAGCGGATATCGATCCGTCGCTCCGCGCGGAGCGCCTTACTGTTTCCGATTTTGTGCGTCTGGCGCAGTGTCTTCAAGACCGGAGACAGCCCCCAGACAAGAGGCCGACGTAAGCGCTGGAACAAATTCCAGCAAACCCACTTGCCGGTGACGCCTAAGCCGTTCGGCTGTCAGGATAGCCTTGAGCGCGGTGAGGCATTCGTCGATGTCCCTGTTCACGAGCACGTAATCGTACTCGGTCCAGTGGGCAATCTCGACCGCGGCACCCTTAAGCCGGGTCTCGATATGGTGCGTGGGGTCCTCGGCCCGCGTATGAATCCGCCTCGCGAGTTCCTCGGCGGAAGGGGGAAGAATAAAGACCCGCACCGTATCGTTTGG
>Ga0209048_10005410_pt1 | contig 12056 bp, 11 predicted proteins | sample FrelakmetCRP12CR_FD_187146 | JGI IMG/M metagenome (GOLD analysis project Ga0209048, IMG submission 187146) | Freshwater lake sediment microbial communities from the University of Notre Dame, USA, for methane emissions studies - CRP12 CR (SPAdes)... | ecosystem: Environmental > Aquatic >... | reverse complement strand
AAGCCCTTCAGGGTGAAGGCACGGTCGACCGGGAGGAAGAGCGGCCCCTCGGCGTTGCGCACGGGCAGCTTGGCCGCGGCGCGCCCGAGGGCGGCCAGCAGCTGCGGCAGCCCGCCGCCGGTGCGGGCCGACACCTCCACCACCTCGGCCTGCTCCAGGGCGGTCCCGGCCAACAGCGTGCTGACGTCGGCAGCAAGGAGCGCGCTCCAGTCGCTGCCCAGCCCGGGAAGCAGGTCTGCCTTGGTGAGGGCCACCACGCCGGCGCGCACCCCCAGCAGCTGGCAGATGTCGAGGTGCTCGCGCGTCTGGGGCATGACACCCTCGTCCGCGGCGATGACGAGCAGCGCCAGGTCCACCCCGCCCGCGCCGGCCACCATGGCCTTGACGAAGCGCTCGTGCCCCGGGACGTCCACCACGCCGGCCACCGTGCCATCCGGAAGAACCAGATGGGCGAAGCCCAATTCCAGCGTAATGCCGCGGCGCTTCTCCTCGGGCAGGCGGTCGGTGTCGATGCCGGTGAGAGCCTTCACCAGCGACGTCTTGCCATGGTCGACGTGTCCGGCGGTGCCGACAATCACCGGGTGCGCCCCCGCGGCACGGGCCGCGCGTCGAAGCGCCCGTCTTCGGTGACAGGCGCGTAGTCCCACGGGAAGACGAGGAGGGTGTCTGCCTTCAGGGCGGTGAAATCCGGGGCATAGCCGTCGGTGCGGCACACCAGGGTGGCGGTGCGCAGCGCACGGGCGCCCGCCTTGCGGGCCAGGGCCTTGGCGAGTTCCAGCGTCTCTCCGCTGGCCGACACGTCGTCCACCACCAGGACGCGGAGGCCCTTGAGTTCCTTGGGCACGGTGCCGGACAGCCGGGGCCGCCCGGTGTCGGTGCGCATACGGCTGCGGCGGCTGATGCGCACCGGGTAGAAGTCCGCCCCCAAGGCTGAGGCCAGCGCCCCACCGACGAAGACGCCCCCGTGGGCCACGCCCAGGACGGCCTCCGGGACAAAAGTGCGCGCAATGGCGCGGGCCAGCGCCTGCAAGGCAGCGTCAAAGTTCGCCCAGGACAACTCGACGACGGCTTCGACGTGACGGGAGCGGTCCGTGCCGAGGCCACCCCGAGGGACTTCGGACTGCGGGGCGAGGAGGTCCTCGGCCGGTACGGGCAACACGGCGGCGCGCCGGGCGGTCTGTCTCCTCGAAGGACGGGGGCGTTTCTCTGACATGGAAGGCAGTCCCACGGGGGGACGGTGGCGCGGGTGTCTCCCTCAGGCCTCGAGGAGGGAACGTAACTCTTCTGCCTCGAGGACGTACGCGGTGGTGCAGAACTCGCAGGTAACGTCTGCCCTGCCGTCCTCGCGCAGGAGTTCCTCTAACTCGCCCCGCCCGAGAAGCCGGAGAGCCTGGCGGACTCGCTCGCGCGAGCATCGGCACTGAAAGACTAGCGGCCGGACACTCAGGACCTCGGGGGAGGCCCCCTGGAAGAGGGCCCGCAGCAGGCCGGAGGCGGAGGGGCTGCCGGGAGGGTCGAGTTCTCGCGCAAGCGCCCCCTGCCCGTGGAGCCGGGCGCGCAAAGCGTCGAGGGCCGACGCGTCTCCGTCCGGGAGGCTCTGAACCAGCAGGCCGGCGACGCTTCCAAGGACTTCCTCGCCCTGGCTCTGGACCTCCAGGGCCACGACGCTGTCCACCTGTTCGGACGTCTGGAAGAAGCGCTCCAGGTCCACGGCCAATTCGAAGGCCTGGAGGTCCACGCTGCTCCGGTAGAATTCCCCGGCCTGCAACTCACGCACCGTGGAGAGGAAGCCCTTGTTTCCAAGGGCCGGACGAAAGCGGTAGGGCCCCGGCTCCCCCAGGTGCTGCAAGAGAGGATTCTTCACGTAGCCCCGCACGGCGCCGCTGGTGGTGGCGTCGGTGTAGAAGCCGCGCAGCGGGCCGTCGCATTCCAGCTGCAGCGAGACGCGCGTCTCTTCCTTCTGCAGGCCGGCCAGCAGCGCCACGCCCGTCAACCCCCGCGCCAGCAGCGCCGCCGAGGCAGCGCGGGCCTGGTGGCGCGTGCGGGCCTCCCGGCACAGGCCGGTCGTGGTGGCCACCACCACCCGGAGGCTGGGTCCGGGAAGCAGGGCGGTGAGAAGTTCATCCGGCATGCTCGACAGGTTGTAATGCAGGGCCAGGCGCGCGGCAGCCCTTCTCCAGCAGGCGGTGGCATCCCGGGTGCGGCCCAAGGCAGGCGCTGGAGCGGCGCGCCACTGGCAAGAGCTCGCGCGCGGGGTTGAAGTCGCCGCGGTGTCGGGCACCGGGAGGCAATGAAGGCGCTCCTTCCCGGAGTGTTCGGATGAAGCTGAAGAAGCTCGCTGGGACTGCTGACCGAATTGTGGGTCTCCCCCAACTTGTGCAGTCCTGGGCAGGGGAAGCTCATGACCAGCGGGCCATTCGCGCTCATGTCTCAACCCCTCTCCATGTCGGTTGGCCTGCTCGCGGCTTCGTGCCGGACACCTGGTTGGGTCCCGCCTCATCCTCGACGGCGCATCGCGAATCTTGGCAGGCGCCGAGGAGAAGGCTGTCGCCGCTGATGGCCCTCCACTGAAATCAGCCACCGGGTACCCGGTGATGCTCAATCTCGGTGGGCAGGCTCGGCCAACGAAAGCCGAAGGCTCACGACCATCTGACTCCGGACAAGGGCCATCACGCTCCCGAAGTCCGAGTCGGACAGCCCGAGTCGTTCGCGCAGGGAGTTCCGTGTCAGCTCGAGCAGCTTTCGGCGGTGGTTCGCGAGGCGCCGCGCAACCGTGGAACGGTGCAGTTGGTAGATCGCCCCGATTCGGTCGATGTTCAGCCCGTCCACATAGTGAAGCTTGAGGAAGAGCCGCTCGTCGCTCTCAAGCACGCCGAGGGCAGCGCGGAACGCAGCCTCGTACTCGCCACGGTAGCGGACGCGAAGGTAGTCGCGTTCGAGATCGGGTCCACGCCCGAAACTGACGGACGGAACCGCAATGCCGACGCCCAAGCGATGCTGTGACCTGCGCAGCCGCAGGGCGGCACGCAGCGCAACCACCCGTAGCCAGCCCGCCAAGTTTCCCCGGCCAGAGTAGTCGCCAATCTGCGCCTGGGCGTCTGCTTTCGGCAGCAGGAGCCTGGTGCGCAGTTCCTGGGCAACCTCGTCGGCCAGCGTACCCGCCGGGTCAAGGCGGCCGACGTAGGCCGGGACGCGTGAAATGAAATGCCTTTCGAAGTATGCGACGGCGTGAGGCAACCTCCGGGAGCAGGCGCAAGCAAGGTATAGGTCGCTGGCATACAGCCGCGCGAGGCTCTTTGGGTCAGCCTCCTCAGGGCCGACTCGCGCAGCCACGTCCGCCACAAACTCCGCACTGCCGAACTCCACCCGCGGCCAGGTTGTCCGGCCAGCGTCCCAGAGTGACTGCAAGCACGCCTCGAGCTCCTCTGAGGGGGCGGCCGCCGCCACCTGGTGGCGCAGCGCGGCAGCAAAGGTGTGCGAGAGGGGTAGCCGCTCGGTCACACCGCCAGTCTAGTCGTAGCCCCCTTGCAAGTCGCCCCGCCGGAGGAACAGCGGAATCCGGACGCGACAATTCGCGGCGGCCGGGCACAACAGGCAGGGGAATCAACCCCGTGCAACAAAGCCGCTTCGCGTGGCTCCGGAGGAATAGTCATGACCCGTCTTCGTCGTCCGGCAGTCCTGGCCGCAGCATTGGCCACACTCGTTGTCCTCGGCCTGGCGCTGCGGACGTCCTCCTGGGCCGGTGAGGGGGTACCCCTTGAACCAGGAATGACGGCGGCGGTGACGTGGAAGCCGCTCACGGCCCTGCCGCCAGGTGCCAAGTTCGCCGTTCTCCAAGGTTCCCCCAACAAGTCGGGCCTCTATGTGCTTCGCGTCCAGTTCCCGCCGAACTACCGGGTGCCGCCTCATTCCCATTCCGACAACCGGACCTACACGGTCATCTCAGGCACCCTTTACGAGGGCAAAGGGGACAAGTTTGCGGAGGCGCAGCTTGAGCCGAAGCCAGCCGGGAGCTTCGAAATCTATGTCGCCGGCGACAAGCACTTCGACGCCACCAAGGGCGAAGGGGTGGTCCTCCAAGTCCAGGGCTATGGGCCCACCACCCTCAGCTATGTCGATCCGACCCAGGACCCACGAGGCGTCCCAGTCGCAACGCCCTCCACTGCTGCCCACCATGCGATTCGCCCCGACGAAATCCACTGGGAGCAACCCCCGCCAACCACGCCTTGCGGCGCCAAGATGGCCATCCTGGATGGAGACCCGAAAGGAGAGGGCTCACTCTTCACACTCCGTCTCAGGTTCCCCGCGGGCTGCCGGATCATGCCCCACTTCCACCCGACGGATGAGCATGTCACCGTCATTTCGGGCGAGTTCGCGATGGGGATGGGCGATGTACACGACCAAGCACGCCTCGAGCTCTTGCCGGTCGGCGGCTTCGCGGTGATGCCAGCGGGTACGCACCACTTCGCCATCGCGCGGACCGAGTCGGTCGTCCAACTGCACGCCATTGGGCCCTTCAAGACAACCTATGTGAACGCGGCGGACGACCCGCGGAACCAAGCCTCGGCCCGTTGAGCCGCGACACGCGCCTTGTGCGCGCCAGAGCCGACGTGCTGTATTCATCGCTTTAGGGGAGGCTCGATGGGCTGCATCTCTGAAGAGATGCTGCTCGAATTCCTTGACGGGGACCTTCCACCGGGAGCATCCGCCGCCGTCGAGCAGCACCTCTCCGATTGCGATCCGTGCCGCGAGCTGTTGGCTGCGGTCGCAGATGCCGTGCCAGATGAAACACCGCTGACAGGGACGTCTTCGGAGCTTAGCGGCGCAAACCGCTACGAAATCCTGAAGCCCGTCGGTGCTGGCGGAATGGGTGTCATCTACGCCGCCATCGATCGACAACTGGATCGGCGGGTCGCGCTCAAGATCCTACGCCCAGTCGAGACGGGAGAGGTCTTGGAGGCACTGCAGGCCCGCGTGCTTCGCGAGGCCCGCGCGATGGCACGGCTGGCGCACCCCAACGTGGTGGCCGTCCACGACGTCGGCGTGCTCGACGGGCTCGTCTTCGTGGCGATGGAGTTCGTCGAAGGCGGCAGCCTCGCCGAGTGGCTGCGAGAAGAACCGCGCGACTGGCCGGAGGTGATCGACGTCTTCCTTGCTGCCGGGCGGGGCCTGGCGGCAGCGCACGCAGCCGGGATTGTCCACCGGGATTTCAAGCCGGCCAACGTCCTGATTGGGAAGGACGGGCGCGTGCGCGTGACCGATTTCGGCCTCGCCAGACTTGAGGCGACGCCGGCTGTCGCCATGCGGAACGACGTCTCTATGGACGAGGGCCAGCCCGCCGCATCGCTGAGCACCGGAACGGTGGTGGGAAGTCCGGCCTACATGGCTCCGGAGCAAATGCGGGGGCAGCGCGCCGATAAGCGCTCGGACGTCTTCAGTTTCTGTGTCGCGCTGTGGGAGGCGCTTTTCGGCGAGCGGCCCTTCGCTGGAGAAACATTGGGCGAGCTCGAGCGAACCGTCTGCCAGGGCGAACTGCGACAGCCCAAGGGGGCAAGGCAGGTGCCCGGCTGGCTTGTGTTGGCGCTGAGGCGGGGGTTGGCGGCCATTCCAGAAGAGCGCTACGAATCGATGGACACCCTTCTTTCCACGCTCGAGAGAGGCCCGCCATCGAGAGATTCCCGGCGCGGTGTTCTGATCGCGATCCCTTTCCTGCTGGTCTGTCTGTTGGGCCTCGCCACATTCCGGACACGGCTCTCGCCCCAAGCGGCAGCCGCCGCCCCGCCGTCTGTGGCGCTCCTTCCATTCCGAAACCTGAACGGCGATGAGGAGGGCGAATACCTTGCTGACGCAATAACCGAGGACTTGATCCTACTTCTCTCCAAGGTCGAGGGCCTCAGGGTGACGGGACGCTCGTCAGCGTTTGCCTTCAAGGGTAAGCAGGTGGACGCCCGTTCGATCGGTCAGCAACTCGGCGTCTTAGCCACACTGACAGGGAGCGTGCGCCGCTCTGGGGACCGACTGCACATCGTTTACCAGCTGGTCGACTCCCGCAGCGGCTCCGCGCTGTGGTCGGAGACACTCGACCATGACTCGAAAGATCTCCTTGGTGTCTACGAACACATCCGGCGCGCCGTCGTTGGCAGCCTGAAGCTGAGGCCGAACACCGAAGCGGCCCCAGCGCTTCCTGACACTGTGACAAACGTCGAGGCGCACAGCCTGGTGCTCAAGGGCCGCTACCTCGCTTTGCAGCCGCTTCGTCTAAGGGACGCGCTGGCGGCGTTCGACGAAGCCATCAGCCTCGACGCCAGCAACGCCGCGGCTTATGCGGGTGCTTCCGTCGTCCACGTGCGGCTCGGCAGTTGGACCGCGGACGGGAAGGCGCCTCCCCAGGTTGAGTTGAGTCAGGCGGTGGCGTCGGCGAGAAAAGCCCTCCAACTGGATCCGACCGAAGGTCTCGCCCATGCAGTCCTCGGATATCTCGACAGCCATTTTCACTGGGACGTTGCGGGAGCCGAACGAGAGTTCAAGGAGGCATTGCACCTCCGGCCCAACGACGTCGATGTCCTGCACTGGTACGCGCACTTCCTCGCTTCGCAGGGACGTTTCGACGAAGAGCTGGCCGTGACCCGAAAAGGCATCGAAATCGACCCCCTTCATCGGTACATCGCCAGCCATCTCGCATTCCACTACCTCTTCACACGGCAATACGCACACGCAATCGAAGAAGCGGGCAAGGCGCTGCAGCTGTATCCCGACGAGCCCTTCGCAATGCTGTACTCGGCGATGGCCTCCGAGTTGCTAGGGGAGCGGCAGGCCGCAGTGGCGCGGCTGAGCCGGCTGGAGATTATCCGTCCGCGGTGGCTCTTCGCCCGGGCACAGCTCGCCTTTACCTACGCACGGATGGGACGGTCCGGCGAGGCGCGGCAGATTCTCAACGAACTGAGCCACCTCGCCGAAGAGCAATACGTCCCTCCACACTACTTCGCTCTGATTATGGTCGGCCTCGGCGAAAAGGAGCTGGCATTCGCGTGGCTGCAAGAGGCACTCGCCGACCACTCCTGGTGGATGACGTACTTGAGCATCGACCCGCGTTTCGACGCGCTGCGCGTCGATCCGAGGTTCGACGCTCTCGTGAAGCTCGTCGGAGCAGGGAAAATGCAAAACGGTCCGACCGTTGGGATTGTCCAGTGATGGGGCTTGCCCTCGCGACGCTGGCGGTGAACGAGTTGACCGCGACGGCTGTTCAATTCTCGCTGGTCTGACTTGGCGAACTCAGCACCGTCCGGGCGCAGATGGTGCTCGGCAGGCGCCGCATGTCGGCGACCACCTCATCCGCCACGTTCGAGTCCAGGTCCATCATCACGTAGCCGATCGCCGAGTGGGTCGAGAGCACCTCGGCGTGGATGTTGGCGTCGTGGTCGGAGACGATTCTGTTCAGGTCCCGCAGCACGCCAGGCACGTTGTGGTGCACGTTGATGATTCGCCAAGTGCCCGGCGTGCGCGGGAGGTCCACCGGCGGGAAGTTCACTGAACCGACCGTCGCACCGGTGCGCAGGAAGCGCGCGAGGGTGGCTGAGACCTCGCGGCCGATGGCCTCCTGGGCTTCCAAGGTGCTGCCGCCGACGTGGGGGGTCATGATGACGTTGGGCAGGCCCTGGAGCGGGGTCTTGAATCCCTCGGCGCGATTCGCCTCCGGCTCTTCCGGGTAGACGTCGATGGCCGCGCCGTCGAGTCTCCCCGCTTTCAGCGCCGCAGCCAGGGCGTCGAGGTCCACCACGGTGCCACGGCTGGCATTGATGAGACAGGCGCCCATCTTCATCTTCGACAACTGAGGTGCGCCTATCAGCAACCGGGTCTGGGGTGTCTCCGGCACGTGGAGAGTGACGAAGTCGCTCTGCTCGAGCAGGAGGTCCAGCGTCTTGACCGGCCGGGAGTTGCCGAGAGGCAGCTTCGCGGCGATGTCGTGAAACACCACGGTCATCCCCAAGTCCTCAGCGAGGATGGAGACCTGGCTGCCGATGTGGCCATAGCCCACGACGCCGAGCGTCTTCCCACGCACTTCGCGCGAGCCAGTCGCCACCTTCCTCCAGACGCCCCGGTGCATCTCGCTCGCCCGGTCGCCCAGATGACGCGACAGCATCACAATCTCCGCCAGGACCATCTCCGCCACGCTGCGGGTGTTGGAGAAGGGAGCGTTGAAGACCGCCACCCCGCGCTGCGTGGCGTGCTCAAGCGCAACCTGGTTGGTGCCGATGCAGAATGCGCCGACGGCGAGGAGGGACCCGGCCGCATCGAGGACCTTCCGGCTCACCTGGGTCTTGCTCCGGATGCCCAGCACGTGGACGCCGGCCAGCCGCGCGCAAAGCTCATCCTCCTTGAGCGATGCGTCCAGGCGCTGGACCTCGAAGCCGTCGGCTTCCAGAAGCTCGTCAGCAACCGGGTGGATGGATTCCAGGAGCAGGATTTTGGGCGCGGCCATCGTGACGGCAAGCCTAGACCGGGAGCCCCTGCGGTGGGTGCGTGGACTTCACCGCGGATGTGGCGTACCCAGGACAGTCTCTCGAAGGGGGTGTCGGTGAAGAAGGCAATCGCGCTGGTGAGTTTCGTGGGAGTTGCACTTCTCGGTCCGCTAACGGCCGGGGCCAAGGACGCGGCTCCCAAGAAGGGCGGAGGGACGGCGGTTCTCGTTCCGGCGAGCGACCTAAAGTGGGTGGACGTGCCCGACAGGCCAGGGACGAAACTGGCCGCAGTGCAGGGTGACCCAAGCAAGGGCGCCAGCCACTTCTTCATCCGCCTACCGGCGGGCTTCTCGGCGGGACTTCACCACCATACGCCCGACCACTACGTCGCAGTCCTGGCGGGCACCGTTGTCTACAACGTCGATGGCCAGGACCACACACTGCCGGCCGGCTCCTACTTCTCCTTCACCGGGAAGAGGACGCACACCACCCACTGCGCCGACGGCACCGACTGCGTGCTCTTCGTCGACAGCCGAGGGAAGTGGGACATCGTGGACGAGCCAGCCCCGAAGAAGTAGGCGGCGCTCGGTCCCCGGGAATCCTCCAAGCGCAGCACCGGGGCCCGACCGCCGGCCCCGCCGGGAGGCGCAACCGATGAAGAAGAAGCCGACCGAGGACGCGCTCGCGGCCCTCTGGAGTGGGGACCCACGTCGGGTCGAGAAGGCGCTTGCCTCGACCGACCTCAACCACGCCGACGGCGAGGGCCGGACGCTTCTGATGGAGGCAGTGCTGGAGAAGCGGCCGGACCTCGTGCGAATCCTCCTCGCGCACGGCGCCGACCCTGCGCGCGCGGACCGGGACGGGGCCACGGCGCTGCACTTCGCGGCACAGGCGCATCTGCCGGAGGTGGCGCAGCTGCTGCTCGACAAGGGCGCGCCGGTGGACCCGGTGGACCACCTTGGGCAGACCCCCCTCTTCCGGGCCCTCTCGACGTTTCGGGGCGAGGCAGAGGGCGCGGCCATCTGGACGTTGCTCCTCGCCAGTGCCGACCCGACCGTGAAGAACAAGCACGGGGTGTCGCCCGAAGACCTCAGCCACCACCCGTCCAACTACGACCTGGGACAGTTTTTCCGCTGAGCGCTACGGCGGCCCGGGCCGGGGCGACGGGGTGCCCGGTTTGAGGCGCTCCGCGGCGAGCTGCGCTTGGCGGCTGTAGTCAATCGACTCGCCGAGAATGCGGGCTGTCTCCTGGGGCGCGTGGAAGCCCATGGAGTTTTCGGCGGCGACGAAGTCGAGCCGCCACTGCGCCTTTCGGTGCAGCTTGCGCACGTCTTCCAGCTGGGCGTCGGTGGCCCCGGCCGCCCGGGCTGACTTGGCCGCGTCGAGCATCTGGGTGATGGCCGTTCCGGCCCGCTGCAGCAGGTCCAGGGTTCTCCCCTGGATGAGGGCCACCCGCGCCTGGATTTCGCCCTCGGCGTAGGGGTGGCAGCCCTGGCAGGCGCGGTTGACATTGAGGAGTGGGCTGCGCACCCAGTGGTCAGAGACCTTGACCGCCCCCTCGCGCACATACGGCATGTGGCAGTCGGCGCAGGCCACGCCGCTGCGGGCATGTACGCCCTGGTTCCACGTCTCGAACTCCGGATGCTGGGCCTTCAGCACCGGCGCGCCCGTGTCCGGGTGCAGCCAGTCCTTGAAGGGCTTGCCGTCGGGAAAGTTCGCGCCTTCGTCGTAGTAGGCCTCGATGTCCTCCACCTTCAGCCCGTTCTTCCACGGGTACGTTAACGTCTTGTGGTCCCCCCGGAAGTAGTACTCGACGTGGCACTGCCCGCAGACGTAGCTGCGCATCTCCTGACGGGTGGCGTCGCGGTTGACGTCGTAATCCTTCACGCCCTCGTGCTCCTTCAGCGCCTTGATGCCCACGAGGAAGCCCGGCCGCGTCACCCGCAGTTCCATGGTGTTCGGGTCATGGCAGTCGACGCAGCTGACGGGGTGATTGACGAGCTGGTTGCCCTTGGCGTCGACGAGGGCGCGCGCGTCCTGGTACTTCATGGCACACACCTCCTCGAAGCCCTTCATGACGTCCCCCTTCCCGACATTCCGGTAGGCGGGGATGATGCTGGCGTGGCAGTGCAGGCAGGCGCCCGGCTGCTGCTTCTCCGTCACCCGACGCGTCTTCTCCTGGTCCAGCAGCATGTAGGCATGGCCCCGGCGGTCCCGGTAGTCCAGGCTGAAGGCGTACCCAGCAAAAACGCGGTTCAGCCAGGGGAAGCGTTCAGCCTTCTCCGCCGGCGAGGCGTCCCCGCCTCCGAAGTTGGTGTGACTCGGCACCACGGTGCGCTGGTAGCTGTCGTACTCGCGCGGCCAATTCATCCCCCACACCGCCGGGTCCACGGTGTTCTCATCCACCTGGACGAACTTCAAAAAGCGCTGCTTGGCCTCCGTCTTCCGCTCGACAATGGTGACCAGCAGCGCAGCGATGCCCGCGGTGAGGAGTGCCGTCACGGCCGCCACGGCGGCCAGGGTCCACCAGCGCTTCGGCTTGTCGGCAGGCGTCTCCATTCGCGTGTCTCCTTGTCGGTGGCTTCCCTAGTTTCGTGCGCCGTGCCCGACGCGACGGTGGCAATGCACGCACTGCGGGGCACCGTCGCCGGTGGTGCTCCCGTGTACGACTTCCGAGACAAACTGGCCGTGGCAGGCGAGGCAGTTCTCCTGGAGGATGCGGGCGTTGGGCTTTCCGATGCGAATGGGCTCCGGAAAGTCCTGCAGGGTGAAGGCGCGGCTGTGGTTCCAGCCGTTGACGGCCTTGGCCAACAGCTTGGGAAGCAGGGCATGTGGCAGGTGGCACTGCACACACGTGGCATTGCCGTGGTGCGTGGCGTGCTGCCAGGAGGCGTACTCCTCTCGCATGATGTGGCAGTTGGCGCAGGCGCGTGGGTCGGTGCTGAAGTACGAGAGCCCCTCGGCAAAGCGGAAGGTGAAGCCACCGAGTCCCACGAGGAGCCCGACTGCCAGGGCGGCGGCCAGCCCGACGCTCAGCCCGCCCCGTCCGTCCCAAGCCATGCCAGGGACCAGACCAAGAACGGCCGCGCGCTGTCCACACTTCCGCGCGCCCTGCCGGTCGCCCACTCAACGCGTGTGCGCTCTGCCCAAACTCAGCGTCTCAGTGTGAACGACGCCTTAATCCTCCGCGGGGACTCTGGCCCTCAGGTGTTCCAGGACGAGCGCGGTGGCCTGCTCCCGGCACAGCAGGGGGTTGGCCAGGTCAGCGGCGACGCGCGCCAACCAGGCGTCGTCCGTCCCAGCGACCTCCAGGGCCTCGGCCCAGTCGATGAGCGCGTCGAGCGTCAGCGCGCCACAGAGGTAGGCGCTGAGGCGCTGGAGCGCCTGATGCGAGTCGGCGGGTGCGGTCACATGCCTGCCTGCGGCCTCCGGGTCAGCCCTCACTGCTTCAAGTTCCGTCGTCACCACCGTGTCCTGCAGCTACGTCGGGCAAAGGCAACGCCAGCAGTGAATCGCCGAGCACAGGCCTCGCGGGATAAGCCTTTCCTTTCCCGAATCTCCACATCGCCGAGGTGGCAGCGGGTAGGAGTGCACCTC
>Ga0209048_10005409_pt1 | contig 12056 bp, 13 predicted proteins | sample FrelakmetCRP12CR_FD_187146 | JGI IMG/M metagenome (GOLD analysis project Ga0209048, IMG submission 187146) | Freshwater lake sediment microbial communities from the University of Notre Dame, USA, for methane emissions studies - CRP12 CR (SPAdes)... | ecosystem: Environmental > Aquatic >... | reverse complement strand
GCGGGCTCGTGGACGGGCCCGCCGGCGTGCGGCGCGTCGTCGTACGGCGCACGCAGCCAGGCCGTATGCGTGGTGAGCGCGCCGTCGGCCTTCAGCTTGACGTGGGAAAGGCGGACCCGGGCGCGCACGGCCTCGGGAAGGGCCGCCGCGATGTCCGTCGGGGACGGCACGCCGGCGCTGACGGCTGCGGCGATGCGGACCAGTCCGGGCATGAGTGCGACGGCCAGAGGCATCCCGCCGGTGGCGATCGCCTCGCCCCAGGCCGCGAGCTCCGCCGCGACGCCGGCGGTGGAGCCCAGGTCCGCATCGGCGACGCTCGTGACGCCGTCCGCGGCCAGGCGGATTGCTGCGCGGGCCAGCGCGGCTCGCCCCTCCGCGGGGGTCGGGGCCGGCATGGCGGCCGCGATCCGGTCCCAGGCATCCGGGCCGCGGAGGATCCCGGTCGGCTCGCCGGCCCCGTCGCGCTCGATCGCCATCCGTCCGGGCACATCCTCTGCGGCGCGACCGAGCCCGGCCAGCGCGAGGGCCATGCTGTTCGCCGTGATGGCGTGCCCGGAGACGTGGGCCAGGAGGACCGGTCGGTCGGGCACGGCCCGGTCGAGGTCGTCGCGTGTCGGGTCGTCGGGTCGGTCCCAGCCGGTGGGGTCGTAGCGGGCGATCAGCCAGGCGTCGGGCTCGAGGTGCTGTGCGGCCCCTGGCACTGCGCGGATGGCGCCTCGACGCTCGCGCCCGGCCAGGAGCGCCATGCCCGCGACGAAACCCTCCCAGTACGGGTGTGCGTGCGGCTCCACGAAACCCGGCAGGATGGCCCGGCCCTGAAGGTCGACGACGTGCGAATCGGGCCCGGCCAGCGCGAGGATCTCGGCGTCGCCGCCGACGGCCAGGATGCGTTCGTGCGCATAGCACAGCGCAGTCGCCCGGCGTCCGCCGGCGTCGGGCGCGCCGGCGCCGGCGTCGCGCGACGCAGCGTCGGTCGGGAGCGCACCGTCGAACGTCAGCACGGCGCCCCCGTGGAGAACCGTGTAGTGATGCGTCATCAGGCCGGAGTCTAGCTCCGCCGGGCGGGGACGCCGTGCTTGGGCGACCGTCAGGCCGGCAGCCTCGCAAGCTGGTCCCGCACCGCGTCGGCCGAACGGTTGAAGGCGGTCCGCTCGTCGTCGGTCAGCGCGATCTCGATGATCTTCTCCACCCCGCCATTGCCCAGGACGATCGGCACGCCCACGTAGAGGCCGTCGATCCCGTACTCGCCGCGGAGGTATGCGGCGCAGGGCAGGATGCGGCGCCGATCCCGGAGAATCGCTTCGACCATCTCGACGATCGACGCGGCCGGCGCGTAGTAGGCGCTCCCGGTCTTGAGAAGCGCCACCACCTCTGCGCCGCCGTTGCGGGTCCGGTCGACCAGCTGCTCGATCCGCTCGGCTGTCATCAACTCCGTGATGGGGACGCCGCCGACGGTCGAATAGCGCGGCAGGGGCACCATCGTGTCGCCGTGACCGCCCAGGACGAAGGCGCGGATGTCACGCACGCTGACCTTGAGCTCGGCGGCGATGAAGGCACGGAATCGAGCAGAGTCCAGGACGCCGGCCATGCCGATGACCCGTTCGGGCGAGAAGCCGGAGGCCGTGAGCGCCACGTGGCACATCGCGTCGAGGGGGTTGGTCACGACGATGATGATCGCGCTCGGGCTGACGGCGGCGGCCTGTTTCACGACGGTCGCCACGATGCCCGCGTTCCTGGCCATGAGGTCGTCGCGGCTCATGCCCGGCTGGCGCGCCAGGCCCGAGGTGACCACGATGATCTTCGAGTGGGCCGTGTCCGTGTAGTCGTTCGTGCCGGTGATCCGGACGTCGTAGCCGACGACCGGGGCGGCCTCGCTCAAGTCGAGCGCCTTGCCCTGGGGCAGCCCCTCCACGATGTCGACCAGGACCACGTCGGCGAGGCCCGCCGCGATGATCTGCTCCGCGGTCGTGGCGCCGACGTTGCCGGCGCCGATGATGGTGACTTTGCGGCGGGGAAGGCGAGCCATGGGGTGCTCCTCCGGGCTGAGATTCGCACGTGCGCTGGTGTTGGCCGGGATTGTACTGAGCCGCGCGGCTCAGTAGGTGACCAGGCGCACTGGGATCAACGCGAAGTCGCGAGTGTTCCGGGTGAGGACGGCGGCATTCTCGGCGTATGCCGCGGCCGCGATCAGGGCATGGTGCGCACTGCCATGGGTAAATCTGGCGCACGTCCGTGCGCACGTCAACAGCCCGGGTGCTCCAGCCGGGCGGCCACGCCCCGAGGACGCGGCTACGCCCCGTCGAGCGTGGCGGCGAGGTCGGCCACCAGGTCCGCCGCATCCTCGATCCCGACCGACAGGCGGATGAGCGCCTCCGGCACTTCGAGTGGCGAGGTGGCCACCGACGCGTGGGTCATCGCGGCGGGCAGCTCGATCAGCGACTCCACGCCGCCCAGCGATTCGGCCAGCGTGAAGAGCCGCGTCGACTCGCAGATGGCGACGGCACGCTCCCGGGCACTCCTGTCGTGGCGTCCCCCGGCCGCGGGGACAAAGCCGACCATGCCGCCACCGGCCGCCATCTGGCCCGCTGCCAGCGTCGCCTGCGGGTGCGCGAACCGTCCATCCGCGAGGCCCGGGTAGCGCAGCCAGGCGACGTCCGCACGGCCCGCGAGGAAGCGTGCCACGGCCAGCGCGTTTGCGGCGTGTCGCTCCGCCCGGAGCGCGAGCGTGCGGAGGCCCCGAAGCGCGAGGAAGCAATCCTGCGGCCCCGGCACGGCGCCCATCGCGTTCTGGAGGAAGCGGAGCTGGGCGGCCACGTCCTCCCGTGACGTCACCGCGACCCCGATGAGCGTGTCGCTGTGACCCGCGAGGTACTTGGTTGCCGAGTGGAACACGACATCCGCGCCGAGCTCGAGCGGCCGCTGGAGCGCCGGCGACGCGAACGTGTTGTCCACAACGACGATCGGCGCCGCGCCGCGCGCACCGAGATGGGCGTGCGCCACGCGCGTCACCCACGCGATGTCCGTGACCTTCAGGAGCGGGTTGGAGGGCGTCTCGAACCACACCAGTCGGGTTCGTTCCCCGAGCGCCGCGGCCAGCCCGCCCGCGTGGCCGGTGGCCAGGTCCACGTACCGCGCGTCGATGCCACGCGGCCGCGCGACCCGCTCGAAGAACCGGTACGTGCCGCCGTAGACGTCGTCGCCCACGACAAGCTGCTCGCCCGGCGCCACCAGCTCGACCAAGGTCGCCGTTGCCGCCGATCCGGACGCAAACGCGATCCCGAAGCCCCCCGCCTCGAGGTCCGCGACCGCACGCTCCAGCCGCTCGCGGGTGGGGTTCTGGGTGCGCGCGTATTCGTAGCCGTCGCGCGGCCGGCCGACCCCGTCCTGGGCAAACGTGGAGGTCTGGTAGATCGGCGGGCTCACCGCCCCGGTCAGGGGATCCGGCTCGCCACCCGCGTGGACCGCCCGGGTCGCGAAGGCGTCCCGCGGGTGCTGGTCGGGCACGCTGTCAGCCCCCGAGCCGCGGGTGGTGGCTCAGATACTCCAGCACGTCCAGCTTCGTCACCACGCCCACCGGTCGCTCACCGCGGACGGCCAGCACCGCGGGCACGCCCCGTTCCAGGAGCGCGAATGCCTCGTCCAGGGGGGCCACCTCCTGGACCACGGGCAGCGGCGGGTCCATCACCTCGCCCACCGTGCGCTCCACGACCGTCGGGTCGCGATAGGCGCGCTCCAGGAGGCCCTTCTCGGAGATCGAGCCGACGAGCCCCGCGAGTGCGCTGCCCTCGACCGCCTCCGAGACCGGCATCTGGCTGATGCCGTAGTCCTCGAGCCGGCCGATCGCCGCCCCGACTTTCTCCGTGGTCCGGGCAAGGACAAGGTCCGGGATCTGCTCGCCGTGATGGCGGTCCTCCAGCACGTCGCGCACCCGGGCCACCGCACCGGCCGAGGCGAGCAGGCCGTTGGCCCGCATCCACTCGTCGTTGTACAACTTCGAGAGGTAGTTCCGGCCGCCGTCCGGGAAGATCACGACGATGACGGCGCCCGGCCCCTGCCCCGCCTCGGTCAGCTCGCGCGCCACCTGGAGGGCGGCCAGCATCGCCGTCCCGCACGACTCGCCGGCGAGGATTCCTTCTTCGCGGGTGATCCGGCGCGCCATCGCGAACGCGTCCCGGTCGGAGACGCGGACCCAGCGGTCCACGAGCTCGGGGTCCAGCGTGCCCGGGATGAACTCCTCGCCAACGCCTTCGGTGAGGTAAGGCCGGGCCGCATCGCCGGAGAGGACGCTCCCCTCCGGGTCCGCGCCGACGACCATGAGGTCCGGCTTCTGCGAACGCAGGTAGCGTGCCGCGCCGGTGAGGGTGCCGCCGGTCCCGACGGACGCCACCAGGTGGGTGAGCCGGCCGGCGGTCTGGCGCCAGATCTCCGGGCCTGTCGTCGCCTCGTGGGCAATGGGGTTCTCCGGATTCCAGTACTGGTCCGGCTTGTAGGCCCCCGGGATGTCACGGGCCAGGCGGGTCGCCACCGAGTAGTAGCTCTCCGGCGACTCCGGCGGGACGTTGGCCGGGCAGAGGACGACCTCGGCGCCGTATGCGCGCAGGATCGCCTGCTTCTCCGCCGACTGCTTGTCGGCCATCACGAAGACGCAGCGGTATCCCTTGATCGCGGCCGCCAGCGCCAGGCCGTGCCCGGTATTGCCGCTGGTCGGCTCGATGATCGTGCCGCCCGGGCGGAGAAGCCCGTCACGCTCGGCCGCCTCGATCATCGGCAACCCGATCCGATCCTTGACCGAGCCACCCGGGTTGAACATCTCGAGCTTGGCGAGCACGAGCGGCTGGCGCTCCAGCGGCCCGATCCCGCGCGTGACGCGGGAGATCCGGAGGAGCGGCGTATGGCCGATCAGGTCGAGGATCGAGTGCGCGTACTCCATCAGCCGGGATCGTCGAGCGCCGGGGCCGGTGGCTCGGCAGGCGTCGCTTCGGGGTTGGTCGCTTCCGCGGCCGGCCCTCGATCACTTGCCGCCGCTCCCGGCCGATGCCGCCAGGCGAGCACGAGGAGCGCCCCGACCACGGCGACGGCCGAGATGATCGAGGCGGTTGGGATCCCCCCGAGCGTCCAGTTGTTCGTGCGGAGCGGCTCGAGCAGGAAACGCGTGGTCCCATACCAGGCAAAGAAGACCAGCACGATGTCGCCCGGCCGCAGGAAACGCGCCCGCCGGGCCAGCATGAGCAGGACGATCGCGCCGACCAGGCCGGAGAGCGACTCGTACAGGAACAGCGGCACGAAATGCGCGTCGACCGGCGTGGTCCCAACCGGCGGGCAGGCCCAGGCCTCGGTCCGGTTCGCGCACTCGATCGCGATTCCCCAGGGCAGGTTCGTGGGCGGCCCGTAGAGCTCCTGGTTGAAGAAGTTGCCCCAGCGGGCCACCGCCTGCATCACGAGCAGGCCCGGAGCGGCCGCGTCGGCCCAGCCCAGGAAGGGCTGTCGCTTCCAGCGCGTGTAGAGGATCGCGGCGACGAACCCGGTCGCGATCCCGCCGTACACGCCAAGGCCACTGTAGGGCGGCAGGACAATGGCAAGCAGGTCGTTCCTGTAGCGCGCGTCCCACTGGTCGATGACGTGGTAGAGCCGCCCGCCGACGAGCGCCGCGAACGCGACAAGGATGAACCCGTTGATCAACAGCCCGGTGTCCAGGTCGCGCCGGCGCGCCTCGCGCTCGATGACGGCGAACGCCGCGGCGAGCCCGATCGCGTACATGATCCCGTACCAGTGGACCGCGAGCGGGCCGACCGAGAACGCGATCGGTTGCGGGGTCCAGTCGATCACCGCGGCAGTGTACCGGCGGGTCGCGGATCCGTCCGCGGCTCCGTCCGCGGCTCCGTCCGCGGCTCCGTCCGCGGCTCCGCCGCCGGCGCCCGGTCCGTATACTCCGGGCGATGCACGTCCCGAACGTCACCCCATGAACACGGAGTACCTGATCTGGTTCGCTGCTCTCGTGGTCGTGGCCGGGGCGGCGCTCCTGTGGCTCGCGATCGGCGACGTGCCAGAGATCCCGACCGATCCCGAGGCAACCTCAGAGGTTGCCGGTGAGGACGGCTTCGCCGAGCTCGCCTGAGCCGACGCTCACCAGGGAGACGCCGAAGCGCGCTCCCGGGCCAAGGTCCGCCGGCAGTGCCGCGGGGCCGCTCCACCATGCCACGCTCCCCGTCAGCCACATCGTCCCGAGGCGCGTCCGGGTTCCGCCGACCTCCACCCAGCAACGGTATTCGCGGCCGGCGACGGGATCCGGCAGGTCCACGGCAACCGCGACCATCCGGCCCTCGGCCGGCGCGACCGTGACGCTGCCACGCGCGACACCGGCCGCGTCCCGGAGCACGACCCGCGCGGCGTCCGAAGCGGCGAGGAGCGCCGCGCTTTCGCGGCTCACCTCGGTGAACGCGACGGCGGCGTCGCCGGACTCCGGCGCGGCACGGCCGCCGGCCACGAGGAATCCGCCCGCAAGGCCGATCACCAGCGCAGCCGCAGCGGCGGTGGGCCACGCCACGCGCCGAACGTGCCGCGGTGCGGCAGCCGGGATGCGCTGGACCGGCGCCAGGTCAGGAGACGCCGATGTCGGCCCTGTCGCAGGGGTGGCTCCACGCGCGCGACCCATCGCGCGGACGTAGGCGAGCGTGCGCGCCCGAAGCTCAGGCGGCGCAGTCGTGGCAAGGACAGGCCGAAGCAGCATGTCGGCGCGCCGCAGTCGGGTCAGCTCGTCCATGCACCCGGAACAGCCCGCCAGGTGGCCGACCAGCACGGCCGCCTCGCCCGTGTCGCCGGCCGCGAGTCGATCCAGGCCACCGGGTTCGACGGCCGCGAGCTCGAGCGCTGCACGGACGTCGTCGTGCTCCATCATCGGCGCGCCTCGCGGCCGGCCCCGTCGAACGGAATGACGCTCGACTCGCTCGTCGGTGGGGCACGGCGCGGCGCTGGGGTGACCGGGGGCGCAGGCGCCAGCCCCTCGCCGTATACCCCGGCGAGGGCCACCCGAAGTCGGAGGAGCGCGCGACGCGTCCGTGTCTTCACGGTCCCCAGCGGCAAGCCCAGCCGTGCCGCGATCTCGCTCTGGGTGAGATCATCGCGGTACGCCAGGAGGATCACCTCGCGTTCAGGTTCCGCCATCCCGGCGAGCGCGGCGGCGATGGCAGCCTGGGTCTCGACGGTCGCGAGGAGGTCCGCCGGGTCGCCGGCATCGCGGTCCGCGGCGCCGCCGACCGTCCCGTGGACGCGTGCAAGGCGTTCCAGGGCGCTCGAATCCGGCTCGTCCTCGCCCCCGATCGGTGAAAGCGAGACAAGCTGCGGTCGACGACTCGCCGCACGCAGACGATCGATGGCCCGGTTCCGGGCGATCGTCCCAAGCCAGGCGGCCAACGAGCCGAGCGCCGGGTCGAAGCGTTCAGCGCGGTTCCAGAGCGTCAGGAATACCTCCTGCACCACGTCCTCGGCGACCGACCGGTCTCCCGTGAGCCGGAACGCCGTGGAGAACAGCGAGTTCGCGTGGCGATCGTAGAGCGCAGCGAGGGCATCCTCGGACCCGGCGGCGACCGCAGCCACGAGGGCCGCCTCGTCGCTCGGCGCGGAGCGCTCGTCAGGCATTGCTACGCTTCGGTCGCCGGATCGGATCTGGGCGGCTTCTCGGTGGCCCGGATCGGCAGCGGTCGCCGCTCGAAGGGCGTGGAGAAGACGACGTCCGTCTGGGTGCGGTAGACGTGGCGGGTCCCCTGCACGATGCGGACGACTCGTTCAAGGTCGCCCGTGTCGCTGGCCCGGATCTTGAGGAGGTAGTCGCCCTCGCCGGCGATCCGGTGACAGGCCTCCACCTCCGGGATCGTCGCGAAGTCACCCGCAAGATCGTCCGCGATCGTGCCCGGCGCCTGGGTGACCGACATGAAGGCGAGGACCCCGAGGCCGATCGACACGGGATCGACAGAGGCCATGTAGCCGCGGATGATGCCGCGCGTCTCCAGCTTCTTGACGCGCTCGTGGGCCGACGGGCCGCTCATGCCCACCGCGGCCCCGATCTCCGCGTAGGAGAGCCTGCCGTCGTGCTGGAGCGCGTCCAGGATCCCCGCGTCGGCGAGGTTGAGCTTGCGGTCGAGGGGCACTTGGTACCACTCCGTTAGGCGATGTGACCTTGACGGTCCCACTTTGTTAGGATATTATGCCAATTGGGTCGACGATCGTTGACCATCTATCAAGACTACGGAGGTACGCACGATGGTCCTCGCAAGCGTGCTCGGCCTCCTGGCGCTCTTCTGCTTCCTCAGCATCCTGCTGAGCGGTGACGAATCCGAGCCTCAGGTCGATCCGCGCGACAGTCTCCCCGTCTGGGCCCGCTTCCGGCCTCACTGACGCCCCCCCGCGATACGAGCGCGTCCGGCCGGCCGATCGCCGGATTTCGAAGCCTACACCGTCCCAGGGTCCCCGCCGCGCGGGGACCTGTTTCATTCGTTCGGCAGGCCGGCTCGCCCGAGACGCGAGGAATGGGCGGGCGATTCCTTGACGCGACATTGACGGTTTGGTGGCCCCCGGCGATCTAGACTCGCAATGGAGGGGTATCCAGGCCGCAACCTTGTCTGGCGCGTCCCGGATCCCCGAGGTAGCTGGCGTCCCGACGGGAGGTGTTCGCGTGCCAGTTGTGCCGACCAAGCAGATCCTCGATCGCGCGTTCGCCGAGCGCTACGGCGTCGCGGCGATCAACGTGGTGAATGAGCTGACCATGGAGGCGGTGCTGGCGGCGGCCGAGGAGCTTCGCGCCCCGGTCATCGTCCAGACGTCCGTCAAGACCGTCAAGCAGATCGGCCTGGATGTGCTGTGGGCGATGTGGGTGGAGCTGACCCGGCCCATCCGCGTCCCGGTCGCCATTCACCTTGACCACTGTCCCGACCGCGCGGTGATCTCCGCCTGCCTGGCCCGGGGCTGGAGCTCGGTGCTCTTCGACGCCTCGAAGCTGTCGGTCGAGGAGAACCGCCGCCAGTGCATCGAGGTGGTCGCCGAGGCCCGCGGGTTCGGCGCCGACGTCGAGGGCGAGATCGAGGGCTTCAAGCGAACCGAGGACATGACCGGCGACGAGGCGAGCCACGTCCAGGCCCTGGGGGTCGCCGTCGACTTCATCAAGGGAACCGGGATCGACGTCTTCGCACCCGCCATCGGCAACGCGCACGGCACGTACAAGACCACCCCGACGCTCGACTCCCAGCGCGTGACGGACCTCGTGGAGGCAACCGGCATCCCCGTCGCGCTCCACGGCGGCACAGGCATGACGGCCGAGCAGTTCAGCGACCTCATCGCGCGCGGCTGCGCCAAGGTGAACATCTCCACTGCCCTGAAGATCGCGTTCATGAAGTCCGGCTATGACTACATGACCGGGCACCCGGGCGAGTACGACCCGCCGGCCATCTTCACGGCCCAGCGCGCAGCGGTGATGGAGATGGCGAAGTACCACATCCGCCTCTTCGGCAGCGAGGGCAAGGCGTGGTGAGCGCGCTCGTCTTCGACTGCGACGGCGTCCTCGCGGACACCGAGCGCCACGGGCACCTCCCGGCCTTCAACCAGACCTTCCGGGAGTTCGGGCTGCCGGTCGAATGGTCCGTGGAAGAGTACGGCCGGCGCCTCAAGATCGGCGGCGGCAAAGAGCGGATGGCCAGTCTGCTCACCCCGGAGTTCGTGGCGGCCGCCGGCCTGCCCACGGGTCCCGACGAGCAGGCTGCCGAGATCGCCAAGTGGCACAAACGCAAGACGGCGATCTACACGGAGATGGTGGCCGCCGGGAAGCTGCCGCCGCGCCCGGGGATCCGCCGCGTCATCTCGGCGGCCCAGGACGCCGGCTGGAAGCTGGGTGTGGCGTCCACCTCGGCCGAGGCCGCCGTCCACGCCATCCTCGAGTACGCGGTCGGCCCGGAGCGAGCGGCCCGTTTCGACGTCTTCCTCGCCGGCGACTGCGTCCCGAAGAAGAAGCCGGCGCCCGACATCTATCTCCTCGCCCTGGAGAAGCTCGGCGTGAAGCCGGCCGAGGTGCTGGTCGTCGAGGACTCCCGCAACGGCCTCGAGGCGGCCTACGCCGCCGGCCTGCGCTGTCTCGTCACGGTCAACGGCTACACCGAGAAGGAGGACTTCAGCGAAGCGATTCTCGTCGTTTCATCACTCGGGGACCCGGACGGGGAGGCGGCAACGGTCATCGCCAACCGCTCGGCCACCCGGCCCGGCGCGTACGTGACCTTGGCGGACCTGGAGGCATGCCTCGCCTCGTAGCCGTTCCGGGAGCCAGCACCCAGCACGAAGGGAGGTCCGGATGACACAGGCGTCGCTCGACGATCTCGACCTCGTCCTCACGACGATGGCGAAAACGATCGTCGACAACGCGGAGTACTTCGCCCACCTGGATTCGATCGTCGGGGACGGCGATTTCGGGTACTCGCTGCGCAACGGCTGGGAGGTCGTCGTCAGCGACTACGACACGTTCGACCACTCCAGCGCGGGAGCCGTCCTGAAGAAGGTCGCCCTCACGCTCACGGCCAAGGTCGGAGGCGTCAGCGGACCCATCTGGGGCACGGCGTTCCTCCGCGCCGGCGTCACGGCGGGCGACAGGACCGAGCTCGCGCCCGAGGATGTCATCGCCATGCTGCGCGCCGCCATCACCGGGATCATGGCCCGCGGCAACGCGTCGCTCGGCGAGAAGACACTCCTCGACGCCCTCGTGCCGGCGACCGACAGCCTCGAGGCCGCGATCGGCGACCCCGCGCTGCAGGGGGACCACGGGGTCGCCGCCATCCAGCGAGCCGCCGACGTGGCGGTGAAGGCGGCCGAGGACACCAAGGGAATGCTCGCGATGCGCGGTCGGGCCGCGTATACGGGCGAACGGAGCATCGGCTCCGTCGACGCCGGCGCAACCGCGATCGGCGTGATCCTCCAGGCCATAAGCGCCGCATGGCGCGAGAAGCACGGAAGCTGAGGCAACACGCGTGAAGAAGTTCCTGAACGAGCCGAAGCAGTTCGTCCCCGAGTTCCTCGAGGGGATCCAGCTCGCCAGCGGCGGCGCCCTCAAGTACGAGCCGAAGTACAACCTGATCTACCGGGCGGACATGCCCAGCGATGACAAGGTCTCCATCATCCAGGGCTCGGGCTCCGGCCACGAGCCGGCCCACACGATGATCGTGGGCAAGGGGATGCTCGACGCCGCCTGCCCGGGCGACGTCTTCGCCGGCCCGCCGGTCGAGTTCGTCGTCGAGACGTCGAAGCTGATGAACTCGAAGAAGGGCATCCTCCACATCGTCAACAACTACACCGGCGACAGGGCCGCGTTCGAGATGGGTCGCGAGCTCTGCGAGGCCGAGGGCCTGCGGATCGAGACCCTCCTCGTCAACGACGACGTGGCCGTCAAGGACTCGACCTGGACCGTCGGCCGGCGCGGCGTCGCCGGGAACTTCTTCGTCATCAAGGCGGTCGGCGCCGCCTCGGAGACGGGTGCCGACCTCGACGAGCTCATGCGCATCGGGAACAAGGTCATCGGCCAGGTGCGGACGATGGGCATCGCCCTGACCTCCTGCACGCCGCCGACCCGTGGCACCCCGCTCTTCGAGATCGCCGACGACGAGATGGAGGTCGGGATCGGGATCCACGGCGAGCCGGGCCGCCAGCGGACCAAGCTGGTGGGCGCCAACGAGATCGTCGACCTGCTCCTCAACGCCATCGTGCCGGACCTGCCGTTCGTGGCGGGTGACGAAGTGGCTCTCATGATCAACGGCCTCGGCGGCACGACGATCGCCGAGCTCTACCTCCTCTACGGGATCGCCCACAAGAAGCTGGCCGCGAAGGGCATCACGGTCTTCCGCAGCTACGTCGGCGAGTACTGCACGTCGCTCGAGATGGCCGGCGCGCACATCTCGCTCCTCAAGGTGGACGACGAGCTGAAGAAGCTGCTCCTCGCCCCGGCGGACGTCTCGATCCGCATCTTCTGATCCCCGCCAGACCGAGGGGGCCGGCCCGGCGGGCCGGCCCCCTCGGCATTCGTTCGGTGC
>Ga0209048_10005408_pt1 | contig 12057 bp, 9 predicted proteins | sample FrelakmetCRP12CR_FD_187146 | JGI IMG/M metagenome (GOLD analysis project Ga0209048, IMG submission 187146) | Freshwater lake sediment microbial communities from the University of Notre Dame, USA, for methane emissions studies - CRP12 CR (SPAdes)... | ecosystem: Environmental > Aquatic >... | reverse complement strand
CTAATTAATTGCTCCGCTTTCTTCAACTTCAGCCGCCACATCGATCATGGCGAGCATCTGATCATCACTGAAGCCGTTGATCTGGAAAGCCTTCGCCGGGCAAATACCCGCGCAGAGACCGCATCCGTGGCATTTGATCTCATTGTGGCTGACTTTGCCGTCTTCGTCGATAAAGGGCGACCCGAACGGGCATATCCTGAGGCAGCTCAGGCACGACATGCAGAGCTCGCGCTTCTGCTTAGCGATGAGACCGGAGATTGCCAGCCTCTCGTGCGAGAGCACGACGCCTGCGCGGCCCGATGCGGCAAGGGCCTGGCTGATGGTTTCATCCAGGTTCTTGGGCGCGTGTGCAAGACCGGCCACGAAGATGCCTTCACTCGGGAAATCGACAGGGCGGAGCTTCACATGGGCCTCGAGGAAATATCCATCCTCGTTGCGGGTCACCTTGTACAGCGCGCCGACCTTTTCGGTCGTTGGGTGTGGCCTCAGGCCTGTTGAGAGTACCAGCCAGTCGGCATCCATTACGATTTCCTTGTCCAGCATATAATCCCATGTCTTGATGCGAAGTTTATCTCCCAACTTTTCGACCTGGGGTTTCTTGTCTACATCAAACCTGATAAAGAGGACGCCGAGGTCGCGGGCTTTTGTGTAATAATCCTCGCGAAGGCCGTATGTCCTCATGTCCCGGTAAAGGATGATCACCTGGGCCTTTGGGTTCCGTGATTTGATCTCAATGGCGTTTTTAACAGCGTCCTGGCAGCAGATGCGCGAGCAGTACTGTTGGGGCTCTTCGCGTGAGCCTACGCACTGGACCATCACATACCGCTCGCCTGGGCCGGGCTGAAGTCCGTCAAAGATCTTCTTTTCGAGCTCTCTCTGGGTGACTACCCGGTCGCTCTCACTATAGAGGTATTCCGTCGGCTGGTACTCGACGCCGCCTGTAGTGAGAACGATAGCGCCGTGTTTGAAGGTTTTTCCATCAGTAAGAACAGTCTCGAAATTTCCGATGAATCCCTCGGTCTCCTTAACCTCGACCCCTGTATGCACCGATATGCGCGGATGGGTCATGACCGAGTTGATCTGCGACTTCAGGAAGCCCTGGACATCGCTGCCATCCTGGGTATAATAAAGATTCCTTGCAAGTCCTCCAAGCTCATTCTCGCGTTCAACGATATGGACGTCATACCCCTGCTCAGCAAGCGAAAGAGCAGTGGTCATTCCGGCCACACCACCGCCGATGACGAGACTCGCCGGCGTGACGCCGACCGTCTCGGTCTTGATCGGCTGGAGGAGCTTTACCTTGGCGATCATCATCTTCACAAGACGGATCGCCTTCTTGGTCGCCTCTTCGCGCTGGCCCATATGGCACCATGAGCACTGTTCGCGGATGTCCGCAAGCTCGAAGAGGTATTTGTTCAAACCCGCCTCCTGGAGCGTCTCCTGGAAGAGCTGGGTATGGGTTCGAGGCGTGCACGATGCGACGAGCACACGGTTGATGCCCTTTTCTTTTATCAACTGCTTTATCTTTTCCTGACTGTCCTGGGAACAGGTGTACAGTGTGTTTTCAACATGGACCACCCCGGGGATATCCTTCATCTCCTCAACGACCTTTGCAACATCGACGGTGCCGGCGATGTTGATGCCGCATGAGCAGACAAAGACGCCGAGCCGCGGTTCTTCTTCAGAGATGTCCTTTTCGGGAGGCAGCTCTTTTTTGACCGTCTCCGTCCACCGTGCCTCGCCGAGAAGGGCCATTGCCCGGCCCGCGACGGCGCTACCCTGGATGACCGTTTCCGGGATGTCCTTCGGACCCTGATAGGTGCCGGTGACAAAGACGCCCGGACGGCTCGCGTCGACTGGCTCGAAGGTAGAGGTCTGTGGGAAGAGATAGTTCGTCATATCGACGCCGCAGATCTCCGCGAGCTTTGCCGCGTCTTTCTGAGGCTCAAGGCCCACCGAGAGAACAACCATATCGAACGTTTCATTGACGAGTGAGCCATCCTCAAGCGCATAGCGAAGCATGAGGTCGCTGGTGCCGGGCTCTTCGCGGACAGCGGAAACCATCGTCCGCATGTAGCGGACGCCGTACTCGTTCTTGGCTCGCTCAATGTACTTGTCGAAATCCTTGCCATAAGCCCGCATATCCATGTAAAAAATGGTGGGAGTTATGTGCTTGTCATGCTCGCGGGCGATGACCGCCTGCTTCGTAGCATACATGCAACAGACCGATGAGCACCACGGGTTGGCATTGTGAGAGTCGCGTGAGCCTACGCACTGAATCCAGGCAACCTTGACAGGATGCTTGCCGTCGGAAGGCCGCTGTACAACTCCCTGAAAGGGGCCTGAAGCCGAGAGAATGCGCTCGAACTGAAGTGACGTGACCACGTTAGGCCATCGGCCATAGCCGAGTTCGCCCCTGACTTTGGGATCATAACGCTCCAGGCCCGGCGCCATAATGACGGCGCCGACTTCAATGTCGGTCTCTACGTCGGTCTGCTCGTACGTAATAGCGTCCGGTGGACATACCTGCTTGCAGATCTTGCAGGAATCCGACCCGATATTGAAATGGATGCAATTTGTCCGGTCGATGCTCGGAAGAAGCGGCACAGCGGAGGGGAAAGGGATATCAATGTTGCCGCACGCGCTCAGACCCTGCTCAAACACCTTCTTGTGCGGGATGGCATCTCGTCCGCTGTTCATTTTAGCGGTGATGGCCCCGGTGGGACAGATATACTCGCAAGCTCCGCAGGTGATACAGACATCGGACAGGCGGTCATAAGGCGTGCCCACCTTACGCTCGTAGCCGCGGCCGATAAAGCTGATCGCGCCGACCTGCATGCGGCGATGACACATCTGAACGCAGAGGCCGCAGAGCATACAGTCGTGCTTTTCAGTAGAGAAGGGGGTCTCGGTTACGCCGAGTTTGGCGCAGAGCTCCCGAATCTGCTTATTTTCACTGCATCGGGCGAGCAAAAGCTCGGCCACCACCTGCCGGCTTTCCTTCACATCCGGAGTGTCGGTATAGACCTTGATGCCGGGCGCTACGGGGTAGCCGCAACTGGTTACCATCCGGCGCCGACCCATGGCTTCCACCTCGACAAGGCACAACCGGCAGGAGCCTTCCGGCTCCAGAGGCTGGTGATAACACAAGGTCGGTATCCAGATATCCAGCAGGCGGGCGACTTGAAGGATGGTTTGGCCCGGCTCGGCCTTGACCTCCTTGTCGTTTATCGAAAAAATGATGGTTTCTTTATTCATAGATATCTCCAGGAATCTTACTCAATAATGACCGCCTTGAATTTGCAGCTTTCCCGGCAGGCCCCGCATTTCACACACTTGTTCGGATCGAGAACATGTGTTTTTTTCTTTTCACCGGCGATAGCCTCTACGGGACAGTTCCTGAGACAGAGACCGCAACCCGTGCACGCGGTTGCGTCGATCCGATAGGTGATCAATGCTTTGCAGACGCCGGCCGGGCATTTTTTATCGTAGATGTGGGTCTCATACTCTTGGCGGAAATAGCGGATCGTGGAAAGCGTAGGATTCGGAGCAGTCTGACCGAGGCCGCACAAGGAGGCCGCGGCAATGGCCTTGCCCATGCGCTCCAATGTGTCAATATCGCCCTCCCGGCCTTCACCCGCGCATATCCGCTCCATAATTTCGCTCATCCGTTTCGTGCCTTCACGGCACGGAGTGCATTTGCCGCACGATTCTTCGGTTACGAACTTCAGGAAATAGCGGGCAACATCCACCATGCAGGTCTCATTATCCATTACGATCATGCCGCCTGAGCCCATGATCGTACCCGCCTGCATGAGGCCCTCGTAAGTCAGGGGAAGATCAAGCAGCGCCTCCGGAAGACAACCTCCGGAAGGTCCGCCTGTCTGAACAGCCTTGAACTTCCCGTCGTCCAGGATGCCTCCGCCGATATTAAAGACCACGTCCCTGATGGAGGTGCCGAGCGGGACCTCTATCAAGCCTGTGTTTTTGATCTTGCCCACCAGGCTGAAAGATTTGGTTCCCCGGTTGCGCTCTGTGCCCACGCCCTGGAACCATTCTGCGCCCTTGGTCGCAATTACAGGAATTGTGGCGAAGGTCTCTACGTTATTGATGTTCGTAGGCTTGCCGAAGAGCCCGCAGACAGCGGGGAAAGGCGGTCGTGTGCGAGGCAGACCCGGTTGACCTTCGATCGAGGCGATCAATGCGGTTTCTTCGCCGCAGACGAATGCGCCCGCCCCCTTGTTGAGCCGGATATCAAAATCGAATCCCGAGCTCAGTATATCCTTGCCCAGTAGTCCGGCTTTCCTGGCCTGTTCGATCGCCCGGGTCAGATTGGCTATGGCGAGGGGGTATTCCGCCCGCACATAAATAAAACCTTCGATGGGGCCCTGCCTGCCGGCAATCGCCCAGGCTCCGATCAACATGCCCTCGATCACGGAGTGCGGGTCGCCTTCCATGATAGCGCGGTCCATAAAAGCGCCGGGATCTCCCTCGTCGCCGTTGCAGATAAGATATTTAGGGAAGTTTTGAGATTGACGGCAGAACTCCCATTTTTGACCGGTGGGGAATCCTGCTCCGCCGCGGCCGCGAAGGCCGGAATCCTTGACCATTTTTATGAGTTCTTCGGGCGCCATCTTGAGCGCCCGGTCGAGCCCTTCATATCCTCCGAGGTCGAGGTATTGGTCTAAATCTTCAAGGCCTACCAGCCCGCAATTCCTGGTCGCCACCCGGAGCTGTCCCTTGAGCATGGGAAGCTCCATAAAGGCCGGGAGACCATTGGACGGGCCCATGACGGCCATAGCGATTTCATCTACCAGCTGACCTTGTCCAATATGCTGTTCCACGATTTTATCAACCAGTTTGGTTTTGACCTGCGAATAGACCACGCCGGGTTTGCCCGGCAGAATGACCTCCACCATCGGCTCTGCATAACAAAGCCCAAGGCAGCCGACCTCGGCCACCGTAGCGGAAATGCCGCGCTTGGCAAGGCTCTCCTGAAAGGCTGTCGCGACATCTTCTGCGCCGGCGGCGCGACCACAGGTGGCCAGTCCGACGCGTATTATCGGCTTGGCGGCCTCATTTTTTTTAAGTAACCGCTCTCGGGCACCGGCCCGGAGTTCATCGAATTTCATCGTATCCTCCAAAGCGTGACAACCATATAATCAGTAACATGATTCATATCAACCGCTTTGCATCAGGGATGCTCCTTGAGGATCTTGGGCAGTGACGAGACCTTGATATGGCTGTAGGTTTGGCCGTCAATGCGCATGGCCGGGGCCAGGGCACAGCATCCGATGCAGTTTACCGTGCGCAGCGTAAACCGATTGTCCTGGGTTGTGCGGCCGGCTTCCACCTGGAGATGTTCCCTGAGCCGGTCCAGGAGCCGCTTCGAGCCTTTGACATGGCATGCCGTGCCTGAGCAGATCTCGATCACGTGTCTGCCCACCGGTATCAGACTGAAGGCGTTATAAAAGGTCGCCACGGCCAGAATATGCGATTCAGGGACTGAAAGCCGCTTCGAGAGGTGCGACAGCACGGGCTGCGGAAGATATTTCAGTTGGTGATTGATTTCCTGAAGGATGGCGATAAGCGCGGTGCTGTTTTCCTGGTACGTTTCGAGGACCTCGTTCATGACCCGTTTCCACTCCGTCTCGAGTTGAGGCAGCGGGCCAGGGGAAGGTATCTGAATGACGTTCCTCACGGGGCAGTTCCGGGTGCACTCGCCGCAGCCCGTACATTTTTTCAGGTCTACAGAGCGCGCCTTCTGCCTCAGGGTAACTGTAAAATCGCCTGCATCTCCCTTGACCTGCACCAGTTCGGAGCAGGAGTGGATATCAATGTTCATGTGCCTGCCCACATCGACCATCTTGGGAGAGATCATGCACATGGCACAGTCGCCCGTGGGGAAGGTCTTGTCGAGCATGGACATGACCCCGCCGATGGAAGAATCTTTCTGAACCATGTGCACCTTGAACCCGCTGTCGGCAAGATCGAGTGCGGCCTGCATTCCGCCGATCCCGCCGCCGACGACCAGGACCGACCCGCGTTTGGATGACTTCGCTTCGTTCATATCAGTTTCAACTCCTTTAAGAGTCCCATGGCATCCACCAAATGTCGGTCCACCTGCATCTCCACGGGGTCAAGCCCCATCGAGAGCCCGATCAGCTCCGTAATAAAATAGACCGGCAACTTTTTCTCTATTCCGTATTTTTTACCCACCTCGTCCTGGCAGGCATCTACATTGAACTGGCAGAGCGGGCAGGTGGTGACAATACAGTTCGCCCCACGCGCTACGGCGTCTTTCATGATCCGGGACATAAGGAGCCGCGCCTGCTCCGCATCATTGACCGAAGCGGACGCACCGCAGCAGTCCGTCTTGTAATTCCAGTCAAGTGGTTCGGCCCCCAAGGCCGCGCAGATGACCTCCATGCCCTGAGGATTTTCAACATCATCGGATACATCGACATCGCAGGGAAAGCGGGTCAGGAGGCAACCATAATAGCACGCGGGCTTTAGCCCCGTGAGTTTCTTGACCACCTTTTTTTTCAATGCGCCCGAGGTCGCCTGCGGGACCAGCACATCCATGATGCTCGATATCTTGATCGAGCCGTTTACTTTGTGGGTAAGCTCCGCATTAATGGCGTCTTTCAACGCGGCATCCGAGGCAAGCGTCTTCTGGGACACCAGGGTCCTGCTGTAGCAGGATGAGCACGGGATGAAAATTTCGGGAAGGCCGGTGGCGGCGGCAATGCCGAGGTTCCGCGCCGGAAGCGCAATGGCGAGAAAGTCATTGGTCTTGCTTGCGGCCGTTGCTCCGCAGCAGTTCCAGTCTTCAATCTCCTTGAGGTCCATGCCGAGGCCCTTGAACACGAGCTTGCACTGGATATCATACAACTGTGAAGAGGCGTGTAAAGAACAACCGGGATAATAGGCTAATTCCATAGTTTCTCTTCCTTCCCCAGCAATCTCAGCGCGATCTCAACGCTTCCTGGCCTTCTCAAAGAGGGCCTTCACCTCGGATCGTCTCCTGATCTTATCCAGAGCGAAATGCATCCTTTTTTTCTTCGTCATCACGGCGCCGAGCCGGGCCTGGTTGACCAGCTCATCGATAATCGCCTTGAAATGGCCCTTGCTCAGCTCTTTCAAAGCGGTTTTCATTTCATAGATTGCCATGCCTTCGATCTCATTGAAGCGGCCGAAATGTTTGGTGGCGGTCATAAAGGAATTGTGAAAATCCGCAATTCGGGGGGTAAGTGGTTCAAGCCGGGCCTCTTTGGCCATTTGCTTGAGAGTCTCGGTGATCCGGGCGGTCTGGATGTTGTTCGGGCACCGGGTCCCGCAGGTATAGCAGGCAACGCACTTCCAGACGAGGAGATTATTCAGGGCCGCGTCCCTGTCGCCGAGCAGGACCATCCTGATCAGCCGGTCGGGCGTGACGCCGGTCTCTTCCCCTACGGGACAACCCGCGGCACACCGGCGGCATTGGTAGCAGGCCGATAAATTCTGGCCTGATCGCTTCGTAACTTCTTCCAGCAGCGGCAGGGATATCCCTGCCTCATATTTCATGAGCGATGACGGCATCGTACAACTCCTTGACTCTTTTTGGCTATTCCCTCGGTGGAATTCAACGAAGAGCCCTTCTCAAACGGAGGGAGAACGGCAAATCATCGTAAGCAGTTCTCGTAGTTATGTTTATCTTAACGTGTTGCTAATTCCTTTTCTTCAAGAGTTCCAGCATTTCCTCCCGCGTCGACTGTTTTGTCCTGAAAATGCCCCGTACGGCGGAGGTGACGGTCCGCGAACCAGGCTTTTTAATACCCCGCATGCTCAGGCAAAGATGCTCCGCATCAATAATGACCATGGCCCCTTTCGGCTTGAGCCGTTCCATGATCATGTCGGCGAGCTGCGATGTGAGTCGCTCCTGGACCTGGGGCCTTTTTGCAAATATCTCGAGGGCATGGGCGAGTTCGCCGATACCCACAATCCTCCCCTTCTCGGGTATGTAGGCGATATGACCGCGCCCGAAAAACGGGAGGAGATGGTGCTCACAGATGGAATAGAAGGGAATATCTTTCAGCAGCACCATTTCATCATGCTTTTCGCCCTCTATGGGTTTCAGCATGTCTTCACGCGGCGTTCCGAGACCGGAGAATATCTCGGTGTACATTTTGGCAACTCGTCCGGGTGTTAAGCGAAGCCCGGGCCGCTTCGGGTCTTCTCCAATGCCTTCGAGTATAAGTCGGACGCCTTTTTCGATCTTCTTTGTGTCCATGTGTCGATACGGAGAAAATAACCAATGACCAAATCCCAAACCTCAAATAATAAATTCCAATTTATGAAATTACAAAGTTCGGTTATTGTAATTTATTTCTAATTTGGCGCTTGATTATCGGTTTCTATTACCCTTTTCTCCGTCACGATCTTTCTTACTGGAAAATCGTGCGCTGACACAGGGACCTGCGCTACCATCTGTGCTTCAAAGGCAAGCGCTACTGTTACCCCCTTAAAGAAAGGAAGTATCCGATCGTAAAACCCCGCGCCGTACCCGAGCCGGTTGCCACGCTCATCAAATGCAAGACCGGGCACGATGATGAGGTTCACTGCATCAAGAGTGACAGGATGCTTCTCGTGCGGCTCGGGGATGCCCCACGCGCCGGTTGAAACATCCTTATCATATTCCATGACTTCGAAGAGAGCGAGTCCCTTGCCTTTCACTTTCGGCAGGACAACCCGTTTGCCCTCGGCAAAGGCCCGCCGGATCATAGGCAGGGTATCGACCTCGCTCCTGAAAGACGCAAAAAACATGATGGTCGATGATACGATAAATTCGGGCAGTCGGAACAGCCTGTTTTCAATCTGCCAGCTCTTTGTCCGTCGCTCTTCCTGCGACAGACAATCCCGTGCTTCCGCAACCTGTTTTCTCAGAGACGCTTTCAAGGAATTAAGGAACGAACGATTGGTGAATTAAAAAACACTAAATAATAACACAGCAATGAACAATATGCCAGCCAAATGTTTGTCTGTTTCGCTCCTTTTATTATAATCCGTATCGCCTCAGGCTCTGACTGCATTTTGCATCAGCTGATCAAGGGCGACCTTGATCTTCTTCGCCTCTTCCCGCGTTGCGGGGGAAACATCAAAAGGGGATTTGCCGTCAAGGTCTGCGGTCACGGCATCGCCTGCGTAGCTCATGAATCCGAGAAACCGCATCCCATGCAGGTTCTTGAGAATGAATTCCTTCTCCGACTCCAGCCGGATCTTATTGCCGACGACAAAGACCTCTTTCACCCCGAGGCCGCGAGCGAGCGATTCGATCTGCCGTGCTGTCTGTAAACTCCGCTGTCCCGGTTCCACCACCACGATAAAGGCGTCCACGCTGCCTGCGGTCCCGCGTGTCAGGTGTTCGATACCCGCTTCCATGTCGAGGATGACCACCTCGTCGAGCGTGAGGATCAGGTGACTGATCAGTCGACGGAGGAGCACATTCTCCGGGCAGTAACAGCCCGAGCCTGCTTCCTTGGATTTTCCTACAACGAGAAGACGCACGCCTTCATGTGTGACGCTGTAGGCATCGGGGATATCGTCTACCTTGGGGTTGATCCTGAACATGCCGCCCGGTGCTCCCGGTTTTGCTCCGGTGCGCTCCTCGATTAAATCTGACTGTTCGGCAAGCGGCAGGACACGTGATACTGCCTCGGGTGATATGCCGAGCGCCGAAGCCAGATTAGCATCCGGGTCGGCGTCAACAGCCAAAACCTTTTTACCATCTGATGCGTAAAGTCGTGCCAACAGGCCGGCCAGTGTGGTTTTTCCCACGCCGCCCTTGCCGGTAATTGCGATTTTCAAGAAATCTCCTGGAGAGTCTTGTAATAATTGCAGTAAAATAACACCTACCGAGAAAGATTGTCAAGACTTTTTGTTATTTAAAATTTATATGACCGGATAAAACAACTGCGGCCTGTCAAGCTTTGCGGAAGGTCACAAGAAGAGAAGTTTTTCCCCGGGTCTTCCAGGTTTTCAAACGTGTGCTTCTTGGCTGTCCCGGCCTTAACCGTGCTTTCTACTACCTTTTCTGCTCCCTAACCTAGAAGAGCCGAAAACAAGTCTTTTTTGACGGGATGTTCTGGATAATTTCTGATGATACGCTTTTAACATCCTGTTAATCGTTCGACCGAGCTCACGACGATGTCTTGTTAATCCAGTCTAAAACTTTTCTGTTTCTTTTTTCCCCCATCCCGGCAAAGAAATATTTTGTACGTCGCGAATGTCCCTTAGTATCTACCATAATTACTCCGGACAACTGCCCTTGACAGGTTCACACATCTGTATTGAGTCAGCCTTGCTTTTGACGAATAAAGATGTTACATTCCGATGAGAAAACGATTCCATGACGAACTCAAGAATTAATATCAAATCACTGACCAATGAGGAGTTGCAGGCCAAACTTCTTGGATTGGGACTCGCAAAGTATCGGGCAGGCCAAATACTCAAATGGATATATACGAACTACGCCCAGTCATTCGAGGATATGACGAATATAGCGAAAGCAGAGCGCAGACTGCTTTCGTCCTTCTTTTTAATTACGTTGCCGAAGATCGTCAAAAGAGAAGTCTCGCGTGATGGCACCAGAAAAGTTCTCTTTGAACTTGAGGACCGGCATACCATCGAGAGCGTCCTGATCCCCGATGAGGACCGGATTACGCTCTGCGTCTCTTCGCAGGTAGGGTGCCGGCAGGCTTGTCGCTTCTGTCTCACGGGAAGCGGAGGGTTCCAGAGAAATCTAAAGGCCTATGAGATCGTTGATCAGGTGCTGGAGCTCTCACGTATTTTGAAACAGGAGGGAGAGCGTAGTATCACCAACATCGTGTTCATGGGCATGGGTGAACCGCTGGCAAATTTTGATGAAGTCGTGAAGTCAATAGAAGTCATTATATCGGACAAGGGGCTCGGCTTTTCCTCTCGCCGGATAACGCTCTCCACCGCCGGTCTCGTATCCAAAATTACAGCGCTTCCAAAGGCAGGCGTAAAAGTGAACCTCGCTGTCTCGCTGAACGCGACGACAGACGAGGTCAGGGACAGGATTATGCCCATAAACAGACGCTACCCAATTAAGGAGATCCTGGCCGCGTGCAGGCATTTCCCTCTTGAACCGCGGCGGCGGATCACCTTTGAATATGTGATGTTAAAAGGCGTGAACGATTCTGAGGATGACGCGCTGCGTCTTGTAAAGTTGCTCAAAGGCATTAAATGCAAAGTGAACCTTATCCCCTTTAATCCCTTCCCGGGAAGCGAGTTCAAAAGGCCTGATGACGCGGTGGTGCGGCGCTTTCAGAAAATCCTTGTAGATCATTACTATACAGCTCCGGTGCGCGAGTCGCGCGGCAGGGACATCTCCGCGGCCTGCGGGCAGTTAAGAGAGCGGAAAACGACGGACTGAATGGATTCAGGATGTTTTAATCACAATAAATAATAGAGAGTGAAGACGGTATAACGTAAAGAAAATTGTGTGATGCATCGTTATTGGCAATATAAAAGCCCATCATCTAAAAAAAGATGATGGGCTTTAAAAATATTCCCGGCGACGTCCTACTTTCCCATGACCTCTCGGTCATAGTATCATCGGCCCAGGAGAGCTTAACTTCCGTGTGCGGGATGGGAACGGGTGTGACCCCTCCGGTATAGCCACCGAGAAACCTTATGTACTTGTTTGACACTGAATATGCAAGGTGTACTTCAAAAAGCCGAATTTGTCAGAAGCAGAAAATTTAGTGGTTAAGCCTCACGACCTATTAGTACTGGTTAGCTTAGGATGTTACCACCCTTACACGCCCAGCCTATCAACCCGGTAGTCTACCGGGGGTCTTTAGGGGGATTGCTCCCCGGGAGATCTCGTCTTGAGGTGGGTTTCCCGCTTAGATGCTTTCAGCGGTTATCCCGACCGAACATAGCTACCCAGCACTGCCCCTGGCGGGACAACTGGCACACTAGAGGTTCGTCCATCCCGGTCCTCTCGTACTAGGGACAGATCCTCTCAAATCTCCTACGCCCACAACAGAT
>Ga0209048_10005407_pt1 | contig 12059 bp, 12 predicted proteins | sample FrelakmetCRP12CR_FD_187146 | JGI IMG/M metagenome (GOLD analysis project Ga0209048, IMG submission 187146) | Freshwater lake sediment microbial communities from the University of Notre Dame, USA, for methane emissions studies - CRP12 CR (SPAdes)... | ecosystem: Environmental > Aquatic >... | reverse complement strand
CGGCGCGGGAGGAAAGGTCGATGGGAGCGAAATCGAGGCGGCGGGCGGAGAGAGAGGCGGAGGCGGCGTCAGTGTGGAGGTCAGCGGGAAAAGCCACTACGGAGATGACGGTCTCGGACTTATCGAGGGGGCCGGGAATTTCCCATTCTTTTTCTGGGGTCGGGCCGTCAATGGTGAGTGTGCGATCGCGGAGGATGTGACGAGTGAGGGAGGGATTCTCGGCGACGACCTGGCCGCCGGCGATCCCGCTCGGGTACATCCATTCGTCGAAGAGCCAGACTTCGAGGCCGAGCGAGCGGGCTTCGTCGATGGCGACTTTGAGGTCGGCCCACCATTGCGGGCCGAGATAATCCGGATGGGGACGGGATTCCCAGACGAAGCCCGTGTTGCCGCCCTCGGCGACTTCGCGGATGACTTTGCGGATAGTTTCGGGCGACTGTCCCTGCGTCCAAAGAAGCGGGACGAGAGTCGGGCGGGAGTGGGACGCGGAGGGATTGGGCTGGGTGCCAGGGCCGGGGAGAGCGCCGATAAGCACCAGGCAGATCGCTATCAGCAATAACATAATGGGCTTTGTGCGCGTTTTTCGGCTTCTCGGGACCGTCATGGCTTCACCTCTGCTGCCCCACAGTATCACCCGTCGAGCAGGATTTTCAAGCCAAAGCGTAGGGTCAAATCTCCACATCCTACATCTCAAGACGCTGATTTTGTCAAAAGCATAGGTCTGACCCCTCCTTTTGCAGAGAGGATGAGACCGGCCCTGTCGTCTGGCCGTCTCTTAATTAAGAGGCTTGACAAATGTGCGAGGGTGTTGTAATTTAATTACAACAATTAAAATTTGGGAGGGAATGAAATGATAACCAAGCCTCTTTTCGGAGAATATTTCAAGCAAAAGCGAATAGAAAAGGGTTTTACTTTGAGGGAATTTTGTCGAAGGTTCGCTCTCGATCCAGGCAACATCAGCAAGCTTGAAAGAGGGATGATGCCCCCACCGGAGTCTCAAGAAAAGTTGGAGGAGTACGCCCGGGCTCTCGGGTTCAAGAAAGGGACCGATGAATGGTATCAGTTCTTCGACCTCGCCGCCGCCTGCAAAGGGGTAATCCCGCATGAACTAATGGATGACGAGGAGCTGGTTAAGAGCCTGCCCATTATATTTCGCACATTTAGAAGCAAAAAGGTTTCGAAAAAAACCGTGGATGATCTCATCGAAAGGCTTAAGAAGACATAGAAAATGGCTCAGGCGCCGGGACTAAGGTTCTTCTCCTATGAAGAAATCCGGAAAATTGCTGATGATTATGCGAGCCGCTACGGCTTGGGCAAAGATATCCCGGTCGACGTCGACAAGCTCGTAGATAACATCCTAGGAATCAACGTTATCCCCTTTCCGTCTCTGTTCAGAAGTTTCGAGGTCAATGCTTTTATTTCTAACGATTTTAGCAAGATCTATGTCGACGAGTACCTTTATCAGAATCTTGAGCCTCAGTACCGGTTTACCGTTGCGCATGAGCTTGGTCATATGGTTCTGCACAGCGGGTATTATAAACAGTTCAAGATCGACGGCTTGGCATCCTACGTGAAGTTCGTATCGGGTGTGGGCGAGGATGAATATAAACTCATTGAGACCCAGGCCAACCATTTTGCCGGGCTCTTTCTTGTTCCGGCGGCTGCACTTAGAGAACATTTTACGGAGCAGGCCAAGGACATTGTGCGTTTTATTTCGTCTCGATACAAAGGCCAAAGGAGAGACAACTACCTGGGAACGGCGGTAGAGCTGATCGCCCGGAAGCCAACTGGGAGGGGGAACCCGCTCCGCGTTTCCCCCTTCCCACGCTCGCCGCAAAAGTCCCGGGCTCGCTCCTCCCCTTCTCGCACCAATCTCATGATCGGTGCTGCGACCAAGGGGGCGACTCCCCCTTGGAACCCTCTCGAGCGGCAAAGCACGGGGCACATTTGCCGCTCGTTGAGCCCGATTTTCAACGTTCATCATCAGCCCATCCAGATCAGAATCGAAAGGGATGGATTGGTGAAATTAATCCCATAGTGCGGGAGAATAAGAAGAAGTAAGGGCTGTCCCCTTTTTTTGGCGGGAGTTAGGGCCTAATTATTCGGTGAGATTGCCACGTCCCGCCGGGCGGGACTTGTGATGACAAAACGCGGACGATTTGCGGTTGATCACGATGTCCCACCCCGCCGGTCGGGGTGGGGCTCGCAATAACAGCAAAAGAGAGCAGTTAGATTAACGTGTCCCACCCCGCCGGTCGGGGTGGGGCTCACAAAGACCCTTCGGGTCGGATTGCGGTGTCACCCCGCAATGACGGGGTTCCTCGCGATGACAATAAGACCTATTTTTTTCGTAGCTGGAGGCTTTGGGGTCTTTAGGTCCGGGGAGCGGTCGGAGCTGACCATGTAGCGCTTTCGGACTGAAGCTCCACGGACTTACCTCCGTGGGATCTGCCCATTGCAGGCGTTGGAGCGCCTGTCCCCGAAGCGGGGATTTGCTATCCCTCCATAAACTAACGTCCATGGAATCCCGCGAGGGGATTGATTGACAAAACAACATTTTTTGATGTATATTTTGAATCACTAAGAGGTAATTTGTGATTCATGGAGCCGGCATGAAATCCATTTCGATTCACGGGCTGGACAAAGAAACCGAAAAGCTTCTAAAGAAGCGAGCCGAATCCGAGGGGAAAAGCGTCAATAGGACTGTGAAGCAAATTTTGGAAAAAGCACTCGGGGTGGGTTCTGTCCGCAAGGACCACAGAGACGATTTCGTTGAATTCCTGGGCATCTGGACCAAGGAAGAGTCGCGACAATTTCGCAAAGCCATCGAGGACATGGAAAAAGTCGATCCCGGGGACTGGAAATGAAGAAGATCCTGCCCGATACGAACGCCCTGAATCGCCTCTTTGACGGGGACGAAAAGATACTATCCGCCCTGGCGGAAGCCGACACGGTCTTGGCGTCCGTGTTCGTTCTGGGCGAGATCTACGCCGGGTTCAAGGGCGGCACCAAGGAGAAGCAAAACAGGGAGGTTATCAGGCGCTTTCTTGATAAGGCGACCGTAGCCGTGCTCGACGCGACGCATGAAACGGCCGAAGTCTATGCCCAGGTCAAATCAGGGCTGAAGAAAGCCGGCCGTCCGATTCCGATAAACGATGTTTGGATCGCCGCGCAGGTTCTGGAGGCGGGAGCGGTTCTCGTTACCTATGATTCCCATTTCCGGGCCATTCCCGGGCTGAGGATTTGGGACGAGCTCGGCTAGTTACTACGGGGAGCAGTAAATATGTTGCATAATCCTTACTGCTCCCCGAGTACTAGCCGGGCGACAAAGACATCCGGGGTCAACTATATTCCGCCCGGCTTAGTAATTCGGTGAATGAGTCGCATGTCACCGATTCAAAGGGCCGCCCCCAATGCCGCATTCTCGACGCGTTGATTTTGTCAGACGTGTAGGTTTGATCCCTTTTTAGAGAGAATTCAGACCGCCCTGCTGCGTCTTTATACCGTGGAGTTAATCACGAGCTTGCCAAGTGTAGCCGAATTGGGTACAATTGTACCCATAATGAGTACGGATACACAAACCGGCGGGCTCATCGAGGCATTGTTTGGAAAAACGAGGCGGCTCATTTTGACCTTGCTCTTCAGCCATCAGGATGAATCATTCCACTTGAGGAAGACCCTGCGTTTGGCCGGGGTTTCTCCGGGGGCAGGCCAGAGGGAGCTGAAGCGCTTGGCCGAAGCGGGCATTGTTCTGCGCACGATGAAAGGCAGTCAGGTCCTATTCCAGGCAAACTCCCGCTGCCCTATCTTCAATGAGCTGAAGGGCCTCATTATCAAGACTGCCGGCGCCGTTGACGTGCTCAAGGGTGTCCTCGAACCGTTGGGCGGAAAGCTGTCTCTCGCACTCTTATTTGGGTCTGTTGCGCGCGGCCAGGCCGGCAGGGATAGCGATATCGACCTGCTTATCGTCGGAGAGCTAAGCTTTGATGAGATCGCGGATAGGCTTTCTCCGGCTCAGGAAACATTGCAGCGCGAGATAAACCCCGTCGTCATGTCGCCCAAAGAATTTTCCAAGCGGCTGTCCGGCCACGATCATTTCTTGAATGCTATTCTGAAATCCCCATTCATTCCGGTTATTGGAGACCCGCGTGAGCTTGTCCGATTGGCAAAAAAGCGGCTGGCTCATTGAGCATCGAGCGAGCCGTCAAGGGCATGCCGATATCATCTGGCATAATCGGTGGCGTCCACTACTATGCCATAATCATCCTGGCTAAAATAATGACACCAGATTCTTGAGCCTTTGACAGAGAGCCTGTTTCTCAGTTTTTCGCTTTTCCAAGCTGCTACAGCGATTTTGATCGTATCCGGATAGTGCTTTTCGACGAATTCAAGTGCTGGCCTAAGATCAGAGTCCGAAGAAGCTATCACACCAAAATCATAATCCCCATTGACCGCCATGGTAACGAAATCCACCGCCAGAGCGACGTCGACGCCCTTCTCTTGAGCTCGCGATAGCGGCCAATCCGCGGGATATCGGAGAGGCCTGGAAATCACCTCTGCTCCCATTCTGGCCCATGCTCCCCTTTGTCGGGCATTGGCAGCATATGTTTTTGGCTCTTTGGCCGGGTCAGGCTGGCCGCAATAAACTCTAACCTGGTGAAGGATGGGCGTCTTGGGGCGAGTTCGTTTGCAGATCAGATCTCCGAATGCTATCGGATCTATTTGACCTTTAGTGTGATGGTTTGCCCGGTCGAAAAACGCATCTCTTGCGTTTTTATAGACATTCTGGCTATCAATAAATAAGATCAGTCTATCGTTGGTCATTTTCCCCATAAAATAAAATAACCCCGCCAGTTTGACCCTTTCAGGTCAAACGGCGGGGAGCATTAACTATAATAGAACACGGCTTATCAAGTAAGTCAATTGCTTTTTCAAGCTGGCGAGCCTTTTCATTGGATTCAAAAACTCTGTTTCCGTTTAAAGCCTTCTCTATATTAAGACGAGAATCCGCTCTCTGCGTCTCACGAGATTGCCGCGTGCCCTTCGGATCCTCGCGATGAAAAGAAGAAAGGGCGGTGGGATTGCCACACCCCGCCCGGCGGGGTTCGCAATGACAAAGAGGCGGTGAGATCACCACGTCAGGCTGCAAAGCAGCCTTCCTCGTGATGACAATTGGAGCGCTCCAAGCGATGACAGTCAGAAATGGCGGTGAGATTCCGCCACGCCTCGCCACTTGGCTGATGTCGAGAAGTAGGAGGCGGTGAGGTCGCCACGCCCCATCGCTTCTGCGATGGGGCTCGCGATGACCCTGCGGGTCAGCTTCGGCCTTCGGCCTCGGCGACGCAATGACAATGAGCGTGACTGCTCGCAAGAACAATGGGGGTAGCAAGAGAGCAAGCAAAGTTATTGCTTTTTGTACTCATTATTGAGTACAATTGTACTCAAATTGGAGTACAAGCAATGCTACCCTCTTTTTCTATCGGCCGGTCGAAGGTTCGCCAGGACATCCTCGTTGTTTTCTTTTCCCACCCCGCTCGAGAACATTACTTGCGAGAGCTCGAACGCCTGTTGGGCTACTCGGCGGGAAACATCCGACGAGAACTCCTGAAATTCAAAGCAGAAAATCTTTTTAAGACAAGACAAGCCGGCAATCTCATCTATTACTCGGTCAATGAAAATCATCCGCTCTATCACGAGCTCAAAAGCATAGTCTTCAAGACGATCGGAGTCAAAGGAAGCTTGAAGGACGTGCTGGGAAAATTCAAAGAAATAAAGACTGCCTTCATTTATGGGTCGTTCGCTTCCAAGACTGAGAATTCCGGCAGTGATATCGACGTCATGATTATTGGAGACATAAATATCTCGACCCTGAACCAAAGCATTTGCACTTTGGAGAGGAAGCTCGGAAGAGATGTCAACACAACCATTTATTCTCGGAAGGAGTACCTGGCAAAGAAGCGAGAATCAGCCGGATTCCTGCAAGATGTGCTGAATAAGCCGAAAATCATGCTCATTGGCCATGACGAGGATCTCAGATGATGGTCTGGATAAACTTGAACGCGATGGCCTGATCAAAGAATGCCCTGTTAATCGGAAAGCCATCGAGAAGCTTCTCGAAAGAGCGGTCATAGACCTGGATACGGCCCAAAGGAACCTCAACGATGATCCCGAATGTAGCTTCGCATATAGCTACAATGCCATGCTCAGGTCAGGACTCGCCTTGATGTTCCAGGATGGCTATCGGCCTGACATCCAAGATAAGCATCAAACAGTCGTGAGATTTGCAGCGACAGTGTTGGGCAAAAAGCTAGACCAACTTATTTCGGGTTATGATGTCATGCGAAGGAAACGTAACCGATTTATCTATGAGCCAGATATGCCCTGTTCGAAGGACGAAGCGGAATTTGCTCTGTTGTCCGCGCGCCGCTTTGTGGAAATTGTCCAGGAGGTTATCAGAGAAAATAAACCCCACTTGGGTTTTGATCTTAAATAGGAAGCGAGAGGACGAAGGGGTTTAGGGAGGGCGGTGAGATTGCCACACCCCATCGCAGGAGCGATGGGGTTCGCAATGACCATGGGCGGGGATCCTCACGGGGGCATCCAGAATAGGCGGTGAGATCACCACGCCCCACCCCGCCGGTCGGGGTGGGGCTCGCAAAGACCCTTCGGGTCGGATTGCGGTGTCACTGCGCAAGAGCGCGGCTCCTCGTGATGACAATCGGGAGGCCCGCCGCGCAGGTCTGGCCCGTCAACCAGCCTTGGGCGGAAGGCCGAGCATTCGGCGCAGTTTGTCGATGTCGACCCGGGGTTTCGTGTCCGGCGCCCCATCCTGCAGCCGGCCCATATAGTCGAGGAGCGCTTCGAGCTTCTGCCGGCCTTTTTCGGTCTTCGCCGCCTGGAGCGGTGTGATATTGCCTAGAGCCGGTACTCTTTTCCGCGGCCACTTCTCGAAATAATATTTTTCGGAGTATTGACGGAGCGCATCCTGGACTTCGGGCCTGGCATTGAACTCATCGTCTTCTTTGCGGAGGGCGTCCAGCTCTTCCGGGGGTATCGGAGGCGGGTCGTCCAGCTGTCGATACAGGGTTTTCTCGAGGATCAGCAATCCGCGGAGATGCCAATCGAGCTTGGCCTCGAGCCGGGCGGCCCGCTCCCGGGAATTTGTCTCGGCGACAAGGCGGCCATCCCTAAACTTGAAGCTCCCCAACACAGTCCGCGGCTCATCAGGGTCGACGCGGCTCTTCCCTTTCAGCCATTCCCAAGAGTCGTGCTTTTCGTCGTGGTCAAAGCTCCGGAGCGTTGCGAGCTTCTTGCGGGCGGCTTTTTCGTCCTTGACCCGGAAATGCATCTCCGTGAAGATAAGGTCCTCGCGGTCCGTGTTAACGATCCGCGGAAGCGACTGCTTCGGCCATTCGCTCGGGACCGAGGACAGCATGGCTTGCGGGGCGTTGTTGCTGATGAGGATGTATTCGAACCAGAACAGGGCGGACGCCTTCTGGGATTCCGCATACAAGCGCTCGGCCGGCACGCCGATGGAGACGGGGCTCTTGAAAAAATCATCAACCTGACCTCGCACGCCGCGTTCGAACTGGCCGCGCGTCACGGGGTCGTAAATATAGGGGGTCGTGTAGCTGAGAGCTCTTTCGGGAGGGCCGATGAGGCGTGTGTACCAGATCTCTCCGGTCTCAGGCGTTGAGTTGAAAAGCTCGCGAAAGTAAAAGACACTCCAGCGCTTCCCGGTCCCAAGCTCGCCGAGGAGGACGACGTCCGGGCCGGATTCGAGGACCTCGTAGAAAGTGAGATAGCTCTCGGCCATTTGCCGGAGGCAAGTCGGGCCGGGTTCAACAAGCTTAGCGATGAGCGGGTCTTCGAGAACGCGCTCGGCGAGCGTCTTCTGGCTTTTCCCAAAACGATGATCGAAGTACAGCCAGCTCATGAAGTGGCTGTCCAAGATGCCGTCTTCCGCGCCGGGCCGGTAGCGCTTCTCGACTTGATGCCTGGCCTTCTTGTATTCCGGACCGTCTTTCTCGAACCTTGTGACTTTTTGCTCATGGATGGCGAGAAACGGGAGAAGGAAGAAATACTCGTCCATGGGCGTGCCGGTCATCTGATCGTCGGGGAGGAAGCGGCTGTCGATTGAATCCTTCGACCCGCAGCATCTTTTGTACTTCTTCCCGCTGCCGCAGGGGCAAGGGTCGTTTCGGCCGGGTTTCTGAGTCATTAGATAAAAAGGATACTTCAGGAGGGCTTAAGGGCACAAGGCCGACGACGGCATCCCGGGGTTGAGGGTAAAGTACCGCGCGGCGAGCCGCGGAGGGCAAAATGAGACTTGACAAATTCGCCATGCTATGGCTAAATATTAGCCATGATACGGCGATATTTACAGACTGCCCTGACCGACTCTCTGCGGAATTTTCCCGTCGTTCTGCTCACCGGAGCCCGGCAGGTCGGCAAATCAACCCTAGCCCAAGCTATGATATCGAGGGCTTGGCCGGCGCGCTACCTAACTTTGGACGACCGGACCGTTCTGGATGCCGCCCTCCGAGACCCAGACGCCCTCATCGGCGATGTGCCGGATCCTGTCATCATCGATGAAGTCCAGCGGGCGCCGGACCTCCTGCGGGCAATAAAACTAGCGGTGGACAGAAATCGCGTGCCCGGACGATTTCTACTTGCCGGGTCGGCCAATATTCTGACGCTTTCTCGGGTCTCTGAGAGCTTGGCTGGCCGGGTCGGCTTGCATACTCTCTATCCGTTCAGCTGGTCGGAAAAAAGTGAGCGAAAGCAGCCCTCCATTCTGAGCTGGATTTTCGAAGTCGAGACATCTGCTCAGGCCATGCATCGCCTCTCGGTTGCGAAAGCCGGCCTTGATAAGGAAAATTTATCCCAGGAGATTCTAACGGGGGGCTTCCCGCCCGTGGTCTTGATGGATTCGCCGCAAGCCAGACGTGAGTGGTTTGCGGCTTATCGCCAGACCTATTTGGAGCGCGACCTGTTCAATGTTCAGGCCATCGAGCATGTGCCGGATTTCAATAGGCTGTTAACTTTGGCTGCAGCACGGACTGGACGACTGCTCAATATGGCGGACCTGGCCCGGGATTGCGGGCTCCCCCATTCGACGCTGAGGCGTTACATGGGAATACTGGAGACGACGTTTCAAATCTTTTATGTGCGGCCCTACTACGCCAATATCGGAAAAATGCTGGCCAAGACGCCCAAGATCTATTTTCAGGATACGGGAATGGCGGCTTATTTGGCGGGACTCGATGACTGGGCGGCCGTGGAACGGCAGGCCGCGACGGGCGCGTTGGCCGAGACCTGGGCGGCGGGCGAATTGCGCAAGCTCATCGGTGTCACGGACAGCCGAATCCAGCTTTATTTTTGGAGAACCCATGCCGGCCAGGAGGTCGACCTGCTCATGGAGCGAGCGGGGCGGCTGGTCGCTATTGAGGTCAAATGGGGAAACCGCATCGATGACACAGCGGTCAAGAACTTGGAGTGCTGCGCCCGCGACCTTAAGGGCGCGCTCGGTTTATCGGTGGTATTGTACGGAGGCCGGGAGACGGTTGCTCTTGGCCCGCATATTCTGGCCGTGCCGTTCGCAACCTTCTTTGGAATGGCGTGAAGCAGCGTCCTCCTTGGTAGCCGGCGAGAACAATAAGGGCGTACGGTGAGATTGCCCCACCCCGCCGGGCGGGGCGTGGCAATCTTTGCGCACTGGACAACCCCCGATGTGTGGAATGAATCCTGCATTCATATCAGTTTATCTGATAAATCATCCCACCACGGATTCATCTTCTCTACGAGCTCCTCCTTTTTTCCGGCGGCTTCCGTTTTTTATTTGCTTTTCTCGGGCAATGGCGCCCAGAACATCCCGATGGATTTCATAATAGATCAGCTTGTGGACCCGATATTTTTTTGTAAAACCTTTCATAAGGCCGCTTTTATGCTCCCAGACTCTACGGACAAGGTCGTTGGTAATCCCGGTATAAAGAACGCGATTCCATTTGTTTGTCATGATATAGACATAATATTGATGTTCATGTGGCATAATCAGTAAAACTAGACGACATGTCGAAAGAGAAAATCTCATTCAGTATCGACGTAATCGTCAACTCATCCGACAGGGAGGGATATCGTCACCTTAGACAAATAGGATAATAAGAGAAGGGCGGTGAGATCCCCACGCCTCACCACTTGGCTGATATCGAGTAGTGAAAGGCGGTGAGGTCGCCACGCCCCGCCGGGCGGGGCTCGCGATGACCCTATTGCTTAGCGGTAGAAGCCGTGTTCGTAGGCGGTGTCGAAGAGGGCGAGGATGTTTTCGGGGGGGACGTCGCCCTGGATGTTATGGATGCCGTTGAAAACGTAACCGCCGCCGGGCATGAAGATCGCGAGATTCCGGCGGACATTGTCGGCGACTTCGGCGGGAGTTCCCCGCGGCAGAACGCGCTGGGAATCACAGCCGCCGCCCCAGAAGGAAAGGTCGCGGCCGAAGCGGCGTTTTAAATCCGCCGGGTCCATGTTTCGGGCGCTCGTCTGAACGGGATTCAAGATGTGGACGCCGTTGTCGATGAGGTCCGGGATGAAGGCGGCGCACGACCCGCAGGTGTGGTACCAGACCTTCGCCGTCGTCCGCGAGCGGATGTATTGAACGAGGAGTTTGTGGCGCGGCTTGACCAGGCGCCGATAGATCTCGGGGTTGAAGAGCGGGCCGTCCTGCCCGGCCAGGTCGTCGCCGATCATGATGACGTCCAACACGTCGCCGACCTCGTCAAGGTACAGGCGGAACCAATCCAGCCAATACTTGAGCATCCGGTCGAGCACAGCCTCGCAGAATGCGTGATCGTTCAGAAGGTCCATGAACCATTGCTCGAGCCCGCGCAGGTACCAGCCGAACTCATAGATCACGCCGGAGATGCCGCCGACCACGGCGTAGGGCGTCTCGCGCCGGATGCGGAGGGCGCGCTCGCGGAGGCCGGCGAAGCGGCCGGGGTCGTCACCCTTCGGCCACGGGTAGTCGCGGACATCCCGGACCGTCGCCCGGGCGAGCGGATGCAGGGTGATGTCCATGTAGAGCGGCGAATCGTCGGGCATGGACCAGCGGATGCCGAATTCGTCCGTGAGGTCGTGCCAGAGGCGGCCGTCGCGCTCGGCCTTGACGATACCGCCCTTCCAGCCGGAGGCTGCGCCGGCAGCGACATAGCGCGTATCGACGTGGAATCGTTCGAGCACTCGCTCGCTCGGCCGGGCCAACTGCTGGACGGCGTCCATGATCTCGACCTTCTCATTAAGGCCGAGATGCCGTACAAGGTTTCGGTAGGCGTTCTTGTGGATGCCCGTCTGGTTTCCGCCGAAGTCGATGGGCACGCGGTCGGGCGGCTTGTGATCGAGCGCGGCGAGGACCCGCTCGCGCGAGGTCATGGTTTCCTTTTGCGGCGTGGTCACAGGCACGGCGCACCTTTCTCCCCAGCCTCGCTCCGGGTTATCGCCCCGCCAGGAGCGTGGCCAGGTAGTTGCCGTAGCCCACGATGATGGTCGAGAGGATGAGGGTCGCCAGGCCCATGAACAGGAGCGTTTTCGTGAAGCCGCTGCTCCCCTTCCATTCCTTGAGAGCGATGCCCCAAAGCGAGCTGAAGATGATGATGCTCGCCATGTGGATCGTCCAGCTCGAGAACTTGTAGTTGCCCATCTGGGTTTCGCCCATGGTGTAGAAGAAAAACTGCATATACCAGGTGAGGCCGGCGATGGCGCTGAAGATATAATTGCTGAGCATCGGCACGCGCTCGCCGAGGGCGGGTTTCGCGCCGCCGGGGATGTGCTCGACGACTTCCTCGCTGGGGGCGTCCAGGGCGGTCTCGATGATGGTTTCGTTCTCGCGGGCGGGCGACTTTCGTCGGAGGTGCTTGCTGAAATACTGGTAGCCGGTGCGGTTCCGCACGTTGAGGATGACGCACCAGATGAAGTTCGAGGTGAATCCGCCGACAAGGACGACGCACAGCTTGGGCAGGCCCGTCCAGAGCATCGTGGTGCCGTGGCGGGCGGAGAGCTCGGCGATG
>Ga0209048_10005406_pt1 | contig 12059 bp, 9 predicted proteins | sample FrelakmetCRP12CR_FD_187146 | JGI IMG/M metagenome (GOLD analysis project Ga0209048, IMG submission 187146) | Freshwater lake sediment microbial communities from the University of Notre Dame, USA, for methane emissions studies - CRP12 CR (SPAdes)... | ecosystem: Environmental > Aquatic >... | reverse complement strand
CCCTCGACCGTCGGCAGCCGGCGCCACCTACTACCCGTGGCGCCCCGAACCGGGTCCAAGAGCGCAAGGCGACGCGTGGTGTGTTCAGACATCTGCCAACGACTGAGCCCTGTCCGTCCACACCACTTCTTTCGTCTTGCAGCAGCGCGCTCTTCTGAGCATGCTAGGCCGGATTATGGTTCGTGGAATCGACAGCGCCGCAGGGCGGGGGCCGGCGGCGATTCGGTGGCTGCCTGCTGCCAGATTGGTGTGGTGTCTCGTTTCCATCGGCCTCCTTCGCCTCGCCGCGCACGGCGCGGAAAGCGCAGCGCCGCCGGCGCAGGAACCGATCGCAGCGGCCATTCGTGGTGTCGTCGAAGCGGGCCGGCAGCCGCTTTTGCATCGGCCGGATTTCTCCGACCGGCAGGATTCCACCCGGCGACTGTACGAAGCGGCGAACTTCCGCCCCCTCTGGCTGCGCAGCGATAAGCCGACCAGTCAGGCAGCAGAGATCCTCCGCGCGCTGTCCGAGGCGGACCGGCGCGGGCTGTCGCCGGAGGATTACGACGCGGCACGATTGCGCGAGGCGGCGGCGCGCTTCGACTCCGCCACACCGCCGGCGGCCGCAGACGCCGCAGCGTTCGACACCGCACTGACGGTCTGCGTCCTCCGCTACGTCTCCGACGCGCACCTCGGGCGCGTCCAACCGCGCGCCGTCGGATTCGCCCTCGATATGGAGCCCAGCACTCGGTCGGACTTGGCAGCCCGCAGCGACCAACGGGAGCGGGCCACAGAAATGCCGCCGACCGCAGGTCCCAGGCCCTTCGACCCGGTGGCGTTCGTGTCGCAACTGCCGGCGGCGGAAGCGCCGGCGCAACTGCTGGCCACGCTCGATCCGCAGTTTGCGCTCTTCGGGTCCCTCATGACAGCGCTGCAGCACTGGCGCGACTTGGCCGCGCGCAACGATTTCCCGCAGGTTCCGAACCTGCCGAAGCTGCACCCGGGCGAGTCGGACGCCGGCGTTGGGCCGTTGCGGGAGTTCTTGCGCGCCATCGGCGACCTGCCGAGCGCCGCCCGAGCGCCGAAAAACGCTCGCGTGTACGATCCCGACCTGGTCAAGGCGGTGAAGCGGTTTCAGGAGCGCCAGGGTCTCGGCGCGGATGGAGTCATCGGCGCGGCGACGTTGAGCCAGTTGCAGATCTCTCCGGCGGGCCGGGTGCGGCAGATCGAACTGGCGCTGGAGCGGCTGCGCTGGCTGCCGCCCCCGGACGACGAGGCGTTTGTCGTCGTCAATCTCCCCGAATTCGAGCTGCGCGGCTACTACCGCGGGAATACCAGCCCGGCCGTGCAGCTGCGCGCCGTGGTGGGCTCGGCCTCTCTGCGTCAGGAGACGCCGGTGCTGCACGCCAGCATGCAGTACCTCGTGTTTCGCCCCTACTGGGATGTGCCGCCCTCGATTGCGCAGAAAGAAATCCTGCCGGATGCAAAGCGGGATCCGGACTACTTTGCCAAGCACAACTACGAGTTTCACAACGGCCGCATCCGCCAACGCCCCGGGGATGCCAACGCCCTCGGCTTGCTGAAGTTCGTCTTTCCCAACCCGTTCCACGTCTACATGCACGACACGCCGAAGAAGAGGTTGTTCGCAAAAAGCCGGCGTGATTTGAGCCACGGGTGCATCCGCGTATCCGATGCGGCGGCGCTGGCCGAATTCGTGCTCCGCGGGCAGGGCAAGTGGGATCGCGAGGGGATCGATACCTCCATGAAGAGGGGACGGAACAACCGGCACGTCCATCTGGAGCGGCCGGTCGGGGTCTACCTGCTCTACAGCACGGTTGTGGTCGACGAGGACGGCACGACGCATTTCTTCGAGGATATCTACGGGCACGATGCGCGGCTCGACGCGGTGCTTGCAAAAGGGCCGCCGTATCCGTATTCAACTCCAGCACCGGTTTCGGTCAAGGTTGAGGCGGAGTCGGAATGAATGGGTGGATGTGGAGAACCGCGGCGGTCGTCGTCCTGTGCTGCGTGCTGCCCGGCGCCTCGTCAGCGCGAGCGCGCACGCGCGGCGCCCATTTTTTGAAGCCGAGGGCCTGGCAGGGCAAGGTGCAGCGGTTCCGCGCCGCACCGGCGGAGTGGCCGCGCCGCGAGGTGCTGGAGCTGGCGATGCGCGCGTACCGGTGTGGCCGGGCGGAAGGTCAGTTCGACAGCCCGATCCTCACCGTCATCGATTACTCGCTGCCGTCGACCGAGAGGCGGCTCTGGGTGATCGACCTGGCGAAGCGCCGGATCCTGTTCCACGAACTCGTCGCGCACGGACTGAACAGCGGCGAGGCGTACGCGGTGGATTTCTCCAACCGGCCGGAGTCCCGTCAGTCGAGCCTCGGGTTGTTCCGCACCGACAATGTGTACGACGGCCGGCACGGCGAGTCGCTGCGGCTGATCGGCCTCGAGCCGGGGATCAACGACCGCGCCGAGGAGCGCCGCATCGTGATGCACGGCGCCGCCTACGTCAACCCGCGCGTGGTGCAACTTTTCGGCCAGCTCGGCCGCAGCTGGGGCTGCCCTGCGGTGGATCGCGCCGTGCTTCCGCAAATCGTGCGGCACATCAAGGAGGGCACGGCTCTCTTCGCGTATTACCCGGATCCCCGCTGGCTGCGCCAGTCGCGCTTCCTGCAGTGCGACGTGAATCTCGCAGCCAAGTAGGCGTCGCCGGCTGATTGGAGTCTGTCGGGCCGCGCACCGATCGACGCGTCCAGCTCCGCTTCGTGGTCGCCTAGTTCACAGGTCAGTTGCGCCTTGAACAAGTCGGGCGGCGCACTACTGTGTCGGCGACTCTGGCTACCGTGCGTCGGGCGACGCGCGTTTCGGCCGCAGCGCTCGCGTCAAGACCGGGGGCAGCAGGAAGCCCGGCACGCGGAAGATGCGCCGTTGGCTCTCCACCTTGAACCTGGCATGCTCCACCCGCCGCCGCATCTGCGCCATTGTCGGCCAGTAGAACGGTTCGCCCACGAGCTGCGAGCCGAGGTGCATGATCTCGCTGACCAGGGCGGTGGGCGGGTTCACCAGCGCCAACAGCAGCCGCCCACCCGGTTGCAGCACCCGGAAGAACTCCAGCAATGCTCCGTCTTGATCGGGAAACCAGTGGAAGGCTTCGGTCGACACGATCGCGTCGAACGCGCCGTCGCGAAACGGCAACCGGCCGGCATCACCGCGCACCCAGTCGATCGCAGCGGATCGCGCCACGGCGCGCTGCAGCATGCCGGCGGAGAAGTCGCAGCCGACAATGGAGACCGCGGGCAGTTCCTCCCGCATGCGCACTGCCAGCTGCCCAGTTCCGCAACCAATGTCCAGCACGCGCCGGACGCGGAATTCGCACAACGTTCGGAGGACGGCGTCGTGCACGGGGCGATAGGTCGCGCGCTGGACCAACGGCAGATCGTAAATGCGCGACCACCCATCGAAGAACCAACGATTCGGTCCGCGCTCAGCCAAGACGCGTACCCCGACTCTCGGTCGCACTCTCGTTGCCGAGTAGTCGTGTCAGCAGGCCACGGCCCGGGCGCTGCTGCGCGCTAGCCACGCGGCGCACTCGGCTTGCGCTTCTGCTGAAAGGTGCGGATCGCTGCGAGATTCTCTGGCGAGCCCAGACGCCGCGCCTGTACGGTGTCTTCGCGGGCGCGCGCCGCTTGCACCGCCTCCATCCGCGTCGCCAGCAGCAGCCGCTTGGTCTGCTGCACCGCCGCCAGCGGCTGCGCCGCGATCTCGTGCGCCGTGGCCAGCGCCGCTGGCAAGAGCTCCTGATCGGGCAACACGCGGGCGGCCAGGCCAAGGGTGACCGCCTGCTCGGCGTCGATCCAGCGCGCCGTGAACAGCACCTCCGCGGCGCGCTGCGGGCCGATCACCAGCGGCAGCAGCAAGCTACTGCCCGCCTCGCACACTAATCCGAGGGCGGTGAAGGGTGCGCGCAAGCGGGCACTCTCACCGACGTAGACGATGTCACAGTGCGGCAGCAGCGTCAGGCCGATGCCAACCGCAACGCCGTTGACAGCGGCAATCAACGGTTTGTCAAAGACCGACAACTGATCGACAAACGGTGTGAAGCCGCGGCCGCTGCCCATCTCGTCGATGTCTTGCCCGGCGGAGAAAGCGCCACCGGCACCGGTGATCACGACGACACGGGTGTGGTCATCGTCCTGCGCCTGCGCGAGCGCGGCGCGCAGGTCGTCGTACTGCTGATCGTTGAAGGCGTTGCGACGCGCCGGACGGTTGAGCGTCAGCAGCAGGACGCCGCTGCGGTTGTCTTCCAGCAGCGTCGTGCGGCTCATGCCCCACCCGCAGCCACGACACGCTCCGGGTGGCCGGACCACGTCCACGCGTGCGTCGTGCGGCTGACGCCCAGCATCATGCCGCCGAGCGCCTTCGGATGGATGAACAAGCTGTCGGGAACGCCATCGCGCGGTCCGGTCCAATCGTGCGGTGCGGACTCCAGCAGCCGGGCACGAATCGGCCTGAGGTCAGCAGCCTCGGCGAAGCACATGTACCAGCACGACCCACGCCGCGCAAAGAAGCGGCCCATCGTCTTCGCGGGCTCGTTCGGAGTGATGATTTCCATGCGGTCCAGGCGATCGGGATCGAACAACGTCAGTACGCCTTCGTAGCCGAACTCCGGTGAGCGGATCGGGACGAAGCTGGAGGCGTCCAGCGCGAAGGTACTCGCCGCAGCGCGCACGACCGCAGCGAAATCCTGCACCAGCAGGGTCGCCTCGTAGAGACACTGCACGAGGCCGTTTGCGGGCAGCTCAGCCGCAGCCGAGATGACCGCGCGCAGCCCCGGCTGGCGCAGCGCCTCCGGCGCCAGTAGGAGCTGGCCCTCTTCTTCTTCGAACGCAACGCCACGCGCGCTGAGGCGTGCCCGCAGGCGCGCGACGTCCGGTGTCGCGAAGCCGGCGGCGAACAGACCGCCGCGGGTCATCGACAGGAAGTCGGCCACCAGCCCCGCACCGTCCGGCTCCAGCAACTCGACCTCACTGCTGCCCAACCGCAGGACCGTGCGGCGCGCCCCCAGCAGCCGGACCCGATCCTCGCGCGCCACCGCAGCATCGAGCAGCCGGCGGAACGCCGCAGCCGCAGCGCCACGATCCGACACGACGAGTTGGACGCGATCGACTCTGGTAAGCATAACGTCGGATGCTTTTCGTACGGAGGTCACCGGTCTGTCAAGGGCCACGTGCGGTCCACGTGCGGCGACGATCGGACCCAAGGCGCCCTCGCAAAAGGGCGTGCCGCTCCGAAGTCCCCTGGTCGCGCAGGCCTCCCCGCCCGCGTGGCACAACCCTCAGTACGGATGCGTCGTCCAATCGATCTGCGGCTCGGGCGTGCTGCTCTCTGAAGTCATCGGACGAGGCGGTTCGGTCATCTGGAACAAGTAGGCGACAATGGCCGCAATGTCATCCTCCGGATGGTCGACTTTGGCTATCCCGTCCGTGCTGTAGAAGACCGCGGGCATGCGCGTCTCTGTACCGACGATGGCCTTCGGTCGCGCCAAGAAGTCGCGCACCCACGACGGCCGCAGGCGCGTCTTCGCCACCATCAAGTCGATTGACAGGTCCTCCGGCTCAACGGTGCACGGTTCCGCCTCGGCGGCGGGATGGCATTGAATGCATTTGAAATGCGCGAAGCGTCGCTCGCCCACGGCAATGCCCTGCTCGGTCACATCGCCGTGTGGCTCATCCCCCGGTGAGACGTGCGCGAGGACCGCGAAGTACCGCGCCAACGCGGTTGCTTGCATGGGCGACAGCCCATAGTTGGGCATCTGCATTTGCAACCATGGGCGCAGATTCCTTGGTCGCTGGAGAAAATCGATCAACCAGGACGTCTGCACGCGCGCGCCTTCGCCGTCCAGCGCGGGCGGCGCGAATGTCTTGCGTTCGAGGTGCTCGGCAATCACTCCACCGCTGCCCTCGATGCGATGGCAGCCACGACAGTTGTAGTAGCCGACCAGCATCCGGCCGTTCTTGAGTGCGAGAGCAGCGGGATTGTCGGCGGTCGTCGGCTCCCCCGCCGGCCTCGACGCTTCGCTCGACTGGTGACAGTCGGCGCACCCTGCCGGCACCACGGCCCATCTCGTCGTCGGCTCGATCCTCTGGAAGCCGTTCACGAGGTGGCACTTGGAACAATTGAAGCGTGCGATCGTGGTGCGCGCCTGCTCCACCGGCCCGCCGGGCTGCAAGCGGGGCGCGGCGGCGACGAGAGCAGCGCCCTCCCGATGGGACACCAAGAACGCCACCAGGTGGCGGATGTCGTCGTCTCCGAGCGCCAGCTGCGGCATTGCGGTGTTGGGGTCGTAGGATCGAGGGGATTTGAGCCAGTCGAACAGCCAGTCGGGTCGCACCTTGACGCCGATGCCGGCGAGGTCGGGCGCGCGCGTCACCGGCGAACGTTCCGTTGAGCCGATCGAATGGCAGCCGCGACAGCCGCGACTGACGAACAGCTGCTCACCGGTGCTTGCGTTGCCGCCTTGCCACGCCGTTTTGGTCTGTCCGGGTGGCGGTACTCCGGTATAGAGATAGCCCGCCAACACGCGTGCTTCGTCGACCTGGATGCGCAGACTGCGCATGAGCTTGTGGGGACGCAAACGTGAGGGGTGCAGGAGCCAGGCAACCAGCCAGTTTGGATCGGCCAGCTTGGCTCCCAGCCTGGTGAGTGGCGGCCCGACGGGGTGAAATCTTTCCACCTCTACAGGGTCGATTGGGTGCGCATCGCTCGCGGGCGCAGCGCCGGCCGACTGCGATGCGACACAAATCAACACGATAGTGGCGCTACGCGCCGTGATGCGACAAAATCGATTCACCACAAACGTTGCATGCTTTTCGTACGCGGGTGAGCCGAGTGTCAAGGCCGCTGCATGGCCGAACCCGCACGTGAGGCCACCAGACCTGCTTCTCGGCAGCTCTCGACATGATCTTGATCATATTCCTCGCTTTTGCCATTGAAACCAGTCACCCCTGTGCGTTTTAACGTGGACAGGTCCTGCTAACTTTGGATTAGCGAAGCGGCGTGCTGCGGATGATCGACCGTCGGGCGCCACGGAGGGTGACGATGTGCCGTAGGTATCTGGCAGTAGCGCTCGTGCTTGGTGTTTGCGGCACAAGGGTTGGCGCGCAATCAGCGGCATGCCCGCAGCCGGTGAGCACCTTCGACTTGATCCAACGCGGCATCTTCGATCAGCACGGGTGCACGCTGAGTTCCTGCCACGGAGCCAGCCAGCAGGACGGATTGGATCTGCGTGCGGGTGCCGCATACGATAGCCTGCTGCCGCCCAACGGCCAGAGCGCCCCAGGGGAGACCGACGCACCGAAGGCGGTCGATCCTGGACACCCTGAGAACAGCGAACTGTGGCTTGCCCTTGCGGCGAAGACGCTTGGCGGCAACGATCCGTCGATCAAACCGATGCCCATGGACAACCTGCCAATCAGCAGCGATGAGCTGGACGGCGTTCGTTTGTGGATTGCCGCGGGCGCACCCAAGAGCGGGTTTGTGAACGGCGTCGCCAACTTGATCAATGCCTGCCCGCAAACGTCGAATGGCGGTGGCGATCCCAACCTGCCGCAATGCCAACCCGGAGATCCCTTGCTGGAGCTTCCCGACTTGCAGGCCGATCCGCCGACGGACATCCAAGTCGCTGCCCACGCCGGGCACCGCTATCTCTATTTTACCAGCGCCGTTGAAAACACGGGTGCCGGCCCGCTCATCGTGCAGGCCGCAACCCCGGCGACGCAGCCGGGGCAGATGATCGATGCACAGCAGGTCATCCTCCGGAGCGACGGATCCAAGTGCGAGCACCCGGCCGGTCTCATCGGCTATCAACAAGATGGCCTGACGTGGGCCTATGCGCACTTGGCGACCTACGAGTTGCGTAAGGATGATCCCTTCACCGGCGATCTAGTGGCGCAGGTCAGCAAGACCGCCTATTGCTTGCTGGACACCGATCCTATTCGCGCGTCGACCAACATGCCGCACCAATACGACGCGCACTGCACGGACACCATCGGGCGCATGGGCATCTCGGTCGGGTATAAGGATGTCTATCACCGCTTTCACCCAGGTCAGTGGATCGACCTGGACGGTGATGTCGAGACGCCGGTCCCGGCCGGCCAGTACTACCTGGTGAACATTGCCAACCCCGCCGACACGCTGTGGGAGAGCAATAGCTCGCCAAAGGCGAACGCCGGTTACAGGATGATTAGCGTGGCGCTTGGCCCGTCCGCGTCGCCGGCTGCGACGCAAGCGCCATCATCGCAGCCGACGCCACAGCCGACGGCCGGGCGGCCCGGTCATCCGGCACATCCGTCGCATCCCAGCAACTCCGGCAGCGGTGCGCCCGCGTCCCACGGCCCCGCGCATCCCACGGTTGTGCGCGCCACGCCGGCGCCACAGCCGGTGGCGACTCCCCATAGCCCAAGTACGGTTCACCAACCTGGCGTGCAACGACCCGAGCGTACGGCGCGGCCGGCGCGCACCATCCCGCCGCGCCCAACGCCGCGCCCCAAGCCGACGCCGCGCCCACGTCCCTGACCCCCGCTCCACGGCAATGACCACCGCAGAGCACGTCCCACTGTCACGGCCCGCACGCTGGCGCATCGCGTCGCTGGTGCTGGTGCACGTGCTGATCGCCATCCACATCATTCACTGGCGGCTGGCCGGCACGACGCTGTCCTCGATTCAACTGAGTGACGCGGGCCGCTTCGTCGCTGAGGGGGTTGTCACTGCGGCGCTCTTCCTCTTCGCATTCCTGCTGGTGGTCACTGCGGTGTTCGGTCGCTTCTTCTGCGCCTGGAGCTGCCACATGCTCGCGGTGCAGGAGCTGTGTCGAGTCCTACTCCAGCGCGTCGGCATCCGTCCGCTACCCATGCGTTCGCGCTTGTTGCGCCTGGTTCCATTATACGCTGCCTTCTACATCTTCCTGCAGCCGGCAGTGGAACGATGGTGGCGCGGCGACGAGCCGCCCAACCCGACGTTGATGCTGGCCACTAATCACCTGTGGGCCACGCTTCCCGGACCGGTTGAGGCCGTGGCGATCCTCGCCGGCGGGCTGCTGCTCATCTACTTTCTTGGCTCACTCAGTGTCTGCAAGTACGTTTGCCCCTACGGCGCCGTGCTGGCGCTCGCGGACGGCTTGGCGCCGGGCCGCATTCGGCTGACCGGAACATGCGACGGTTGCGCTCGCTGCACAGCGGCGTGCACCACGGGAGTCCTGGTGCACAAGGAAGTGCAGCAGCTCGGCATGGTCGCCAACTCCGGCTGCATGCGGTGCTTCGAATGCGTGAGTGCCTGTCCCCGAGACGTTCTGGCCTATCGCTTCGGTCGCCCGACGCTGCATGCGTACAGTCGTGCAGGTCTGAAGCGCTTCAGCTTCTCGCTCGCGGAAGAGGCGTTGATGCTTGCGGTGGTCATTGTCAGTTTCCTGTCGTTGCACGAGATCTACAACATCCTGCCGTTTGTGCTGGCGCTCGCCCTGAGTGTGCTCGTCGGCTACTTGAGCGTGGTCGCCGTGCGCCTGGCGCGGCAGCCGTTCGTGGCGCTGCGCGGCGTGCCCCTCAAGCACGACGGCAGACTGTCGGCCGCCGGGCGCCTGTGTGCGGTGAGCCTGGTGTGCGTGTTCGTCGCGGTCGCGCACTGCGGCGTCATCCAGTTCCATCAACGGCGTGCCAACACCACGCTCGGCGCCCTCGCCTTCCCGCGCCTGCGGCCCAGCTACTCGCCGGCGGAACGACAGCGCGCTCGGGACGCAGCCGCCGATCTGGGCTTCTGCCAGCGCTACGGGTTGGTGGAAACCGTCGACGGCAACATGAAGCTGGCATGGGCAGGGCGCGTGTTTGCGGACTCGAAGTTGGTGGAGGCACATCTGCGGCGCGCCATCGCGCTGGACCCGAGCCAGCCGGCGGCGTACTTCAACCTTGGGAAGGAGTTGAACCGTCAAGGGCGTCGCGCGGAAGCCGTGCAGGCCTTTGATGAAGCCGTGCGGCTCGAGCCGTCGCTGGCGCAGTACCGTCCGGCGGACGGTACCCTCCTGCGCGCCTCAAACTAGGGCCTGCGGCCAGCGTCGTTTCTAGGGCCGCTCCCCGCCCGTACTCCAGAGGCTGCCGGCGGACGTGTTGGGTCGCTGCAGGCCTCCAAGTCCGACAGGCTGCTAGAGTTTGCTGCGTGCGACTATCCCTTGCCGCGAGTCTTTCCAGGGCAGGGGAAGCCCTGCTGCTACAGCTGCTCACACTCCACTTGACGCCGCGCGACAGCGCAACGTACAACTCCATGCAATGGATGTTCGGCTGAACGCTGAGGCAACCGGGCCCTGTGCCGGGGTCACCGTGCTCGACTTCTCGACGGTCATCTCCGGTCCGATGTGCACGATGATTCTCGGCGACCTGGGTGCCGAGGTGATCAAGGTCGAGCCGCCGCGTGGTGACGCGACACGCATGATGGGCCCGCCGTTCAAAGGTGATCTGAGCGCGATGTTCGCGCAGTTCAATCGCAACAAGCGCAGCATCGTGATCGACCTCAAGAGCGCCGACGGCCAAGCAGTGGCGCAACGGCTGGCGCGCGGCGCCGACGTGGTCGTGCAGAATTTCCGCCCCGGTGTCGCCGAGCGGATCGGGATCGACTACGCGACTCTCGCGGCGCACAACGCGAAACTGGTCTACCTCTCCATCAGCGGGTTCGGACCGCAAGGCCCCTACGTGACCCGACCGGCGTACGACACCGTGATTCAGGGTCTCACCGGTCATATGGCGATCCAAGGCGCGGGCCAGACTCCGGCGCTCATCCGCAGCCTGGTTGCCGATAAAGCGAGCGCGCTGACCGGCGCATACGGCATCCTCGCTGCGCTGCTGGCACGCGAGCGCAGCGGCGGGCAGGGACAGAACATCGACGTCGCCATGCTCGATGCGTTCGCAGCGTTCATCCTGCCCGACGCGCTGCTGCGCGATACGTTCCTGCCCAGCGACGAGTGGCAGAGCCTGCCCGACATCTCGAGCGTGCACCGCACCTGGGACACCGCCGACGGCCACGTCGTCATCATGGTCGTCGAAGACGCGCAGTTCCACGGCCTCTGTCGCGTGATTGAACGTGAAGATCTGATCGCGGATCCGCGTTACGCGTCGCTGCTCATGCGGATCGTGAACGGGTTAGATCTCTTTTCGCTACTCGAGCAGGAGCTGCGTAAATTTCCGACCGCGACGCTACTCGAACGGGCGCGGCAGCTCGGCGCGCCGTTGGCACCAGCCAACGGCGTGCAGGACTTCCTCGCCGACCCGCAAGTGCAAGCGAACCAGACGGTGTTCGAAGTGGACGACGCCACGGCCGGCCGCATCCGCTACCTGCGCAATCCAGTGCGTCTGCAACAGACCCCGCCCTCGCTGCGGCGGCACCCACCGCGCCTCGGCGAGCACACCGACGAGGTACTGCGCGGCGCCGGGTACATCGCTGACGACATCGCCACGCTGCGCGCGCGGGCGGTCGTCGCCTAATGCTCGACCTTCCCGACGGCTTGCTCGGTCGCGAGATCGAGCTGGCAGGCGTGACCGTTACCGCCGAGATGATCGCTGGCTACGCGCACGCCGTGGGCGACACGCCCGCGGCCACCGGCGAAGCGCCGCCGACCTTTTGTCTGTCTCTGCGGCGTGGGATGACGCCCGACGTGACGCTGCCGCCCGACATGTTCGGCGTCTACGGCGGACACGATCTCGAGTTCCGTCATCCGATTCGGGCCGGTGAGGAGTACCGGGTTACGGGAAGGATCACCGAGGTCTACGAGAAGATTGGCCGCAGCGGCACGCTCACGGTGGTGGTGCGCGAGGCGGTAATCCGTGAGCGCAGTGGGACAGTCGCGGCCCGGATCCTCGAGCGGCAGATCGTGCGCAAACGACCGGCAACTGCTGCACCAACGGCCACGCCGCAGGAGCGCCCAGATCTCGCGGAAGATGAGGAAGCCAACGACGCTGGGACAGCCGGGAGGCTGGTGGCAGACATCGATCTCGGACACGAGCTCGCTCCGTGGCGCCGGTCGACGCCGGCCGCCGAGG
>Ga0209048_10005405_pt1 | contig 12060 bp, 15 predicted proteins | sample FrelakmetCRP12CR_FD_187146 | JGI IMG/M metagenome (GOLD analysis project Ga0209048, IMG submission 187146) | Freshwater lake sediment microbial communities from the University of Notre Dame, USA, for methane emissions studies - CRP12 CR (SPAdes)... | ecosystem: Environmental > Aquatic >... | reverse complement strand
TTGGGATAGAGACTATCCAAAAATACTCTGAATTTAATGTGCCTTCGGGAAACCCTGCCCGAAGAATATCTTAATGGGGGTGGGGCAGGGAGGGGGTGAAACTCCCTCCCGTATTCGTATTTCCCTCTTCTTTTTTATGACCCCGCAGGGTTTCAACAAAGACCGAAGCTGTTCTTTTAGGTTTTTGCCAGCATAATTCGGGAATACCCTTGCATGTGCCGTATCACCGGATTTCATGTTGTATGGGCCTGTTTGTTACTTTATCTCTTGTACCCGGCATTATTGCCAGGTTCCCCGGGCCCGCATATTCCCGTATCAGGGTGTGAATTGTTTCAAGGCTGACAGGCCGGTACCCGGTCAGCTCGCAGCTGGCATTAATACGCCGTTTCTCAACGTTGATGAATGGGAACCGTTTCAGGTCGTTATTATGGTAATGACCATGTACCACCCATCCGGGAAATCCTGCTGGTGCATCGTCCGGGTCATGGATGAAGAGAAATTCGTCCCCTTTATAGCTGACCTGCAGCGATGGAATTGTGTCCGGGATATCGGTATCATGGTTTCCACGGATGAACGTGATCCTGCCATTCATATGACCCAGGTATTCTGAAGACGGGGGGGCCTCGTTACCATAGCGGAAATCCCCGAGATAGAAGACCGCATCAGATTCCCTAACTACCATGTTCCAGTTGCTGATCAGGACACGGTCCATTTCCCCGGCGTTATTAAAAGGTCTCCTGCAGTTCCGGATAATGTTATTATGGCCCAGATGCAGGTCTGAACATATGAACGGGGGATTTTGTTTTTGTTCCTGGGGCGATGCAAGTTCCAGCCCCGTGAGCTTGCGGTACTGCATCAGGGATACCGCAGTCCTGTTCCGGTTAAATACCAGTTGCCGGTTGAGCCATTCACGGGCAGGAAGATCGAATTCCCTCTCGATAACACCATTTTTCAGGAGAATGATCCGAAGTGAGGTAAGCGGGGCATAGTCGGGAAGTACAACTGGCTTTTTCACCTGTAACGGAAGATTTCCCGCGTTAATTTCGTCCGGACCACCCTGGACGTTACTATCCGTTGCGTTAGCCTGGGATGTTTTCACGGTGTTGCAGATCAGGTCTGCATCACGGGTCCTGAGGTTATAAGCGTGGGTGATGTGGAACTGCCGTATTGAGGGGTCCCGGTCGATCCAGCTCAGGCTGCGAGCGATAGCAGCGAGTGAATGCCAGAGCCGGTGATGAAATCTGATAAATTCGTAAGAGGGAACGATACGGTGGGTGATCGCCTGTCCGTTTCTGCCTGTAAGACGGAGATATCCGGAAAGGTTGAATGAAAGGCCGAAAATTCCTTCTGCTGCTGATTCTATGGCGTTGTACACGGCAACCGGGGTATCTCCCGGCATTATCAGATACGGCCCATATAAGGTGATGTGCTGAAAAGGAGGGAATGCATAGATATCAGGTACCAGTGAACGAAAGACCTCTGTTTTCCGGCCAAGTTTCCAGTCATCGACCCGGAGCATGAGCATGTACTGGTCCCGCTCCCTGCACAGGTACCCCCATTTCTTCATCGGGCGGTACCTCCCTCCCTTCACCATTGCTGTTCAGAAGTCCTTCATCTTTTATCTATATACATTTACAGCCTGTGAAACACGTGTGGAGGTCGGGGCTTGACCGAGGTACCCCAAGGGTAAGTGTTTCTGCCATTCACCAGGGATAAGGCATTGAGTCTCCCAAACCTACAATAATGCAGATTGCAAACTGGTACGTGCTGAAAAGAACATGATCCGCCACCACTTCGAACTGCGTGAGACGATTACGACCATCCTGGCCGATGAGCAGTACCATATCGATGCAGCAGTGGGAGGAATTGTCAGAGCCCGCCAGGCTGTGGAGCGGTGTATAGCAGGGGACCCGTTTTTTGGTGCAACATTTGAGCCTTATGACCCTGGATCTGACGAACCCATTGTATTACGAATGGTGTCGGCGGCTAAGAAGGCGGGTGTCGGCCCGATGGCTGCGGTTGCAGGAGCGATTGCCTGGGAAGGGATCGAGGCGATGCAGGAAACCGGCGCCATGTACGGCGTAATTGATAATGGTGGGGATATCGCACTCTTTTCTGACCACGAGCTCCTCATCGGGGTGCATGCCGGTAGCTCCCCGGTGAGTGACCGGCTGGCTTTCGTGGTCCCTCCAACGAGCGAAATCATCGGGATTTGCACCTCGTCAGCGACTGTCGGCCCATCAATATCTTTTGGGACAGCTGATGCGGTAACTGTCTTCTCACATGATGTTGCACTTGCAGATGCCTGGGCGACTGCAGTCTGTAATGAGATACGCCCGGATGATACATCGGTCTTACTGCGTATCGACCCGGAGGAAGTTTCCGGGGTTTTTTCGGTAATAGGTGAGTGGACCAACAGCTATGGTCTCCTACCCCCGCTTGTCAGGGCAAATGTCAGAAAAGACCTTATCACGGCCGGTAGGAAGCTGTAATAAGGTCAGTTGAGTGGCTCAAATGAGGTGTACCCGATCGATTCGGGTGATATGAAGATCTCCTGTCACACCATAAAAAAATGCTTACTAATTGAGATTGAATTTTGCCACTACCCCTATTGCGTCAGGAAAATGGTAATCAAGTGTCATCCCGGTAATGTTCTCCGGTACCTCGTAGAACAGGTACCCTGTCCTGCCAGGGTTCCCGTCTGCCACACCGCTGATGATCGAGAGCCCGGGTGTCACCCGCTGGCCTCTGGAATCTTTCAAAATAATACCATTGAAAAGGCCTTCACTACCCACCTTTTCCGCGCCGAGGTCACGGATGGTGACATTGAGCACCATGAGCTGGTAACCTGGCCGGTAGCTGCTGAATTCGCCATGCTGGTTATATGGTTCGAGACTAAAGGACTTGTTATACCTGACGGAATTCAGTGTGATACGGGTATTTCCGTCGTTTGCGCTCTCCCCAACATGGAACGTGGTGAACAGGGGCTTTTCAGATACCGGCGGAGGTGTGATCGGGGTATCTTCACGTGATTCGATCTGCAGCGATTTGTTTGAGCTGCTGATATTCACTATCATCCCCGGGATTGGTTCAACTGTTACGTCGGGTAACGAGCTGAATGGGATCTTATTTACGATAGAGAGTGTCGGTCTTGGTATGGGATTTGAATCCGGGCTGAAATTCAGGGTATGGGCCTGGAGCGTTACCTCCTGATTAATCGTTGTGCACCCTGCAAACATAATACCCGTAAGGAGAAATGCCCCAAATAATCCTTTCAACAGCATGTCCCGCACATTTACCGCCCCCTTATTTTTCCCTTTCATCATAATGGTACACAATTATTATCCTGGTATCTGGTCCCGTTTTCATGTGGATATCAGATTATACTGCGGTGATACGGGAAACTCTCCCGTAATCAGATAATATGCTCCGGCATTTCAACTTTTTTGTTCCCGGTCGAAATAAACAGGTCACTCCCCATTCCCAGAGCCCGGGGAGTGCGCAGACTGACTCAGTAGCTGTCATCGATAAACTGCATCGCGCTCCGGTAAGCACCCTTCCCATGGTAATTTGCTATCACCTGGCCTTCATCATGAAGGGTGATTACGGGATCCCCCTGCTCCACCTGGAAAACGACCTCAACATAATCGATCTCAAGCAGGATTACTCCGTGGGAGAGTGCCGAGGCAGGTAACAACAACAGTCGTTCCTTCACCAGATCACCGGGGAATTCCCGGAAATGGTAATAAAAAACCTGGTAGGCATTCAGGAGGTCAGAAGCAAGGAGGTCCTGCCTGATTTCATCATCAACAGAGTCGAGTGCTGACGCGAGCTGCTCCTCGTCATCATTACTATGTATAAAAAGCCTGTCCGCAATTTTAGCAAGATCACGGTAGGAATTCCCCTGGGGACCGGCAGTCATTCACATTGATATCACAGCCTGACAAGAAAAAAGTCATGGTATGACCAGAAAAGCTATAACCTGTAACGGGTGCAATACATGCCCGTGAAAGATGAGGACATTGACTGGATAGTATACCATAACCTTTCAAACGGGGGTGCTAAAACAGAAGAGTCAATCGTCCGGGAAACAGGGTTGTCAGCCGGGGATATCAGTGCATCGCTCATCAGGCTGAAGATGAATCTTCTTATCGAATACCGGGATGGCAACTACGATGTGATATCAATCCCGGAGATGCTTTTCCGTTGCCAGGTCCGGTACGGGCAGGACATCCCCGTCGTTATCGAGGACGGCGTGATAAAAGTTAAAAAACCGGAGCTGTAATATGGAGGTTGTTGTCCTGCGGCTTGGTCACCGTCCGGAACGTGACCAGCGGGTGACGACTCACGTGGGGTTACTTTCCCGTGCGCTTGGTGCGAAGGGTATGTACCTTGCCGGGCAGGACAACGGCATTGTCCGGAGCATCACCCGGGTCGTGGAGCAGTGGGGGGGGAATTTTTTTATTGAAGACAAGGTTAAATGGCGTCATTGTATCGAAGAATGGCAGAAAAGCGGCGGGAAAGTGGTCCACCTTACAATGTACGGCCTCCCGGTACGAGAGCATGAGATGGAGATCCGGGACGCAGGTAAACTGCTCGTGGTCGTCGGGGCAGAGAAGGTCCCGGGAGAAGTGTACGGGCTTGCTGACTGGAATATTTCGGTCACCAGCCAGCCCCACTCCGAGATCGCAAGCCTTGCGGTGTTTTTAGACCGGCTATTCGAAGGTTCGGAACTATCAGCCGGGTTTCCGGGTGCAAAGATCAGGGTTGTCCCATGTGGGGAAGGAAAACAGACAGAAAGTCTCTGAACCGGCGCGTACTGGTTGCAGGGTTTACCACACGTCACGTGGCCTGTTCAGCTCATGGAGCCGGGTACCGGGTATGTACGGTCGATCACTTCTGTGACCGCGACCTGTCCCGGTATGCAGATGACTGCCTTTCTTTTGACGATCTCGATTCATTACCCGCTGCGATTGAGCAGATGTCGGCACGATACGACTGTGATATTTTTGTCCCGACCTCGGGGGCCGAGATGCTGCCGGTCGGAATTCCGCGGTACGGCCCGGCCCCGGAGAGGGCAGCAACGTTTCTCGATAAGAGCCTGACATCCCGTTTTTTTCTGGGAACCGGAGTGCCTGTCCCTGCGACATTTTCGGAACGGACCTATCCGGCGATGGTAAAACCAAGAAGTGGTTCCGGGGGTTGGCGTAATGCGGTACTGCATAACGATGATGAATGGCTTAAATGGAAAGAAGACCTCGCTGACCCGCCGGCGCTCTGGCAGGAGGTCGTGCATGGTACCCCTGCATCAGTCTGCTGCGTAACCGACGGTACCCACGCAAGGGCGGTTGCGGTAAACGAGCAACTGCTCAGGGGAGGAGAAGATGCCGCGTATGGGTTCTCAGGGTCGGTTACACCGTTTATCCATCCCCATGTGGATGAGATGGTGAGGCACGCAGAGAAAATAGCCTCGGCTTCGGGATGTGTTGGGACAATCGGGGTTGATTTCGTCGTCGGTGAGAAACCTTACGTGATTGAGGTGAACCCCCGGTTCCAGGGGACTGTTGACACGGTGGAAATGGCGACCGGGATTAACCTGTTTTCACTCCATGTTGATGCATGTGAAGGCAGGATCGCGGAAAAAATGCCAGAACCCCGGCAATTTGCGGCGCGAAAAATTCTGTTTGCCCGGGACGACCTCCTGGTGGGACATGACGTCAGTTCGCTTCCCTTTGTTGCAGACGTCCCGTGGAAGGGCTCAGTGGTAGAAAAAGGCGGTGCAATAGTCAGTGTTTACGGGTGGGGCCCGTCGCGCAGAGACGCAATATTGATGCTGGATAAACATATTAGCACTGTGCAGCAATATATAGGAAGGACGTCCTGATGGAAGAATTACTGAGTAACCTGGCAATCCGTGCATACCTGCTACGCATAATAGGTGAGGAAGGGCTTGACCTGCTTTCAAAATATCCCGATAATAACGAATACAGTGATGAAGACCTCGCTGCAAAGACGGGCATCAACTTAAACTCGGTACGCCACACCCTCTATACGCTCTACGAGAAGCGGCTCGCGGAATATCGGAGGATTAAGAATAACGAGACCGGATGGCTCACGTACCTCTGGCAGCTCAGGATGGATACCATTTACGATGCAATCCGTGAGGACCTTGAACGGGTACTTGACAAGCTCGAGGCACGCGCACTGTTTGAGGAAGAGAATGACTTCTATATCTGTAAGACCTGTGGGATCATCTGCACCTTTAATCAGGCGATTGATGTCAATTTTATCTGTCCTGACTGTGACCAGCAGATGGCGCATTTTGATAATGACATGCTCCTCCGTGCCCTCAAAAAGCGTATCAATACTATGAAACAGACGCTTGGGCATGCATAAGGACGCCGTTTTTTTTGAAGGGCTGCTTGCCCGGGAAGGGTGCAGTCCGAAAGTAATTGCCCATTGCAGGACGGTAAGTGCCATTGCGATGGAATACGTGCATGAGGGCTCCCCGGCAGACCCGGATCTTGTTCTTGCCGGGTCGGTACTGCATGACATCGGGCGTTCACGGATACATTCCATTGGGCATGCACAGGCAGGTGCAGCGATCTGCCGGGGACTTGGGCAGCCTGAATCAGTGGCGCACATTGTGGAATGCCATACGGGTGCAGGACTGACTGCGGATGAATGCACGCTACTCGGTCTTCTTCCAATAGACTGTATGCCAAAAACCCTCGAGGAGAAGATTGTCACCAATGCCGATAACCTTGCAGGTGGAAAACGCAGGATATCGATAGAGCAGGACCTGACGGATTCATTCGCCTTACCGCGGAAGATACGAAAACGGATGTACCGGCTCTGGCTTGAGATGGAACAGTTCAGGGCATAAAAAAGCTCAACTGACCAATTATACCTGGGAACAAATGATGCTGAACGGGATATTGTCAGAATGATAAAATCAGGGAAGAAATCAGTAAATCGGCTTTGTTGAAACCATAAGTGTTATAAAAAAGGGCCCGGTTGAAACCCTGCGGGGTCACAAAAAAGAAGGGCGCAATACGAATACGGGAGGGTGTTTCACCCCCTCCCTGACCTACCCCCAATAAGATATTCTTCGGGTAGGGTCTCCCGAAGGCTCATTAAATTCAAAGTATTTTTGGATAGTCTCTATCCCAGCCGGGTCGCCAAAGCGGCGGGCCATGAGCCCCGGGAGCGTGACTAAATTTTGGAATAACCTGAATGTACAGGAGAGAGGGTTTTAACAAAGCTAGTAAACGGAATGAGATGTCAGTTTTTCTTCCATCGCGAGCTGCCAGCATTACTCGTGCCGGCTTCTATAACCAGGTACTGAAATTCCAGCCACCGCCTGAAAATTTCAAATATCCTGCTGATAGTACCGGTTTCATTATCGTTTCCTTCGCAGTTACGTATGCATCAGGGCCCTTCTGACGGGAATCCCGTACTGATATCAAGAAGGACTGAACGGTCCCGGTAATACCCGAACAAGTCCTCACCCCAGATGATTGCCTCACGTCCCTGGCTGAAAAGGTCGGTAGAGCTGTCATACTGGTTGCTGTCGTTTTTGAACAGACCGACCGAGAGGTATTTGTCAGTCACCGTAATCCCTACTTTCAGGTCTTCACTGGTTACCCAGATCTTGAAATTCTGGAACTGGAGCAGCTGTTTTATCTGCCCGATATAGGGTTCTTTGCCAAGAAGACTGGTCACCTGCCTGCTTACAACCAGCTCTACCGGGATCCCTGCCACGACCCTTTCTGCGACAGTTTCCGCCAGTCCGGGGCTCATAATGGATGAAATGCCATGGATATAGGCTGCTTCCCTGACAATTTTTAAGAAATGGGAGTAGACATGCATAATATCCACCTGGGTATCGAGCTTGACTTCAGAATCCTGCAGTTCCCCAATTCTCTGCAGAAATTCTTCAGGGATTCCTGAAAGATCATGAATTGCCCAGAATTCCTTATGGCTGCTGATCCCACTCATGATGTTGACAAAATTCGCTACTTCCACTGCCACAGCTTTTCCAAGGGGTGTGAGAAAGTACTCGGAATTTCTTGACTCGATGAGCATCTGTGACTCAAGGTTCCGGATTTTGGGTATCAATGCCTGAGAGGTGCTCCCTGTTATGTCACGGAGCCTTGAAAGGGGAGGATGTTCCACAAGGAGCGATAAAAGAATCTGGATTTTCAGTCGTGAACTGAAAATAGAATGGATACTTTTCTGGTACAGCTCATAGGAGTCGAGTGGGTTCATCTGACACCTGATTACCTGTACCGTTTCCCTTTTTAAAGGTAAATATCATTTGATCAGGACAATAGTTTCGAATATTCCATGTATCTGGTGAGACGAATGTGGTACCAAATTTTGCATCATTAACAATTACCTGGTCTTCAGGTGCGTACGGGGAAAATGTATTAAATTCAGGAGCCGGGAACCCCCAGTCAACGACATTTCAGGCAAATCCGCTTAAAAATGGTATTACTGCAGCAATTGCACCAATTATGATAAATCCCCCATCTGCAAGGACATCGCAGACAAAATTTGTATCCAGCACCCTGCCCATGGAAAGGATACAAAACTGGATATAACAGAGTCCTGCTCCAAGGAGAATGAGTACTGGGACAGGCAGGTACCCGGTCCCGAAGAACAGTATTCCACAACCAATTAGTAATGTGACACCGGTAAGGAGTGCTTCTGTTTTTCTTACCCCGATGATGACTGGTATTGTATATACTCCCACCTGCGCATCTCCTTCCCTGTCACGGATGTCGGGGAGAACGGATGCCATAAAAACATAATTGAAGAAAAACAGCCCGGTCAGGAGGACCGGTATACCTGGCAGGAGACTGTTTGCATAAACCGGCAGCAGCGAGAGTGTTAATGCCCAGGCACCCGCAACAAGGAGGTTTTTCATCAGGGGGATCTCTTTTAACCGGTGAAAATGCCAGGTTTCAGGTAAAAGCGGTACACTATAGAGGATACCACTGACGAGCGGTATGAGTCCGACAAGGAGAACTGATGGTCCGAGGAACGAACAAATTCCGAGTGCAATAGCGTATGAAGCCAGTGCAGCATAGAAGAGATGCTTTTCAAATTTTTTCGTAAATAAAAATCTCTCTTTGTGGTTGATCTCATCTTCTTTCTCATCCGTCTTCCTGTTCAGGTTGTACACGGAGAATGATACCAGTACCATAATAACTACCAGGGCCGGAGTGCAAGGCATCCCCTGTATAAAACAGGAGGCATATATACCGGCTCCCCCGGTCAACGCTAGAATTACTGAGCTGAATTTGATGGCGTTGAGAAATTCAATCAATAATACTAATAAGCGCTGTTTTATCTCGTACCCATACCAATGGGTGGGTAACGATCTACCTTCATAAGAATATACCATAGGAGAAAATGGTACTGTACTGGATAACATTCGTTTTGATGACGAAGTTTCATCGCTCTCATGAATGTTAATCGCAGCGATTAATCTGAAAATACGTGATAAATATATTAACTGATGTGCAATCTTCAAACCGGATACTAAGGTCCCGTGGCTTAAAATCCAGGGTATCAAGTAACAGGTGTAGAAGGTTGGAATACCCCGGATAAATGTCAGAACAAAAAATACCTCATCCCTGGAGAAAATGGTGGTTGAACCCGGACATGGGTTTTCCTGCCTGGCACTCCGGGGTTTATAAGGTCGGGGTTCAAACGGTGGCAGGCATGAACATTCTCCTCATCGAACATGAGTCGGTTACCACGAAAGGAATTCATGCAGTTCTATCTGCAATGGGGTATGAGGTAATGGCTATTGTTGATAATGGAGATAGTGCCCTGAAAATCGCCCGTCATATTAAGCCAGACCTAATTATCCTTGATATTACACAGCATGATGAAAACGCCTGGGTTTCTTGCGCCGAAAAAATCAGGGAACATGGTGAGATCCCACTCCTACTCATTGCATCTGATTCCAGTTGCAATTGTTCCGGGTTCACATCGATTCCACACCAGTTTGATTATTATATGCTGCCGCTTGAGGGAGATAAACTGCAGATCACCATCAACATGGTTATCAAGAAACACTCCCTTGAAATCCGGCTGAAAAAGAGTGAAGAACGCTATCACACGATTGCTGAACTGGGGGAAGACATGATCTTCATCGTAAACAGGGAGCGGATCCTCGAGTATGCCAACAGTGTCGTAATGATGCGATTTGGCTCTGATTGCGGGAACTGTGTCTTTAAAAAGCCATACCTGGAAGTGCTGACCGGGGAATTGATCTCGTCGCTCGACAATTTTATTTCCAGGGTAATCTGGTGGGGGGAGAAGATTCACCGCCAGGACCAGGTACGGACACCCTATGGGACTGAATGGTACGAAACCCTCCTGATTCCGATGAAAAGCAAAAATAACCAAGTTAATGCAGTAATTGTTGTATCCCGGGATATTACCGACAGGGTGCTTTTCGAGGAGAAGTTGCGGGAAAAGGGGATCCGGCAGATCGAGAAAAATAATGAACAGTTCCAGATCCTGAATGACCAGATCAGGAACCCGCTCCAGGTGATTAAATCGATTATTGAATTCGAAGATAATCCCTTCCAGGATAAAATCCTGGAACAGGTGGCCATTATTGATTCTATTGTCACCCGGCTCGATCAAGGCTGGCTTGAATCCGAAAAGGTCAGGAGGTTCCTGATAGAGCACTATCATCATGGGAACCCGGATTGCCAGGAGAAAAAAGGCCTCCTGTCACATTAATCGGAGTGGACCATATTGCGGACCGTATGCCTCGTGGACGATAATACTGACATTTTATCGATATTTTCCCTCTTCTTCCGGAGAAAAGGTTACCATGTGATCACCGCAGGCGGCGGACAGGATTGTATTGATATGATCCAGGCATATGTCCCTGACCTGATTCTCCTTGACGTGATGATGGAACCGATGGATGGGTGGCAGACCCTGATGAATCTTAAAAAAAATCCGGATTCCTGCCGTATTCCGGTAATAATGGTATCTGGTAAAACACCAACTCCTGATGATGTCCATATGTATGGAAAATACTATGAGCATTTTGTCATGAAACCCGTGAGTTTTCCTGTTCTTTTCGATGTGGTTTCCAGAGTTCTGGCCCCTCCGGTGATTCTTACACGGTAATCTGAAGGGATTATTCTGTTGTCCAACAATTCCGGCAACGATACAGCCCTGCGGATTAATGGGAATAAATAAATCAGAGTAACCATACGGAATAGTATGGAATATAGAAAAGTACTGTACTTCCTGATGCTGTGTATTATCATTCTCACGGTGCTTGTACTGTACCTTTTCTTCCCTTTGCTTTCCCTCTCGGCACCTCATAAGGACTCACGACCAGTTCCAAGTATAACGGTCATTAACCAGAGTGGTGAAATAAATAAACAGAGCGGGACCTATATCGTGACCGGTACGGCCCAGAATACCGGGACCACAGCAATTGTTAAGATATACCTGGTCGCTACTACGTACGATGCGAATGGAACGTTGCTCGGGTCGACCTACGACACTCTTATGAATATGAATCCCGGGGAGCGTGCCACTTTCAGGATAGAAACCTGGCCTTATTACCAGGGATACCGGGTCGCACAATACTCGTTAGTACCTGACTTTAGCTATGTACCCGCGTTGCCGGGTAAGGGCGATTATTACATCCCCTCGCCAGAGAGTACCCTGAAACCTGCAATCTGAAATGTGGTTAAAACACAGATAATTTAATGGATAGCCTGAAAAGAAGTTGGAAAACCCAAGGTTCACTGTTCAGCTTCGGACCTGTTCATTAAACACCTTTGATTACCATCAGGGTGATATCATCAAACTGGGGCTGGCCAACTGCGAAGGAGCTGACCTCTTCAAGTATTTTTTCCAGGATACCGATGGCGGAAAGCCTGGTGTGTTCCCGGATGATCAATCTCAACCTGTCTTCACCGAACATCTCCTCGTCCCCGTTGATAGATTCAGTAATACCGTCAGTGTAGAGCACGACAATATCACCTACACCGATTTCAACGGTCCGTG
>Ga0209048_10005404_pt1 | contig 12061 bp, 8 predicted proteins | sample FrelakmetCRP12CR_FD_187146 | JGI IMG/M metagenome (GOLD analysis project Ga0209048, IMG submission 187146) | Freshwater lake sediment microbial communities from the University of Notre Dame, USA, for methane emissions studies - CRP12 CR (SPAdes)... | ecosystem: Environmental > Aquatic >... | reverse complement strand
CTCGTTCATGGCGAAGTCCACGACGATACCGTCCTGCAGGCTGATGAACTTGGAGTCCTGGCCGCCGATCTCGAAGATCGTGTCGACCTGGCGGTCGATCTTGCGGCCGATGAAGTCGGCGCCCGTCTTGTGCGCGGTGATCTCGTCGGTGATGATGTCGGCCCCGCAGAGCTCGCCGATGAGCTCGCGCCCCGAGCCGGTGGTGCCGACGCCGAGCAGATTGAGCCGCGCGCCCAGCTCCTCGGCGATGTCGGTGAGGCCCTTGCTCACGACTTCCACCGGCCGCGCGTCCGTCTTGGTGTAGATCTCCTTGATCACGCGGCCCACGGGATCGATGACGACGAGATTGGTGGAGACCGAGCCGATGTCGATGCCCATGTAGGCGTCGACGACGTCCTCGTCGTCGGCGAACTCGTACGGGCGCGCCATGTCGCGAAGGAGCACGACCTTGTCCATCGAGAGCGGCTCGGTGACGGGGAAATCCGCCGCCGGGAGCCGGCGCGCGTCGAGCGCGCCCACGGCGGCGGAGCGCGCGTCCTCGTAGTCCGCCTCGATCAGGGCGGCGCCGACGGCGCCGATGGAGGCGTGGAACTCGGGCACGAAGAGGTCGTCGCCGTCGAGAGCGAACGCCTCCTCCAGGGCCTGCACCGCGCCCTTGTTCGCGGCGACGCCGCCGATGAAGGCGATCGGTGCCTCCACGACCTTGCCCTTGGCGATGGTGCCCTTGAAGTTGCGCATCACGGCGTCGCACAGGCCGCGCAGCACCTCGGGCGGCTGGTAGCCCTTCTGCTGTGCGTGGATCATGTCCGACTTGGCGAACACGCTGCAGCGGCCGGCGATGCTGGCGGCCTTGCCGGCATCGAGCACGATGTCGCCGACGTCCTCGATGTCGTAGAGCAGCCGGCTGGCCTGCTGGTCCATGAACGACCCCGTGCCGGCGGCGCAGTCCCCGTTCGTCTGGTAGTCGGCGATACCGGCGCACCGCGCTTCCTCGCCCGCCTCGAGACGGATGAACTTGGACGTCTCGCCGCCCATCTCGAAGATGGTCTTGGTCTCAGGATGAAGCGCCGAGATACCGCGAGAGATCGCCTTGAACTCGTTTTCGAAGCTTGCCTCGAGGGCGTTGCCGATCAGACGGCCGCCGGAACCAGTGACGCGCACGCCGGCGATCTTGCCCTCGGGCAGCACCGCGAGAAGGTCGTCCAGGAGCGTCTGCGTGGCGTCCCCCGGGCTGCCTTTGATGCGCCGGTAGCGTGCCACGAGCACGGGCCGGCCCTCGACGGCAGTCAGACCGCCTTCGGGGATCTGGAAGAGCGCGGGGTGGTCGCCAAGCAGTCGGGCGTAGAGGTCGCGGTCATCAGGCTCGCCGGCGAGCGCCGCTTTGAGGCTGATGCAGCCGATGTCGATACCGAGAGATGTCATGGGTGGATGACGCGTACCTCCTGCGGGCGGGCCCGCCTCGCCGACTGCAAAGACTACCGTTCGCGCGCGAGCGTCGCAAGTCCGGTGGAGCTGATAACAAGACTAATGTACTCCTGTTTCTTGGTCAACGCTTCACGGGACCCGAATGCCCCCGCAGCCACCGGCGATCGCCGGATCAGGTCCACGCCACATGGGCAGAAGGCGGCGAACGTCCACACCCGGTGACGGCAGACGTCACCCCGCCGCGATCATCGTGACTCTGTGTGGCCGGCAGGCGCGCAGCTAGCATGCCCGCATGGCGCGCCGGCCGGCCGCTCTCAGCCAACATCACCAGTGGGGGCAACCGTGAACGAATCCACCACGCTCACCAATCGCGAGCGCCGCGAGAACGTCGCGTTCCTCAGTCAGGCATTCGCCGCCGATCCACGCGTGCCGGCGGAGGTCCTCGACGCCGACGAGCGCGCTCGCTTCCTGGCCGAGCCGGAGCAGCAGAGCGGGATCTTCTTCAAGCTCCTCTGCTACGGCGCCCTGGCCGCGCAACCGGCGCCCGAGTCGGTCGTCGACGCCGACTGGCGGCGCATGGAGGCCGCCGGCGTGATCGACGCGCTGTTCGCCGGCGAGTTCGACCTCACGCGCTACGCCGTGGACCCGCCCGTTTCGCGCAGCGACAGTAAGGGCAAGATCATCGACTTCGCAAGGCTGGCCGAGGCGCGAGAGACGTGGCAGGGCCTCCTCCCCGCGCCCGCGGACCCGGACGTCGCCGTGGACGTCCTGCACGCCGCCTCCGGAGGGGCACTCAAGTCGCGCGCCTTCTGGAGTGTGCGCGAGATGCGGCGCCTGGGCCTGTGGGATGACTCCTCGCTCGACCCATATGCGTGCGTCCCGGACGGCAGGGTGCGCAAACGCGCCGTGCGCATGGGGCTCATCGACCTGCCCGAGAAGGCCGACACGTTCGCCGACATGAAGGCCGTGTCGCGCGCCCTGCACGCGGTCCTGCAACTGGGCGAGGCGCCCGACGGCGCCTTCGACCTGCCGGTGAGCGCCGCGGCGCAGCGCTGCGAGATCTGCGACGCGGCACGCATGGCCAGCTGTCCCATGCCGCACTGCCGGTGGCGGCGCGAGCACGCCGACAGCTGAGCCGCAGCAGCCGCGTCCGCGTCAGGGGCCGGGGGCCGGATGCCTGCGCCGGCCCCCGGCCCCTCGCGAGGCGCCCGGGATGCGAGCCGGCGAGGCGCAGGTGGGGCGCACGCTTGTGATGTCAGGTACAAACCCCATGGGCGTCTGGGGCCACGCCCCGATGCGCCCAGGGCTCCCAAGCGGGGATAACTACCACAGGAGCCCGTCGGGAGGCTCCGCTCCAAGCTGGAAGGGGCATCATGAGCGGCTGGCAAGCCATCGCCTGGGTCGTGCTCGCCGCGATCACGGTGCTTCGCGTGGCTCTCGTGGTAGGCGTCATCGCCGTCGTCGTCGCGATCGTCCGCGGCCTGCGCGCGTACGACCCTGCCGCACACATGTCCTGACCGGCTGCCCCGCCCGCCGTCCGCGCGTCACAGGACCCGGGCTCAGCGCACCTTGACGCCAGTGACCGGCGCAGCGCCTTGTCTGTTGCCACCCTGGTCCACCGCCGCGAACGTCATGGTGTACGTCCCGCGAGCCGGCGGCTTCCACAGGACGACGTGGCCGACGCCCTGCTTGACCCAGCCCAGCCTGAGTTTCACCGGCGTCGCGAGCCTCGATCCGGCGACCGTCACCGTGACACCGACGGTCGGGCTATAGCGGTCGCGCGCGACGTAATGCGCTCTCACGCTCTTGCCGCGAGCGACCGTCAGCGTGACCGGCGCCGCGAGGCGGGGCGGCACCCTGTCGACGCGCAGCGGGGCGGACGCCGCGGTAGTGCCTAAGCTGCCTTTGGCGGTGACCACCACCGTGTAGTTCCCGCTGGGGACGTACTCCCCCGAATCGAGCGTGCCGTCCCAGAAGACGGACTGCGAGCCGACCGCGTGTGCGCGAGAGCGCAGGGGACGGATGACCGTGGCGCCGCGCAGGAGAGCGACGCTCGTGTCGGCGGCGCGGGTGAGCGTGAAGCTCACCGTCGCCGCATCCTTCACGCCGTCGCTCCCCGGCGAGATCGTCCGCGGCATGACGCTCACGCCGCCGAGCGTCCTGTCGATGGTCACGTCGCGACGAGCCGTCGCGCTGTTGCCCGCCAGGTCTCGCAGCGCGACCTCGAACGCGTAGTGCCCCTCGGGGGCGGCGACGAGCTTGCCTCCGCTGCTGATCCTGCCGTCCCACGACACCGTGTGCGATTGTGCCGTCACCGCGCTCCAGACCGCAAGGCGCCGCACGACCGCCCCGCTGCCGTCGAGGATGGCGACGCGCGCGGCGCCGCTCTCGCCCGGGACGAACGTCAGCGTCGCCTGGTCGCCCGGATGGTCGGCGTCCGGGTTGAAGGCGGCCGGAGCGACGTCGGCGCTCTGCAAGCTCGGAGGCGTCGTGTCGAGCCGGATATCGGCCGTGGCCGGCCGGGCCTCGCCGTCTGGTGAGGTGGCGGTCGCGGTCAGCGTGAAGGTGCCCTCGGGCAACTGACTGCCGTTGTCGTCCTTGCCGGCCCAGGTGAGCTTCGCGGATGTACCGCGACCGGTGACGTGCCGCACCAGCACGCCATCGCCGTCGCGGATGGCGATGCCCCAGTCCGCCTCCTCCGAGACGGCGAAGCTCACGGTGGTGTTGTCCTGCACGCCGTCACCGTTGGGACTGATCGCGAGGTTGCCGATGGTCGGGGAATAGATCTTGGGTTGGCCGAGGTTCGCGACCGCCCTGCGGATCGCGGGCAGCAGAGCGTAGAGCTTGCCGCCGGGGCAGTCGGTGTAGTTCGCCTGCCGGTGACCGGCGATGGCGGGGAACGTCACGCGCTCGCCGGTCTGGAACTTCTGCCCATAGCCGCAGGTGAGCGTGCCCGTACCGAGAGGGTCGACGTGATGCACGTCGAGCTTCCAGGCAAGAAGTCGTTCGAGGGCGGTCACCGCGGCCGCGGGCGGCGTGGCGCTCGAGAAGGTGCCGATGATGGACACCCCCGTACTGCCGGTGTTGAACCCGAGCACCTGAGCGCCGATCGCGCCCTTGGCTACGCCGCCGTACCGTCCCTCGAAGATGGTGCCGTAGCGGTCGATGAGGAAGTTGTAGCCGACGTCGCTCCAGTGCAGCGATCTCGTATGATAGTAGTAGACGCCGCGTACGATGGCGGGCGCCTGGGCGCGCGTGTAGCTGTTGCCGCTGTCGGTATGGTGCACGAAAGCCATCTGGACATCGGCGTAGCTCGGCGTCCCGCTGCGCAGCGACTCGTCGGCGCCCCACTGGGCCCGCGTCACGATCTCCGGGCGAGTGGTCATCGCGCGAACCGGCGGCGCCAGATCGAGACCGGCGACCGCACAGGCGACGCGCCGCAGCACGCCGACGACCGCGGCGCCCGCGTCGGCGTCCTCCGTGCTGTTGATGGTCACCAGGTGGACGTCCTTCAACCGCACCGGCCCCGGCGCGCCGCCGACGGCCGCTCGCGCTTCGACCTGAACGTAGCGTCCGGGTCCAGTCCACAGCGCCTCGATGAAAGCCTGCGGGCGCCGCGACGAGGCGTCGTTCGCGACCTCCAGCGACGCCGCGTACCAGGAGCTCCAGGCGACGCCGTCCCGGCTCGTACGCAGGCGAACGACCACGCCGCCGCGCCGCGCCGGCGGCCGGCACGTGAGGCCCACCATGGTGAAACGCATGCCCGCGTCGAGCGTCGCTGTGGTCGCGGGCGGGGCGGGTGTGGCAGCCGCCGCGCCGCGTGCGCGCGGAGCGGCGGCATCCCCTGAGGTGGAGATGCGCAGTCCGTTCTGCAGCACCAGCTCGTGAGCGCGAACGGACGGCGTCCGCATCCACGCCGCCACTGCGTCGCTGACGCGTGGAGCCAGCCAGATGGCCGCCAACGCGGCCATGAGGGTGAGTGTAGAGACAGCCGCCGCGCGGGCGGCCCGAGTGTGAGGGTGAGGTCTGGCCATGAGAATCCGGGTCCGGCAGACTCAGTTTCGACAGGGTACCACGAATCCCTTAGGCGGCTGCGGAGAGCACCCCGGGCGTACTCGCCGGGACAGGGCTGGTGTCCCACACGAGCGCAGCGGGCGGGCAGCACTCCCGTGCCGCCCGCCCGCTGCCGTTTCTCGGCGCGTTGCGCGGCTACTTCACCGCGGCCGGCTCGCCGTCTCGCTCGGGGCTCGTCTCCGTGCTCATGCACTCCCAGATCGGGTCGTACACGCGGTCCACCTCAGCCGAGTACCCGTCCAGCGGCTGGCGGAGCTGGGTGAAGAGGCTCTCGGCCCCCGGATGAGTGGGATGGGCGCCGGTGAGCTGCATGATCTCGCGCGACATCGTCGGGTTGTCGATGAGCATGCAGGGCATCAGCAGGTTGTGGTTGAAGGGCTGCCGCCTGCGGATCTCGCGGAAGAACGTCGAGTTGAACGCGTCCAGCAGACTCACGTCGCGGATGTTGTCGGTCGCGAAGTGCGTGAAGATGCACGGCTCGACCCAGCCCTCACTGTTGATGTGCATGTAGTGCTTGCCGGCGATGCAGCCGTGGACGTAGGGGGCGTCGCCCCAGAAGTCCACCGGGAACAGGGGCTTGGCGTTGCGGATGCGTCCTATGCCGAGGCGGAACTCGTTGCGCTCCTGCGGTGTGAGCATCATCGCGATGCTGGGGTCACGCCCGACCGGCATGTAGAGGAAGTGCCAGGCGAGCATGGCGCCCTTGTCGACCAGCGGGTCAACGAACTCGTCGCTGAGCAGCATCCGCCAGTTGTTCCGGGCAACGGTCACAGAGTAGCCGAAGAGCACGCCGGCCTCGCCGAGGCGGTCCATGACGTCCATGACCTGTTCGTGCACGCCCGAGCCGCGACGACGATCGGTCATCTCGGGCGTACCCTCGAGGCTGAGCATGGGGGCGATGTTGCCCACCCCGGCCAGCTCGTCGATCGTCTCTTGGTCGAGGAGCGTGCCGTTGGTGAAGACCTGGAAGTAGGCGTCCTTGTTCTGGCGCGCGAAGTCGAGCAGCTCGTCCCACATGAACGGCTCACCGCCCAGCAGCGTGAAGAGGTAGACGCCCATGTCGTTGCCCTCGTCCACGATCTTCTGCATGAGTCTGCGACCGAGGTCCTTGTCGGGCGAGTATTCGGCTGCGTAGCAGCCGTCACACGAGAGATTGCAGCGCATGGTCGGGCTCATGAGGATCGTGGTCGGCGCGTTGCAGCCAGTCGCGTCGATGAGCTCACGCCGCTTTGCCACGCCGCGAAGAAGGGTGTTCACGATAAGACATTCGATGAAGCGGTCGCGGCAGCGCGGGCTGAGCCTCGTGGTGACGTGCTTGGCGATGGTGAGTGCGGGGTGGTCGTCCTCGACCTTCTCGGTGACGAAGCGTACTGAGCCCTTGTACTGATCGGGGGTGATCTTCTCGGCCAGCCGAAACGCTTTGACGATCTTGCGCTTGTCGTCGCTGGACGCCAGCTTGAGCATCTGGTTGATCACCTGCCTCTGCACCGCGGTGTAGAGGCCGTCCGTACGGCTCATTGCTCTCCTCCTCTCTCCGGGCGCGCCCCTGCCCCGGGGACACGCGACAGTGAAGTGGCGAGGCCTGGTCTGATTGTGCAAGTCCGCACCCCGATCGGTCGACCCGCCGTCTCCTCACCAGGGACTCTGGGCAGCCACGTCTATAGTCTACCATCCGGCCCTGGGAGGCCTCGCCACGTGCCCGATCCGGCAGCCGCCGCTGCGGCCTGTAGCCACGACGGAGACACTTCTTGTGTGTATTCGTCTAGAAATCCTCATGCTCTGCGAGGCAGCGGCCGATAGCGACACTGAACGAAAAAGGCAAACCTGCCGTGAGGCAGGGACGCAAAGCCAGAGGTCTTGGATGATCAAGATGGCTCGGTTGCCGAATCCGATCTTCGCCTCCGCGAACCTCGCGTTCAGCCCCCCGCCCCCGGCTCACGTCCCAGCAGCTCATTCCAGGCAAGCCGCCTGACGTCCGCCGGCTCTGAGCAGGCCGGCAGGCCTGAGGAGGATTGGTGTGGAGGCGATTCAGATGAGCAAGAGGTTCCTCATCCTGGCCGTCGCGCTGTTCTGTCTGCTGGCCTTGCCGGCTTCGGCATTGGCCGCAGACCAGCTGGACAATGCGAAGATCGACCCCAGTGTGCAGACGGTGGTCGATGCCACCGGCGGCGGCGTAGCCGTGCCCGTGATCGTCTATGCACCCGACAGCCTCGACAGCGTCACCGCGGCCTTGCCCATGGGTGTGGAGACGGCCGACATGCCCGTGGTCGACGGCGTCGCCGCCGACCTCACGCCCGACGAGATCGCCAGCCTGGCCGCTCAGGACTTCGTGACGGGCATCGTGGCCGACAACCCCGTGTTCGGAGTCGACTACGCCAGTTCGATGGACATCACCAATCTCGCTATCGGTCTCGCCAACGTGAGACCTCCGGCGAGCGGCGGACCCAGCGGTGAGGGCGTCGTCGTCGCCGTGCTCGACAGCGGCGTGTCCACGACGACCGACCTTGGCGCCAGCCGCATCGTGGGCTGGAAGGACTTCGTCAACGGGGGCAAGACGCCGTACGACGACGCCGGCCACGGCACGTTCGTCGCCGGTCTGATCGCCGGTGACGGCACCGCTTCGCTCCCGCTCGGCGGCGGGGGCTCCGCCACGATGCAGTTCCGCGGCGTGGCTCCGGCGGCCGACATCGTCGGCGTCAAGGTCCTCGACGCCAACGGCGAAGGCCGCGCTTCTTCGCTGATCCGCGGCATCGCCTGGGCGATCGCCCACAAGGCCCAGTACGACATCCGCGTGCTCAACATCTCCATCGGCGGCGACCCCGTGGGTCCGGCCGGCATGGATCCGATCACCACGGCCTGCGAGGCCGCCTGGAGACACGGCATCGTCGTGGTCTGCGCCGCCGGCAACGAGGGCGCCTTCGGCGTCGGCGGCGTGCTCTCCCCCGGCAACGACCCCTACGTCATCACCGTCGGCGCCACGGACACGCTGCAGACGGCCGACACGAGCGACGACAGCGTGGCCCGCTACAGTTCCTCTGGCCCCACGCTGTTCGACGAGTACGCGAAGCCCGACATCGTGGCTCCAGGCAACCGCCTGATCTCGCTGCGCGTGCCCGGCTCCTTCATCGACCTCACTTACCCGACCAACCGCATCCCGGTGAAGAGGTACATCCCCGAGGCGCCGGCAGACGCTGCGCCGAGCTATCTGATGCTGTCGGGTACCAGCACCGCGACCCCGGTGGTGGCCGGCGCGGTCGCGCTGCTGCTAGGTAAGCACCCGGACCTGTCCCCCGACGACGTGAAGCTCCGGCTGATGGACTCGGCCGACCCGATCGCCGCCGCGAGCCCCTACCAGGCGGGCGCCGGAGCCCTGGATGTCGCCGCAGCGCTCCGCGACAGGAGTCGCGCCGACGGGTACGCGCTGTCGGCTGATCTCGGCGACGGCCTCACGATCCTCAACGAGGATACGTACTCTCAATGGGAAAAGAGAGTGTGGGCCGCATACGGTTGGACGAAGTTCAAGTGGACGAAGTTCAAGTGGACGAAGTTCAAGTGGACCAAGTTCAAGTGGACCAAGTTCAAGTGGACGAAGTTCAAGTGGACCGATGTGGCCTGGACCAAGTTCAAGTGGACAAAGTTCAAGTGGACGCTGGCCGAATACGACGCGATGAAGTTCAAATGGACGAAGTTCAAATGGACTCTCCTCACAGAGGGACAGTGACCACAGCTCAGACGGTCGCAGGCGAACCCGAGACGGCCGAGCGGCAACGCTCGGCCGTCTCGCTTTACGTCACCGTCGTCGCCCTTGCCGCGGCCGCCGCGTTCACGGCGGCCACCTATCGGGAGGGCGTCTCCCTCTCCGCCGCCCTGCTGGCCTTCTGTGTCCTGGGGGCCCTGGCCGACATCAAGGAAGTGAAGCTTCCGCTCGTCGGCGTGGTGGGCATGTCCTTCGTCCCCGTACTGGCCGCGCTCCTCGCTCTGGGGTTGTGGCCCGCGATGATCGTCGCCATCGTGTCGGGGGCAACGTCCGCCGGATTCACGCGTGACCCGCAGAAGGTGGTCTTCAACGTCGCGAACTACGCGCTGTCCACGTTCTTCGCCGGCCTCGTGTACCTGGCGCTGACGCCGGCCGGAGGCAGCATGCTCGACAAGGTCGTGCCGGCCTTCTTCGCGACGGCGGTGGACTTCTTCGCCAACACCCTGCTCCTGGCCGGCGTCGTCGCCCTCAGTACCACCGGCGGCGTGGTCCGGGTGTGGCGCCACAACTACCAGTGGGCGCTGCCGGGCTACCTGGCCGGAGCGACGTTCGCGCTCTTCGCCGCCTGGCTCTTCGGTCTTCTCGGCATCGCTGGTCTCGTGCTCGCTCTCCCGCCGATCGTGCTCATCTACTACTCCTACGACATCTACGTGAGCAGGGCCCGCGAACGAGTCACCTTCGACGCCGAACGCGACTCGTTCCAGGACGAGCTGGCGACGTCGGTGCAACTCCACGAGGAGCTGCGTGACGCGCAGCTCAAGGTCGCCGCTGAGATAGACCGCGCACGCCGGATACAGACCGACCTCCTCCCCGCCTCCACGCCACGCGTCGAGGGGCTCGATCTGACGCAGCGCATCGCCTTCCTGGGCGAGATGGGCGGCGACTACTTCGACTACATCCCCTGCGGGGACGGCCGCCTCGCGATCGTCTGCGGCGACGTGATGGGCAAAGGTCTGGCGGCCGCGCTGATCATGGCGATGGCGCGATCGCTGCTGCACGACGCCGTCGCGCCGGGCAAGCAGCCGGGCGAGATCATGGCCGAGGTCAACGACAGCCTCGCGCGCGACCTCGAGGGCCAGCGTCTGCCGTACTTCCTCACGCTGACCCTTGCGATCTACGACCCGGGTGACCACGGCCTCGCCGTCGCCGGCGGCGGCCACAACCCGGTGCTGGTCTTCGGCGCCGGGGGCGTCCGCGCCGTCCCGGCCCGTGGCGCCGCGCTCGGCGTACGCACCGGCCTGCGCTTCCCGGAGGACCGGATCGAGCTGTCGCCGGGCGACGCCGTCGCGCTCTACACGGACGGCCTCACCGAGGCGCGCGCTCCGGACGGCCCCCTCTTTGGGCTCGAGCGGCTGGAGGAGACACTGCGGGACTGTCATCTGCGCTCGCTTGATGAGACACTTGACACGGTCTGGAGCCGGATCGAGTCGTTCCGCGCCGAGGCTTCGCCGAGCGACGACGCGACGCTGCTGCTCGCGCGCATGACCTGAACCGTCTCCAGGCCGCGGAACGGGCAACAGCAAACGGGGGAAGAGATGGGTGACGCCGCGGCCGATTCGCTGGTCTCTCTGCAGGTCTACCGATACAGGCACGGCGACGACGAGGTGCGCCCCGTGATCGGCGAGATCGAGCCCGGGCTGCGGCAGGGTGACCTCGTGGCGCACGCGCACGAGGCCCTCACCAGCGGCACGTTCACGTGCTACGCGGTCTCGCAGCCGGACGACTTCGTCGCGGATGAGCTCTGCTTCGTCCCGCAGGGCGAACACTGCGACATCCTCAGCATCCGCACCAACGGCTGGCAGCGGCACCACGGCGACCACCGGCGCAGCCTTGTGGAGATCCTCAACAACCTCGCCGCGGCCGTCGCCTGCGGCAAACTGCGCATCCTCGACGCCGAGGAGATCGTCGCGGAAGCCGCGGCCGGCGAGCAGGTGCTGCACTTCGACATCCGCGATTCCGCCGAACTCACGGCCGCCCGCGAGGCGGTCGACGACGTTCTCCGCGAGGCCGGAATCGATGACAAGACACGCAAGCGCACGACTCTCTGCATCTCGGAGGCCGTCACGAACATGCTCCTGCACGGCGGCGGGCACGGCGGCATGACGCTGAGGCGCCTGCAGGACCGCCTGCGGGTGGTGGTCGCGGACCGCGGTCCCGGCCTCAACTTCCTCAACTGGATCGAGCCGCCCAAGGCCAAGGGGCAGGCGTCGATGGGCTACGGCTTCAAGATCATCCTGGACTATCTCGACGCGGTCGGGCTCGCGACGGGCCCGAGCGGCACGACGCTGCTCCTCGACCGCAAGACCGACAACTGAGGCAGGAGAAGACGATGCTGCGGACAACGATCGCCCAGGGCCCGGCGCCCACCGTGTTCCTCGCCGGCGAGATGGACCTCGACTGCGCCGACACCCTCCGCGACGCTGTGGCCGAAGCGGCACGCGGCGCGCAGACGGTCGTCCTCGACTTCGCCGGCGTGGAGTTCATCGACTCGTCCGGCACCGGCATCTTCGTGCGCCTCTGCCTCGACATGAAGAGCCAAGGCACGCCGTTGCTGGCCCGCAACCTCTCCCCCGCGGTGCGCGGCGTCTTCGAGATGCTGCGCGTCCCGGAGCTCGTCGGAGAAGACGTCTTCCCGGGCTGAAGGAGCGAGGCCGGCCCCGCCCGCTACGCCCGGCGCAAGGGTCCCATCCCCGAGAGCACGACGACCGTCGCGGCGTCGGCGGAATCGCTGAGACTGGCGACGCAAGCCTCGCCGGCCAGGCGGTCGCCGTCGACCGTGAGCATGTTCAGGCTCAGGGATGTGCC
>Ga0209048_10005403_pt1 | contig 12061 bp, 11 predicted proteins | sample FrelakmetCRP12CR_FD_187146 | JGI IMG/M metagenome (GOLD analysis project Ga0209048, IMG submission 187146) | Freshwater lake sediment microbial communities from the University of Notre Dame, USA, for methane emissions studies - CRP12 CR (SPAdes)... | ecosystem: Environmental > Aquatic >... | reverse complement strand
GCGGAGATCGTGAAACACGATCGAAGCCAACCGAAAACCAAACATCATATTGTGATATTAATAGACTAACGGACGATTACTTCGATTTGTCGCCGGCGAACAAACCCGATTCGTGAACGAGCACGGGGCTCTCATCCGGTCGGACAGGGAGGGCAAGAATTGCGAGCGAAGAGGGGGAGACCTGCGGTTAACCTGCGCGCCCAGGAGCGCGAAAAGACATCCGTTAGAGCAGAATGGTAAACCCCTCCTGCGTGAAATGACTGTCGTGCGTGAGAATTTCGGTGATGCCTTCCTGACGCATGGCCTCCATCGAGATGCAGTCGATCAGGCTGTATCCCTTGTCGGGACGGGCTTTGTAGAAGGCAAATCCGTCAAGAAACGATTGATGGGTTTGTGAACGGACAATGATGTCGGGGTTGCTTAAGACCCGATCGGCATAGCGGGCAGCTCCCTCGCGTAGCGTTCGCCCCTGGCCGCTGAAATGAGCAAGGAATTCGGTCAGGACTTCTTCCGAGGTGATGATCGTCGCCCCGCGTAAGGTCCGGCCAGCCCGGACCGCCAGGGGGTGCCACTGGTCGAGGGGATTAGCCAGGGCGATCCAGTAAACCGTGTCGGCGAAGACATGCCTCATTGTGTCGGCGGGCGTTTCGGCGCGCCGTAAATGTAATGGTCATGCTGCTCGGCGCCGTCGGCGGGCAGCTTGGCCCATTCCTCGCCCGGGATACTGGCGGTGATTTCCGCGAATTCCTCCCAGATCGGCTTATGGTTCGGGGCAACCTCGGTCTGTGCTGGCGCCGGCTGATTTGCCTGGGTGTGCTCTTGGTTCAGCCGTTGAACAAGCATGGAAGCCGCCTCGGCCATCGCATCTTCAAGCGAGGCATAACGGCCGCTGTGGACGGCCGCGAGGATGGAGCTTTGCAGGTCTTCGGGTAAATGTATGGTTATCATTTTGTTAACCTTGAGTTATTAGCTTACCATGGCGCTGCAGCCTTGCCAAGCTGGACCAGTGCATGCGAGCTGAGCATTCATGCTTTTCCTCTCAATAGATTGACGACGACCAGAGTTCTGGGGACACCACGGAGTTTGCCGGGCGTTCCGGGGACACGATACTTATTCTCGGGTTGGATCACGCTTCGACTCGGGTTTCTGGTCGGTGCTTCAAGATGCGACCGAGGTCTTGCTCCTGCGACGCCAGGGAAGTCGCACCCAGCGGTCCCTGGCTTCTCCACTTCCATCACCGTTCGCGAAGTTGTCGTTCGTGGAGGATTCGCTCGAAAGTGTCTTCGGCCCTCGATCCCGCGGCCGCAGTCGAGACGTATTCGTGGCACGTTCTCCCGGTGTGATCCGCAGGCACTCTTGCCCTCCTTCGCCCGGTCCCCAATCCGCCCCGGCACGAATGAACGGCCCAGGGTTATCGTAGAATAGGGAAGAGGGATCCGGTCGATCCGCTCGGTCCCCCGATGTTCCTTGTCAATTCGGCTTCGGAGGGAGGAACCACGAAACACACGAAAGGCACGAAAAAAGAGGGAAAGGCCAGGAGGATGATCAACCGCGGACGGACATCGACCTGGGTTTGGACTTGCGGATTGATGGATCTTTGCCGGGGATTCCATCAATTCCGGATGGATTGTACGGTGCCATCGCCCTTTCCCCTTTCGTGCGGTTCGTGTGTTTCGTGGTCCATTCCCTGATCCACTGCGCATCCGCAACGCAATCGCAAGCAATGTGTGGGCGGGGCCAGAACCGCCGCAGACCGGGTGGGAAGATCGAAAAAGCGTGAACGAACCCAACCGGAAAAACGAAGATAACCCGTTGGCGTTAAAGAGGATAATGGCCATTTGGCTTCGATGGTTGGCTGGCGAACGAACCCAATTGCGAGGGCTTGCAGGGTCCATTCACGGCGCGGCCTGAAGGGTGCCCGGGCGTGAGGCGTACTGGCCGCCGCTGTCGCGGGCGATGCGCTGGAGGTGATTGCCGGCCTGGCCGCCGGTCATGTCGACGCAGTGGATTGGAATCTTCCGAGGGTTCAGTTTGGCGACCCGCTCGACGGTTCCCTCGGGGAACTCGCCATCGGAAAGCAGGAACACGGCATCGGGCCGGAGAGAAAGGGCCTGGGCCACGGCGGACCGCGGGTCGGTGCCGCCATCGGGGCCGATCAGGTGAAGCCAGGAGGTGAGCTGGTTCTTGGTCTTCAAGTCGGCCGGGCGGGGCAGGGCGCCGCCCGGCATCGGCGTGGCCTGGTCGTTGTAGAAAATGACCTCGAATCGTTGCGGCGCCTGAAGGGCGAAGACGCTGCGCAGGAGTTCGATCTTGGCCCGGGTCAGGCGATCATCGTCGATCATGCTTCCCGACTGGTCGACGACGAAGACGAAGAACTGGCCCCGGGCGCGGAGCCCGAAGAACGAGGTCTGCCGCCAGGTCGGGATCTCGCTCCAGTCGGAACCCTCGAGATTGTAACGGTCGTCGGCCCCGCCGCTCGAGCCGGCGGGCGGCATCAAGAATGGGCTTCGCGGCCGTTTGGCGTCGGCCGCGGCTTTCGACATCACCTGGGGAGGCAGAGGATCACTCGATCGTGTCGAGGGCGCAGCTTTCCCCACTGCCTTGTCGCCCTCACCAGCCAGTCGGGCCTGCTTTGCTGCTGGCTTCGGGGTGATTGCGCTCTTGCTCGACCGAGCCGCCGATGAGTCCTTCGCGGATGCCGGGGCCGGCTTGTCCTGAGCGCCCCGCACGTCCAGACCGGCCAAGCACAAGCACAGGCACAAGCACACAGGCAGGGCGAGAGCCATTGGCCAGCAGGCCGGGCGGGAACCGGGGAAGACCATGGATCGGCTCGCTCCCGCCAGGGGCCAGGAGAACAGGGACGCCGCTGCCGGAGTCTCGAAAAGCGTCTCCGACAAGGCTACCGGAAGGCCGGCCGGGACGCCAGCCGATCCGGTGCTCGCGGGCGTGACCGGCCTCTGCTCACTTGCGCTTCCAGAAGCTCTGCTTGCGATCGGTCTGGCCGCTCAGGAACTGCCGCAGCGCCTGTGCCAGGTCGCCGGGCGTCGCATATCGATCTTCGGGCTTCCTGGCCATGGCCTTGAGGCAGATGGCCTCCAGGTCCTTGGGAATGGAACGGCGAACCGCTCGTGGTGAGCGGGGCGTCTTGGTCAGTACCTTCTGGAAGACCTCTTGCACGCTGCTCCCTGAGAAAGGCCAAGTTCCGGTGAGCAACTCGTAGAGCACAATGCCCAGGGAGTAAGTCGCGCAGCGACAGTCAAACGGTCCTCCCATCGTGCTGACGCGCTCGGGTGGGATGTAGGCGGGCGTTCCGTAAAGTCCCGGAGACACAGCCTGCTCCGCGGTTGGGATGTGTCCCCACACGTCCGTGAGCAGCGCTCGTCCGTCAGGACTGAGTATGATCCTCTCCGGTTTCACGTCCCAGTACAGGACGATGTGCTCCGCCAGATACTGGATCGCTTCGGCAATCTCGGCGATCCAGCGGGCTGACTCCAAAGGCTCGGGCCGTCGGTTTTTCAGAAATTGATCCAGGCGAATGCCCTGACTTTCTGATGGGGTCACAATAAAAACACCCTCATCGCACCGGCCAGCATCAAGAGGGAGTGCAAGGAAAGGATGACTCAGGCCCACGAGCAACTGAATCCTGCCGAGCAGCTCCTCGACTCTATCGGCAGTGCCACGAAGCAAGGTGATACTTACGGACTGGCCTCGGTTGCGATCGAAGGCCTCGAAGGTACTCCCGAAGCCCCCCATGCCGATCCGGCGCCGGATCTGGTACTGGCTCGGCAGGTTCGCCAGGTTTTGCCCCTCTGAGGTTCCGAGTTCATCCGTGTCATCGGGGCCTGGAGCATTCGCAGGAGGGGGTGGAGGAACGGGCCCTCGCTTCGCGTCTTCGCTCTTGCGAGCCTTGGCTTCGCCCCTCCTTCTGGCCTGTGGAGGCGGGGCTGCGAGTTCGAAGTCCTCGATCAAGAGATTCCTAGAGGAGCGCGTCGCCGTCTGATCGGGACTCATGCACGGCGCGATCGAGGGATGTTGGAGCATCGACATCGACGCACATTCGAGGGCTGCCCATCCCGCCGGCGATTCGACAGGCTGGGTGATCCGGTGCAGCTTGCCACCCTTGTTGGCCGTCTCGGCGTGGTCGATGGCGACATAGGCGGTGAACCGGCTGAGCACGCCGAAGCGGAGCGAGACCGCGACGATCTGGCGCTCGAGTGCGCCGAGGTCTTCCGCCTCGACGACGTAGCGGTCCTCCAGCTTGCGGACCTGGCCCCTGGCCCAGGCCGAGGCGATGGCCGGGTTGTCGCGTGGTTGTCCTTCGAGAGCTTCGCACCAGGGAAGGCCCGACGCGGCGCGAGCCCGCACTGCCAGCCGGCCGGCGGGCTGACCCTGGAACCGACCCAGCACCAGCACGGGTGCGCCGGCGAAGAGGTCGGGCAAACGCTCGGGCACGAGGGAATCGGGCTCGATGGTGAACCCTTCCGGCTCCAGAGCCAGGTCCGTGAGCAGCGGCGTACCAATCTGGCGATGAATCGCCTCCATGACCTGGTCAAGCCGGTCCTCGGATTCGACCAGCTCGCACCGGCCTCGACCCAGCTCGGCGAGGCGCCGCAGGAACGCCTCGTTGACCGCTCGGTCGATTCCCAGGGTGAACACGCGGATGCCGCCCAGTTCGGGCGCGAGCGTCTGGAGGATCTGGTCCTCGTTGCCCACCTGACCGTCGGTCACCAGTACGAGGATCGCATCGCGCCCGGGCTGTTCGAGAGTCGGCCGTTTCTGGTGACCCGCTTTCTTGCCGAGCAGCCTCTCGGTCGCCTGAAAAAGCGGTTCGGCCATCTCGGTTCCGCCCCTGGCCTCGATCCTGGCAAGATACTCCAGGGCGGAGAACCGATTCCTGTCGGTCGCGGGGGCAAGGTCCAAGGCCAGGCCGGGCGGAGTCTCCACCGCGTTATCGAAAGCGAGCACGGCGAACCGGTCAGCCGCGCCGAGCGTGTCGACCATCCGTGCCAGCGCCCTGCGGGCCGCCACGATCTTCCAGCCTCCCATGCTTCCGGAGCGGTCGAGCACGAACACGACATCGCGCGGCCGGCTGGTGAACTCGACCCCGGCTGGGGGGATCAGCGTCAACGCGAACGTCCCCGCGCGGCCGTCGCCCTCCCCGTCGGGGTGGAAGGTCAGCGTGGATTGGATGCGTGCCGCCGGGTCGCGACTGCCCAGGCGGAACCGGAGGATGAAATCGCGGTTGAGGCGGTCGCCGGGATCGAGTCGGATCCGCCGAAAGCCCCCTTTCTCTTCGGTCAGGATCGCGTGCAGGCTCGACCGGACGCCATCGGTGGCAACGAAGCTGTTGTCATCGTGCAGGTCGATCGTCAACGAGAGGCGAACCGGGTTGGGAAATCCCGGCAGGAGAACCGGGGGCGAGATCCGCGAGGCGTCGGGCACCGCGTCGGTATCGACGGCCGTGCCGTCTCCGACCGACCGGCCGGAGAGGGGGGTTCCCGGAATGTACCGTGGTGCGACGACCAGCGGGAACCGGAATGTGACCTCTCCGCCGGAATAGGGCAACACCCCGGTCATGTCGAGGTGGACCGTCGCCTCCTCGCCAGGCATGATGTTCCCGACCCTGAGCGTGAACACGCCCGGCCGCTCTTCCTCGGCGATGGCCGCGCGCTGGCCGGCCGCGATCGCCGTGTCGTAATCCTGGCGTGCCTTTGCTCGTTCCTCGAGAGTCCCTTTGATGGTTCGTCCGCTGACTTCCATGCGGAAGCCGCGGACCGCGGCGCGGTCGGGCAGGGGAAAGATGTAAGTCGCCTCGAGCGGCTCATCGAACGGGTTGACGAAGGTTTGACGCACGGTCACCTGGGACAGCAGGCCGTCGATCCGGCCCTGGACCTCCATCGCTCTCAGGGGGAGGAGCCCCTTCGCGGTGGCCAGCGATCCGAAGCCCGGTTCGTCGTCGCTCGCCGCCCGGGGAAGTTCCTCGTCAGTCAGTTGGGGAAGCGGCCTGGTCATCACCTTCTCCCTTCAGGAGTGGTTGGATCAGCTGGTGTTTTCTCAGGTGGCGGATCAAGGGAGCCGCGGCCTTGCGAAGCGCCGGCAGCTCCTCCCGACCGATGGGCCTCGCCGGGTCCAGCAGGAGCATGACATGGTCCGCCAGCCCGATGGCCTGGAGCGGGGTCATCTCCTCATACGAAGGACCTGTGCTCGACCTTTCAGGCTCGGTGGCTTTGCGCTCGCCTGACTCGTCGACGGTCTTCGGCCGAGTGAGGACCGGCACCGGCCGAGATTTCCAGAACGGACCCGCCGCGACATTCTGTCCAGTCCCGGGCGAAGGAGCGGAGTCCGCGTCCATCTTCACATCCGCCCCGGCCCGCCCGCCGGCCAGACGTCGGAGCATCGCGTCGGAGGCACCCGCGATCCGCTCCTGAACCTGGGACAGGCTTAGCCCACGCGCCTGGAGCTTCTTGATGGCAACGAGCTGAAGCAAGTGCCGCCGACCGTACAGGGCCGTTCTCCCCCGCATCTCGGCCGGCCTCTCGAGCAGGCCCGCCGTCGTGTAATAGCGGATCGTCCGCAGGTCGGGAATGTCCCGGACGCGACCGTTGCGGGAACCCTTGTAGTCAACGGCCAGGACCCGCTCGACCTCGGCGCTGAGCTGGTGGATCGTCCAGAGTTCGGTGCGACCGGTCTTCATGACAGTGTTATATCATCGGCAATACGACACTGTCAAATAGATTCCGTGGCCCGTCACCCGAGCGCCTGGAGGATCATCGAACGGTAGCAGGCGCGACCAGGGAGAGACTTCCAGGCAGTTCCGGTCGTGAGCCTGGATCGTGACGCTCGATCCCCGAGGCTCAGTCCGTGGTCTGCGCCAGGAGAACCTCACGCAGTTTTTGGAGCACGCGAGCCTTCTCGTTGCTGACGGTCTTGGGAGCGACACCCCAGTGGTGTGCGATCTCGGCGGGTGTCTTACCCATCAGGGTGTCGTTGATGAGGCTGGCTTCACGGGGGTTCAGGTTGTGGTCGATAGCCTCCCGCAGGGCGTCACGCCATGCCCTCGTCTCCGAGGTGCCGGCCGGAGCCGGAACGTCCACGGAGTCGAGCGACTGATAGGCTCGCTCGCGCTGGGCTCGCTTCTTCACCATGTCCACGGCGCGGAAGAAAGCCAGCCCATCATTGGTCTCGCGGGTGAACACGTCCTTGATGCCCGAGTGGCCCACGTCGGTCACCAGGGCATCAAAACGGTCACGCCCCAGTTGCTGGAGCAGGGTGGTGTAGACCGCCTGGGAACAATCCTCGTGCATCTGGACGGGGATGGCCGAGCGATACCAGGCCCGGCTCAGGTATTTGTTGAGCTGCGACAAGCCCGAAGCCAGAGCGGCTGGATCGCTCGTGGTCGTGCTAGCCGAGCCGGCCGCGGCCGACCCCACTGCCGAGAGCAGATCGGCCAACTGGGTCTGAACCAGGGCGGCATCCCAGGTGTTGCTCGACACGGGCGGCAAATCGTGGACCGGCGGCATGACACCGGTCGCGGGATCGGCCAGCACGTTATGCTCGGCCGTCAGCCCCGGCAACAAAGCCTCAGGCGCCGCGCTCGAGAGCAGGCGCAACGCCTCCATGGCCTCCACCGTGGGGCGATACGATCGACCGGTCCGTTTCTTTCCGTCACCGCTGCCAGCCAAAGCCCGTTTCTCCCGTCCAGCTCACTTCGTGTTCAAGACCAGAGTTTCCGCTCCAACTTCGCCAGATCCCGTCTTCCGGCAACGCCTTCCCTCCGCAAGCGCCGGAAGCTCGCTTTCCTTGATCATAGGACATCGACAAGGTTGAGATGAATCGTGCCGTCAACTTAATCAAATCTCATTCGACGTTCGAGACCAAATGGGCCAGCCCTTCTCTCAATAATGACACGCATGCATTGGAATTTCCAGTCCCCCCCGGGAGAAAAGGACAGGCTTGACCGTCAAGAGGGACAATGAGGAATTGCCTTTTTCGACAAGGACCTGCACATGTTCCGCCGATCATCGTTGCACCGAACGAGTCGAAGCCAATGGTTCGGGTGTCTGGGAGATTTGGGGTATTAATGGGTGGCTTCGCGCGGTTTCAACGTCAGACCCGGGACGGCATCTCAAACCGGTTGCCGTACACACGAGAGAGCAGTTTGTTTGCCTCAGGGTCGTGGAAGGCCTCTTGTAGTGGAAGCGATTGGGATAGAAGGGACGCTCGGGTGCGGGGCCTTGCCACATGGCGTAATCGACGCCCGCGGGAATCGGACCGGGCTTACCGTGGCCAATGTTCACCCGCTTCTGGTGAATCCAGCCGCGGGCCATGCCGACTTTCCCGACCGTCCCCGCGCGGAGCTGGGCGATCGCTTCCTCGACGAACGGGGGTGCTTCGTCTCTGGGTGCCGGCCTGAACGACGCGCTTGTACTTCCAGGCCGCCTCGACCATCCGCCGCCCCTCGACGACGTTATGGCTCACCGGCTTCTCGACATAAACATCCTTGCCCGCCTGGCAAGCCAGGACGGTCATGAGAGCGTGCCAGTGGTCAGGCGTGGCGATCGTGATGGCAGCGATGCTCTTGTCGTCCAGCAGGCGCCGAAAGTCTTTCTCGACCCTGGGGGGCCTTGCCGGTCTTCGCTTGCACGATTCTGATCGGCCGCTCGAACGTTGCATCATCCACGTCGCGGAGCTTCTGCACCTTGGCTTTCGGGTCGCGCTCCCGCACAGCCGTGAAGTACTCCTGGATGATCGCGCTTGGCCTCAGGTCTGCGACGGTGTGACTCTCAGTCCGTTCCAGGCGCGCGGGATAGACCTCGCCGCGAAACGAGAAACTGCCCAGGATCTTGCCGGCGTGGGAGCTTTCCCTTGCGAGCATGCCCTGGAATCGGTTCAGGCCGGCGGTGCCTCTGAGGGCGATCACCAGGGAGTCTCCCCGGATCGCGATCTGATCGACTCTCGCATCACCAAGCACCGTTCTCTGCGTGCTTGCGACCGATGCCTCGGGCTTTCCGTCCTTCTCATCGACGTTGATGATGGCATATTCATCCTCGCCAAGGGCCAGGACGATCAACTTCCAGGTTCCGGCGAGCCTGCTTACCGGTCCGTCGGCCATCGCCGCGAATGTCCCGAAGAGTGGCATCCCCGTGATGGTCAGCACGATCGCGAATGCACGCAAAGATCGTGAAGCGAGTCTCATGCGTTTTCCTCTATGAGTCTTGTCCCAGGAACCGCCCGCCATCGACGCGGTAGCAGACGCCGGTAACGAAGTTCGTTTCCTCGAGGAAGTAAAGGATAAGCCGGTTGACGTCCGCTGGCGTGCCGACGCGGCGAAGTGGGGTCTGGGCGATGACGGCATCGGTATCCGCCTGGCTGAAATCAGGCGGCGGGTCGATCATGGCGGGCTGAATCATGGCCACCGGGATGTGCGGGGCCAGTTCCTTGGCCAGGGCCAGGGTCATCGTCGTCAGTCCTCCCTTGGCCACCAAGTAGGGGAGATAATCCTTGTACGGGCGTTCGGTGGCCCAGTCGCCGATGTTGACGATCTTCCCCTTGATGCCATCATCGCCGGCCTGCGTGAGCATCTGCCTGGCGGCGGCGACCGCCGTGTGATAAGGAGCGGCCAGGTTGGCGGCGATCATCTGGTCGAAATCGCTCGAGGCAAGCTTGTCGAACGGCGTGCGCCGATAGATGCTGGCCATGTTGACCAGGACGTCGAGGCGGCCGAACCGCTCCACGACCGCGGCCACCGCCCGTCCGGCCTGTTCCGCGTCTGACAGGTCAGCTCCGACGGCCATGCCCTGGACGCCGCTGGCCTCGATCTGGGCGATTGCCTGCTCGATTGCTTCGCGGCTGGAATGATAGGTCATGGCCAGGTTGGCGCCCCGATGAGCCAGCATCCGGGCCAGTGCCGAGCCAACCCGCCGTCCACCCGTGATCAGCACGACCTTGCCTCGAAGGTTGCATTCCCCGGCCATCTTCGTCTCCCTTGCTGTCGCTCAGAGCCCTTTCCAGGGAATGTCCGAGACCCCGGCCCTATGATTCGCGACCCGGGCCATCACGAACAAGAGGTCGCTGAGCCGGTTGAGATACACGATCAGGGCGGCGGGAACGTGTCCCCCGGGCTGGCTGGCCAGCCGCACGACGAGTCGCTCGGCGCGGCGGCAGACCGTGCGCGCCAGGTGCAATTCGGCCGCCGGCAGGCTTCCCCCAGGCAAGATGAAATTGGTCAGCGGGCTGAGCTCCGATTCCAGAGCGTCGATGATCCCTTCGAGCCGGGCGGCGTGCTCGGCGCGGATCGCATTGTGATACCGCCCCTCGGGGTCGGGGTCAGCCAGTGCGGACCCCACCGCGAAGAGCTCGTCCTGAAGCTGCGAAACCAGGTTGTCGGAGGCCGAATCGAATCCGTGTGCTCGGGCCAGTCCCAGCACCGCGTTCAACTCGTCCACCGTGCCGTAGGCTTCGATGCGGATGTCATCCTTGGGAACCCGCCGGTTTCCCAGCAGGCCCGTGATGCCGTCGTCCCCGGTCTTCGTGTAGATTTTCACCTTCAGCTCTTGCTCCCCGTCGGTCCGTCGTCCTGGACTGGCGATCATGAATCAAGGACGGTGGCGGTCGATTCGCCCTCGTCGGTCTCGGCCATTGGCGGCCCGATTCTCAAGACCTATACTAGGCAGGTCGCTTGCCACGGGGAAGACGCCTGGGGCTGACAGGTGCCCTCGATCCACCATCCCGCCGGCCGGCCGCGGGTTAACGACCGAATCCGCAACTGGCGACGCTGATCCGGCTCTCGACTCAACTCATCGCACTTTCGACGGAGTTACTCCGATGTCCTTATCCCTGGCTTCCTCGATGCTGATGCTCATGGCGATACTCTCCGCCCAACCCCGTTCCGAACGCCCGCTCTCCGCCGAGGAGGTGGCCCGGCTCGAGGGCAAGCACCTCCAGAATATCCACCAGGTAACCTACGGCTTCTTCCGGGCAGGCGAGGGCTACTTCCGGCCCGACGGCAAAGCTATCATCTTTCAAGCCGTTCCCAATCTCCCGACCTCGGTTTTCCAGACAGCGAAGCCCAATCAGTATGAATACCAGATCTTCACGTCCGACCTGGCTCCGGACGCGAAACCGCTCCTGGTCAGCACAGGACTGGGCGCATGCACATGTGCCTTCTTCCATCCTGACGGCAGGTCGATCCTCTTCGGCTCGACCCACTTGAATCCCAGCCCCTCGGCGCCTCGCACCGCCTACTCGCGGTCGGGAAGCCGTTACCGCTGGAGCTTTCCCGAAGGCATGGACATCTTCAAGGCCGATCTCGACGGCAAGAACCTCGTCCGCCTGACCGACACCGACGGTTACGACGCCGAAGGCAGTTATTCCCCTGACGGCAAGCAGCTTGTCTTCACCTCGTTCCGCGATGGGGATGCCGACATCTACATCATGGATGCGGACGGCAAGAACGCCCATCGGGTCGTCCAGTCCAAGGGCTATGACGGCGGCCCGTTCTTCTCTCCCGACGGCAAACGGATCATCTACCGGAGCGATCGCAAGAGCAACGATCTGCTCCAGATCTACGTCAATAACACCGAAGGAACCGCCGAGCGGGCGCTCACGAACAACGAGTTCGTGAACTGGGGGCCATTCTGGCATCCCGACAACACCCACATCGTCTTTTCGACCAGCCGACACGGCCACGCGAATTACGAAGTCTACCTGATGAACGTCGATACCGGGGCCGAGGATCGGATCACTTACCATGACGGCTTCGACGGACTGCCCGTGTTCAGCCCCGATGGCAAGCAGTTGATGTGGACCTCGAACAGCCGGGCCACCGACCGCAACAGCCAGCTCTTCATCGCCGACTTCAACCTTGCACCCGCGCCCCAGACGGCCTCGAAGTGACGGTAACTCTTCGCTTTCCTGACCGCCTCTCCCCAACCCGACGAGAAAGGCCCCATCATGAGTCCCAAGGATGCACTCAAGTTGAGCATTGGCATGAGCGATTACATCATCAATGCTTATATTGGAGATTTGAGCGACACTGACCTCTTCATCCGCCCCGTGCCAG
>Ga0209048_10005402_pt1 | contig 12062 bp, 7 predicted proteins | sample FrelakmetCRP12CR_FD_187146 | JGI IMG/M metagenome (GOLD analysis project Ga0209048, IMG submission 187146) | Freshwater lake sediment microbial communities from the University of Notre Dame, USA, for methane emissions studies - CRP12 CR (SPAdes)... | ecosystem: Environmental > Aquatic >... | reverse complement strand
CTGGAGAATCCTGAAGAAGACGAGGCTCTGGAGGCTCCATGCCGCGCCGCATAATAACGAACTGAACGTGAAGAGTGTGATGGAGAAGATAAGATACCGCTTTCTGCCAAAGAGCCTGCTCAGCCATCCCGTCATCGGTATGATGATTGCGTTTGAAACCAGATAGGACGTGATGGTCCATGTCGATTCATCGATGCCTGCGGAGAGGCTGCCGCGGATGTGGTCGAGAGCGACATTAACAACTGACGTGTCGACGATCTCGATGAGCGTGGGCAGCATGACTGTCAGTGCTATAATCCATTTGTTCATTATTCGACGATGACTGTCGGGACCACGGACATGCCGACACGGAGTACCTGCGACAGATTGTCCTTTCTATCTTTATCGAGGACTATCTTGACCGGTATCCGCTGGACGACCTTGACATAATTTCCTGTGGCATTTTCAGGGGGGAAAAGTGAAAATACTGCGCCTGTGCCAGCCATTACGCTGTCAACCTTGCCGGCGAAAGTCACTCCGGAAAAAGTATCTACCTTGATCTCGACCTTCTGCCCGGGCCGGATCTTTTTAAGCTGCGTCTCCTTATAATTGGCTGTTACCCATATGTCGTCGAGCGCGACAACTGCGAGAAGTGGCTGCCCCGGCTGGACCTGATTACCCTTTTCGGCACTTCTTTTGGTAACGAACCCGTCGGCGGGCGCAAATATGTTTGTGTATCCGAGATTGAGTTTCGCGCTCTGCAGTTTCGCTTTCTTCTCCAATACCACCGCGGATTGAGCTGCTATCGATGACTCTGACTGGCGCAACTGCTCCCTAGCAGCGTTTAATTCTGCTCGTGTGACGTCATAACTGGTTTGCGTCTTTTCAAAGCGTTCTTTAGATATGGCATCTTTGCCAAAAAGCGTCTCGGCCCGTCGGATATCGAGTTCGGCCTGACGAAGGTTCGCTTCCTGAAGCTCTAGATGGGCCCGTGCGGCCTTGACCTTTGCTTGGTACTCGAGGACTTTGGCCTCTTCAGAATCTGCCGATGAGGCAGCTTCTTTCATCTTTGCGTCGTAATCAGCAGGGTCAATCTCCAGGAGAAGATCTCCTTTCCTGACCATCTGATTATCGACGATATGCACTGCTTTAATGGTACCTGATATCTTAGGTGCAATGGTGTACGCCCTTCCATCCACAAAGGCATCGTCCGTGCTGATATGTGTTGCCTTGTAGCTGAGATAAAAAAATATGGTGATTGCTCCAGCCACCAGGAGGGTGGCAAAAACGATGCCGGCGATTTTTTTCTTTTGATGGCTGCTGTCGTTTTCTTTCTTGGATTCTTCCATTGCATTACTCCATTGAGCGAAGATTATTTATAGGTGAGCGTCAAGTCTTCGCCGGTCGCATAGAGCAGACCTGCTTGGGCGCGCCGCATATCATATAACGCCTTGTAATAATTCTTTTTAGACATGGTAAGCAACGCTATGGCATCCACAACATCGGTAGCTGTTCCGACTCCTTCTTCATAGCGCACCTTGTTGATTCGGAGGTTTTCCTCGGCCTGGCGGATGGCGTCTTTTGTTGTCATCACGTTTTCGCGCGCAGTTTGTTCGTCCAGATAATAACGCTCGACTTCGAGCCTGATATCTTCAAGAAGTCTGTTCTTCTCTTCATGTATCTGTCCAGAACGCAGTTTTATCTTGGATATTTCGGACTTTGTAGCTCCGCCGTTGAAGAGATTTATGTTAAGACCGAAGATAAGGGACCAGTTGTCATCGTGGACCAGAAACTGGTTTTTGGAATAATCATAGCTACCGTCGGCAAAGAAGGTCGGCAAATATTCGGAGCGCTTGGCTGTTTCCTGGAGTTCATTGATCTTCAATTCCTGGTCCACAATCCTTATTTCGGGCCTCTGAAGCAGGGCAGCTTTCCAGGCACTGTCAAGAACTGGCACTGCGGTAAGGTCTTCGGAAACCTCTACCGGGACGACCTCGCGGTTCAGTGGTCTCGAAAGAATCGTGTTAATCCTCGATGCACTGAAAGCCCTTTGGTTCCTCAGTGTCAAGAGCCTTTGCCGTGAGTCCGACAGGCGGACCTCAGCCTGCAGGAGATCGTTTTTTGTTATCGCGCCGGTATCGAAGAGGTTCTTCGCCACCTGCTGGTGTGACTCAAGGGACTCAACCTCCCTTTGTCCAACCACCACCATTCTGTCGAATTCTAGAAGGGTGAAGTATGCAGTGACGAAGTCGAGGGCTACGAGGTTTTTTGTCCTGAAGATGTCTGTCTCCGTCAACTCCAGAGACTCCCTGGAAGCACGATAACGCGACTCCCGCGCCCAAAAATCAAATAAGGTCTGATGGACATTTACTCCATAGGATGGATAATCTTTGTTGGCAGTGGGGGCCCTAAGAGAACCGAAAATGGCCACCGGCTGATATGCTAACATCGTATAATTTGCCTGGGCATTGATTGTAGGGAAAAAACGTGAACGGGCGATCGATATGTCCTCCGACGCCAAATCACGGTTAAAAGCAGTGATCTTCATGACGCGACTTTCTTCAGTCGCTATCTTGAGGCCTTCAGAAATGGACAGGAATTGCGGCGTATCCTGGCAAAGTCCTGCCAAAGGTGAAAGCGCGATCGCCGCGGCGATAGTTGCGATGCATAAGATCGTGTTCCAATTCAATTTTAATCGTTTCATCTTATCCCCATTGCCTTGTTAAGGTTCGCAACGGCCACATTGTAATCATAGAGTGCCTGGGTGTATGCCGTTTTGGCATTCGTATATGTGACTTGAGCATCGGTCACTTCTATAGGGTTCCCCACTCCTGCAGCGTAGCGGCCATTAACGATTTCGAGGTTTTCAGTTGCCTGTTGCGCTGCAAGACCGGCGGTCGGGATACGGTCTGCAGAAGCACGGAGATTGAGGGCTGCCTGCTGGACTTCGAGGATGACATTCTGCCGGAGCACATCGAAATTCGCTTGAGCGGCATGAAATAATGCGGTCGACTCCGCGACTTGATGACGGGTAAGAAAGCCGTTGAAAATCGGGATTGTGACCGTCACGCCTGCATTCCATTCGTCATCCCGAAAGGAGGTATCGTTCGTCGATACACGACTATAAGTAGCATTGCCGGCGACCATCGGTAAATAAGCCTTTTTTGCGAGTTCGATTGATTCCTTCGAAGCCTTGATCCTCAGATCGGCTGCCTGGAGTTCGGGCCTATTTTTAAAGGCTGTTTCGATCGCCGCTGAAAGGGTGACATCATTTTTTACGTAGGTCAGGGAATCCTCGACTGAATATTCGGGCGCATCTGGCAGCCCGAGGGCATTGTTGAGCATCACACGGGCGATCCTCAGGGCGTTTACTGCAGTGATTTGATTCAACTGCGCATTGCTCAAATCCACTTCAGCCCTGGTCACATCGAATTTCGGTTTTGCGCCGACTTCATAGAAGCCCTTTGCCTGATCGAGATGTTGAGAGAATTGGGCGACCGTTTCATTTGCAACCTCAAGATTTTTCTGGGATTGAAGCACTCCGTAATAAGCCTGTTTCACCGAAAGAATCGTCTGCATACGTGTAACATCGATGTCTGAACGGGATGCATCGAGGTTTAGTTTCTGTATTCTCACCTGTGCGGGGGTTTTGCCGAAATCATAGATTGTCTGAGAAAGGTTTACGCTTCCCATATACTGGTCAATAGAGTTAGGGCTGAACGTAATAGTACCGCTTTGACCTCCCGGTAGCGTTATCACTCCGACAGATGGCAGGGATTTGATCTTGCTGTAACCTCCCGACACGTTTACTTGCGGGTAATATGCCGACTGTGCTTCCCCGACCCTGCTTTCGCTGGCTTTACTATTATACTGTGCAGCAATAAGAGCCGGCTGTTGCTGCAACGCGATGTCAATGCATTGATTAAGCGTCAGCACATCTCCTATTCTTATCGGTCCATCGGCTTTAATCGGCTCCTGTGCCCCGGATAGGACAGGCAGGACAGAGAACACGCATATGATCACTGTAATAAACTTCTTCATAACCTCCTCCTGGATAAGTGCTTGCTTATAAAACCCTATCTGTCGCTGCGACTTTTTTTGCCGTGCGACGCGACCGTATTTTCGCCAACCCGCTTTGAAAGGACTCCATATAGGTGTAAACCACCGGCGTCAAATACAGTGTAATCATCTGCGAGAACATCAGACCTCCAACGACCGCTAGTCCCAGCGGTTGACGTGACTGGGCCCCTGCACCTATGCCGAGGGCAATCGGCAGTGAGCCCATGAGGGCAGCCATGGTGGTCATCATGATGGGGCGGAACCTGACGAGGCATCCCTGATAGATGGCCTCCAGAGGGGGCTTGCCCTCATTGCGTTGTGCATCGAGCGCGAAGTCTATCATCATGATCGCATTTTTCTTCACGATACCGATCAGCATAATGACACCGACAAAGGAGTAAACGTTGAGTTCCTTACCGAAGACAATCAGCGTCAGGAGCGCTCCCAGACCTGCGGAGGGCAGTCCCGAAAGGATCGTCAGCGGATGAATATAGCTTTCGTACAGAATGCCGAGCACGATATAAATGACCACGATTGCCAGGACAAGTAGGATAGCCAATCCTTGAATGGAGTCCTTGAAGGCTTGGGCCGATCCCTGAAAGTTTGTGTGGATCGACGCGGGAAGTTCATGCTGGGCAAGCTTGCTGACCGCAGCGACCGCGTCGCCGAGAGAGACGCCAGGCTTTGTATCAAAGGAGATGGTGACAGAGGGAAACTGGCCTGAATGGTTGACCGTTAATGTGCCGGCGCTTTGGGAAATATTCGTCACGGTACTCAGCGGTACGAGCAGGCCAGCATTTGACCGCACGTAGAGCATAGAGAGGACTGATGGGTCGATCTGGTATTCCGGCTCAAGCTCCATCAGCACTTGGTACTGGTTGTTGGGGGCATAGATGGTTGAGATCTGGCGGGAACTGTATGCTGTCTGAAGCGCATTTTCGATCCCCTGTGCTGAGACACCGAGTGCTGCGGCCTTGTCACGGTCGATGACAATATTCACCTGAGGCGTCTTGATTTGGAGGTCGCTTGTTACATCCTGCAGAATAGGAAGGGCTGCCATTTTGCTCTCGAAGACCGCAGCATTCCTATACAGTTCCGCCGTGTCGGGACTCTGGAGCATGAATTGGTAAGGGCTTTTCGTCAACTTCCCCCCGATACGTATAGCTGGCAGGTTCTGGATGAACATCATAATGCCCGGCACTTTCGAGACCTTGGGCCGTAATTCCTGGATGATCTCATCGGCGCTAAGTGAGCGTTCAGAGCGCGGCTTCAGGCGCATGAATATTCTGCCGGCATTCCCCGTGGTGCTGATGCCGCTCGGGCCGATGCTCGACATGAAGGTCTCTATATTCGGGTCTTCCCTGACGATCTGTGCGAGTGCCTGCTGGTGCGCGGCCATGGACTTGAACGAGATTCCCTGTTGGGCTTCGGTGAAGGCAAAAAGCTGCCCGGTATCATCATTAGGTATGAAGCCGAATCCCATCGGATAGTATCTGAAGAGAACGACGGTGACAACGGTCAGGACAATGTTTGCAAGAAGGACAAGTAGGCGATGGCGGAGCACTACCTTGAGGCTTCTGTCATATGCGGAGAGCATCCAGGTGAAAACACGCTCTGAGACCTGATAGATTCGTCCATGTTTTTCCACAGGGGTGTGACGGATAAATCGGCTGCAGAGCATCGGGGTGAGGCTTAGCGAGACGATACCCGACACAAGGATTGCTGCACTAATGACAACGGCGAATTCATGGAGCAGTCGACCGAGGATGCCGCCCATGAAGAGCACGGGGATGAAGACGGCCACTAGCGACAGAGTCATCGAGAGGATGGTGAATCCGATCTCTTTCGATCCTTTAAAAGCGGCCTCAAGTGCGCTTTCGCCCTTCTCCACATGGCGCACAATATTTTCGAGCATAACAATGGCGTCGTCCACGACGAAACCGACCGCCAGCACGAGAGCCATCAGCGAGAAGTTGTCAATGCTGTAGCCGAGCAGGAACATCACCGCAAAGGCCCCGATGATGGACATCGGCAGCGCGAGGCTCGGTATGATCGTTGCAGAAAGATTTCTGAGAAAGAGGAATATTACGAGTACGACGAGACAGATCGACAGAAAGAGGGTGAACTTGACATCATTAACCGAATTCCGGATCGAGACAGACCGGTCATAAAGGGATGTTATTTTGACCGAACTGGGTATCTGCTCACGGAACTGTGGCAACAGTTGCCGGATCCTGTCGACGACCTCAACAGTGTTGGTCCCCGGCTGGCGCTGGATCGCTAGGATGATGGCGCGATCATTGACGAACCAGCTTGCAATCTTATCGTTCTCGACGCTGTCGATGACCCGTCCGATCTCGGCTAGACGAACCGGGTTTCCGTTGCGGTACGCTACGACGATGGGACGATAGGCGTTGGCATCATAAAGCTGGCCGGTCGCCTGAATCGTGAAAGACATATCTTTGCCTTCGAGCGCACCTGTCGGAAGATTGATATTGCTCTTGCTGACTGCGTCCGCCACTTCATTGATCCCGATGCCGCGCGAGGTAAGAGCCTTGGGATCGAGTTGCACCCTGACGGCGTATTTCTGTGCCCCGAATATCTGAACCTGCGCGACTCCGCTGATCATCGAGATGCGCTGCGCGATGAGCGTGTCGGCATACTCATTGACCTGCGAAAGCGGCAGGATCGGCGAACTTACCGCCAGATAGAGGACCGGCTGATCTGCCGGATTAACTTTGTTATAGGAGGGGGGCGTCGGCATATCGACAGGGAGCAAACGTGCCGCCTGTGAAATCATGGCTTGGACGTCCTGGGCAGCGGCGTCGATGTTCCGATCGAGAGAGAATTGAAGCGTAATTTGGGTTACTCCCTGGGCGTTTGTAGAGGTCATCGAATCGAGGCCTGCGATGGTCGAAAACTGTCGCTCGAGCGGCGTGGCCACTGCAGATGCCATCGTCTCAGGATTTGCTCCCGGCAGGTTAGCGGTCACGTTAATGGTTGGAAAATCGACGTTGGGCAGGTCACTCACCGGAAGCAGACGATAGCTAACGATGCCGAAGAGCAGGATAGCGATCATGACGAGCGATGTCATGATCGGCCGTCGTATGAATATATCGGCAATATTCATCGGGCCTATTCCTTGCCTTTCCGCTCCGGCGATGGTTTGGTTTCCACTGTTTTCTTCTGCTCTGCAGGCTGTTTTTCCTTGACGGAGATCTTTGCGCCGGGCACGAGGCGAACCTGACCGTCTGTTACAACCTGCTCGCCCGGGTTTAGTCCCTTTTCGATGACCGAATCGGTACCGTAGGTCCTCGCTGCCACGATGGGGCGTACTTCGACTGACTTGTCTTCTTTTACGACAAAGACATACGTGCCTGTCTGTCCGGTCTGTACCGCTGCGGACGGAATGACAACAGCATCAGTCTGGATAAAGAGGGTTAGGTCCACAGTGACGAACTGCCCGGGCCAGAGCTGATGTCCGCTGTTTTTGAGTGTACCTTTAAGCTTGATTGTGCCGGTGGTGGCATCAACGGCGTTATCGATAAAAGAGAGCACGCCGCGTTCTGCGGGTTTCGCATCATTCTTGTCAAGGAAGACATCAACAGCAAGCTGCTTTTGTGACATGTATTGCTTGATGGCTGCGAGGTCCCGCTCGGGTACTGCGAAGGTGACAAAGATTGGCTCGATCTGCCTGATTGTGGCGAGGGACTTATTATCGTCATTAGCCTTGATCATGTTGCCTTCATTCACAAGAATGTCACCCATGCGTCCGTCGATTGGAGAGTAGATATAGTAGTAGCTCAACTGCTGCTTGGCAGCGTCAAGGGTTGCCTGTGAGGCAGCGACTGTAGCGTCAAGGGCCGCTGCCGTAGTCCGGACCTGATCATATTGCTGGCGCGAAACATAGCCTTTTTTGACGAGTTCTGCATAGCGTTTTTCGTCTTCAAGGGCATTGTCGACCTGTGCCTTGTCACGGGCGAGGGCAGCCTCAGCCTGGCGAACAGCAGCCTGCTGCTGGCGGGGGTCGATAGTAAAGAGGAGTGCACCTTTTCTGACGAACTGCCCCTCCTTAAAATGAATACTGGCGAGCAGTCCGGTCACTTGCGATTTCACCGTTACGGTAGAGAAAGCGTCGATATTACCGATGGCACGAATCTCGAAGGGGACAGCTTTCTGAACAACAGTCGCAACCGTGACGGGCACGACTGGTTTTGGAGGAGCAGCCTTCTGCTGCGAGCAAGCAAGCAGGCTGAACGGCAGAATAAAGAATGCGATAAGTGAGACCCCGAATCGTATTGTTGATACAAGCAAGCAAATGCAGCCATCTGTGGTTACCAAAAAAATGCCTCTTGATCCGGCATTAGCCATGATCTTTTGCCCCCTCCCGTATCGTCCCGTGAACGAAAAACTGCACGTATTCCCTGATCAGAAATTCCATCTCGTCAGAACGACATTTTTTGAACATGAATATATGCGCTGAGGTGAAATAGGCAAAAAACATTCCCAGGAAAGCCCGAGCTCCGAGTAAGGAATCAAAGGGCTTTAATGTTCCATTCTTTTGCAATTCATCGAAATAGGCCGCGAGGGTAGAAAATATCTCTTCAATGAAAGCGTGATAGATTTTGCGTATCTTCTCCGGATAGGTGTGGACTTCGGAATGCATAATTTTTATAAGGTCCTTTCTCTGGGTAAGTGTCTCGAGAAACTTCTTCGCTATTTCCACAAGCGCTTGTTCATAGGGAAATGTTTTGATGGATGGCATGATTCCCCTGAGGGCTGGGAGAAAAGTATACTTCGCCAACATCTCTTCAAACAGTATCTCTTTCGAGGGAAAATGTCTGAAAAGAGTCACCTCGGCAACGCCCGACTCAGCCGAAATTTCCTTTGTTGTCGTGCCTAAATAGCCCTTTGCCGAGAACAGATGAAGGGCTGTTTCGAGTATTCTTTCCCGCGTTGATTGCTGAATTGCCGACATAATGACAACCTCTTCTTAAAAAATAAGGCAAGACTAGTTTGTAAGTACTTACTAACATAAATAAAAAATCCGTAACTTGTCAAGAGCGTTAGCGCAGGACGATGAAGGACTGGCATTACAGGTATCCCTTGAGTTTTTAACGGTCTTTGTATGACTATCTTGAGCCATGATATACATAGAGACGAGTTCGGTTTAAAGGGGCTCTGCCGAGCAACATGACAGCGGGGAGCTCTAAGGTCGAGAACATCAGCCACAGACCTATAGTTCATGGAGCGAAGCATAGTATCAGTGCAATGGTGCGTGCAGCGTCTGCTGTGCCATGGGAATATCCATGCTTATGTCACAGCCTCGCTAGGCTAAATGACCGACAACAACCTGCACAGCAATGATTCGGCAGCACCCCCGCAAATAATCCGCAGACAGTGACTATCTGAAATTTCGGAATGGGACCAAATGAATTCTTCGGATTTAGTGCGCTGAGGCCATAGGGTATTGTTGCCAAGGTTGTGAGCCCGTCTATCTCCCACTATACTATAATCAGGCTATTTGTTGGATCCTTCAGATGGTTGTGCTAACAGGTTCGCATAATTTTTGGGGAGGGATCCCGGAGTGAAAGGTGAAGAGGGATAGAGGAAAGATGACCCATGTTCTCATCATCGGTGCCGGTGTCGGCGGCTCCGCACTTCTTGAGCTTCTTGCTAAGAAAAGTAATATCACGATTACGGGTGTCGTCGACATGAATGACTCCGCACAAGGCATAGTCCTCGCAAAGCAGCTTAATATTGCCACCGGTCGGGACGTGCGTGAATTCCTGAAGAAAAAAACGGATATCGTCATCAATTTAACCGGAAAGAAGGATGTCGAAGATGATCTTCTCCGGAGCATGACTCCTCAGCCCGAAATCATCGGAGGGTGCAGCGCAAAGCTGATGTTCAATCTTGTTAAGGAAGCGAAGACCGCTCTGGAGCAGTCTTTCTTTCAGGCTGCAATTATAGCGCAGGTGCGCAATGCTGTGGTTGTCACCGATATGCATGGCGGAATCCAATACTGGAATAGATACGCAGAAGAAATGTTCCAGTGGGTGTCTGAAGAGGTAGCAGGAAAACCTTATTTCCGGTTGATACTCCCTGGAAATAATCAGACAGAGGCTAAAGAACTGTTGTCCGGGGTCCTGTTTGAGGGCTTCTGGGAAGGGGAGATTGTGGCACAGAAAAAAGACGGCTCATTATTTTCCGTGTATATGAGCAATTCGGTTTTGCGCGATGAGCGTGCTCAGTCTATTTCACTTGTCTCCATATCGTCTGACATCACAGAGTTGAAGAAGGCTGAGAAGGCATTCACGACAGAGGCCAGTTTCCGCAAAGCAATAGAGGATGCTGTTCGACCGGGGATAGTTGTGTACGATATGGAGGGGAGGCAACTTTATGTCAATCAGGGTTTTTGCAACATTGTCGGATGGCGCGAAGAGGAGCTTGTCGGGATCCGCCCTCCTTTCCCCTATTGGCCGGAAGAAGAACTTGCGCACAATGCATCTGTTTTTGATGCCATGCTCAGGGGAGGAGAAGGGGTTGGTATGGTCGAAGTGATCTTCCTCAGACGTGATGGAGGGAAATTTCATGCGATGGTGCTTACCGCACCTTTTTATGATGAATACGGCAAGGTGAAGGGGGTGGTGAGTTCAATCTCGGATATCACTGAGTATAAACGGAAAGAGGAGTGGTTGAATAATTCCCGTGAGCAACTGAGGGACCTCGCATCCCATCTCGACATGGTGAGAGAGTCCGAGAGAAAACAAATGGCACACCGCGTTCACGATGAAATCGGACAGCCGCTTGCTGCCTTGAAACTTGAGCTGGCCTCACTATCACATAAGCTTAAAGAGCAACAGACGGCGCTGGTTGAGCGCACCGAAGTGATGAATAATATTATCGATGAAAGCATACAAGCGGTCAAGAGGATCTGCACGGAACTGCGGCCATGGCTGCTTGACGATATGGGGATTACCGAAGCGATAAAGTGGCAGATGATGGATTTTGGCAAACGGACGGCAATACAATGTGAATTGACCACCGACCTCCAAGAGGTATCTCTTGAACATGACTTGTCGACGACCATTTTCAGGATATTCCAGGAAATGCTGAGAAATGTCGAACTTCATGCGGCGGCGACAAAAGTGAGTGTGGTTTTTTCGAAAAAGCACGATAGGATTGTTATGGAAGTGAAAGATAACGGGGTGGGAATAGCGGATGAGCTCATTTACAACCCGAAGTCATACGGCCTTTGCAGTATGAGGGAAAGGGTCTTCGCATGGGGCGGTACGGTCCAGATCGGGGCAGGACAGCATAAAGGGACTACGATAACGGTGCATATCCCCTTGCAGGAACGGAACGATCCACAGTGTTGGACATGTCAATAATTTTGTGAGATCGCAGACGCATACTGACGACATTTAACCAATGCTCTTTTTTATGACTGTGTTTAACATTTTCCGGAGAGCTAGCATGAGATCAAGGATTTGGGCGCTGCTGGTAATTGGGGTGTTCCTCTTGAATGTCTGAGGCTGTGCTTCCATTCCCGAAGAGCATAAGGGGGTCGCTACCGGCGCGGGGATCGGTGCTGCAGCCGGTGTAGCTGCCGGATCGCTGCTTGGGGCTCACGGGGCAAAGACTGAAATGGCCATTGTCGGTGGACTTGACGGAGCGCTTGTTGGCGGTGCGATCAGACACTATGCGGTCGATCAAAAGAGGACTGCGCAAGTTACAACAGCAGGCATAACTATGAGTCCTCGGCCATATTCATCAGGATTATGGATAGTTCCGTTTATCCGACCGGCTTGAAAGTCGGCGGGCAGGTCGATATGAAAGCGATTTATGCAGTCCTTGAAATTCCTTCGGGCAGCCAGATTGATCTTATCGAAAAACGGGAAATTACGCATGCAGGCAGATTGTCGGTAATCCCGAAGTTGCGGTATCAATGTCGGGAGGAACTTATACTTCAACCGTTCCGCTGTTTCTGCCCTCTGATGCAAGAGCGGGAATGTATACGG
>Ga0209048_10005401_pt1 | contig 12063 bp, 11 predicted proteins | sample FrelakmetCRP12CR_FD_187146 | JGI IMG/M metagenome (GOLD analysis project Ga0209048, IMG submission 187146) | Freshwater lake sediment microbial communities from the University of Notre Dame, USA, for methane emissions studies - CRP12 CR (SPAdes)... | ecosystem: Environmental > Aquatic >... | reverse complement strand
GTCGGTACGATATGCTTCCTGGGGGTGCGTATAGAATGCATAGTCTGTAGAGTGTGTGGACCATGCTGGGATTGCGACATGGTTCTTACCTTCTCTCCTTCATCTCTTCGTCCGTCATGCTTGCCTCCTGCTACAGGTGGTGAGCATGATGGGAACTATTGGCCCTGCGCTGCGCCGTTGATCAGGCTGGCGATGGTCTGGGCGAGAATAGCCAGCGCCAGTCCACTGAGCGCCACATACAGGGCACTTCTGGCCTGGACACGGTGGTTCTCGTTCTGGTTGGCCGTCATGTACAAGAGCGCCGCCCAGCCAAAGAAAAAGGTCGCCATCGCCACGGCAAAGGCCGTCAGGTCGTTATACAGGTTGCCGAAAAAGCCGCTGATACTGCCCAGCACAATGAGTGTGTTCACGGCGGTTTTCACCAGCGTCGCCACCTGCGACGGGTGCACCAATGCGGCGGCAAACAGGGTTTTCGTGTTCATAGTACGTGTCATGCTCCTTTCTGCGCGCTGGCGCTCATGTTTGTGTCTGGCTGAATTGTGGTGCCGGCTTCGCAAAGGCTGCCCCAGCGCTGGGACGGATATAGCCCCAGACGCTATAGCCGGGCCACATGGCGGTATCGACAGTCAGGTCGGGCAACAGTGGCATGGTGGTGTACGGACTCACGCTATTCGCATTACTGAAGGTAATCGCTCCAAGCGTTGTCATAGTCGGCATCTCGACGCTCATGACAATGGCGGCATGCCCGATACTCGCATCCTTGAAGATCATGACGTCACCTGGTCTTGGAATACCGCGTTGTCCAGCAGGTGCAGACGCAGAGGGAATCTCTCTCCAACCTGGCTGTGTTGCATAGACTGCCCATAGATCAAACGCATTGGCAGTCAGGCGCATAGGATAGACCTGGGAGTAGGCGCCACGCACGAAACTCACGCACTGGTAGGTGCCGTTGGCCCAGGCAGAGCAGCCCGGACAGATCTGCTGACCGTACTGGATCACCGCCTGCGGAAAGGTCGGTTCGCCAGGTGGGGAAGCGGAGCCAGGTGCCTTGTACCACGTATAGTAGCAGTCCGGGTAGCTGATACGCCCTCCACAGGCTGGATTCACGTACAACGCGCTGGCCATTGCTTGCGCCCAGGCCACGACCCGCGCGCCGATCTGGCTCGCGGGTACGCAGGGGGAGGTGTTTCCACCAGGTGTGCGTGTCATAGCAGGCGTAGAAGTACCCATCCCAGGCGTGCCCCCCTGGCAGAGAGCCGGGCCACTCCCGTATCCGCCGCCTGCCATCCAGGCGAAGGTGGCTGCTACGCCGGAGAGCGCCAGAAATGCCAGCAGCGTCACGATGACGACACCGCCAATGAGCACTGTCAAGGCTTTGCTGGAGCTGTTGTTCATAGCTTTCCCTCCCTACAACAGCGCCAACAGGCGCGGCGCGACATCTGCTACCACTCCTACTGCCCCCTCGGCGGCTCCGGCGACTGCCCTGGAGGCATCCATCATGGGACGCAGGGCGAAGCGGTGCACGATACCGGGGATGCGTAAGACCAGGTAGAGCAATGCAACGCATACCAGCAACGTCGCCAGGGTGCCACCAACCCCGAAGACGTTGGAAGCCCCCAGTGAGGTGAGCAGCATCCCACCCAGAGCCAGCGTCACGACCTGGAAGAACTGCACCAGTACCGTGGTGGCGGTGAGCGAGAGCCACATACGGCCATAGCCCATCGTTTGTGGAAGCGCGAAGCAGGCCAGTCCAGGCCCGGAAAGCACCAGCAAGACCCACAGGAGCGCCAGGCGTATCGCCATCTGTGCGCCGAGCAGGATCGCCATCACACCTAACACAAACGTCAGTACCCATACCAACAATCCCTCAGTCGCGAGATTGCCCTGGAACAGCGCTGTGATGATGTTGGTGAGCATCGAGGTACCTGCAAGATTCAGCGCGACAAGATTCAGCGCGTTTTCCAGGTCGATGAACAGGCCCAGGAAAAACAGGCTGAAGTGCGCCGCACAGAAGGCTAGCAGGAGTCGCGGCAGGAATTCCGCCAGTTCGGAGTGTGGTAGTCCCAGGTGGCGACCCACCACGACGTTATAGCCGCCGATGACGATGATGCTGGCCAGGGCGAGATCGACCACCGAGAGGAAACTCTGCCACCAGGTGTTCACGACCGGGTTCTGATAGGTGTCGGCGGGCGGAGTCTGGGTGAGGATGTTGAGCGGGTTGTTCATGATGGCCCCGATCACGGGTTGCAGCGCACCCATAACCTGCTGTGCCATCTATTGGGCTGCGTTTTGCAACCAGCAGGTAGCATCAAGCGGGTTAAGACACACTGCCGCTGGAGTGTTCGCGTTTGTGCTACCACCGGAAGCGGCTCCTGCACCTGAGCCAACCTGGAGAGGAGCGCCGTTCCTAGAAACAATACCTGTATCGCCGAATGCAGTCTGTTTTCCTGAGACATGCTCGCCAGAACCTGCACCAGATCCAGCAGCGAACAGATGCAGTCCGAACAGTGTCAGGAGAATCAGCATGCAGACCCGGTAGCACCAAGGGAGACGGCGAGGTGATGCATGTCGATTGCGCTTTGGTGCATGCAGATTTTCAGACATGCTACGTTCATCCGTGAAATGCTCTGGATACATGACTGGTGACTCCTCCTTCCTTCCTGCCTGAGATCACTGAGTGAATGGGACACACTGAGTGTAGCGGAATCCCAGTTGAGAAGGAGAGACAGGTGTTGCGGATTTCTGAAGAGAAGTGTTGCAGAGAAACAGGAAGAAGATGGCACAGAAATACGTAGGAGAGAGTCAGCGTCATCGCAGGATAGCTGTCAGCGATTCATCCCGTCCTTTCCTCTCGAACATAACGTTTTCAAACCGCCATCGGAAAGCAGGAGAACCAAGAAGAGGAGCTTGTATCCCCAAAAATACTGGTGCCGAGTACCTGCCCGATATCCTGCTGGTACTCGGCTCCGGTTCACTCCCCCAGATCGTGAAAGTCTAAGAGCCATAGGGGGGAGCGCATCTCCGATAGTAATCCCTCTACGCAACTTTCACGCACGTAGTGAATATACCGAAGCTGGCCTGCAATGCAGAGACCAGTCATTTTTGACATCCGTCTCTCATTGCGACACGTATAGTATAGTCTCTGAATAGTTAGCGATCAAGGCCTCAAGCCTCTTTAGCATCACAGAACCATCACGAAACCAACCTTTCGATTTCATCTCCCCCACTTCTTTAAGGGAAATCCGCACTGAACAGCAGGAGTGGAATATCTTGGAGGTCGTTAATGGGGAGCCAGATCGATCCCATTGTGCGTGGGCAATCGTCCATCCACGAGCATGAGGTCTGGTGTGCGTGAGCAAAGGAATGTCAAGGCGGTCACACAATCATGCTGACACTCGCTCATCGTGTTGCTGGTGACACTCCGCAGCTACTGAAGTAGCGCGGCTTCTCGCTCAACGCGAGCTACGCGGGTGTGCGGGGCGAACCGCAGGCCCGTGGGCGGTGCCATGACGCCGACTACGTGGGGGACGCCAAAATCCCCACGATACTTGTACCGGATGTTGGTCGCGCCCACGCCGTCGCGGTGCCAGACGAATCGACACTGCTTGTTCGTGCAGCGGAAGACGCGCCCGCGCGGTGAACTCTTGCGCCGGTGCCCGCACTTGAGGCACGTCTTGGAGGTGTGCGTCTCTTCCTGCAAGACGACCTCCATCCCCAGGCGTTGCGCCTTGTAGGTGAGCTTGAACCGGATACTCCCGTGCGCCCACTGGTGGAGTTTCTGGTTCGTCTTGCTGCCAACATCTAAGCCCTGCCGAATATCGCGCACATCGCCAATGACCAACGTTTGCACGCCTGCCTGATGTAGCGTGGTGATGAGGGTGCTCGTCTGCTTGTGCTCGATGTCTCGTATTTGGTACTCGATCTTCTTGAGTTGTTTTTTCTTGGAGCGAATGACCCGCTTGCGCCCCTTGCTGCCTTTCTTCATGCGCTTGTCGATGCGGCTGTTCAGCGTCGCTTGCAGCTTGTTGCGGTACTGCACTTTGGAACGCAACAGTCGCCCATTGAGGATGTGAGTCTCCGCTCCATCGTGAGCGGCGGCTATATGCACCTCCCCCAGGTCGATGCCCGCGACTTTGCCGGGGAGAAACGGGCCATGCACGGGCAGTTGCTCATAGGTGGCAATGGCCTCGTACTCCGTTCCCGTCCAGTGGATGACCACCGTGTTCGGCAATTCCCATGGCCAAGGTAATACCAGCGGGGTATTGCCCTTGCCGTTGGAGAGACGAAGCCGCCCATCGACAAGAGACATGGCGGAGCGCTTGTATTCTATCCTGAAGTAACGTTTGCGCTTATGGGGCGGTTTCGCGTCGGGGTCGTCCTTGCGTCGCTCCCGCCAGCTGTTCATGGCGGCGAAGAACGCCTGCACGCAGGCGTCTGCGGTATGGGCGTGCAGCTTTTTCGAGGTGTGCCAGCGCATGAGGTGCTTCGGCTTGAGCCAGATGCCCTTATGCCGGACGGTGCGCCAAAAGGAGATGACGGTTTGGCTATAGAGCCGCCCACACTCGTGGGCCAGTTCATCCAACTGTTCACTTTTGCCGATATGCACCCGGCGTACCTGATAAGCGCTCATATACGAGTATTCTTTTGCTCTGCTCCAAAAGCGGTAAATTGTCTCACGCGCAACGCAAGGGTTAAGGCTCTTTTCTTGGTCAAAGGGTTCGTAATAGGCGAGGAAACTCCACTCTTTCCGCTGTTCCCGCCGGATCACTTCCTGTTGAAAGTCACGTAATTCCTCTGGTGTCGAAATCCGCCGAGACATCAGTATCAGAGACGGCCCAGTGGCTCTATACTCATAATACCTAGCCTCAATCGGGAAATGGCTCGGCCAAAAATGTATGCGAAACGAAAGCAATTCATCAAGAACCATCGGTCTCCTCCTGCCACTCGAAACAGTCTCGACCGGGGAAAAAGGGAGTGCTGCCACTCTCGCTAGCTTCTCGGAATTCTTTCCCAGTACTCCCACTCCTCGCCTAGTACAAGTGTACTCGCAACAACTCACGTGGGTATCACGCGTCAAGCGTGCAACATCACAGGTGCATCAAAAAAGAGCACACCTGTGTGTGTTTCCGTCCACGCTCGCAGATGAGCTTTTTTTCTTGCAACACACCCTGCGCTCAACCGTTCACGAAACATAGCCCATTTGGGACATGCCGACAGGATTTTGTGGCACATTCCTTTCTGGAATGTCTATAAGAAATAGTGAGAAGAGCACTTTGGTCGAATGTATCACCGATTGTATGCATGTTTGTGTCGATAGCAAGCGTCACATACTGGAGCGCAGGTGCTCACGCAGTTCTCGTGACAAAGAAGGAGATGAACAGATGGTGAAACAGTATCACTGGCAGACTCACTCGTCCAATGCGAAGATGCCGGGGAGGAATCACTCTCCAAGCATGGGAGAGGATGACTCGTCAACTTTTGTGAACTCTTTTCATGATGGATCATCGCAGTCGTTCTCCCCGTACGCATATTCTCCTGAAACAGCTATTCCACCACCTCCACCGGGCATAGACTCACTACGTGTATCCCAGCCGAAAAGAAACACAGGCTATCAGGTCGCTCTCGCTGTGCTTACCTTGCTCGTTGTGATGCTCGGCTCCCTGGAAGTGGTTCAATTGGCAGCACACACCCTGTTTCCAACCTATCCCTCTGGGTCTACGGGATCGAATCAAGCAGGGATCTCACCAGCGCAACATACGACGTCGCCTTATCTGCCGGTACCCCTACAGACTGCGACTCCCGGGACGATCAAAGAGAACAGGACGTTGACCTGCAGCGGCTGCAATGATCCCGTTCACACCACCATCAACGCCATCATAGTGGACACGACACATCTCAGAACAGTCTGGTCAGTGACCTTGCAGAACCAGAGCGGAGCTCAACAAATAGATTACTTTGCCCAGCTTAGCCTTCAAGATTCCATGGGCAATACGTATCAGGGAACAGGCAGTCTCAATACCGACTTCTTTTTGAATGCCGGACAAACGGCGTTGCAAACCGAGATCTTCTCGTTTCTGCCGCGTCCGGGTGTCTCCTACACACTCGTTGCACGCTTTGGCGTTTCAGGCATAACCTATGATCCGCTTCAATTCACGTTTTAGACAGGTCGTTGGGTCGTTGACCAACGTCCTGAAAGGAGTACTACCAGATTGAACACTCATAGGCCGTGCAACAATCGGGAAGAAAGCTTGCAGTTTGAAGTGTTCTCATATGGGAACAGCACCATGCATTGGAAGACTGGAAGCGTGTCTTGCATCTTCCTCTGAGGAAGCAGCAGTTTTATTCCTTCGGATACAAGAGAGAGAGGAGAACCGCGATGAAACCCACGCTTGAAGACCTGTTTATAGGTCCACTGGCCTCGCCATCCTTTAGCCAAGGCCAGGGATTTCGCTGGGAAGACAGCCGACGGCGTGTGCGAGTGGTCTTCGCTGGTGTGACCATTGCCGACAGCAAACACGTTATGTTGTTGCACGAATTTGGTCGCTTACCCGTCTTCTATTTTCCACTGGAAGACGTGCGAATGGATGTGTTGGAAGCAACTGAACATCACACACATTCGCCGCTCAAAGGCGAAGCCTCCTACTGGACCGTGCAGGTAGGTAACCGAAGTGCTGAACATGCAGCGTGGAGCTATCCCCAGCCGTTGACCGAAGGACCGCAGCTTCAAGGGTACCTAGCGTTCTACTGGAATCTAATGGATGCCTGGTTTGAAGAAGAGCAGCAGGTGTATGCACATGCACGCGATCCCTACAAGCGCGTGGATATCTTGCCAAGTTCAAGGCATGTGCGCATCGTGCTTGGCGGTGTGACCATAGCCGAGACCCATCGTGCCCAGCTCCTGCTTGAGACAGGGCTGCCGACCCGCTACTACATTCCCATGCAGGATATGCGGATGGAGTTTCTGGAACCGACAGAAACCACTACCCGCTGCCCCTATAAAGGTATGGCAACCTATTGGTCTGCCAAAATTGGTGAACAGGTCTTCAAGGACATCGTGTGGAGCTACCAGAAACCGCTGCCTGAATGTACGCCCATCGCCCATTACCTGTGCCTGTATAATGAGCGCGTCGATGCCATCTATGTGGACGACGAACCGATGCTCGTACCCAAAACGATCTGGTCCGAGTGACGATCCTCCCATGGCTTGAAAGCACAGTGCTTTCTGGGCCATTTGCTGGAACAGGCGATGCGCATGATGCGGCGCATACCCTGGAAACCAAACAAGGTACTCTCCTACTCTGGCGAAACGTGTCTTGCATCAAGGACGTGGGCATTGGCTACGAAGCAACACCTTTGCTGAAGACCGGTTTTACGGAGCGATCAAGGAAGATGTAGCCCAGCGTCATGGCGCTCAAGAGAATGCCGAAGCTGGGTCCAAGCATATGCAGGTTTCGATATTCAGGACGTGTCAGCAAGAAGAGTTCGTATACGATCTCTGATGACTCATAAACAGCAGTGAACCAGAATGCCCAAAATTGGAGTGTCCACAAGCTATAGACAACGACAAAACCGAGCACAGCCCCGATACTCAAGGCAATAAAGTCACGTGAGCCGGGAAGAGTAAAGAAGAGCAAACCAATGCAAGAGAGCGCACCCAAAAATTCGAAGCATGCCAGGGTGGTGATACCTGAGGGGCGTTGATGGCGAGGTGATCTCATATTGCTGCTCTTTTCACATTGCTTTGTTTCGTTATGAGATAGACGATGGCACGCATGCATTTTCGCTGAGCGGTTGGCTAACCGGGGTCAACGATGATTGGAATACTTGAAAACAGCCATGCAGGCCAGTAGCTTCGCTAAACACTATGATGCATTGGGACAGTCGATAAAGAAGAGGGTTTATTTCTTCTGTGCTACGGATAAGCGTCATAATGTTACAGATGCTTGACGAACCCATCGAACGGAACCCTGCACCTATTCCCACCATGCATTTCTATGGTATGCTTATCCAGAGGGCATGGTGAATAAGCCAGTCAGGAGAGAGCATCTTGAACTTCCAGCGTCACGAACAACAGCCGCATAAGCTGCAGATCAATAAAAAGAGAGAGTTTGTCCTCCCTTTTGCTGCCATCGACCGTTCCTCAGTAGTAATTGCCGGCGGCAAGGCGGCGAATCTGGGTGAGCTGACGCAGGCCGGATTCCCTGTCCCTCCCGGATTCTGTGTGACCACCCAAGCCTATGCTCTTGTAGCTGAAGGAGTGGGCCTCGAGCTCATGCTTGCCGAGCTAGTCGCAGCCCGTACTGATGACACGACGCGTCTTGCAACAGTAGCGGCAGAGGCACGAGCCACGCTGCTGGCAGCCCCGATACCTGAGAGAGTTGCTGAGGCTATCAGGAAGGCCTACGGCGAACTGGTGCATGATGAAGCTGTCCCTGTGGCTGTGCGTTCCTCGGCAACGGCTGAAGATTTGCCCTTTGCGAGCTTTGCCGGTCAGCAGGAGACGTACCTCAACATCATCGGTCTCGAGGCTCTCCTCGATGCGATACGACGATGTTGGGCCTCGCTGTGGACTGATCGTGCCGTGAGCTATCGCGCGAGCCTGGGCATCGACCCTCGTGCTGTGCGCCTGGCAGTTGCTGTCGAGCTGTTGGTCGACGCGTCTGTTGCTGGCGTTCTCTTCACTGCTGATCCTCTGACCGGACGACGCCGGCGGGCAGTGATTGATGCCAGTCCCGGCCTTGGTGAGGCGGTTGTCTCTGGCGCGGTCAATCCCGATCACTTTGAGGTACATACTACCACCGGGGAGATTGTTGAGCGGCGTCTAGGGGAGAAACGCCTGGCTATTCGGGCGACTGCTGGAGGTGGGATACAACGAGTCGAGTTGACCAGTGGCAATACAGAGGCATGCCTCTCCGATGAGCAGCTACGTGCACTTTCCGCATTGGGAGCGCAGGTTGAAGCGCATTACGGAGCGCCTCAGGATATTGAGTGGGCCTTTGACGCCGTGGGGAAGCTCTGGCTCGTGCAGTCACGGCCGATCACGACCCTCTACCCGTTGCCTGAAAACGCGCCAAAGACGGATGATGTCCTGCGCGCTTACTTCTGCCTCAATGTCTTTCAGGGGGTGTATCGTCCCTTGACACCGATGGGGATTGCTGTGTTCCGGCTCTTCGGCTCCGCCATTGCCGGGGTGTTTCGCCTGGCCCCCAGCGATCCTCTCCTTGGTCCGAGTATCCTTGTCGAAGCTGGCGGGCGTCTCTTCCTCGATGTCACTCCTGCTCTGCGCACCGCGATTGGGCGCACGTTTCTGCTGGCAGCAGCACACATCGGGGAAGCTCCCTCGGCTGCCCTGTTCCAGCAGCTCATGACAGATCCGCGTCTTTCCCTGCTCCCTACCCCCAGCTTTCGTGTGATCCGCGCTATCGGCTCGCTGCTCGAAAAAACGCGAACACCACTCTACGTCATGCAAGCATTGTTGTGGCCGTCAACCGTCCAGAAGCGCATGGCACAGGTGAGGGCATGGCTGCAGTCACTCGATGACGACGTTGAAGCAGCTTCAATACAGAGCAGAGCTGATCTTGCCGATCGTCTGACGACACTGGAGCAACGTTTACCGGGTAGAGTGACGGCTATCTTTCGAACCATACCGGTGATGCTGATCAGCGGATTGGGGTCCTACGCTCTGAGTGGCTGGCTGCTGCGAGGACTTGCTACGACCGATGACATGCGGATCGTGCTGCGTGGACTGCCGCATAACCCGACGACTGAAATGGATCTCGAACTCTGGGCGCTTGCCAAGCGCGTAGCAGCCGATGCGGTTGCTGCGCAAGCAGTGCGCGAGACGCCCCCCGAACGGCTGGCCCAGCAGTATCGTGAAGGCACACTGCCTCCGGCACTGCAACTCGGATTAGGGGAGTTCCTGCAAGCATACGGACATCGGGGCGTGGCCGAAATCGACCTGGGATTGCCACGCTGGTCTGAAGATCCCACCCATATCCTTGGCGTCCTTGCCAACTACCTCCAACTGAACGATCCTGATCTGGCACCGGATGTACAATTCTATCGTGGAGCACAGGAGGCCGAAGCCATGGTTGCGACTCTCACCAGAGGAGCCAGGCACACAGGGTGGCTGCGCGGCTTGCTGGTGAGCTTTTTCTTAAAGCGCACGCGTGCGCTGGCTGGTTTCCGCGAAATGCCTAAGTTCTGCCTTGTCTTGCTCCTGGCATCAACACGTCGCTCGCTCGTGTCCATCGGCAAGGCCATGGAGCAGGTTGGATGTGTAGAGCAAGCAGGAGATATTTTCTTCATCACGCTTGCTGAGGCGCACGCTGCACTCGCTGGCGAGGATATGCACCAGTTGGTCCGCCAGAGGCGTGCCAACTACGATCGCGAAGTGCAGCGGCGCTCGATCCCGCGTGTGCTGCTTTCAAATGGCACAGAACCCACCGTGGCATCACGGGTCGAAGAGGTACCTGAAGGTACGCTCACAGGATTTCCAGCCTCCCCAGGAAGAGTCACGGCTCAGGCTCGTGTCATCCTCGATCCAACCGGCGCTCGATTGGAACCAGGCGAAGTGCTGGTCGCTCCCTCAACCGATCCAGGCTGGACTCCGCTCTTCCTGACCGCCGCTGGTTTGGTCATGGAGATGGGTGGCACCATGTCGCACGGTGCGGTGGTCGCCCGCGAGTATGGGATTCCGGCAGTCGTTGGGGTGCCGGGCGCGACGGAGCACATCACCACAGGTCAACAGATTACGATTGATGGTTCTGCTGGTACGGTTTATCTCGAGTAAGGAGAGCATGACCGTCACACGATGAGCTCTCACGGAACGAACATGGCCACGTTTGCCCTATGCGTTGTTCACCTTCCCTCCAGCTCTCGCTGTCTTGGCAAGACCACACGTACCTGCTATACTCCCTTGTAGAACAGCGAGGACCCTTTTTCGTGTTAACATCACCTGGCGAATCTACCAATCGAGCGGATCACCCTCCTACAGAACACCTGCAGGGTATCGTCGAGCGCGTCACCTATCACGCCGAAGACTCAGGCTATACCGTCGCCCGGCTCAAAGCACCTGGGGAACGCGACCTCAGGACCAGCCGGTCCGCGCCACATCGTCGTCCAGCAAGCAAACTGATCCACTGCAGCCCTCTGCGATGAGCAGGGGAACCTACATGTTCACCAGCTTTGCGCTCTGTTCCCACAATTGTCGTTGGAGCGACTCATCATAGGAGATGGCAGCTGACCGCCTGGGAATGCTCTTCACAAAGTATGTACCGGTGACGCCTTCCACCTCGGGTGAGGAGGCCAGGTAGATCGATGTTTTCGCCCCCTTTTCAGGGCTTGTGCCAAAGCTCCCGATCACCTTCACGAGAAGGCGAAAGGCAGGCCCTGCATCCCTCTGCCCGAAATGGGTCGCCACGAAGCCAGGATGCAGACAGTTGGCCGTCACCCCCGATCCCTGCAGCCTGCGTGCCAGTTCATAGGTGAACAGCACGAGGGCCAGCTTCGCTTGACCGTAGACACGCATGGACCTGTAGTGTTCCGACTGCAAATCATCCATCTGAATGTGGCCTGCTGCATGCGAATTGGAACTGACATTGACAATGCGTGCTGGCGCGCTGGCTTTGAGCAGATCGAGCAGCAAATTGGTCAGCAGGAACGGTGCCAGATAGTTCACGGCGAAGGTCATCTCCAATCCATCCACGGTTTCTCGCCGACCAGGAAAGGACGCTCCCGCATTATTGATCAGCACATGCAAGTGCGTATAGCGTTGCTGAATGTTCTCGACGAGTTGTCGTATGGACTGTTGTGATGACAGGTCTGCCAGCAGGAGATCAACAGCATTATTCCTGCTTTTCGTGGTGATCTCACTCCTGGCTTCCTCGCCTCTGGCACGGTCCCGGCAGACCATCACGACGGTGGCACCCATCTGTGCCAGTGCCAGCGCGGTTGCTTTCCCGATCCCTGAATTAGCACCGGTCACCATGCAGATCTTTCCTTGCATATTGCTATCCACTGTTGGCATGATACGTTCCTTTCATAGCTCTGTCACCGGTTACG
>Ga0209048_10005400_pt1 | contig 12063 bp, 11 predicted proteins | sample FrelakmetCRP12CR_FD_187146 | JGI IMG/M metagenome (GOLD analysis project Ga0209048, IMG submission 187146) | Freshwater lake sediment microbial communities from the University of Notre Dame, USA, for methane emissions studies - CRP12 CR (SPAdes)... | ecosystem: Environmental > Aquatic >... | reverse complement strand
CTGCGCCTCGGCATACAGGTGCAGCAGCTGGGCGTTGTCGTACAGCATCTTCTCAAAGTGGGGCACCCGCCAGGCGGCGTCGACGCTGTAGCGGTGAAAGCCGCCGCCGAGCTGGTCGTAAATGCCTCCCAGCGCCATGCGCTCCAGGGCGAAGAGCGCCCCCTCCCGCAATTCCCCGGGCGCGCCGCGGCGGGCGGCGCGCAGCAGCAAGGCGACATTCATGGGGTTGGGAAACTTCGGCGCGGAGCCAAAGCCACCGCGGACCCGGTCGAGGTCCTCGGCCAGCGCGACGCCGGCGGTGCGGACGTCCTCCACGGTGAGTTCCCCGGGCGCCGCCTCGAGGCCCCAGGTGGAGAGGTGGCGTAGCCCGGCGGTGAATTGTTCCGCCTGTGCGCGCACCTCCTCGGGCCGGCTGCGGTAGGCGTCGGCCAGAGCACGCAGCAGCTTCGGGAAAGCGGGCAGCCCATGGCGGTCCGTCGGCGGGAAGTAGGTGCCGCCGTAGAAGGGAGCGAGGTCCGGGGTGAGGAAGACGGTGAGGGGCCAGCCGCCTCCGCGCCCCATCAGCTGCACCACCCCCTGGTACAGCTGGTCCAGGTCCGGGCGCTCCTCGCGGTCCACCTTCACGTTGATGAAGGAGGCATTCATCAGCCGCGCCGTCTCCGCGTCCTCGAAGGACTCGTGCGCCATGACGTGGCACCAGTGGCAGGCCGAGTAACCGACGGACAGCAGCACCGGCCGGTCTTCTTGCCGCGCCCGGGCGAGCGCCTCCTCTCCCCAGGGGTACCAGTCCACCGGGTTGTGGGCGTGCTGGCGCAGGTACGGAGAGGTCTCGGCCGCGAGTCGGTTGGAGGTTTCCAAGGTGGGGGGCCCTTCGGCTTTCCAGTACTGCCGCGCCAGCGGGCACACAACCCTGTCTTCCGGCCCCGTCTGGCGTGGACGGCAGCGGGGCCGAAGGGGCAGGCTCCGCCGCCCCGCTTGGCCATGGCCCTGGACAACGACTTTTTCGCCCAGCTGCAGCGGCTGCTTCGCCTGGAACAGGCCGCCGCCCGGGCGCGCGAGGCGGAGGCGCGTTCGGCCCTGACGCAAGCGGAGCGCGAGGCACGGGGGCTGTCCGTCTCCGGACTGGAGGCAGTGGAGGAGTCGGTGGGCCTGGGAGGCCGCTTCGTCGTGGCGCTGGAACGCCCGGGCGGCGCCCCCCTGCCCGCCCGGCTGTCGCCCGGAGACGTGGTGCAGGCCCATCCGAGGATGGCCGAGGGCGTCGTCCCCGAGCGCGCCGTGGTGGTGCGCTGTACGCGCGTCCGCGTGGAGCTGGCCTTCGACCGGCCCCCGGCGGCCTTCGTGCGCTCGGGCCGCGTGGTCCTGGACGTGCTGCCCGACGACGTCACCTTCGGCCGGGCCGCCGCCGCAGTGGCGGAAGTGGCCGCGCTGGAGCGCGGCAGCGGCCGCCGCCTCCGGGACCTGCTCCTCGGCGCCCGGCCTCCCGAATTCGAGACGGCGGCACCCGCGCCGCGGCCCGGCCTCAACGCCGAGCAGGCGGAGGCGGCCGGGCTCGCCCTGGCCGCACGTGACGTCTTCTGCGTGCAGGGCCCCCCCGGCACCGGGAAAAGCACCATCCTCGCCGCCGTGGCGGCAGAGTCCGTCCGCCTCGGGCAGGCCCCGCTGCTGTGCACCGCGGCCAGCAACGCGGCCGTCGACCACCTGCTGTCCCTGTGCCTGGCCCAGGGGCTCCGCGCCGTGCGCATTGGCCATCCGGCGCGGGTTGGGGAGGGACTGCAGCATGCGGTGCTGGACGTCCTGGTGGAGGCGCACCCGGACCGGCAAGTCGCCAAGGCCCTCTTCGACGAGGCCTACGCGCTGCTTGGACACGCGCGCAAGCAGCGCACCCGCGGGCGAAGTCGCGAGCGCTTCGCCAATGCCCGCACGGCCCAGGCCGAGGCCCGCGCCCTGCTGTCCGAGGCGCGCGCTCTGGAGCGCAAGGCGGTGGACGCGGTGCTGGGCAGGGCCCAGGTGCTGTGCGCCACCCTGACGGCGCTGGGGACGCCGCCGCTGTCCCGCATGCGCTTCCCCCTCGCGCTGGTGGACGAGGCCACGCAGGCCATAGAACCTCTGACACTGCTGGCCTTCCTCCGGGCCGACCGGGTGCTGCTGGCCGGGGACCACCGACAGCTTCCCCCCACCGTGCTGTCGGAGGAGGCGGTGAAAGGCGGGCTGGGCCGAAGCCTCTTCGAGAGGCTGGTGGACACCCACGGGGACGCAGTGCACCGCATGCTGGCTGAGCAATACCGGATGAACGACGCCCTGCTGTCCCTCATCTCGGCTCCCTTCTACGCGGGCCGCCTTCGCGCCCACCCCAGCGTGGCCCAGCGGACGCTGGCCCAGGTGCTGCGTCCCGGCGTGGACGTCGACGCGCCGCCCTTTCTTTTCCTCGACACGGCGGGCAAGGGCTTCGAGGAGGCCCAGGAGGCGCGCTCGGAGAGTTACGACAACGCAGGGGAAGCAGCCCTGGTCGCCGCCCGGGCACGCGCGCTGCTGGACGCCGGGCTGCCGCCGGAGGGGCTGGCCGTCATCACGCCGTACCGCGGCCAGGCGAGCCTGCTGCAGTCCGCCCTGGCCGGCACCGGCGTGGAGGTGGACACGGTGGACGCCTTTCAAGGCCGCGAGGCCGACGCCGTGCTGGTGAGTTGCGTGCGCAGCAACGCCGAGGGGCGCCTGGGCTTCCTCCAGGACTTGCGGCGGATGAATGTCGCCCTCAGCCGCGCCCGCCGTCATCTCTTCGTGGTGGGGGACTCGGCCACCCTCGGCCGCCACCCCTTCTACGCCCAGCTGGTGGAACGGGCGCAGGCCACCGGCGGTTACCGGAGCGCCTGGGAATGGCCCGTCCCGGCTGCGGAGCACTGAAGATGCAATTTTTGCATAGCAAGATTTTGCGAGGTCTACCGTTGCTGGTTTTTAACTCCTCGAAATCCCTCGGTCTGGCGGCCATCGGTTTCAGGCATGTCCAGTGCTTACCCGAGATGAGGCTCTCCTTCAGGGAGAGGCCCTGCATGCCATGGCCAGCACTCCGCCAGTGATTCGACAGGTCGAGGACGTCTGGGTGCTGCGCATCGAGCAGCCGAACGGGCGTGTGCAGGAGTACCGCTGCCTGTCGGAACTTCAGGCCAAGCAGCTGGCAGCGATGCTGCTCACGCCGCGCGAGCAGCCGAGTCCCTGACCTTCTTTCCGGGCGTTGCGCCCGCACGGCTGCGCAGCCACTTGGGCTGCTTGGCCGCGGGAAACACCAGGTACCGCAAGAGGAAGAGCTGGCCGAGGCCGAACACCGCCAGGTCGGCAATCAGCTTCGCCAGCACCACCGGCACGGTGAAGAGGTCCGCCAGCACGTGCACCAGCGACGCATGCAGCGCCATGCCGATGCTGACGGTGGCGATGAAGCGCACCAGCTGCGGCGCCATTTCCGGCTCGCAGTCCGGGAAGGCGAAGACGCGGTTTCCGAAGAAGGCCACCGTGGAGCCCACCGCGACGCCGACGGCTGCGCCCAGCGGGTTGGGGAAGCCGAGCCACCGGACGCAGATGAGAAGCACGCCGACGTCCACCAGCGTGGCCACGGCACCCACCGCCAGGCTCCGGCTGGCCCAGCCGCGGGCGAGCCCGAGGCAGGTTTGGGCGAAGGACTTTGGCGTCGACGTCCGCATGGCGACCGGCTACCCCCTGGGAGCGGCGGGGCCGCCCCCCCCAGGGTGTTCCAGGACCGCGTCATAACAGCAGGGCGCGGTGGATTGCGACGCCGGAGAAGGCCCGAGGGGGCCCTGCCTAGCTCACTGCCAGTGCGTGGCCGAGGAGGGCCCGGTAGCCCAGCGGGGGCGCGGCGGTGAAGCGGTCCGCGCGGAAAACGTCCCGCAGCAGCGTGGGTCCCTCCGGCACGTCGGCCAGCCCCAAGAGTCCACGCTGTAGCCGCACGCCGTCCGCTGGCGCGAGCGACGGCGCGGCGACGATGGCGTCCTGCGGCCCACGGCCCGTCACGAGCAACGCACGCACTTCCCGGCCACTGCCCGGCGCGACCTCCTCCACGCCGGCCAGCACGTCTTCGCCTGTCGGCGGGGCAAACACCGCCGCGACGTCGGCCTCGCCGGCCAGCAGTGCGTCCAGCGCCGCGCGGAAGCTTCCGTAAAACGTCTGCTGGAAGAAGGTGCGCTCCGGCGGGTGGCCCGCAGCACGCAGCGCCGCCGCCGGAAGCAAGTACCCGGCGAGGGACGCCCGGTCCACCCAGGCCACGCGGGTGCCAGGCAGCGCGGCGAGCTGCGCCGGCCCCTCGGCGCGGGTGATGAGGACGGCGCGGCTCTCCAGCGCCCCATGGCGCACCGCGCGCGCCACCACGCGCGCGCCCAGCGCCTCCAGTCGGGCACAGGCGAGGGGAGGTGCCCAGACCGCATCCACGCGGCCGCTGCGCGCCGCCTCCACCAGTCGCTCGTCGTCCGGAGCGGCGACGAGTTCCACCGCCCGGCCGAGGGCCCCCGACAGCACGCGGCGCAGCCTCGCCAGTCCCCCGGGAGGGGGCGCCACGGGCAAGGACGGGGGCAACCCGAGCCGGACATCCGTGCTGCGCGAGCCCACCACGGCCAACTCCCCCCCGCTTTCTCCCGTCAGGCGCTCTCGAGGCGAAGCGTCTCGACTTCATCATCCGCGAGACCGAAGGTGGCCTGCAGCAAATTCAGCATCCGCCCCTCCGCGGCCGACGGCTCGCCCTTGGACTGGGCCACCTTCAGTGCCAGCCGAAAGGCGCGGCGGCGCTGGGCGTGGGTGCTGATGCCCTGCGCCAGCGCCCGCAGCCGTTCGGACAGGCCGTGGCTGGCGAGGGCGTTGACGGCCTCGGTGATGAAGAGCTGGGCGCGGTCCGCACTGACCTCATGAAAGAGGGGGTCACTGGCGAAGCTTTCCACCATCGCCCGCGCCTCTTCCTCGGCGAGTTTCCCGTTGGCCGCGGAGACCAGCACCATGACCTCGGCGTACAGGCGCTCCAGCGGGTCCCCCAGCGCCTCGTCGAGGGAGCCCCCCGCCTCCAGGACGTCTATTATCCTCGCCACCTCATCCTCGGCGATGCCGAGCGCTGCCTGAAACGTCTTGAGGAGCCCGAGCTCGGCCCGCGTCGCCCGGTGGTCGGCCAGGGCCACCGCCGCCGCCAGGCCGAAGGCCAGCATGCGGTGCTGGTGGGTGGGCAGCCGGCTGCGCAGGGAGTTGAGGATGGCCTCCAGGTCCTCGGCGGAGGCCAGCGTCTTGGCGCTCCTTTGCACCAACTCCGTCAACTCATCGGCCTGCGTCCCGTCGAACTCCGGCCGCTCCAGCACCCGTTCCACCAGGGCCTGCATGCCGATGTCGGAGGGCGGGCCATCGGCCATGGAGGCGAGAAGCATCACCTCCACCAGCGCGGCGTTGCGCTCGGCGCGCGTTACTGCGGAAGGGTCGCGAGCCATTCGCTCTCTCCTGTCCCGCCGTTGGACACGCTGGCCTCGACGTCCCGGACGCGCAGCGACTTGTCGATGAGGTGCGAGGGCCGCACATTCCCCATGGCCGACAGCACGCTGGCGCGCACATGCGGGTGCTCGCGCTCCAATTCGTCCAGCATCCGCTTCATCCGCTTCCGCTGGAGGTTCTCCTGGGTGCCGCACAGGTCGCAGGGGATGATGGGGAAGTTGCGCAACGCCGCGTACGCCGCAATCTCCGCCTCCGGCGCGTAGGCCAGCGGACGGATGACGGTGTTGCGCCCGTCGTCGCTGTGCAGCAGCGGCGGCATCGACTTGAGCGAGCCGGCGAAGAAGAGGTTGAGCAGCAGCGTCTCCACCAGGTCGTCCCGGTGGTGGCCGAGCGCAATCTTGTTACAGCCGAGGTCCACGGCAGCGTTGTACAGAATTCCCCGGCGCAGCCGCGAGCAGACCGCACACTGCGTCTTACCGGGCGGTGTTTTTTCGAGAACAACCGAGTAGGTGTCTTCCTTCAGAATGCGGAAGTCGTGCCCGGCTTCGCGGAAGTACGCCTCCAGCCGGTGCGCCGGAAAGCCTGGATGGCCCTGGTCCAGCGTCACCGCGAGAAGCTGAAAGCGCACCGGCGCCCGCGCCTGCAGCACCGACAGCAGGTGCAAAAGCGTGTGCGAGTCCTTCCCGCCGGAGACCCCGACGAGAATCCGGTCTCCGTCCTTGATGAGGCCAAAGTCGGCAATGGCGCGGCCCATGTGGCCGAGCAGGGACTTCTCCAATCGGGCTTCGTCCAGGCGACGCATCAAGGCGGCGCATCCTAGCGGCGCCCGGGGAAAAAACGACTAGGGTGGCGGACTTGGTGAGCCCCTTTCAGCAGCCCGCGCATGACGTGCACACCCCGGCCGACGTGTCGGCGGTGGCCGACGCCCTGGCCTCGGCGCGTACGCTGGCAGTGGACGTGGAGGCGGATGCGCTACATGCCTTCCGCCCGCGCCTGTGCTTCGTCCAGTTGGGAACAGACGAAGACATTTGGCTGCTGGACACCCTGGAGATGCCCGGGCTCGCCCCGCTGGCGCCGGCGTTTCACGACCCGTCGCTGGTGAAGGTGTTTCACGCCGCGGGCGGGGACCTGCAGTTCCTGGCCGAGGCCGGCGTCCGGGTCCGGGGCCTTTTCGATACCCACCGGGCAGCCACGCTTCTGGGCTGGCCCAAGGTGGGACTGGCGGACCTGGTGGTCGAGCAACTCGGGGTGACGTTGAAGAAGGAGCACCAGCAGGCGGACTTCGCGCAGCGCCCGTTGCCACCGCCCTTGCGCACCTACATCGCCGACGACGTCCGTTACCTGTCCGAGGTGGGGCGGCGGGTGCGGGCCGCCTGCGAGACGACCGACATCCTGGAGGAGGTGCTGCTCGACTGCGAACGCCTGGCGGACGAGGCGGCGGTGCGCCCGGAGGTGGCGCGCTTCGAGCCGAAGGTGCCCCGCACGCTGCCGCCGAATGACCAGGCTTTCCAGGTCGCCGCCGGCGCGGCGCTGCACGCGCACCGGCTGGCCTGGGCGGAGGCGGCCGACGTGCCGATGGGGAAGATGCTGTCCAACGCCGCCATCTCGGAACTCATCAGCCAGCCGCCGAAGGACCTCCGCAGCCTGCAGCGCACCCCGGGCGTGCGGGGCCAGGTGGTTCGCGAGCATGGGGAGGAGGTGCTCGCGCTGCTGTCCCGGCTGCGCGCCCAGGCCGACCGCGGAGAGTTGCCCGTGCCGGCCCCGGCGTTGCGCGACCCGGCGCGCAAGAAGCGTGAGGAGGCCCTCAAGGCCTGGCGCTCCGAGGCCGCCGCGGCGCGCAAGGTGACGCCCTCGGTGGTGCTCACCAACCCGCTGGTGGAGGCGCTGGCCCGCGAACCGCCCCCCTCGCGCGAGGCCCTGCTGGCCGTCCCGTACCTCGGCGAGAAGCGCGTGCGCCTGTACGGCGATGCGCTGCTGCGCCTGCTGCGCTAGAGGGCGCGTCCGCTGAGGGCGCCGTACTTGCGCCGCAGGTAGGCCACGAAGTCGACGTCCGTCAGGCCCGTGCCCGTCACCTTGCGCACCAGGTCCTCGGCGTCGAGCCGGGCCCCCTCGGCGTGGACATGGGTGCGAAGCCAGCTGCGCAGCGGCAGGAAGTCCCCCGCGGCGATGGCCGGCCACAGGCCGGGCATGGCGGCTTCGGCGGCGCGCAGGAGTGAGGCCGCGTAGAGGTTTCCCAAGGCGTAGGTGGGAAAGTAGCCGAGTTCTCCCCAGGCCCAGTGGATGTCCTGCAGCACGCCCTTCACGTCGTCCGGTGGCTGAAGGCCCAAGAGCGTCCGGCTCGCCGCATTCCAGGCGCCCGGCAGGTCCGCCGCGGCCAGGTTTCCCCGAAGCAACTCCAACTCGAGCTCCGTCCGCAGGACGATGTGCAGGTTGTACGTCACCTCGTCCGCCTCGACACGAATGGGAGAGCGCACCACCCGGTTGAGGGCGGCGTGGAACGCCTGCAGGGGGACGTGGCCAAGCTGACCGGGGAAGGTGGCCTGCAGCCTGGGGTACAGCGCCTGCCAGAAGGGCAGGCTGCGCCCCACCAGGTTTTCCCACAGCCGCGACTGCGACTCGTGCAGCCCCATGGAGGGCGCCTGTGCCAGCACGCTGCGGTGGTCCTCCGGACGGAAGCCCTGTTCATACAGGCCGTGGCCACACTCGTGGATGGTGCCGAACAGGGCGGCGGAGAGGTTGTCCTCGGCAATGCGGGTGGTGAGACGGACGTCCGTCGGGTGCGTGCCGCCGGTGAAGGGGTGGACGGCCTTGTCCTGGCGTCCGGCCTCCAGGTCGAAGCCCAGCCGGCCAAGAATCTCCACGGTGAATCGCCACTGCGCATCGGCCGGGAAGCGCAAGCCCGCGAGGACGTCCTCCCCGGGCGGCCAGCCGTCCAGGGCCTCCACCAGGGGCACCAGTTGGTCGCGCAGTGCGTGCAGCACCGGCATCAGCCGCGCGGTGGAAAGGCCGGGCTCGAAGCCGGCGAGGAGGGCGTCGTAACGCTCGCCGGTGTGCCCAATGGCGTCTGCCTGCTCGCGCCGCAAGGCGAGAAGCCGCTCCAGGGCCGGGGCGAAGGCAGCAAAGGCGCGCCCTTCCCGGGCCACGCGCCAGGCGGTGAGGGCGGCCCCTTGCGCCTCGGCGAGGGCTCGCACCAGGTCTCCGGGCACCCGGACGGCGCGGTCGCGCTCGCGGGAGAGAAGCCGCACCACGGCCCGCTCGTCCTCCGACTGGGGCGCGGCCCCGACCCGGGCCAGCCACTCCCCCACCTCGGGGGCCACCAGTCGCTCATGGTAGAGGCCCTGCAGCGTCGAGAGCTGACTGGCGCGTGCCGCCTCCGCCTTCGGCGGCAGGTACGTCTCCTGGTCCCAGGTAGCCAGGCCGATGATGCCGGAGAGGTCCTTCAGCTCCCGCATCCGTCCCAGCAGCGCCTCGCGCGACCCGTCCATTGCCGGCCGCGCAGCTTACCTCGGTCCGGAGAAGGCCCGGCCTTGCGCCCAGGGTGCGCCTCTGCGCACCCTGGGCCTCCCACATGGCCCACCGCCTCGCTTGCTTCCTGGCTCCCGACGACGAGCGGGCGTTCCTCCGCTTCCTCGCCCAGCACCGGCTGGAGGTGTACCCGCGCCGCATCCCGCCGGGCTGGAAGCCGTTTCTGGCCAGTGCCGAGGCACTCGACCAGCTGCCGTCGGAGGTGTACCTCGCCGCGCCGGAGCTCGGCCCGGTGCTGGTGGACCGGGTGAAGCGGGGGCCGGACAAGGGCGCCTACCGGGTGGATGAGGTGCGCTCGCCGGTCATCTTCTGGGAGCGCTCCGCACTCAACGAGGAAGGAGAGCTGGTGGCGGGGCAGCTGTGGGCAGAACTGGAAGTCACCCCGCAAACCGGACGGCGCACCGCCGCTCCGGAGCATTTCCGTCAACTCTTCCATTCCCTGGAGGGGTGGCTGAAGAAGAATTGCCGGCGCAGCGACCCGGTGGGCTTCTTCGTCGGCCCGGCCGCCGCCCGCGCCTGCAAGGAAGGTCTCGTGCTGCGCCAGGCGGGCCACCGCGGGGACACCGTGCGGCCGAGTCGTTAGCGGAAAGGGGGTCCGGCAGCGGTGGCGCTCCAGCTGGCCATGGGTGCGGTGGTGCTGCTGCACCTGCTCTTCATCGCCACGGTGGTGGCCGGAGGCCTCCTCGTCCTCCGCTGGCCGCGCCTGGCCTGGGTGCAGCTGCCGGTCTTCGTCTGGGGGGCGGCCGTCAACCTGGCGGGCTGGCCCTGCCCCCTCACCACGCTGGAGAAGGCGCTGCGGCTGAGGGCGGGCGCGCCGGTGTACGCGGGCAGCTTTGTCGGGCACTACCTCTGGCATCCGGGCAGGGACGTCCCGGGTGGGTTGCGCGCGGACACGGCCGTTGGCATCTTCGTCCTGCTGGTGAATGTGGCGGTGTATGCCTTCCTCCTTCTCCGCAGGAGGCGCCGGCAGGGCTGATGCGGCGCGCCACAGAGAAGTTGCCCCGCTGACACCTGGACGAGTCGTGCGTCCCCCATGCTGGCTTCCCGACCCAGCTTGTCGCACGCCGTTGTTCCCCTCCCCGGGGCGTGCAGGGCAGACGAGGCCGGATGGCGACCATCGGACTGCTGTTGCTTATCGCCGCAGCGCTCGGCGTGGCCATGGTGGCAGTCATGCTGCTGCTCACCGTGTTGCACCTGCGCAAGGAGGCACCGGTGCCCAGCTGCTGGCCGGGCATCTCCGTCCTCAAGCCGCTGTGCGGCGCCGATGACGCGCTGGCCGACAACCTCGCCAGCTTCGTCGCCCTGCCCTACCCCGGTGACTACGAAGTGCTGCTCGGCGTCCGCTCGGTCGAGGACACGGCCTACCCGCTGGCGTGCGAGGCCGTGCGCCGCTGGCCGGAGCGCGTCCGGCTGGTGCTTCAGCAGGGCGAGGCAGGCTTCAATCCGAAGGTCAACCAGTTGGTTTGCCTGGCGCGCGCCGCGCGGCATGACCTCTTCGTGGTCAGCGACTCCAACGTCCGGGTTCCGCAGGGCTACCTGCTCGACATCGCCGGGCACCTCGGACGTCCCGGCGTGGGGTGCGTCACGCACCCGGTGGCCGGTAACGGGCACAAGTCCCTCGGCGCGCTGCTCGACAACCTCCACCTCGGCGGCAGCATTGCCCCCGGCATGGTGTGCGCCCAGCGGGTGCTGAAGAAGGACCTGGTGGTGGGCAAGTCCATGGCGCTCTGGCGCCACGACCTGGACTTGCTGGGGGGCTTCGCCTCGGTGGCCAACGTCCTCGCCGAGGACCACGTGCTTGGAAACCGGCTGGTGCGCGAGCTCGGCGCCGGCGTGGCTGTCAGCAGCTTGCCGGTGTGGAACATCGCGGTGGAAAAGAGTGTCGGCGCCTTCTTCCAGCGCTACCTGCGCTGGAGCGTCACCCACCGCACGGCCATGACGTTTCCGGCGTACCTCGCCGAGTCACTCCTCAACCCCATTCCCCTGGCCGTCATCGGTTTCGCGCTGCGGCCGGGCCCCGGCGCGGCCGCCACGCTGGCGGCCTGCGCGGTGCTGAAGCCGGCACTGGACTCGGTGGCCTTCAGCCGTCTGCGCAGCCAATTCTTCTCCTGGCACGCCTTCGGCGCCGGCTGGGTGAAGGACGGACTGCTCTTCATCACCTGGGTGCACGGGCTGTTTGCCGGCACCGTGCAGTGGCGTGGAAACCGCCTCCGGGTGCTGCCCGGGGGGACGTTGGTCGCGCCACCCGGGCACCAAGCTGCGGAAGTCGCTCAGAGTTTTCCAGCCCTTCATGGGAGCGCCCCGCCAGCCTGGTCGAATGTTCAGGCATGAGTTTACAGACGCTCGCCCACCTCTCGGACTTGCACCTCGGACGCGGCCCGGCCAATGACGCTGCCGCGCGGGCGCTGGTCGAGGCGCTGCAGGAGGCGCAGGTGGACCAGGTGGTGGTCACCGGCGACATCACCCACCGCGGCCGGGACGAGGAGATGTCGCTCTTCTTCGACGTCTTCGCCCCGCTGACGCGTTCGCACCGGTTGACGGTGGTGCCCGGCAACCACGACCGCACGTCGGACGACGCAGGCCAGGCCCTCATGGCGGGCCAGCGCGTCGTCGTGGAGGAGAAGCCCGGGCTGCTTCTCATCCGCATCGATTCGAGCGCCGCCCACAACCGCTCCTACTGGGCCTCTCACGGCGAAGTCACCCAAGCCATGGTGGAGGACGTCGACGCGGCCCTGCAGCGCGCGCCCGCGGGCTCGCTCCGGGTGCTGCTGCTGCATCACCACCCGTTGGCGCTGCCCGAGGAGACGTGGCTCGAGCGCTGGAGTGAGAGGCTGCGCCTGCCCTACTGCTCAGAGCTTCCCCTGGGGCGCGAGCTGCTGCGCCGGGCCCGGGGCAAGGCCGACTTGGTGCTGCATGGCCACCGGCACGTCCCCCGGGAGATTCACCTCGGCGCCCCGGGCGAGCGGCCGCTGGCCCTGTACAACGCGGGAAGCAGCACCCAGCTGCGCCGGGTGCGCCTCTTCTCTCATGCGGACGGGGCCCTGCAGGCGCCGCCCCGCTGGCTGTGGGCGG
>Ga0209048_10005399_pt1 | contig 12064 bp, 14 predicted proteins | sample FrelakmetCRP12CR_FD_187146 | JGI IMG/M metagenome (GOLD analysis project Ga0209048, IMG submission 187146) | Freshwater lake sediment microbial communities from the University of Notre Dame, USA, for methane emissions studies - CRP12 CR (SPAdes)... | ecosystem: Environmental > Aquatic >... | reverse complement strand
ATGCCGGGCATCAATGCCGATGCGTTCGCTGATGCGTTCAAAAACGCAAGCCAAGGTTATCTTGGCCTCTTCAACATGTTTGCTGGCGGCGCCGTGGACCGCGACCCAGCGCGCGACGGTCGCGTCCAGGCGCGCGAACGCGACCCCGGGGAGCTCCCGAGCGGCCACGATCAGGCGCTCGAGCATCGCGATCCGGCTGCCCCGACCGATGCACTCCGGGTGCATCGTGTAGGTGACAACGCCCCCGGGGGCGTGGGCGTGGGCGTAGCGCAGCTCGGCGAGCCAGATCTCCTCGACGGCCGACGGGGCGGCTGCTCCGCCCCCGCCGCGGGCCGGCTCGAAATGCGGCCAATCGTCCAGCTGGTGGCTGATCGGGACCTCGACAAGCCGCCCGGACACCCCGAGCACGGAGCGCTCCACGGCATGCACATCGCCATGCCGGACGCGCGCGAGGCGGTAGTCGTCCCAGGCCAGCGAGCTGTCGTAGACGAACCCCGCCTCCTCGACGAGCGCGAGCGTCCGCTCCGCAAGCGACCAGTAGGGCGCCCGAAAACCGGCCGGGGCGACCCCGTCCGCCGCGGCCGTGATCGCCGCGCGGCTGCGGGCGAGGATCCCGCGCTCTGCCGCCTCATCGAGCTGGGCCACGTCCTCGTGCGCCCACCCGTGGCAGCCCAGCTCGTGACCGGCGCCCACGATCGCGGCCACGCTCTGCGGGAACGTGACCGCCGTGTGGGCCGGCACGAAGAACGTGGCGGGGACGTCGTGGCGGGCCAGGACGTCGAGGATCCGCGGCACGCCAACCCGGACGCCGAACTCGCCGCGCGACCGGTCAAACGGTCCCAGGTCGCGCTCCACCGACGTGCTGATCCCGTCGTGGTCGAACGTGAGCGCGACAGTCAGGCGCGGCCGCTCGGGGCCATCAGGCGCCGCGGCGCGCGGGCGAGGGCTCGTCCGCTGCCGGACGGCCGGTCGCCCGCCGGCGCTGCCATCGGTTGCTTCTGTGCCCGCGACGGCCGACGGCCAGGCAATCGTTTGGCGCATCAGCGGTCGGTCGGCGGTCACGGAGGCAGTGCCGGGCCGGCTTGGCGGGGCTTAGCGGCGGCCGCCGAAGAGCCGGAGCAGCATGAAGAAGAGGTTGATGAAGTCCAGGTAGAGCTTGAAGGCGCCCATGACAGCGCCCTTCTCCATTGCTCCGGCCCACGCCGCGACAGCGCCGCTCTGGATCTGCTGCACGTCGTAGGCGGTGAGAACCGTGAAGATCACCACGCCGGCCACCGAGATGCCGAAGCTGAGCAAGTCCCAGCCGACGAACACGTTCACCAGGCTCGCCACGATGATCCCGACCAGGCCCATGAAGAGGTAGGCGCCGAGATTCGACAGGTCGCGCTTCGTCACGGCTCCGTAGACCGCGGCGGCGCCGAAGACGGCCGCGGCCGCGCTCCCGGCCGCCACGACGCTGCCGAGCTCGTAGACGCGGAGGACGAACCCGAGCGTCACGCCCGTCAGGGCGGCGTACGCGAAGAAGAGGAGCAGCCCCACCGAGGCGGAGATCTTGCGAATGGCGAGCGTCAGGGTGAACGCGATCACGAGCTGGACAATGATCAGCGGCAGCGCGAGACCGGCGAGGCTCGTGAGCTGCGCGTCGGACATGCCGGCAACGACCGCGCCGACGCCGGTCGTGAGCAGCAGCCCGAGGAACATCCAGAAGAACGCCTGGGTCAGGAACGCCTGCGCAAGCCGCGCGTCCGGGCGGACGCCCACCTGGCTCGGGCTCGGGTACGGGTTGATTGTCATGGTGGGCGGGATCTCCTTCGTAGCGGAGCGAAGTACGGGCTCCGGCCCTCTATTCTCGCGCACTCCCGAAAGACTGCACGCGACCGGCTCGGGGCGCCGGCGGGTAGATCAGCGCGGGCGGGCGTCCAGGGTCCGAGCCGTCGTCGCCGTATGCGCCTCGGCTTGCTCGGCGGCACGCGCCAGGACCCACAGGAGGTCGGCGAGCCGGTTGAGGTAGGCCAGCAGGTGCGGTCCCGGCACCAGTCCTGCGCGATCGAGCGTGACGGCCCGTCGCTCCGCCCGCCGGACGATGGTCCGGGCCAGCTCCAGGGCGGCGCTCGTGCGCGTCTCGCCGGCCACCACGAACTCCTTCGGGAACTCGATCCGTGCCTCGTAGTCGGCGAGGAGCGTCTCAATCCCGTCGACCATCGCCGCGGAGACACGGGTCGTCCCGTCCTGGAGCCGCTCCCACGCGGCGGGGTTCGCGGCCAGCTCCGCGCCCGCCACGAAGAGCTCGCGCTGGATCCGAAGGATGAGCGGCTCGATCTCCGCGAGCGCGGGCGGGAGCGCATCCAGCTGTCGCTTGACGTCCAGTTCCGCGCGGGCGAGCCCAAGCGCGGCCACGGTTTCGTCGAGGGTCCCGTACGCCTCGGTTCGGAGGTCATCCTTCGGGACGCGGTCGCCGCCGAACAGGAGGCCGGTGGTGCCGTCGTCGCCCTTCTTCGTGGCGACGGCGGAGGAACGTTTGACGGCCGGGAGTTCCGGGCTCACCACATGAGGCCCGCATCACGCGGGTCCCAGCGCTCGGCGAGCAGGGTCACCTTCACGGGGTGGTCGAGCACGGACTCTGCCTGTTCCTTGACCTGCGCGATCATCGAGCCCGCGTAGGGACAGAACGGCGTCGTGAGGATCATCTTCACCTCCGACTCGGTCTCGCCCAGGATCACCTGCTTGATGAGCGCCAGCTCGACGACGTTCATCCCGATCTCCGGGTCCACCACCTCGCGCAGGGCGTCGAGGACGGCGATCTCCCTGGCGCGCCGTTCCACGTCGAATGCGGGCGCGGCGGCAGGCTCGGCAGATGTGGCGGCAACGGTTGGCTGGTCGGTCATGGGTGGCTCTCGATGGTGCCGCGGGATCGCGACGGCTCGCGCGAAGGGTAGCACCGATCGCGGGAAAGACGAGTCCGCAGGTCGGAATTGACGGCAGGCTTGCCGCGGGTGGGCTCGCAGCTGGCGCCCCACTCAGGCGGGAGCCGTTGCTCCAGCAGCAACGACGACGCCCGGCCGGCGCAGCTCGTGGGGCAGGCCCGCCGCCTCCGCGTCGCTGAAGCCGGGCCCGATCAACGATCCGTCGGGCGCCAGGAACTCCCCGTAGCGCTCGGGATGGTCAGCGGCATAGCAGTACGCGAAGGCGATGCCCAGCCAGCGCAGCTCCGGGTTGTCGGTCAGGATCCGGAGAAGGTCGTAGCCGGAGCGCCGCATCTCGAGGAGCTGGCGGACGGTCAGGCGGCTGCCGTAGCAGAACGGCTCACCGTTCATCACGAGCGGATCGACCTGCACCCACTTGATGGTCATCGGTCAGCCGCCCTTGTAGATTGCCCACAGGAGGCGGTTGCGCTTCCGCGCGTCGCCGGAGATGCCGCGGTGCCACCGGAAGACCGCGATCCCCTCGTCAAGGGCTGCATCCGCGGGGACGCGCTCCTCGCCGGAGAGGACGGCGCCGAGTGCCACCCGGACCCCCTCCGAAAGCACGATGAGGTCGTCCATCGGGACCTGGCGCCGACGGAAGACCGGCGCGACCCACTCCGCCCACTCGCGCACCTGGGCCGGGCTGCCGGAGGCGACCGCGCGGGCGACTCGCTCCAGGTAGCCGTCCGTGTCGCGGAGCAGGTGCCGGAGACCGACCTCGCCGTGGCGCTCGCCCAGCGTGGGATCGCGGTCCACGGCCGCTTCCAGCGCGCGGACGGCCAGCCGGGCGCGCGACGCGCGGACGCGGTCGGCGGCGGCGGGGAATCCCGCGGTCATGTCGGGCATCGGGAGGCCGAGTGCGGGATGGCTCACGGCCCGAAGTCTACCCGGTCGCACTTCCAGCGGTCGGGGGTCCCGCTCGGCGCGCGGCCGCCCCGGAGGCGAGCAAAGCGGCACCGGCGAGGACAGGTACCATCGACCCATGTCCGATCGCGAACCCGGCGAGGTCCCGCCGCGGCACCTCCTGGAGCGCGCCCCGTCCGAGCGGTACGGCGCAAGCCGGCCAGCCGCGGCCGGCGGCGCGCAGACCCGTGGCCCGACGAGGGCGGTCTTGCTCGGTCTCGCCGCCGCGGTGATCGGGGCGGCCGTCCACGTGGCGTTCGCCGTGCTGCTGCTGGCGACCGGCGGGCTGCTCGTGGTGGCTGCGACGCTCGGGTTCGTCGTCGGCGCGTTCGTCCGGTACGGCGCCCGGTCACAGGTCCGGGCGGGCCCTCGACGCGGCCTCGGCGTGGCGCTCGCCGTCGCAGCGGTCGGCGTGGCCCTCGCCGTCAACTGGGGCCTGTCCGGGGCGTACCTCGGGCCGTTCGACTTCCTCGACCGCGTGTACGGGCTCCTGGTCCCGCTGCAGATCGCGGCGGCTGCGGCCGGAGCTCTCGCCGGAACCCGCTGAGCCACGGAGGCGTCGCCCCATGCCTGAATTCCCGAGCTTCGACCACTGGTTCCCGCCCAGCCAGCCGCCGGAACGCCGCCCGGCGCCCGCGTACGCGCTGCGACATCCAGGCGAGGACGACCTGGCGGCGCTCGAGGAGCGTCTCCGCGACTGGTCCGATCAGCACGGATCGGCGGGTCCCGGCCGCGCGTGGTCGCGCCACGTCGCCGGCACGTCGTGGCTGGCGGAGGCCGACGTGGGCGGCCGGCCGCTGGGGATCCTGCTCGGGTTCACCTCGCCCGACCACCCCGACGAGGCCGTGATCCAGCGGATCGCGGTGGACCCGGAGTTCCGGCGCCGCGGGATCGGGCGGGCGCTCGTGGGCCGATTCACGGAGGGGCAGGTCCATGTCGGCGCGTCCCGCTTGACGGCCGCCTGTCGACCTGACGACCGCCCGGCGCTCGGGTTCTTCGCCGCCCTCGCGTTCACGCCCAACGCCGGACCTGGCAGCCGAAAGCTGTATGGCATGCCGGCCTTCGAGAACTGGGACGGCCCGGGTGAGGACCGTGTCCTCCTGGAGCGGGCGGTCGGCGAGCAGCCGAGGGCGCCGCGAACCTAGCGCTGCATCCGCTCCGGACGCGGCGCGCGCGGCATGTCGTGGTCGGCATGGAGCGCCGCGTCCTCGCGGGCACGGCGGACGCGCTCCGCGAGGTCGTCTGCCTCGGACGGGAGACCGAAGCGGCCGCGCGGACGGCCGGCATCCCGCGGCAGGTCGCCGGCGCCGCTGGGCTGGCCCGAAGCCCCGGGCGCGCCGGCATCAACCGGCAGGTCGCCGGACCCTCCGCCGATCCCGATGCCGCCCGTCTCGCCGCGGAACGGCATCCCCTGGCGTTCAACGGCGTCAAGGCTCATCCGCAGGGCGCTCGCCTTCTGCGCGGCCACCTCGCGAACGTAGGCCGATTCCTCGTCGGCCGTCATCGACCGGCCGCGGACGGTCCAGGTCGGCTTGCCCACCATGAGCCAGGCAAGGTGGTAGCGGTCCATGCTCCCCCACGCCTCCGCAAGCAGCTCATCGGAGCGCTGCAGCCATGTTTGCAGGGCCGCCAGCGATGGCGATGCGCAAAGCCCTTCGCCGTCCAGGATGAGGCGCTTCGTGCGGTCGATCAGCTCGTCGCGGGTCATCCGGGGAGTGTAGGACGCGTGCCGCGAGGGGGTGCGGCGGGACGTGCCGCCCGAGCGTCCGGGCCACCCCGTCCGCGAGGCTTCCGGGTCACCCGCCGCGCCTCGGGATCACCCGCCGGACCGGGCCACGATCCATGCCTCGCGCGCGTCCCGGAGGCGCCGCCCCCACAGGCCCGGGCGGCCGTCCCCGATCGGGCGCCCGTCGAGCGAGACGAGCGGCAGGATGCCCGCGACCGACGAGCAGAGGATCGCCTCGTCGGCGGCGAGGAGCTCCTCCACCCCGAACGCCGCCTCGCCGGCATCGAGCCCGAGCGCAGCGGCGCCGTCCGCGGCAAGGAGCCAGTCGCGCGTCGTGCCGGCCAGCACGCCCGTTGCGAGCGGGGGCGTGCGGACTGCGTCGCCCATGATCAGGGCCAGGTTCGCGGTCGTCCCTTCCGCGACGAAGCCGTCCAGCGTGAGCGTGATCGCGTCGTCGGCACCGGCGCGGTCCGCCTCGAGCTTGGTCCAGACGTAGTCAGCGCGCGAGGTGGTCTTGACTCCAGCGAGCGGGTTAGCGGGGTCGCGCCGAGCCGTGGACACGATCGCCCGAACTCCGCGCTCGAGGAGCGTCGCGGGTGCTCCCAGGTGCGGCCAGGCCTGCACGACGAGCGTCGCGCGGAGATCGTGCCAGCCGACCGGCAGGAGCCCGCGGATCGGCGGTGCGCCGCGTGAGACGGTGAGTCGGACCGCGGCATCCTGGGGTGCGTTGAGCGCGACGGTCGCCGCGATCGCCCCGGCCATCTCCTCGTCCGACCACGGCAGCCGAATCTCCAGCATGGCCAGCCCCTCGCGCAAGCGGCGCAGGTGGAGGTCCAGCTCGATGGCAACGCCGCGGCGCACCCGCAGCGTCTCGAAGACACCATCACCCAGCTGGAAGCCACGATCGGCCACGGGAAGCGCCGGCGCATCGCCGGGCAGGAGGTGTCCGTCAACCCACGCCACCGGTCCGGCGCCGCTCGGCGCGTGATCCTCCTTCACGGCTCCTCCTCTCCGACGACCCGCCCGCCGATCGCGCGCAGCGGGCCGTGGGCCTTGGCCAGGGTCTCCTCCCATTCCGCCGCGGCGTCGCTGCGCCAGGTGATCCCGCCGCCGACGTGGAGGGTCAGGTGCCGCCCGTCGGCCACGAAGGTGCGGATGAGGATCGACGATCCCATCGCCCCTGCGGCATCCAGCCAGAGGGCGGCGCCGCAGTATGGACCGCGCCGGACCGGCTCGAGCGCCTCGATCAGCTTCATCGCCCGGATCTTCGGTGCGCCCGTGATGGAGCCACCCGGAACGGTGGCCGCCAGCAGGTCGAACGCATCACGCCCGGGAGCCAGCCGGCCGGTGATCGTCGAGACGAGATGCTGCACGCTGGGGGTCCGCTCCAGGCGCCAGAGCCGCAGGGCCCGGACGCTCCCGGGCCGGCAGACTCGCCCGAGGTCGTTGCGCAGGACGTCGACGATCATCGTGTTCTCAGCGCGGTCCTTCGCGCTGGCCAGGAGCTCCGCGGCCAGGGCGCGATCGTCCGCGCGGGTCCGACCTCGTGGCCGGGTCCCCTTGATCGGGTCCGCGCGGATCCGGCCGGCCGAATCGAGCGCGACGAACGGCTCGGGCGAGGCCGACACGATGGCCCTGCGTCCGCCCAGGGTCCGCTCGCCGGGGCCGCCATCGGCCTGCCGCTCGGGCTCCTGGCCAAGGTCGAGGTACGCCGCGAACGCGGCCGGCTCGCCGTCCCGCAGGCGCCGGAAGATCGCCCAGGGGTCGCCGTCGAACGGAGCCGCGAGGCGGCGGGCGAGGTTCGCCTGGTAGAGCTCGCCGGCGGCGATGGCGGCGCGGACGGCAGCCACGCCCTCATCCCAGGCGGTCCGGTTGGTCCCGGAGACGAACACGAGCGGGGGGAGTGGCTGGGGGAGGAGTGGGAGCGGCGGAAGCCCCGCGTTCGCACCGGCCGGAGCCCGGCCGACCGCCGCCGCCCGCTCCCGTACCTCCGCGATCGTCCGCGCCAGCCCGCCCGTGTCGGCGTCCGCGGCACGTCCGGTGACCCAGGCACGCCCGTCGCGGCGGTCCCACGAGATCGCCCACGCATGAAGCCCGAGGCGAAGATCCGGCATGCCCTGGTCGTCGATCGTCCCGGTCGGGATCGCCTCGAATCGCCGCCCAAGGTCGTAGGCGAGGTGCCCAACAAGCCCGCCGGCGAACGGCACCGCCGCGGCCGGGAGGTGCGTCGCATCCAGGCGAGCGAGCGCGCGGCGGGCGCCGGCGAATGGGTCGGAGCCGGCCGAGGAGCCGACCACGACCTCCAGCGGATCCGCCACCAGGATCGACCAGCGGCCCGTCCGCCCGGGTCGCGCGCTCTCGAGAAGCCCGAGGCCCGGCAGGTCGCGGAAACCCTCCGCCGCGTCGGCCGGGGCGACCCCATCCAGGGCAGGCAGGCGCTCGAGGACAAGTGACGGGAGCCCGGCGTCAGGGGCGACGGAAGGCCGGCGCGGACGAGTGGACACGTCGGGATTATCAGCATGCGCCGCCCGTCTGCGGTTCCGCAGTGGCAGCCTTCCGCATAGACTCCGCGTACACGCAGGGAGGCACCGGTGCGCGCACGCGACCACGGCATTGTCCTGGGCCGGCTCCGGCCCGGCCCGCACAACGCGATCACGGACGTGGCCGGCGTGCGCGTCGGCCACGCCACGCTCATCCGTGGCGACGGCCCGCGAGTGGTCGGCCACGGCCCGGTCCGGACCGGTGTCACGGTGATCGTGCCGCACGACGGCGACCCGTTCACAGAGCCGGTCTTCGCCGGCTGCCATCGGCTCAACGGGAACGGAGAGCTGACCGGTCTCGAGTGGCTTCGCGAGTCCGGGTTCCTGACCAGCCCCATTGCGATCACGAACACGCACTCGGTGGGGATCGTCCGAGACGCGCTCATCGCCCACGCCATCCGCCACCATCCCGCGGGGGCCGAGTTCTGGTCGCTCCCCGTCGTCGGCGAGACGTACGACGGCGTGCTCAACGACATGAACGGATTCCACGTCCGCCCGGAGCACCTCGATGCAGCACTGGAGGGAGCCACCGCTGGCCCAGTCGCCGAGGGCACGGTGGGCGGCGGGACTGGGATGATCTGCCACGAGTTCAAGGGCGGGATCGGAACCGCGTCGCGCATGGTCACCGCCGCAGACGGCGGATGGAGCGTCGGGGCGCTTGTTCAGGCCAACTACGGGAGCCGCGAGCTGCTCCGGATCGACGGCGTTCCGATCGGCGAGGCGATCCCCACCACCGACGTGCCAAGCCCGTGGGACGCCGCCATGGCCCTGGCGCGGGCTGCCGGGACAGGCGGTGCCGCCGCGGCCGGGGCCGGCTCCATCATCGTCGTCCTGGCCACGGACGCACCGCTTCTCCCCCACCAGTGCGAACGGCTCGCGCAGCGAGCCGGGCTCGGGATCGCCCGGATGGGCGGGATCGGCTCAACCAGCTCGGGTGACATCTTCATTGCCTTCGCGACCGGCAATCGTGGGCTCCCGGAGGCGGCGCTCGAGCCCGACACACGCCAGGTGATCGACGTGCGCATGGTGGAGGATTCGCGGATGACGCCGCTCTTCCAGGCGGCTGTCGAGGCGACCGAGGAGGCGATCGTCAACGCCCTCCTGACCGCCGGCACGATGACCGGCGCGGACAGCATCACGGCGTACGGGCTGGACGGCGAACGGGTGATCGAGATCATGGCCCGGTTCGGGCGCGGGCCGGGCGCGCGATCCGCGTAGCTCGAGGGCTGTGCGCGTAGTGAAGGGCGGCCCACGCGCCGAAGGGCGGTCCGCGCGCCGAAGGTCCGGCCCACGCGCCGCCGTCGCCTCGGTCAGCCGGAGCGGGTCGGGCCGTCGCCGCGGCTGAACTCGGCGAGCTGCCGACGACACTCCGCGGCGGTTCGCTGCACCTGGCCGACCAGCCATGCCGACACGCGGGCGGTTTCCTCCAGCTTCAGCTCGGGTCCGTACCGGCCTTCCTCAAGCACGATCCCGGAGGCGTTCCGGAAGTCGGCCATCCAGTTGACCTGGAGCCCGACCAGCGCGTCAGCGACCACGGCGCGGTCGAAGGCCCAGTCGAGGTAGCGCGCGTTGAGCGACGCGACGATGTCGTCCAGGAGCACGGGCCGATCTCGTTCCAGGCGGGCGACAAGCTCCAGCACGCGCAGAACCGCGAACGCGTCACCGGACTCCGCCACGACCGGCGGCGAGACGTTCGGATCGGGCAGTCCGGGCGGCGGGGGGCCCAGGCGCAGGCCGCCGGGCGCGGCAGATCGCGGATCGGTCACGGGCCCCGACGATAGCACCGGCCCCGGCTCGTGTCCGGAGCGGGACCTCCGGCACTGGCCACGGGCGAGAGTGCAGGTGGAGAATGGAACCGCGAACAGGCCGCCGCCGGTTCCGACCGATGGCGGGACAGGAGGTGCAGCGATGATCGGCGAAGTCCTCGTCGCCTTCGGGACGCGGCACGAGTCGACGCGCGGCATCGGCGCGGCGGTGGCCGAGGTTCTCCGTGCGGCCGGCATCCCGGTTGAGCTCCAGCAAGTCGATGAAGTCGCGGACCTGGGCCGCTTCCGGGCCGCCGTCCTGGGCTCTGTCGTCTATGACGGTGGCTGGCTGCCCGGCGCCCACGGTTTCCTGGTCGCCCACGAACGGGAGCTCGCCGCGATCCCGACGTGGCTGTTCGCTTCAGGACCCCTGGACCAGGTCCCGCCCGGCCCGGCGGCAGAGGTTCCGGACGAGCTGGTCGAGGTCATCGGGCGTATCGGCCCCCGCGACGTCGCGCTCTTCGTCGGCTCGCTCCAGCCGCATCACCTGGCGTTCGGGCTGCGGCTCCTCTCGAAGCTCGCCCGGACACGGGGCAGCGACCACCGCGACTGGGTCGCCATTGAGCGCTGGTCCAACAGCATTCGCGATGCGCTCCTCGCCGAACGGCCGGCCGTCGCCGACATGATCGGGAGGTCCGCCGGGGTCGCCTGAACCCGTGGTGAGCCATTCTTCATCGGGTCTGCACGCGTCCGCAGCCCGGATGGTGCATCGTCGTTCTCATGGACGACGATCGCCTCCCCGCCGAACCCGGCCCGCCAGCCCAGGAAGCCCCGAACCCCGACCCGCTGATCGCCCCACGGTCGAATTCCGCGCGCACGGGCCGCGGGCACGGCTTGACCATCGTCGCGTTTGCGCTGGCGGCCGTCCTGCTCTTCGGAACCGGCTCGTTGGTCGGGCGTGTCAGCGCCCCGGGATCCGGCTCGGGGCCGGGCGCAGGCCCGACGGCGTCCGGTGCTCCTGCCGCGTCCGCCGGGGCGCCCACGTGGTCGCTGCTTGACCAGGCATACGAGCTGCTCCGCACCAACTACGTGGATCCATCCGGGTTGGACCCGACGACGCTCCAGCAGGGCGCAGTCCGGGGCCTCGCCGACGCGGTGAACGATCCGGGCCACACGGGCTACCTCACCGCCGAGGAGCTGAAGGCATTAAACGAGCGCCTGTCCGGGACGTTCGTCGGCGTGGGTGTCGTGCTCGACCTCCGCAACGGCGCGGCGACCGTGGTCCGGGTCCTGCCCGGCAGCCCAGCCGAGAAGGCCGGCCTCCGCGCCGGCGAGGTCATCCTCCGGGTCGACGGCGTCACCGTCGCCGGCCAGACCATCGAGCAGGTCGTCGCCAAGGTCCGCGGCCCGGAGGGCACGCCGGTGACGCTCCGCGTCCAGGCTCTTGACGGATCGGAACGGAGCCTGACGATCGTCCGCGCCAAGCTCGACCGGCCGCTCGTCAGCTGGGCGCTGGCGCCAGGCAGCAAGGACGCGGTGATCCGTCTCGAATCGTTCTCGACCGGCGCGTCAAAGGAGCTGACCGCGGCGATCACGGCGGCCGGCGCGGCCGGCGCGGCCGGGATCGTGCTGGACCTGCGTGCGAACGGGGGGGGCTTCGTGACCGAGGCGGTCAACGTCGCGAGCCAGTTCCTGGGCTCGGGCGTCGTCTACGTGTCGGAGGACCGGAGCGGGAAGCAGGTCTCGCACGAGGTCGTGGGCGGCGGCGTCGCCACCGACATTCCGCTCGTTGTCCTCGTGGACGGCCAGACCGCCAGCTCGGCCGAGATCGTCACGGGAGCCATCCAGGACGCCGGCCGAGCGACCGTAGTCGGCGAGACAACGTTGGGGACGGGGACCGTGACCGGGACGTTCCCGCTGGCGGACGGGTCGGCGCTCAGGATCGGGACGGAGCGCTGGCTCACCCCGAAGGGCCACGCGATATGGCGCGAAGGCCTGGCGCCGGACCAGACCGTGGCCCTGGCCCAGGGCGTGAGCTTCCTCGTGCCGGACGACTTCGCGGCGCTCGGCGCTGCCGGCATCGGCGGGACCCAGGACGCGCAGCTGCAGGCGGCACTGCGCTCGCTCGACGTGGCAGTCCGGGCTGCCGGCGGCGGCTGACGAGGCCGCCACCCACACGCGACCGCG
>Ga0209048_10005398_pt1 | contig 12065 bp, 10 predicted proteins | sample FrelakmetCRP12CR_FD_187146 | JGI IMG/M metagenome (GOLD analysis project Ga0209048, IMG submission 187146) | Freshwater lake sediment microbial communities from the University of Notre Dame, USA, for methane emissions studies - CRP12 CR (SPAdes)... | ecosystem: Environmental > Aquatic >... | reverse complement strand
GCGACCGGCCCGCCCCCTCGAGGGCCCACGGCGTCCGAGGGCGGCCGCCGAGAGAAAGGGGGATCGGGAAGTCTTCGCCGACGGTCCTCCCGCCGAGCATTTCAAGGAGCCGGTCCTGCGCCACCGCGTGCTGGTGGCTGGGGAGGGCATCGCGCAGGAGCCGATCGAGTAGCGAGCTCGTGCCCCTGGCGGACGTGCCGGCGATCTCGACCCTGAGCTGCGGGACTTCGCGTGCCACACGGCAAGCGAGAATGCGCGAGAGCCCGAGAGCGGGGCGCCGCTTGCACTCGAGCGCGCCCCGATGCGTGAGCGCCCCTCAGACGGCGTCGCGGGTCTCGTAGGTCTATGCACGGGCGGCGCCGAGCAGCACCTCGGCGCGCACCAGGGCCGCCCGGAGGCGCGGAACATCTCCTTGCGGCACAAGCTCGGGCATGACGCGCTTCTTGCCAGCGAGGCGCTGCACCGTGTCGATCGTGCGCCGCGCGAGGCCGAGCGGTACAAGGTGCTGATTCGCGAAGAACATCCCGCGACAGGCGGAGAACGGCTCCTCGCGGCGCGCGGCCTGGAACAGGCTGAAGGGGTGCTCGTTCGGGACGAGGAGGTCGGGCGTCGTAGAGTCGCGGCTTCCGCTGTCGGCGAGGCCGGTGGCGTACCCGGTGTCGAGGACCTGCCACTGCGAGGACGGTGCCATGGCGACACGCCACTCAGGCACGCCCAGTTTGGTCATCACGGGCGAGTCGCCTTCGAACACGATGCATCCGCCGACCCTACCGGCGGCGTGCGTGCATCCACTTCCGAACCCCGCGCCCCGAGACCCGATGGCCGCCGGGCACCCTGTCCGCCCGGTCTGCGGACTCGAGCAGCCCGGCGCTCACGAGGTCGAGGTCCGGATCGAGCGCGCGGCCGCCTCGCCCAAGAACGCGCCGTAGAAGCCGCTGTGCGACCCGATCCCCGCGCATCCCCCGACCAACGCAGCGGTGGTGGGGAGGAACTCACGACCTCGGTCTGGGCTCGCGGCGAAATCTCGGGCCCGCCCGAGGCCTGCGGCATCGGCATCCGGAAGATCCCGGCGGCTTTCCTCTTCGCGACGAGATCGGGGCAAGGCGGCGCTGTGCAGCCATGTCGTCGGTCCGCGCCTCGACCTCGGAGACCGGCGCGTACGCCGCCTCGAGAACGTCCTTCTCGGAGAGCGCACGACCCACGAGTCCGCCCTTCGCCGCGCTCGAGCTCCTACTTCAGGAAGAGCTTGCTCCGGTCGAGAGTATGGCCCCCGCCCACCTTCCGCAGCTCGCGGTTGAACTCGAAGCCCGGATTGCTGTCGGGCGCCGTCCCGCGGATCGTGTAGAACTGGATGGTCTCGGGAGTCCACGTGGCCTCGTGGAGCGGCACGTCCCGGAGCGTCTTTGCCTCTTCGGCATCCCGCCCCTTGAAGCGGCAGACCGGCACCTCCTTGAGGCTCGTCTGGCCCACCGGGCCGAGGTTCACGTTGTCGCCGTAGAGCCACTTGTAGAACGGCTCGCGCTTGTTGGTGACGTAGGCGGCGATGGGTACGTGGTCGTTGGTGCTCCGGAAGGCGAGATAGTACTGCACGCCCATCACCTTCGGGTTGCCGTCGCCCCTCAGGTCGAACACGTCGTAGCAGTAGGGCTGGTTCCGGTAGGTCGGAATCTTGACCAAGTCCTCGGACGCTGTGGGCGTGAGCTGTCGCATCTCGCTCATGTGGCCGGAGCCGAGACGCGTGCAGCCGTGGGACGTGGGCGCGCGGCTCGCGATCCAGAGGTTCTGGGCGTTCTTGTTCGGGTCGCGCTCGTTCGGCTGCTTGCGCCACTGGCTCGGGAGGAAGGGCGTGGAGTTCAGCTGGCAGCGGACGCCCGCGTTGTGGAAGGCGTTGTAGGTGATGCCTCCCCCGTACTGGTACGGGTACATCGTGATGAAGCCGTAGCCCGGGTTCGGCGAGAGGTAGTCCACCATGCCCAGGAGCCCGCGGCCCGTCATCCGACGGATGAGCGGCCAGATGCCCGTGACGCCGAACTCGGGGAGCCTCTCGCCCTTGTAGCTGGTGATTTTCTCGATGGTGCCGGCCGGGTAGATGGTCGTGAACTCGACGGTGTCGATGAAGCCGTTCCTCGGCGCATAGTGCCCTTTCGAGGCGTGCTCGACGAAGTCTTCCGTGGCCTTGCGGAAGGCTGCGGCGTCTGCGTTCTTCGCCAGCTGTGCCGCCCGGAGGAGGGAGGCCTCGAGATCCCCCTCCAGATCGTAGAGATTGAGGCGCCCCGGGAGGGCGCCGTTCGCGGCGTCGAGCTTGGCGTCGGCGGAGGACAGGTCCGCGGCCGCGAGCGTCTTCTGCCAGTCCGCGGCGAGCTTGTCCGTCGGGATCTTGAGACGGATCACGCGCTCGGGATTCAGCGCGCTCATGATGTCCACCACCTTCTGGTGGTAGGCGTCGACCCCGAGGCTCTCGCGGCTCGCGAGCGCCGGCTCCACGCCCTGCTTCTCGAGACCCTCGACGAAGTGCTCGTACTGCTTGTTGACCGTGAGCGTGATGACCTTCCCGTCGATCAGCTCCTGGTAGACCTTGTGGCGCGCCAAAAGGTCAGGCAGGTAGTTGTCGAGCTCGGTCGGCCCGAGGGGGATCGTGATCCGCACCTGGTTCCCGCGCGAGAGCTCGATGTGCGGACGGCCGGGATCCTGCGTGCGTGGCGCGAAGCCCGCGTAGAAGGAGGGCTCGTACCAGTTGAAGAAGATGCCCTCCGGGGGCTCGGTGCCGTCCCAGGCCGGGCTTCCCTGCGAGTCGAGGGCCGCCCGTGCCGCCCACGGGACGGTGGCCGACAGGAGCATGGCGAGCAGCGGGAGACGCAGGACGGCGCGGATCATCTCAGGACCTCCTCCAAGTTGAGCGTGGCGCTCGTCGCGGTTGGCGCAGCCTTGGGCTCGAGCGACGCCAGCGCCGGCACGTTCTTCAGCGAGTCGTTTCCGATGAAGGGTCTGCACTGGAACAGCCAGAGCTTCCCGTTCTGGAAGCCGAACTCGACGTCCCACGGGCGTGGGTTTCCGGCCGGATCGCGCGTGGGCTCGAACTTCTCGGTGATGGTCTTGCCGGCGGCTACCAGCTGCTCGAGTTCCTGAGGCTGCAGCACGTAGGCGCTGCCGCTCGCGGCCACGACCGAGCTTCCGCCCGTCGCCTCGAGCTTGTTGCGCCAGGGCGACTTAAAGAGCGTCACGATCTCGACGCCCGCCGGCGACCACAGCAGCGTCTCGGCCGAGGTTCCGTCCACTGCGCCTCCCACGCCCTCCGACGTGGCCACCGTCATCTTGCCCGGCGTGCCGCCGTTGTAAACATCGCCGGTCACCAGCACGCCGGACTTGTCGTTCGGTACCGACTCGAGGATCACGACCGAGGGCAGCACCCAGAGCGGCTCGTCGATCAGCGTCTGGCGCCAGGAGAAGGAGCGTAGCTCGAAGGGTGAGGCCCAGACTTCCTTCAGCGCCGTTCCGATGTCCGAGAGCGATTTTCGGTTGAAGAGCGTGAGGTTGAGACCTGCCCCGTTGAAGCTGTCGAGGTCCTCGACATTGGTGTCACTGCGCACGAAGCAGCCGACCGTCTGGGACGGGTCGTCGGGCTTGAGGAGCCCCTGCTTCTCGAGCCCGCTCTGGATGCCGTCCGTGAGCTCCTTCGCGAGCGGTGCAGCCTCGATGGACTGGCGGATGATGGCAAGGCGCGGGTCGATCCACGCCGTCAGGTCCTTCTCGGGCATCTTGGAGGGGATCATCTTGCCGAAGAACTCGGCGTAGGTGCGCTCGACGAAGGCGTGCAGCAGCTCTCCGGGCTTCGCGAGGTTTGCGCTCTTGAGCTTGTCGGGGACGCTCACGGGCGCATTCAGGTAGTGCTTGTGGTAGGCGCCGAAAGGCACCACGATGCCACGGGCCACGTGCTCGGGGAAAAAGTGCTTGAGCTCGCCCAGGTAGGCGGCCTTGGGCCCGCACATCACGCCCGAGTCCTTGCGCCGGATGTCGTCCAGCGAGATCGGGAGAGCCGGGCCCAGGTCGATCTTCGCCTTGTCGATGTGGAGCTTCGGACCGGCCACCTGGAGGCTACCGTCGCCCATGCGCTTGTCGTTGCGGGTGTACTCCTCGTAGATGAGGCGGTCAGCGTCGGTCATGGCCGACGCTTCCTTGAGGACGACGCGGCCGCCCGGCGTCGAGATGAGGAGGACCTTCTTCCCATCGTGCGGCTTCAGCAGGTCGTAGGCGCTCGGGCCCAGCACGACGTTGGGGATGCCGAGGGCGCGCGCCAGAAGCTGCACGTGGGAGAGCACGTTGCCCTCGCCGCGGGTGAGGATACCCGCCGCGGGCTCGAGGTCGGCGGGCGTGTCGGGGAGGGCGACGATCTCGTCGCGCGTGAAGCCCTCCGGATTGGGCGCCACGCGCAGCGTGGCCAGGGCGAGGCCCGGGTTGAGCGCGCGCACGTCCGTGTCGAGCGCCGTCCCGAAGAAGTCGTGCTTCGTCCGCACGCCTCCGGCAGCGAAGTCGTCGAGCCGGCGCGCGAACTGGGCGTAGAGCAGAAGCGGCGAGCCGCGCAGGATGTCGTCCCCGATGCCGGCCACCGGCGGCATCAAGAAGGTCCACTGCGCCCACACCTCGGCGAAGGGCAAGGTAGCGTTGGACTGCGCCCACTCGACCACGCGCTCGGACTGCTCGAGGCCCTGCTTGATCTCCGCACGGCCGGGATTCTGCTTGGAGAGAAGCTCCTGCAGCGAGCCCAGGGCGGCGTCGCGCTCGCGCTGGTTTAGCAGGCCCACGGCGTAGGTCGCGTTGGTGAGGGCCGTCAGGATCTGAAGGTTCTGCTTCGCGGTGAGGGGGGTCTTCGCCTCGATCAGCGCCGAGCCGCGACGGTTCAGCACCGTGGCGGCGGTGATGTTGATGTCGAGGAGACGCCGCTGATCTGCGGCGGAGACCTTCTTCGCGGCCACGGTCTGGCGGCACGTCACCATGAGCTGCGCGAGGGACGAGAGCGTGTCCACCGGATCTGCATTCGCGGCCGGCACGAGCGCCTTTAGCTGGCCGCGCAGCGTCTCGTCCTGGATGCCCGCGATCTGCGGCTCGAGGGCCTTCTCGTCGATCGACGTGAGCTTCTGGATCTGGTCGATCAGCCCCTGGATCTCCGTCCGCTCCGTGCCCTGGGGGAGCTTGTCGCGGTACTCCGCGAGGCGTGGGATCACGCCCGCCGAGAGCTGGTTGTGGATCCCGTCCTTCAGCGGCTTGAAGCGCGGGTCCATCGATTCGACGCGCACCGCGGCCGAGCGGAGCGCCTGGATCTGGCCCTGGTCGGATGTTACGAAGAACCGCTTCTGCAGCTCGTACGCCAGGAGGAAGTGGCGCCCCTCGTCGAACTCGGGCGCCGCCAGGTACTTCTCGAAGAACTTGAGCGCGGCCGGCGCCTCGTCCTCGGCGCTGGCCAGCCCGCGGAAGTTCCGAAGCTGCGAGAGCTTGTGCTGTGGGTTCGTCTCGGTGAAGTACTTCTCGAGTACGTAGCCGCGGACGAGGTCGTTGTGGTCCGGGTAGGTCTCCCACTCGTAGACGTCCCGGGAGAAGATGTTCCCGACGTAGACCTTCTGCTTCGCCAGCCCCTCGCCCCACGGCGCGCGGTACGCGGCGCAGAAGATCGGCTTCTCGCAGGCTGTGCCGAGCGCGCCGCTCGCGCTGCGGATGGGGCGCTTGCTCCCATCGGGGCAGACGCAGGTGTTCTCGGTATAGGGCCCCTTCAGCTTGCTCACCGAGAGGGAGAAATTCTGCTTGAGATCCCGTTGCTGTTCGGGCGTGAGTTCGGGCGCGCGGAACGCGTACGCCACGCCGGCCGCAGCGACCGCGGCCGCGACCACGAGCCCCATCCCGGCAAGCCGGTGCATGCCCTTCCGCAAGGCCATCGCTGATCCCCCTCTGCCCCCTTGGGCGCCCATACGGTATCCGCACCGGCGCCTCACGGGCTATGCATCTTGGCATGAAGCGGTTGCCGATCCTCGTGCTGGCTGCGTGGGCCCTGCTCCCGGCGTGGGCCGCCCCCGCCGAGGGGCCGTCGGCCTCCGAGGGTCCGACCTCGGCTCGCGCCTTCCTCGAGCGGGTGAAGCCCGCGGCGGAGCTGCAGGAGTTCCTCAACCATTTCATGGAGTCACGACTCGCTCGGGACGCCGAACTCCGCCGGGCCGAGGTGCGGGTGGCGCTGCTGGAGCTGACCACGCCCGAAAGCCCCGGCCTGGCCCAATGGCACGGCGACGTCCCGATCTACCCGGCCAGCGTCGTAAAGTTCGTCTACTTGATGGCGGCCTACGCCTTCCAAGAGCAGGGGCGCCTGCAGATCGATCCTCCCCTGGACCGTGCCCTCGAGGGCATGGTTCGGGTGAGCAGCAACCAGGCTACGCAGGCGGTCTTCGCGCGCATCACCGGGGCGGAGGCCGGGCCCCCCCTTCCGCCCGAGAGCTACGCCGACTTCCGCGAGCGGCGGCTCTCGGTGGAGCGCTGGCTGCGCGGGCTCGGCATCCCCGACCTCCACACGGTAAATCCGACCTACGACGGCGGCGGCGATATCACAGGGCGCGAGGAGCAGTTCCTGTCCGACCGCAGCGTGCCCGGCGGGCTGCCGAGCTCGGACGGCGAGTTCTCGAACCGCACGGCCATGACGGCCGTCGGCACCGCCAAGCTGCTGGCGCTGCTCGCGACGGACCGCGCGCTCAGCCCCGAGGATTCCGCCACGGTCCGCCAGCGCATGAAGCGCGACTCGCGCGAGCAGCATCACCTGGCCGCGCGCATCGCCGGAGGCGCCGAGCGCGTGGGTGGCCTCGAGGTCTACGCGAAGAGCGGCACCTGGGGCCCCATCTACGCCGATGCCGGGATCGTGCGGCACCCGTCCGGACGCGATCTCGTGATCGCCGTCTTCACCGAGGCCCACCCCCACTACCGCGGCGACTTTATCGCCGCTCTCACGGAGCAGGCGGCCAAGCGCTGGCTCGTCCCGCCCGCCAGCGCCGCTCAGTAGGCCCCGCCCAGCTTCGCATGGTCCCAGGACACGATCTTCTCGGGACGGATGCGGATCGCCACGCGCTTGGTCGCCGTCTTCAGGAGAGCCTCGCGCAGCGCCGCGGGGTCGGCGGCCGGCGCGGCGCCGGTGCGCGCCGTCACACGCTCCAGCACGTCGAGGACGGCGTGCACATCGGGGGTGAGTTCCGCCTTGCCGTACATCACGACGCCGCGGAGCTTCGCGTACACGGCGCCGTCCTCAATCAAGAGCGACACCCGCGGGTCACGCTCGAGGTTCCGCACCTTCTGGCTCTTCGCAAAGGTGGTCATCACGACGCTGCCGTCATCCTCCATGCCGAACCACATCGGCACCGGGTGCGGGAAGCCGTCCTTCGAGAGGCTGCAAAGGATTACCGTGCGTGCTCCGCGAACGAAGTCTCGCAGCTCGGCGTCCGTCATCCGGATCTGGTCTCGTCTCGACATGGGTGGCGTCTCCCTACGCCGTCAGGCGCCGATGTGCACCAGGATGCTGCGCGCTCCGGGCCTGCGCCGGTGCTCCCAGAGGTAGATGCCCTGCCAGGCGCCGAGCGCGAGCCGGCCCTGCAGCACGGGAACGGAGAGCGAGACGGCCGTGAGCGCCGCGCGGATGTGGGACGGCATGTCGTCGGGGCCCTCGGTGGTGTGCGTGTAGAGCGGGTCGCCCGGCGGAACCAGCCGCTCGAGCCAGCGCTCGAGATCGCGTCGCGCCGACGGGTCCGCGTTCTCCTGGATCAGCAGGCTCGCCGAGGTGTGCTGCACGAAGAGCGTGCAGAGTCCCTCGCGTACGCCCGACGCCGGGACCAGCGCCTCGACGTCGGGCGTGAACTCGTGCAGGCCAGGACCGGGCGGGTGCAGCTCGATCCGGCGCACCATCAACCGCGCTCGCCGACGAGCTTCTCGAAGCGTGCATTGGCCCCGCGCAGGCACTCCTCAGGCTCGAGCTCGAGCGCACGCGCCAGCGCCACCGCCGCAAACAGGAGCTCGCCCACGGCGGCGCGCACATGGTCGACCGCAGCCCCGCTGCGGAGCTCGGCGAGGCGCGCCTCGATCGCCTGGGCCGCGGCCTCCGCGCCGGGGACGGGCGCCCCGGCACGCGCCGCGCGGCGCTGCAGCTTCTCCGCCCGCAGCAGGGCCGGGAGGCCGAGGGGCACGCCGCCCAGGGGGCGGCTCTCCGCGCCGCCCTTCGCCGCACGCTCCTTCGCCTTGCTCTCCTCCCACGCCGCGATCTGCGCGCGTGCGTCCGGCACGATCGCGTCTCCGAACACGTGTGGGTGGCGCCGCACCAGCTTGTCGCAGATCGCCTCGACCACGTCCTCGAAGCCGAAGGCGCCCGCCTCCTTGGCCATCTGTGCGTGGAAGACCACCTGCAGCAGGAGATCTCCCAGCTCCTCGCGCAGGTCCTCGAGGTCGCCGCGGCGCACCGCGTCGTCCACCTCGTACGCCTCTTCGATGGTGTACGGCGCAATGGTCTCGAAGCGCTGCTCGAGGTCCCAGGGACAGCCCCCCTGCGGGTCGCGCAGTCGCGCCATAATCTCGAGCAGCTTCTCCATGGGGGGCATGCGGAGAGTATCAGCGAGCGTCCGCGTCTTGCGCAACGCTCGTGTTGTGCTCGTCCAGCCAGCGCTCGATCCACGGCTTGATGCGCTGCAGGGCGGCGCCGGCCCGGGCGAAGTCGACCTGCATCGGACGGAACTCGTCGAGACTCTTCATGCCGGGAAGGGCTTTCGCGCCGGGGCGGAGCGAGAAGTACGCGCCGTCGCGCGTGAGCATCTCCTCCACCGGAGCCGTCAGCAGGAAGTCGACCAGGCGCCGCGCGGTCTCGCGATGCGGACCGGCGAGGAGGAACACGGACGTCGGGATCACCAGTGTGCCGATGCCGTTCTTCTCCTGGTCCGGATAGATCACCGCCACCGGGGCACCCGAGTGGAGGGACTCGTAGGCGTGGTCGGTGTTCGTCACGCCGAAGGCGACCTTTCCCTTCTGGATCAGCTCCTTCACCTCCCAGCTCGTGGTCGCGATGCGCACGCCGTTCTTGCCCCGCTCGTCCAGGAATCGGCGCGTCTCGGCCTCGCCCCAGTTCGCGGCGAAGGCCGCCATCTGAACGAGCGTGGTGCCGTGCAGCGGATTGCCCATCGCGGTGCGACCCTTCCAGCGGGGGTCCGTGAGGCTGTGGATCGAGAGTGGCCATTCGTTCTTCGGCACGAGCTTCGTGTTCACGAGCAGCACGCGTGCCTGCCCGGCGACGCCCGTCCACAGCCCGGTCGGGTCCTTGAAGGCGGCCGGGATCTTCTCCGCCGCGACGGAGACGTAGGGGACGACGAGCCCCTTCTGCACCAGCACCCAGGGCTGGATCGGGTCCTCCGCCCAGAGCACGTCCGCCTTCGGCTTGCCGCTCTCCTCAAGGAGACGGCCGAGGATCCCGGACGCCTTGGTTTCGAAGCTCGGATAGGCGGCGCAGACGCTCTGCCCGGTCTGCTTCTCGAATTCGAGCAGCGGCGACTCCGAGTAGAGCTGCTCCAGATAAGTGTAGACGACGACGTCGCATTTCTCGCGCTTCGCGCAGCCCGCGAGCAGCAGCGTCGCGGCGAGCGTGCCGGCTAGAAACCTGGACGCAGGGGTCATTGCGCGCTGGCCTCCGTGCGGTCGAGCGCCGCGCGGACGGCGCGCGCGAGATCCGAGGGGGGCCCGACGCCCCAGTAGTGGACGAAGAGCATGCGCGGCTCCTCGCCCGTCATATGGTTGTGGATCGCGACCACCTGGATGCCGTGCGCCCGCAGTGCGCGCAGCACGCCCTGGAGTTCGCCCTCGAGCACCGCGACGTCGCCATCTACGACGGCGTTGGTGTTGGATCCCGCGAACGCCGCCCAGGTGTTCACGCCCATGGCAGCGCCCACCGTGTGTCCCCCCATCTGCGTCGTGCGGCCGATCACCACCTTGAAGACGCCGCCTTCCCGCGTTCCCTTGGCCCCCAGGATCTTCTCGAGCGGCTCTCCGTCGATCTCGTAGCGCCCCGGGCTCACGTCGGAGCGTGGCACCGGACCGGGCTCCGCGGACGTTTCGGCGATCTTCTGCAGCACCTTGCCGACGCCCCCCGCCAGGGTTTCGAGGGAGCCCGAGCCGCCCACGTGCATGAACACGACGCGCGGCCAGTCCCAGAAGAAATGGTTGTGGAGCGCTGTGACGTCGAGGGCGTTGGCGAAGGCCGTGTCCATCACCGGATTTACCTGGTCCTCCGTCAGGACGAGGTCGCCCATCACGATGACGTGATCGCCCACCGCCGTGAACGCGGCCCACGAAGTGAGGCCCATGGGCGGCGTGACGCGGGCCCCCGCGACCTTGACCCCGAGATCGGTGCGCGGCACCGAGACCTTGAACCCCCCGGAAGCGTCGTCGAGCTTTCCCTTCGCGCCCGTGAGGCCTTCGATGCGCACCCCGTCGAGGGCCAAGGGGGGCGCGGGCGCGTCCTCGGCCGCAGCCGGGGCCACCATCGCCGCCGCCAGGACCGATGCCAGGATCGCGCTCCGCACTGGACGCCTCCTTTCGGGGCGGGCAGCCGGAAGGTTCCGCCGCCCGCGCGCAGGGACCCGGGGCACCGTATCATGCGGCGGGCTCGGGAGGGGCCGGCCGATGCTGCCGCGGACGGGGCGATGAGCGCGGAGGAGGGTACGTCGCCGGAGCCCGGCGCAGCGCCGCTGTCACGTCTGGAGCGCGCGCTTCATCTCTTCACGGACGTACGGGCTGGCGAGGGTCCCAGCGCTCTCCTGCTCTTCGCGAGCATCTTCCTGCTGCTCTGCGCCTACTACCTGATCAAGCCGCTGCGCGAGAGCTGGATCGCCGTCTCCAACGTGTCCCACCTGCAGAAGATGGAGGTGAAGGCCTACACGAGCTTCGGCCAGGCGCTGCTGCTTCTCTTCGCGACGCGCGCCTACGCGCCGCTCGTCGACCGCTGGCGGAGGGTGGACCTCATCACTCGCGTGATGGCCTTCTGCATGGCCGTCATGGTGGTGTTCTGGTTCCTCCAGCCCGACTTCTTCATCGCCAACCTGCCGCTCACCGGGATCGTCTTCTACCTCTGGGTGGGGATGTTCGGCGTGTTCGTCGTGGCGCAATTCTGGGCGTTCGTGGCGGACTTCTACACCGACGAGCGGGGGCGGCGGCTGATCCCCCTGATCGCCATCGGCGCGACGTCGGGCGCGGTGGCCGGGTCGTGGTTCACGGAGACGCTCGTCCGCAGCAAGGTGGTGCCCACCGAGGAGCTGCTGCTGCTGGCGCTGCTTCCGCTCGCGCTGTCGATGTTCCTGGCCCGGCGCGCCGAGTTGCGAGGGCCTGACGGAAGCGCGACGCCGGCCGCCGCACGTGCGGCACAGCCGGCGTCCGGGCCGGTCGCCGGTGCGGGCGCGAGCGCACTCCAGCTGATCCTCTCGTCGCGCCTGCTCATCGCTGCGGGGCTGGTCGCCATGCTCCTCAACTGGGTCAATACCACGGGCGAGAACCTGCTCTTCCGGGTTGTGCAGGAGTTCCTCGCCGACCAGGCCAAGAGCCACAGCATCACATCCCCGAGCGCGCTCCTCGCCTTCACCCGGAGCGAGACGGCCATCTTCTACGGAAGCTTCTATTTCTGGGTCAACACGGCCGCCCTTCTGCTCCAGATGTTTGTCGCGTCGCGCCTGCTCAAGTACGGGGGCTTCGGCGTGACGCTCCTCTTCGCTCCGGCGGTGTCGCTGCTGGCCTACTCGACCATGGCGCTCGTTCCGGTGCTGGCGGTCGTGAAGGCGATGAAGGTGGTGGACAACGCGACGGACTACTCGATCAGCAACACCTCCCGAAACGTGCTCTGGCTGCCGGTGCCCGCCCGGACGAAGCTGAAGGCGAAGCCCGCGATCGACTCGCTCTTTGCGCGCGCCGGCGACGGGCTTTCGGCCCTCACGGTGCTGATCGGCGTGCAGTTTCTCGACCTCGGCACCGGCGGATTCTTCGCCTTCACTGTGCTGCTCGTGATCACGTGGCTCGCGACG
>Ga0209048_10005397_pt1 | contig 12066 bp, 13 predicted proteins | sample FrelakmetCRP12CR_FD_187146 | JGI IMG/M metagenome (GOLD analysis project Ga0209048, IMG submission 187146) | Freshwater lake sediment microbial communities from the University of Notre Dame, USA, for methane emissions studies - CRP12 CR (SPAdes)... | ecosystem: Environmental > Aquatic >... | reverse complement strand
AAACGTTCGACTCTGCTTTGGTCGAGAAACTTGGTCCTTCGATGATAATGAATGCGCCACCACGGTGGACTGGTACCTTGGTTTCCATTACCGCAGTTACCAACCCTTCTGACAGGTTCGGACAGAACGGATCAGCGACCCCGGCGTGTGCTACCAATCCATCGCTGAAAAAGGTTCGAGCACGGTTTTTGGTATTATCGAAAATCTGATCAGGAATGACAATATGACCGGGAGCGTAATCCTCGCGCAAAGAGCCACAGGCATTAATGCTGACAATGCATTCCGCACCGAGCATTTTCAATGCGTAAATGTTGGCTCGATATGGAACTTCAGCCGGCATGATGTGGTGACCGATTCCATGGCGGGCAAGAAAGGCGACGCGTTTGCCCTCAAGTGTTCCGACAACGATTGGTGCGGACGGCTTTCCAAAAGGTGTGTCGAGGTCGTGTGCAGTGGTCTCAGTCAAACCGGTCATGCTATACAGGCCGGAACCTCCGAGAATGGCAAGAGAAAGTTTTCCAGACATGGGATTACTCCTATATTTCATTTGCGCAAATAGCCATCACTGGCAGTTGTTCCTGGGATTGAGATGGCGCGGTCAGCAATCAAATTATTTTCTTTGGTGGTATTAATATATCACCGCTGAGTGAAATGACAAACCAGGTATCACCGCACTTGAATTTGTCGCCAGACAAGATAACAGTCGGTAAGGCGAGTTTTTCCTGATTGAGCAGAGTGCCGTTGTTAGAATTTAGGTCTTCCAGCCACCACTGATTATGATGAAATTTAAGTCGAGCGTGACGATAGGAGATGGCCTCATCATCCACCGGGCATTCACAAGCGAGGTCGCGGCCAATGGTTACTTCCTGCTGGACAAAATGTCGCGCTTGCTGGGCTGGTTCGCCACGGTCAATCGTCAGACTGATTGGTGGGAATTTGCGGAATGCCAGGAGCGCCTCCTGCTGTTTTATATCGCGCCATAGGCTTACGAAAGCCCATCCCAAGAACATATACAGGCTGACAGCGAGTAGGAGTCGCAGGGCGAGGACAACCGGTCCACTCATTTCTTTATTGCTTTCTTCTTGTTATTATTCGCGGTTTGCAGTAAAACCGCAGGTGGGCGGGTGGCGGAGAAGACTGATTTCATCTAGGACTTTTTTTCATTTCTGCGCTCCACCCGGTTGGTTGATTTTGACCAAAAATAAGAGTTACCCCTGCTAGGGGAATCACATCACCAGGATACAGAATGGACTTATTGATCCGCTGCCCGTTGACAAAGGTCCCACCCGCTGAGTTCAGATCGAATATGATGAAACAGGCATTGGCAACTCGCAATTGCGCATGGGTGAGGGAGACGCGCGGGTCGTCTATCACGATCTGGTTTTCCAAACAGCGCCCGATATTAACGACTGAATGGTTGAGTGGATTAATTTTCGTCCCGCCCAAGATAAGGAAGGCATTCAGGTATTTAGGGTCGATCTGGGATTCGACTGTAATTCCAACGGTCTTGGTGACGCTTTCACTACTGAACGAGGCTATTATGTGGATCTCATCGGCGTTCATATCTGTGTCCGCGGCAGTAGATACATTTGGGCTGGTTAAAAAATAAAATCCCGCCTCCTTGCCGGCGGTTTGGAGTGCATCTGCCAAATCCTTAACCAATTGTGGCTCGGTGTGCAAGCGAGCCACCGTAGATGGGTTTGCTATAATCACAAACACATTGGGAGCGAAGGTGGTCCCATTCAGCTCTTTGAGGCTGTTGTGCATGGCAGTAGCTAATTGCTGATAGATCCTGTCTTCAGCTTTATAGCCAGGCAGGTATTTCAGGAATTGGACTTCGAGCAGTGTTTGAAGACGGGATTCGAGTTCATCGAGCGATGGCATATTGAGATGATTATAGAGGGGAGAGATGGATTCCGCAAGTCTTGAGTCTATAGGTCAATCAAACAAAGACCCGGCTCTTCCAGGCAGCCGGGTCTTTACTTTTAATATGGATAAATATTTTAAGTTGTAACCGCTTGTCCACAGTTGGGACAGAACTTCTCAACAGACGTCAACACATAGCCGCACTTTGAACAGGTCTTTGGTTGCTCTTTTCCCAGCGGAGCACCGCAAGCCGCACAGGTCGAAGCTCCCACCGGATTGGCCGCCCCGCAGAATTCGCAAGTGACACTGCTGAGACGTTCGGAGAGTTCCCGGTTGGCTCCAGCTGAGCGGGTGACATTAGTGACGATCTGCCAGATTTTTTCATTCAATTGCAGGCTGCTTACATCTTGCGCGATGTCATCAAGACGGCCCAGCAGGTTCAAAGGATTAAGAAGGGCAGAAATTGCTGTTTGTCCCAAGCTGGCGGCCACACCCAGCCATTGTTGCTCGCCAACTTGCACCATGACGCCATCCTCAACCTGCTGGAGGTTGACGCTTATCGCAGTCCGGCCACCTGAGCGTGAAAATTGAGATGAAGCAATCTGAACAGTCAGGTTACTACTTTCACCCAGTAACTGGGTTTGTGTGTTACCCTGGTTGAATTCAGCCGTCAACGCCCAGGCAACGTCGGTTGGAGTAATATTTCCGTGAAATACGCGTCTTTCCATAGTTTTAGATTATAATCGTTTTACTCGACTGGGCAATGCTCCACATCCATTTACGGGAATTTATATGAAAAGTTGCACCACATGCAAACCTGGATAAAAATTGGGCTTTGGATTCTATTCTTGCTTGGATTTGTCGGCATGCTCTTCCTAGCTCCACCCTGGACACCGGCTGCAGCTCAACAACCAACCGGGAACATCCCTACAGTTACTGGAACAGCCTCCGGCCCGATAATCACGGTGATCAACCCGGATGGTGCAAATGTCCGCGCTGGGCCAAGTTCGTTTGATTATGCTGAGATTGGTTTCCTCGTGCCCGGGGAAACCGCCCCGGCTCTCGGGCGGTCGCCAGCAGGGGAATGGATTAAGATCATCTATCTTGGCGCACCTGGTGGGGTGGGGTGGGTGTATGCACCACTGGTGTCGCTCTCACCGGGTTTTCTCCCCATCCTCGAACCACCGCCAACAGCAACCCCCCGCACCACGCCAACTATTAATCCAACCTTTGCAGCTGCTTTCCAGGTTCAAACTACCCCCACGCGTCTGCCTACCTTCACTGCACCCCCTCCGGTGGCTACACTTAACTTTGAGCCCGCAACTGGATCAGGATCGCGCGTGCCGATGGGTTTTGTTATTCTTGGTTTGGCGTTGGTCGGAATCCTTGGCGCGGTTATTTCGTTTTTGCGCGGCAGATAAAATATCCTCTAAAAACAGTGAGACCGGGATTGTCCCGGTCTCTTTTTGTTTTCTAATTCTCACTCGTTCCGCAAGTTCCATTTTCACAGGAACAGGATGGAGCCGCGTTAGGATTATCTACTAAAAAGCCCTTGCCGCGTTCATTGTCAATGTAGTCAACTGTCGAGCCGACCATGTATTGGATAGATGTTTCATCGACCAGAATTTTGAGTCCCTCGCTCTCAAAATTAGCATCGGTCTCGCGAGGCTTGTTATCTAGGGCCATACCATACTGAAATCCAGAGCATGTTTGACCGGTTATGTAGACCCGTAGAGCATAACTTTCGTCTAGTTTTTGTTGTTGACGCAATCCGCGTACCACTTCAGCAGCAGCGGGTGTTAGCAGAACAATCTGTGTTTGAATTGGGGTTGCCATAATTACCTCATCTTTATGAAATTTGACCCATACTATCAGTATTAGAAAGTTTTGTCAAATAATACCAGAAACAGGTATAATCCCGGCTGTCAAATTCCTGGTATGCGGGAATTGCTGTGGAAAAAATGTGAATATCGGTTATTACAATTGCGAAGCCCACCCAATATCCACCTTATAATTTTCCTCTAATAAGGGATTTGATAAGATTCAAATATCAATATTATCGAAGGAGTCTGCCATGCGAAAATTCACCCCGATTGTGTTTTTGATGTATGTAGCAGCCACGCTATTGTCAGCCTGTGGACAGACTAAAAACCCGGCAGCGAAGGTTGTCGAAGATTACCTCAATGCTCTGGTCAAAAAAGATTCCAACACTCTTTCCGCCCTTTCTTGCGCCAATTGGGAGTCGAATGCCCTACTTGAATTGGATTCTCTCCAGGCGGTTGCCACCCGGCTGGAGAACCTGGAATGTACCGCAACCGGCACGGATGGCACAACTACGCAGGTTAATTGCCAGGGAAAAATTCTTGCTACTTATAATAATGAAGACCAGCAATTCGACCTTTCTGTACGTACCTATCAGGTGGTCCACCAGGACGGCGAATATTTGGTTTGTGGGTACCAATGAGATTTCGGCTTTTCACGCGTGAGAATCTCTGGGCAGTGATCTTTTGTCTGATTCTCATAGCTCTAATTATTTTGACAGTCAGTAACGCGCCTGTCTGGATTTATCAGGGTTTTTAATGACCCTTGCCCTCATTCTCATTTCCATCGTCGTTGCCGGGGTGTTGGGACTGGTGCTGCGAAACCGCTGGCGCATTCAGCTATTGCTGGGGATAAGTGCGCTGGCGGTTTACACATTCCAACCAGTGTTACCGGTTCGCGAATTAGATTTTTGGCTGCCCACAGCAACTTTGGCATTTACCACCCTAACTTGGATAATAACCACCCCTCATGATAAGCTATCTTGGAAAAGTAATTGGCCAACAGCTGCAATCCTGTGTGGAATTGTGCTGGCTCTTGGCCTGACGCGCATCCAGGGTTTCTCGCTACATCTTACAGCCTCTCGCCCTCCACAGACTCTTAAAATCATTGCCGGGGTAGCGGCAGTTGCACTGTTCGCTTTTTTGCTAACACACTATACTAAACCCAATAAAGCAGTGTTAACCTGCGCGTTGGTTTTTTTCATCCTGCTATTTGTTACATTGAAAGTCCCGTTGCTGTCGACACTGATCAGTAAGGGGCTGCGCAGTTTGAATCAGCAGTCCACTAGTCTAGCGTTGGCGCAGGATTTCCGCTGGCTGGGATTCTCATATATTGTTTTCCGTTTGCTGCATACGATCCGCGATCGTCAGAGTGGACGGCTGCAGGTAGTTTCGCTATCTGAGTACGTGGTTTATGTCATTTTCTTTCCGGCACTGACTGCCGGTCCAATTGACCGAATCGAGCGCTTTGTTGAGGACTTGCGCCGCCCGCTGAAGTTAACTTCCGACGATCTGGGCGAAGCTGGAAAACGTCTCATGCTTGGATTGTTCAAGAAATTCGCTATTGCCGATGTGCTGGCCATGATTGCAATGAATGCGACCAATGCTCTGCAGGTCCACTCGGTGGGATGGGGATGGGTACTTCTCTATACCTACTCTTTCCAAATATACTTCGATTTTAGCGGTTACACCGACATTGCCATTGGTCTGGGAAGGTTGCTCGGCATTAAGCTCCCTGAGAATTTTAACGCGCCGTACCTTAAACCCAATCTGACTCAGTTTTGGAACAACTGGCATATGACCTTGACACAATGGTTCCGGGCATATTTCTTCAACCCGGTAACGCGGGTGCTGCGCTCTGGAAAGAAACCATTACCCATCCCAGTTATTATATTCATCTCCCAGGTAGCGACGATGTTACTAATCGGCATCTGGCATGGAGGGACGTTTAATTTTGTGATCTGGGGCTTGTGGCATGGATTGGGGCTTTTCGTCCATAATCGCTGGTCTGAGTTTACCCGCGCACCATTTGCGAAGCTGTCAGCGCGCTGGAAGGCGGTGCTGAATTTTGGTGGTGTGCTGTTGACATTCAACTTCATTTCCCTCAGTTGGGTCTTCTTTGCCCTGCCGAGTCTGTCCAGTTCAGTCCATTTTTTACGCGTATTGTTCGGTCTGGCATAATATGAACTTCTCTTTTTTACGCAATGTACTTGTCAAAGGTCTGGTGCTTTTCCTTCTGTCCGATTTGGTCTTTACTGCCGTGAATCCAGCTGCTTTGGGCAAGCTTTCCCTCTATAACCACCTCTTCACCGGCCGCCAGCGTTTTCCCTTTGGTGAAGATTCTTCCCAATCCTACAACCTTAGTCTCTTCAACCTGGACGCCATGTTCGCATCACATATTATTGCCAATAGACCGAAACCAGCAGATGAGTACAGGGTCATAGTTATTGGCGACTCGTCCACTTGGGGCACCCTCTTGCGTCCCGAAGAGACTCTCGCTGGTCAAATGGACGCAGCGGGGCTATCCATTTGTGGGAAGGCGATTCGTGCGTATAACCTGGGCTATCCGACCATTTCGCTGACAAAAGATTTGGTGGTACTGGATTATGCTCTGAGATACCAGCCGGACCTCGTTATCTGGCTCGTTTCCCTGGAGGCCTTCCCTGCTGACAATCAACTCTCCTCGCCAATCGTTGCCAATAATGCCGCCCGTGTGGAAGGTTTGATTGCCCGTTATAATCTGCCGCTCGACCCAAAAGACCCTGCACTTGTTCATCCTGGTTTTTGGGACAACACTCTCATCGGTCAGAGGCGCTCCCTTGCAGATTTGTTCCGTCTTCAGATGTACGGCGTTCTGTGGTCTGCCACTGGCATTGATCAGATTTATCCATCGGATTATCCGCCTGCTCAGACTGATTTCAATACCGACATCACCTATCATAAAATGCAACCGCCGACGCTGGACTCATCCCAATTGGCCTTTGGAGTGCTCGAAGCAGGCTTACGAATGACTGGAAGAACACCATTGATTCTTGTCAACGAGCCTATGCTTATCAGCGTTGGTGAAAACAGCGATTTGCGGTACAATTTTCTGTACCCGCGCTGGGTCTATGACCAGTGGCGGGAGATGATGTCAGTACGGGCTGAGGTGGGCGGCTGGAATTATCTGGATTTATGGAACATCGTACCGGCTAATGAGTTTACCAATAGTGCCATCCACCTGACCCCAGCAGGTGAGTCGTTATTGACCGGACGGGTGGAGCAAACCACCTTACAACAGAGCTGTCCATGAAACAATCCCCTTTTATCGTTATCCTACTCGTATTCCTTACTTCCTGTGTTAGCAGAGCAACCATCCCGGTAACGGAAACGGATACAAGCACCCCCTTTTCACAAGTGAAAACCTCGCCAACACAGACCCTGCGACCTGGTGAAACGGTCATTCCTTCCCCATCTCCCACATCTACACTTGCGCCGGATGCCTGGAAATCCATGCCGATCGTTCCGCAGGGCGTATCGAAAGCTATGCTGGAAGTCTATCAACGCGGACTAGCGCGCGGTCGTGCCCCGTCCCGCTTCTCTAAAATTGGTGATTGCCAGAACATCACCCCTTATTTCTTGGCAGTTTTCGGTGATTCCTCTAAATACCGCCTTGGCGTTCAGTATTCTTATCTCCAACCGACTATTGACCATTTTACTGGGTCCTGGTCACGCAAGAGTGTGGCAACGCATGGTGGATTTGTCGCCGCCACTGTTCTGAGTTCAGATTGGTTGATAGTCGCCAGACCTGACGAGTGTGAAAAAGGTGAGACGCCTGCCGCCTGTGAGATACGCCTTTACAACCCGTCTATTGCTGTCATCAGCATGGAGGAGGCTTGGTCAGGCGATCTTGTAAAATATAACTTCTATATGCGGAAGCTCATTGAATTCGTTCTTTCACAGGATGTTGTTCCAATTATTGCCACTCGTGCGGAATCACCTGATTTTCCGATAAGCATAAATGCCATTGTGGTTCAGATTGCCTATGATTATGATATACCGCTATGGAATTTCGGAGTCGCGACGGTGCCTCTTCCCAACCACGGACTGCAAGCGGATCACTTTCATTTGACACCTGCAACAATTGAAGGGAACTATTATTTTGACGACCCCGCACGCATGGTATTTGGCTGGACTTGGCGCAACCTGACTGCCTTGCAAGCTATTGATGCAGTCTATCGTTCCCTGAACAGCCAACGATGAAGACAATTAGACTTATTATGATCGGGATGATATATCAATGACACGTTGTCTAAAGTTTTCACTATTTTTGCTTGTAATTGCAATGACATCTGGCTGTTATAAACCGAATAGCTCAGCCACCCCTTCCTATATGCCGACCGAAAGCTCCACCCTGCCTATGATTTCACCAACGCCAGCTCCTTCAACCGATACTCCTATTCCGACACCGACCGCCACTGCAACAAGCACACCGACACCTGTTTGGGTCTTTCAATCAGGGACAATCACTTGTCCCATTCTACTTTATCATCGGATTGCAGAGCCTCCTTCACCAAATTCGCTAGAGGCACGTTATTACACTTCTCCAGTAGATTTTAATTGGCAAATGCAGGCACTTAAAGATTGGGGCTATACAACCATTCCAATTTCACTGTTGGTGGAAGCTATCACCAAGGGCGCTCCTTTGCCGCCTAAACCGGTTGTACTCTCTTTTGACGATGGTTATGAGAGTGTTTACGAGAATGCTTATCCGATCATGAAAGCCCTAGGATTTACGGGGGTTTTATACCTGGTTGGGAATTACGTTGGGGCTCAAGATTATATGAGCCTCGGTCAACTCAAAACGATGACCAGCAATGGCTGGGAAATTGGAAGCCATAGCATGACTCATCCACATTTACCAGCTGTTCATGATCAAATTAATTTCGAAGCAGGAAAATCGAAAGGTACTCTTGCATCTGAAATAGGCGTAAAAGTAGAGACATTTGCTTATCCCTATGGCGATATTGATGATTTTGTTGTCGACAAGGTTGCAGAATACGGATATTTAGCAGCAGTCGGGCTGGGGACGCAATATATCAATAGTCTTAGCACGCTCTTTTATTTAAGCCGTATTGAGGTACGTAATGGTACTGATCTGGCAACTTTTGCAACCCTGCTGCCCTGGTCCAACCAGCCATAAGCTGGGAGAATTCAAAATAATCACGGAGATGCCATGACAGAAACGATTCTTGAGAAATTAGCCACATATATTGCCACTGAATTTCTTAAACAACCTGGTCGCATTATCAAGCCGGATGAACCCCTGCTTTCCAGCGGGCTGATCGACTCTTTCCACCTGGTGGATCTATCCTTGTTTGTCGAGAATAACTTTGGTGTGCGCATTGACGATGCGGATCTTAATGCCTCCTCCTTCGACAACCTGGCCCAACTAACCACCTTTATCAAGGAACACCAGTAATATGCCGAATTTTTCCAATATCCTGCAACGCCATTACGAGCATACACCGGATAAAGTTAGTATAACTATGCTCTTTGCTGGCCAGCCAGATCAACCGGTGACTTATCGCGAACTCATTTACGGTGCATCAGGCTATGTTCAGACCTACACCCAACATGGTATTCAGGCTGGCGATGTCATCCTGCTTATTCTCCAACACGATGTGGATTTGCTCTATGCCTATTTCGGGGCCGTTCTGCTCGGAGCCATTCCATCTATCATGCCATTCCTGACGGAAAAACTACTCCCCGAGCGTTACCGAACCGACCTGGCTGAGCTTGTATCTCATTCTCGGCCAACGGCGATCGTCACCTATCGGGAATTCGAGCTGGAAATCCGCGCGGCTCTTAAACCTGGCGAGGATTCAATAAAAGCATTGATAATCAGCGATCGGGCAGAGGGTACCGCCAATTATCCATGCCCGCCCGATTTCGCCGCCTTCGGCGGTTTTCAGCGCAAAGAAGAAGACATTGTCCTGCTTCAACACTCTTCCGGTTCCACTGGTTTGCAAAAGGGTGTAGCGTTATCCCATCGCTCGATATTAAATCACCTGGATGCCTACGGCAAATCAATCCTCCTCAATCAGGACGATGTCATTGTATCCTGGTTGCCTCTTTACCATGATATGGGATTGATCGCCTGTTTCTTATTGCCCATCCTGAGTGGTATTCCTGTTGTTCAGATGTCTCCCTTTGATTGGGTGCGTGCCCCGCATCGCTTATTGCAGGCTATCTCAACCTATCACGGCACACTCACCTGGCTGCCGAACTTTGCTTACAACTTCTGCGCGCAGAAAATCCGCGACCGCGACTTGGAAGGAGTGGATCTTTCCTCATGGCGAGCCAGCATCAACACCTCGGAACCGGTCAAATATAAGAGTCACCAGATGTTCTATGAGCGTTTTAAGTCATACAGATTGCGTCTCGAAACCCTTCAGACCTCTTATGGGATGGCTGAAAACGTCTTCGCGGTCACACAAAACGATTTGACCACACAACCCTATACGGAGGATATTGATCGAGAGTCATTTACATCCGATCGCATTGCACTTCTCGCTTTTGACGGTCGTCCTACCATCCAGATGATGTCCTGTGGGAAACCAATTCCCAACACAACCATTCGTGTCGTGGACAGCAAAGGTCATGACCTGGCGGAACGTCACATCGGTGAAATTGTTTTAAAAAGTAATTGCATGCTCTCCAGCTATTACAATCGCCCAGACATTACTAAGAAAGCCTTTATTGACGGCGGCTGGTACATGTCGGGTGACTTTGGATACATGGTTAATGGAGAAGTTTTTATTGCAGGTCGCAAGAAAGACCTGATCATCGTCGGCGGTAAAAATATTTATCCGCAAGACTTGGAACTGCTCGCTTATGAAGTTCCCGGCGTGCATCCCGGACGCGCCTCGGCCTTTGGTGTGTTCAACGAAATCACCGGAACCGAAGATGTGGTCATGGTAGCTGAGGTGGATATAAATGACCCTGTCGACCGCCAGAAGATTGCAGATGGCATCCGCGCAACCGTGACGCGCGGATCGGCAGTAGCACTGCGGTATGTGCATCTGGTCAGGCACCCCTGGTTGGTCAAGACTTCCAGCGGAAAAACAGCCCGTTCAGCCAACAAGGATAAATTTTTAAAGGAAATGCAAGAGAAAGAACAGGTATATTAATGTACACTATATAGGTACTTTTCTGGTGATTGTAAAAGTACCAAAATAAAAGCCCTGACAAGTTTTTGAGCCTGTCAGGGCTTTTATTTCTTTGGGGGATTATCCAGGCGTTATGCGATTCTCAAGAGTGCGGTTAAAAATCTCTTCCTGCTCATCCTTGAGTAAAGATTTAGACTTCTTGCTCTTTGCAGAGCTTTTCTTATCACCCGCGCGGTCCTGGGCTTTCTGAAAAGCTATCTGGAAGGCTGTTAATTCGGGCTCTTTTGATTCTGGCTCTTCGACGACCACTTCCTGTTTCTTGCCTTTTTTAACGCTGTGTTCCTTGCGGGGTTCGGATTTTTTAATATCCGCCACTACCTCTTCTGGTTTGGGTGTGGCAGCTTTGATGCTCAGACGGATCTGCTTCTTGCGGCGATCCACATCCAGGATTTTAGCCTCGACTTCGTCGCCCTCTTTCAGCACTTCAGACGGGCTTTTGACGTAGTCATGGGATATCTCGCTGACATGCACAAGTCCGGGACGTTCGGCGCCGATTTCCACGAACGCGCCGTAAGTTTCTAGGCGGGAAACCTTCCCTTTAACCACCATATCCGGTTTAAGCTCGCGCCATTCAAGGGTCAGCGGCTCAACCATAGTTAATTCCACGCGGTCGTCGTGAACACGGCGTACCCACACGCTTACTTCTTGACCGACTTGGATAATATCTTCGACTCGGTTAACCGAGTCTTTTTGTAATTGAGATATATGGATAACGCCGGGAACTTTTTGCCCTATGTCCACAATGGCCCCCGCAATGGTGGTTTTTATGACTTTGCCTGTTAGACGAGTCTTTGGTTGCAGCGCGTTATCCGGCGTCGCGTTTGTTGTTTCCATATCGGTTACTCCCGTAATTTCTTGATTTGAGCCGAGGGCGGATTATACCTGCTTCGGGGGTAACCGTCAATCACAATTTCAAACTATCTTGCCAAAAAAAAGAGTCTGGTATTTACCAGACCCTACCTTGATGGATTTATTTTAAGTTCTACTTACATCCCGGCCATAAACGCTAATCCGACAGTACCCGGACCGGCGTGGGTTCCAATAACCGGCGAGACGGACGCAAAAACCGACTCGATTGGCTGTAACCGAAGAGAGGCAGTGGCGAGCGCGGCACGCGCATCAGCTTCAGCGTTAGCGTGAAGTGTGGCCAACCTGACAGGTGTCCGGCC